>Ga0068862_100000685_pt1 | contig 34627 bp, 24 predicted proteins | sample KBSSwiS52_FD_66598 | JGI IMG/M metagenome (GOLD analysis project Ga0068862, IMG submission 66598) | Switchgrass rhizosphere microbial communities from Kellogg Biological Station, Michigan, USA - KBS Switchgrass S5-2 | ecosystem: Host-associated > Plants > Roots > Rhizosphere > Soil ... | reverse complement strand
GTGGCGCGTGTTCCGCTGCGGCGTCGCGAGCTCGCGGAACCCGTCGAGAGCCTGACGATGTGGCTGATCCCGTCGACGGCGCCCGGCAAGGCGCAGGGCGAGCTGCGGCTCGCGTGGGGCAGCAGCGCGCTCTCGACTACCTGGTCGGTGAAGTAGGGCGACACACGGTCTCGTGGCGTGCGTCTCAGGATTCGACAGCGCCCTGCGCGGGAGCAGAAATCGCGACCGGCAGCCTTTTGACAGCAGGAACGCAGATGGACGCGGACGCCCGCTGGCGCGGGCGACGCAGACGGACGCTGATGGATTCGTGAAATGCCGGCGCCCTCGCGCAACGAGCAGAATTGAGGGAGAACGACCTCGGGAGGCCATGGGCTTCCCGAGGTCGTTCCCCTTTTCAATGGCCCTGGTGCGAGGGCGGGTGGGGCATCTGCGTCCCTCTGCGCCGGCGCGAAGCGCCGGTCTGCGTCCATCTGCGTTCCTGCTGTTTCGACGATCGGACATCAATGTGTTCAGTCGATCTGCCGCTGCCCCGATCCAAGCTTCAGGAACACGAGGGCACCCGCCACGCCAACCGACGCGGTCACGATGAACGGCGCGGCATAGCCCCCGGTCCGCTCGACGAGCCATCCCGTCACCGCCACGCCAACGATGCCCGGCAGCGTCGCGAACGTGTTGCTGATCCCCCAGATCACGTCGGCGTACCGCGGCGCAATGTCGAAGCTGTTCGGACTGAAGCCCGCGAAGCAGAAAGCCAGTGTGCCAGTCGCGCCGCACATGAGCAGCACGGCCGTCATCGGTGAGCTCGCGGTCTGCATGAGGAGCAGAAAGAACGCGGCACCGAGGAGACCCGTCCCCTGCATGAGTCGGCGCACGAACGTCGTAGACCGGCCACGATTGATCATGCCGTCGGCCAGAGCGCCAGCGACGTTCGCCATCACGAAGTTCGTGAGCCACGGCGCCGCCGCGAGCAGACCCGCGTTCGTCAGTGTGACACCGAACGTCGTCCTGAAGTAGCTGGGCAGCCACGCGAGCAGCACGTAGAGCGACCAGTTGTGGCAGAAGTGATTGACCACGATCGCCCACACCGCCGGAGTGCTCGCAATCCTGCGCCAAGGAATGCTGCGCTGGTCGTTAGGTACTGGTTCTGCCTCGACGCCGCGACCGTTGCCAATTCCGATGACCCACGCAGCGGCCCACACGAACCCGACCATGCCGAAGGCGTAGAACGGGATCGGCCAGCCGTACTCACGTACGAGCCAGCCCGTGAGTGGGAGCGACACGACGGTGCCGAGCGAAAGGCTGCTGGCGAACAGCGCGACCGCGCGTGAACGACTCGCGACCGGTACCCAGCGCCCGACCATGTTGATGGACGCGGGAAAAACGGCCGCTTCCCCCAGGCCCAACGCAATGCGCGCTCCGATGAGCGCGGCAAGTGAGACTCTCGCCGCCGGCGGCGTGAGCATCGTGAACACCGACCACCACACGACAGCGACGCCGAGGACCACTTTGCCGCCGTACCGGTTGGCGAGGGTCCCGCTCACCACCTGCAGCAGGACGTAGCCGATGAAGAACGAGGAGAGGACGAAGCCCTTCGTGGTTTCGGTCCACGCGAACTCGTCCTTCATCGGGATCGCCGCGACCGAGATGTTGGTTCGGTCGATGTACGAGATGAAGACCGCGGCGGAGCACAGGAAGACGACGGTGTGCCAGGATTTCCACCGCCAACGCATCTCGGTCATCCTCGCGCGATAACGGTGGGCAGCGGACGTCGGAGGACGGCGCTGGGAGGTCGCCTTCAGGCGGGCTCAACGTATGGGTGCCGCGGATGCCCTGCAACTCGTCTCCTGGGCAGCCCTGCGCTTGACACCGCCCAGGCAGCCACCAGCTTTGCTCACCCTCGAGGAGCTATGATGGCCATACCAATGCTCGTCGCATTCGCGTTCGCGAGCGCGTCGCTGCTGCAGGAGTCCGTGGTACCCGCTGCTCCGCGCGAGCCGCTGCCCCGTCCGGTACCCAACGCACCGATGACGCAGGTGAATGACAACCGGCGCGCTGCGGGGAGTCTGTCGGGCGGAACCTTGACGCTCTCCCTCGACATCGTCGAGGCGGCCTTCCAGCCGGAAGGCGAGCACGATCCGGTCGTGCGTGTGCTCGCGTTCGCCGAGCCCGGCAAAGCGCCGCAGGTGCCCGGCCCACTGCTCCGCGCACCGCTTGGAACGACCGTACGACTCACGCTGCGGAACCGTTCCGACTCGGCGGTGATGCTTGGTGGTCTTCGTCGCTCCATGCCAGCCGATCGTGATACCGTGCATCTCGCCGCGGGTGCGACGCGCGACATCACGTTCCGGCTCGACAAGGTCGGCAACTTCTTCTACTGGGCGGTGCTGAAAGGCCTGTCGACCTTCGAGGATCGCTTCTGGCTCGATTCGCAACTCACGGGCGCTCTCATCGTCGATTCGGCGGGCGCCCCACCGCCCTCGGCGCAGGAGCGCGTCTGGCTCATCACCGAGTGGTTTTACGATCTTCCGAAGACGCGCACCTTCGAATCAGCGCTCGTCTTCAACGGCAAGGCATGGCCCTACAACGAACGCCTGACGTTCACGCAAGGCGATTCGGTTCACTTCCGGGTGATCAACGCCGCGGCCGTCGAACATCCGCTTCACCTGCATGGCTTCTACTTCCGTGTCGCTCGCCATGGCGGTGAGCGCGCCGACACCGTGGTGAGCCCGTCGCTGCAGCCGTTGCAGAACATGCGCATCATCCCGATCGGCGGATCGCTGTCGCTGTCGTTCCTGCCGACGACGCCGGGTAACTGGGTATTCCACTGCCACTTCGCGGGTCACGTCGGCGAGATCGTGAGCCTGCACGGCTCGCCCGACGCTCATGTGGCCCCGAGCGCCAACGGCGGCCATGCGATGCCGGCGCACGACATGCCTGGCGGCCACACGATGCGCGGACTGGTGATCGGCATGCACGTGACGCCGGCGCCTGGCTACAAGGAGCCCGTGGTCGCGAACCGCAGAACGATCAATCTCCTGATCCAGAAACGCCCCAACGGTCTCGTCGGCGGCCAAACGGCCTACGGATTCCTGCTGCAGTCAGGCACTGAGGTGCCGGCGCGCGACTCCGTTCGAATTCCAGGGCCGGTCCTCGAGCTCAAACGCGGCGAGCCGGTGCGCCTGCTGGTGAAGAACAACCTGGATGAGCCGAGTGGCGTGCACTGGCACGGGCTCGAGATCGAAAGCTTTCCGGACGGCGTGCCGGACTTCAGCGGCATCGGCGACAGGATCATGCCGCCGATTCCACCGGGCGGTTCGTTCGCGGCGGAATTCACACCGCCGCGCAACGGCACGTTCCCGTATCACTCACACCTGCACGAGATGCGGCAGATCGGCTCGGGGATGTACGGTGCGATCATTGTGAGCGATGCGCCACGCGACACGACCCGCGACCACCTCATCGTGGCGGGGGGCGGTGGACTGCCGGTGTTCTACAAGCAGGCGCCGAACTTTCTGCTGGTGAACGGCGAGCGGTTCCCGCGAAAGCTTCGCATGACGGTCGGGGACACGAACCGCGTTCGCATCGTGAGCATTCATGCGGACGAGATTCTGCACTTCAGATTCGGCACCGACGCGCAGGCAGCGCGCTGGCGGCCACTCGCTCGGGACGGGGCTGATCTTCCTGTCGCATTGCGCGCCCCGAAGGCGGCCGTGGCGACCATGGGCCCGGGCGAGACGGCGGACTTCACGTATGTGCCGACCAGCCCGGGGACGATGATGCTGGAAGTGTGGATCGAAGGTGGACAGCGCGTCGTCCTGCCGGTCGAGGTGCGGGCACGATCGACGGTGGTGAAGCGCTGATCGCCCGGGAGTTGGGGTCAGACTCGATTTTCATCATTTCCCCGCCCGTTACCCTGGCCTCGATTTCGCGGACCGCTGTTTCGCCAGCTCCGACCGAAACTCCCGCTCCTTCTGGGCGACGAACGCCGCACATCCCGCGCGGTCGACGAACGTGTCCCTGGACCCGGCGCGCATCCGCTCGTACTTGGCCTCCAGGTCGAAGTACGATCCGTGGGCGCCAAGAAAGAGGTCGCACGGCAGCGACTTCAGGACGCGAAACGTTCGTTCGAAATCTTCGGCGATGGTCGGATACTTCGCGTTGTCGACGAGGTTGTATCCCGGGTTGACGTTGGGACTGCCGATGATCACCGCGTTGAGCGTCCTGCCGCCGTCGCGTACCGTGAGCGTCCAGGTCGTGCAGCCTTTGGTGTGGCCCGGGGTGAGATGCGCCACGAGCACGACGTCGCCGAGCCTGACCTCATCGCCGTCGTGCATCACGCGGTCGACGCGCACCGGCGCATATCGCATGGCCGGATCATCGCCGTACTGGAAGTCGTCCCGGCCTCCGGATTCGACCACACGGACGTCGCCGTCCATGACCATGTAGCTCGCACCGGTGAGCGACTTCACCCTGGCGCTGCCCGCATCGTGATCCCAGTGGGCGTGACTGATCAACAGGATCTTCACGTCGCCGAACTTGAAGCCGAGCTGCGTGATGCTCGCCTGGAGGAGCGGCACGTTTGCTTCCAGATCGCTGTTGATCAGGATGTGGCCCTGCGGCGTCGTGATCAGGTAGCTCGCCAGTCCCTTGCTGCCGACGTAGTAGAGATTCCCCGCAATCCGGAACGGCGGAAACGGCTGCGTCCACTCGGCGTTGCTCTGCGAGGACGCGCGGTTGGCGACCGCGATCGAGGCCACTGCCGCGAGGATCAGGACGGGTCTGTTCACAGTTGAATCCTCCTGACGATGCCGTCCTCAGTCCGCACGCCATGGGATTGGGGTCAGGCTCGATTTTCAAGAGGGTCAGAGCCCCTTGATCCACGGGATCAAGGGGCTCTGACCCTCTTGAAATCCGAATTCGAACGACTCTGACCCCTTTGATCAGGCACGCAATCCATTCATTGCCGACGACTCGACGGCGGGACCAGTTTGTTGAGCCGCATGTATGTCACGATGTTGCCATAGTGCTCGCCGTCGTGTGATGCGTTCGCGATGAGCGCGTAGAACCTCGGGTGCGTCTGGCCGAAGATCTCGACCGGCGCCTTCAGATTCTCGTCCGGCTGCGAGTAGGCTCGCTCGCAATACGTGTTCGACTCCTTCAGCGCGGCGACGATCGCCGCCTTCGTCTTGGCGGTTTTCTCCACGTCGCCCTCGCCCGGCGCTTTCTCACCGAGCGCCATCGCGCAGTACATCTTCTGCGATCCGGCGACGTGCGCGAACATCTCGCCGACGGTCCGAACGTCGGGCGTGGGGCGGTAGGCGTACATCGTCTCCGAGAGCTCGTCGGCGGCCTGATTCAGGTTGCCGATGATGCTCTTCCAGAGCAGGCGGGCTTCGTTCGCCGGCGACGGAGCCTGCGACTGCGCGGCGGAGGCGGACACGACGAAGGGGATCGCGGCGGCGGCGAGGAGTTTCTTCAGCATCGGACGATGGGATGGCAGGTTGGTCGTTGCGGGCACCCCTAAGCTCGCGCCACGCCGCTCTGGCGGCCAGTGGACTTCGTGGGTGTCATGCCCACGCAGGCGTGGTTGTTCGACCCGATTTTCAAGAGGGTCAGAGCCCTTGATCCACGGGATCAAGGGCTCTGACCCTCTTGAAAATCATCATCGCGCGGTACGACCGAACGAATCGCGCAGTGACTGCATGACGACCCGCCAGGCTGGAGTCGTGGGCGCGATGACATCGAAGTGGCCAGCGTCCGGTATGTCGACCAGCCGGACGAGTGAATCACGAGCCGCTACCGCGCTCGCGTGGTACGCTCTCCCACCAGGACCCCAGTTTCGGTCCTGCCCGCCGACGACGACGAGTTGCGGGATTGCGATCGGCGCGAGGAGCGCGGGAGAGACATCCCGATAGCGCTCGGGGAAACTATCGGGCGAGCCCCCCATGAGCCGGTCGATCACGCCCCCGCACACACCCTTCGCGTGCAGGTCGGCGAAGTCCGTCGCCGGCGCGAGCGCGAGCACCGCGCCGATGGGAAGCGGGCGATCCACCCGGAGTGGACTGTCCGCGCGCAGGCGATCCCGCGAGGCCAGCCACAGCGCGAGTGCGCCGCCCGCCGAGTGCCCCGCGGCGACCACGCGGCGCAGATCGAGGGGGTACGTTCGCGCCATCTCGCGCAGGTGGTCCGCGGCGCGCCCCACATCCTCGAACGTGCCCGGCCATCCGCCGCCCTCGTCGCCCACGCGACGGTACTCGATGCTCCACACCGCATACCCGGAATCGGCGAACGCCTGCTCGAGCGCCGCGGCATGCGCGATGGTGTACTGCTGCAGGAAGCAGCCGCCGTGGATGAACAGGACGACCGGATGTGGCCCCGGACCTTTCGGCACGCGGAGGTTCCCGAACTGCATGGGCCCGGGGCCGTACGCGATCCGGGTGGTCGGCGCGGGTGCCTCGAGCGCCGCGAGGGAATCGTAGCTGATGGGCCGTTGCCCCAGCGCCGGCGTCGCAACGCACAGGGCGGCCATCGCAGGTAACGAGCGCCGGAGTGCGCCCGCGGTGCGCGGTTGTCGTTTGCGATGGCTCATGATCGGTCGCCGGGGTGACGCCTAACGTCGACGAGGTGGCCGCAGCTCGCGGAGCCACCGAGGAGTGACGTATTACCGCCGCGGTCGCGGGTCCGCAACCGCTGGCTGCCACCTCGTCGCCTGGAGCAGTTCCATCTCGCGCTGCGTACGGCGGCTTCGCACATTTCGGCGTGACCAACCCACCTGACACGCTTGCCACGGCCCTCTCCGGACGCTACCGGATCGAGCGCGAGCTGGGCGCCGGCGGGATGGCGACCGTGTACCTCGCCCACGACGTGCGCCACAACCGCAAGGTCGCCATCAAGGTCCTGCGGGGCGATCTCGCCGCGTCTGTGGGTGGCGCGCGGTTCGGGCGCGAGATCGCGATCGCGGCACGGTTGCAGCACCCCAACATCCTCCCACTCCACGAGTCGGGGGAAGCGGAGGCCGACGGGTCGAGGGTGCTGTTCTTCGTCATGCCCTACGTCGAAGGTCAGTCGCTCAGGCAGCGACTCAAGCGCGACGGCGCGCTGCCGGTACCGGAGGCGGTGAGGATCCTGACCGAGGTCGTCGATGCCCTCGCGTACGCCCACGCGCACGGCGTCGTGCACCGCGACATCAAGCCGGACAACGTGATGCTCTCCGGCCGGCACGCGCTGGTCGCCGACTTCGGGGTGGCCAAGGCGATCGTCGCCGGCGGCGACGATCGCGGCGTGCGGGACGACGCGACGAACGTCTCGACCGGCGGTGTGACCTCCGTCGGCATCGCGTTAGGCACGCCCGCCTACATGGCGCCGGAGCAGGCCACCGCGGACCCGCACGTCGACCATCGCGCCGACATCTACGCCGTCGGGGTCGTCGCGTACGAGCTCCTGACGGGATCGCCGCCGTTCACCGGCGCGTCGGCGCAGCAGGTGCTCGCCGCCCATGTCACCGCCACGCCGGCGCCGATTCGCACCATCCGCCCGACGGTGCCAGCCGACGTGGAGCGCGTCGTCATGACGTGCCTGGCCAAGAATCCGGCCGATCGCTGGCAGAGCGCCGCCGAGCTGCTCGCGCATCTGGAGCCGCTCGCCACGTCGCGCGGTGGGGGTGCCCCGACCGAGGCGCGCCCCGGTCTCGCCGCACCCGGGCGGCGCGTCTCGGCTCGCGTGGTCGCCGGCGTTCTCGTCGTCGCCGCCATCGCCAGCGCCGCCGCGTTCATCCTGGATCGCCCGGCGCCATCGCTCGTCTTCGGCCGCACCACGCAGCTCACGAGCGAAGCCGGGCTCGAGCTGTTCCCTGCGATCTCTCCCGACGGAAAGGTCGTGGCGTACACCGCGGGCAACTCGGCCCGAATGCGGATCTACCTGCGCCCCGTTCGCGGGGGCCGCACGCTCGCGCTGTCAACGGACACCGCGACGGTAGAGTCTCAACCGCGGTGGTCGCCGGACGGCGAGCAGATCCTCTATCTCTCGCGCGGTGGCGTGTGGGTCGCGTCATCGCTCGGCGGGGCGGCCCGCGAGATCGTCCTCCCGTCGCGTCGGGGGGAGGTCATCTCGGCCACGTGGTCGCGGACCGGCGACTCGATCGCCGTCGTCCGCTCGGACTCGCTGCTCGTATTCTCGGCGGATGGACGAAGCAGCCGCTTCGTGACCGACGCGCTCGAGTGGCATTCGTGCGTCTGGTCGCCGACGCGCGACCAGCTCGCCTGCGTCTCCGGAAACCGTGATTACGTGGTCCTCGGCGACGCCTTCGGGAATCTCAGTCCGAGCGCGATTGTGATCGTCACGCTGGCGAGCGGGCGCGTGGTGCCCGTTACCGACAGCCTCGGTGTCAGCCTCAGCCCCCAGTGGTCGGTCGACGGATCACGCTTGTTCTTCGTCTCGAATCGCGATGGAACGCGGGATGTGTACGTGGTACCCGTCGGGTCCGACGGCCGCCCGCGCGGGACGCCCGACCGAGTCACCGTGGGGCTTGGCGCCCAGTCGATCACGTTCGACGAGCAGGCAAACCGCGTCACGTACGCCGTGTACCGCGAGGAAGCCAATCTCTGGTCGCTTCCGATCCCGCCCCGCGATCGCGCACCCGTGACCATCGGGCTCGCGACGCAGCTGACGTCGGGAAGCCAGGTGGTGGAAACGATGTCCGTGTCGCGTGACGAGAAGTGGGTCTTCTACGACTCGAACATCGCGGGCTCGGCGGACGTCTACCGGTTGCCGGTCCGCGGCGGCGAGCCGGAGCGCCTAACGAGCTACCCGAGCCACGAGTTCTATCCCGTGGCGTCGCCGGACGGCTCCGAGTTCGCATTTCACTCCCCGCGGGCGGGGAGCCGGGACATGTACGCGCAGCGGATCGGCGACGCGACGGCGCGGCAATTGACGTCGACGCCCGCGCAGGAGTGCTGCGCGATGTGGTCGCCCGACGGGCGCACACTCGCCTTCACCGACTACCTGGGAGAGCGCGGGATCTTCCTCGTGCGCCGCGACGTCTCCGGCCAGTGGCAGACTCCTGTTCGCCGCCTCGACTACGGGTTTGGTTGGGACTGGTCGCGCGATGGTGCCCTCATCGTGCTGACATCCGGGCGCCGCTTCCGCGGCTCACAGCCCTCGGAGCGGATCGAGCTGATGGCACCGGATTCCGGTGCGCCGCGAACGCTGTACACCGCGGTCGACACCCTGCGTGACCCGATTGTGGGACGTGTCGATTTCGCGCGCGATGGCGCCGGCGTCTACTTCAAGTCGCACGACGCGATGGGTCATGCGTCGATCTGGTACCAGCGCCTAACGGGTGGGCGTCCGACCATGCTCGTCAGGTTCGATGACTTCGCGCGTCAGTCGTATCGCTCGAACTTCGCCGTCGGTGCGGGGCGATTCTTCTTCGCGATGAACGACCGGCAGAGCGACGTGTTCGTCGCCGATCTCACGACGCGATGACGCGACGTCAGCGGCCGGCGTGAACGTCGAGCGCTCGGAGCGGCGAATGAGTGAAACGCTCCTGCCGTCCCAAGTTGCTAGCACTGCCCGAGACCCTGCTGCATTGTTGTCGCGCTTCCCGCTCGAAGGATCGCACACAGCAACTCGGCACCCCCGCCCTGAAACCCGCTCAGGAGCATCGCCATGGCAACTGTCGTGAGAACCGTTCTGCGAGCCGGCGTCAACAGCGGAGTCCTTCTCGTGGCGCTGGCGTGGCTTCTCCCGCTGGCGTCGTTGAAAGCACAAACGGGCTCGGTGAGCGGAGTCGTCAATGACTCCCTCACGGGGCGACCCCTCCCCGAATCGGTAGTCCGGGCCGAGGGCACGACCATCACGTCGCGGACGAATGCCCAGGGGCAGTTCACGCTCGTCGGATTGACGGGAACGACGGTGAACATCGTCGTCACGCACCTCGGGCATCAGCCGAAGACACTGTCGGCGACCGTGGGCGCGAACAACCTGACGATCCTGTTGCCCCGAACCCTGCTGCGGCTCGATGAGCTCGTTATTACTGGGCAGGCCGGTAACACCGAGGTGCGCGCGCTCGGCAATGTCGTGGGGGTACTCGACATGTCGTCGGCACAACTGATCACACCGAGCAAGGGGGTGCAGGAAGCGCTCTCGGTTGCCGTGCCGGGCCTTCAGATCCAGCGCGCGAGCGGTCAGCTCGGTACAGGAGGGGTGACCAGGGTCCGCGGAGTCAGCTCACTGAGTCTCGCTTCGGAGCCGATCATCTTTATCGATGGAGTTCGCTCCGACAACACCGCTGGCTCCAACAGCCTCGGCTTCTCCGGTGGTGGCGACCGGCCGTCGCGCATCAACGACATCGATCCTAACGACATCGAATCGATCCAGGTGCTCAAGGGCCCGTCGGCGGCGACGCTCTACGGTACGGAAGCCTCGAACGGCGTCATTCAGATCATCACGAAACGAGGTTCGGCCGGACGACCTACATGGTTGGCCGAGCTGCGCGATGGCGCCAACTGGCTTCCCTCGCCGGAAGACGTGTACCCCGGCGTCTGGTACAAGGACCAGAGCGGCGCGGTCCAGCATCTCAACCTCATCGAGAACGACGAGAAACGCGGTTTCGGGTCCCCCTTCTCGACCGGGAAGCCGGTCGGTGGCACCGCGTCGGTTCAGGGTGGCAGCGATGTCATCCGGTACTTCTTCAGTGGGAGCTACGACCGCGACGAAGGGATCGTCAGCTACAACTGGCAGAACAAGCTCAATGGCACGGCGAACCTGACCTACTTCTCCGGCGAGAAGATCAAGGTCGATCTCAGCATGGGGTACACGCGATTGAAGACCCGCGCGGCGTCGGCGACGCAGCCGATGACCACCTATCTGATCTGGGCATGCCCGAGCAACTCCTGCACCGTACCGGGGTTGAGGCCGGAGGATGACGGCCGCGGCTACCTGGCCGATGTGACCCCAGCGTTAGGCGGCACCACGGCGGCCGGGATCATCAATACGCGGAGAGTCGCGCTGCAGCTTCCCCAATATCCGGGAGGAACCGACGCCGCCTCCATCAGGGCGCTCGTACTCGATGAACGCAACCGCGAGTTTTTCATGGAAGGCGGCCACCGTTACAACGATCTGCTTCGCTTTGCCATTCCGTGGAAAACGGGCAACGACCAGAACGGCGTTCCCTTTGGGACGACGACGTTCATGCCCCTGCCGCTGAGCGAGCGGATCGCCGCGGGTGGTTGATTCCGCGTTATGCAGGGTCGAGAGGTTATGGACCGGATTGATGGCGGTGGGATAGACCGGGCATCCAGGTCAGGTTGTCATCCCGAGGAGCGTAGTGACGAGGGATCTTCTCGACCGTGCTCCTGGCCGGGCACGAGTGACGCACAGGAGATCCCTCGCTGACGCTCGGGATGACACGGTCCGCACGACCGCTCGTTCGGTTCGACGATTTCGCAGCGCTCGGTCCGCCCCGTGGAGTCGCTGAGCCCGCCGGATGGATCGACCGGCAGAGGCGAGAGACCGTTGCGCGCCGGATCGCGGGTGGCATAATACTCGATGAAGACGCGCCCCGCGGCCGGGGCACGCGATTCGACGTCGCCGCAACGCGGGTGACTGACGGCGGTCACCGACGAAGGAGGTACCATGCCGACCCCCAGGCTCACGGAGCTCCTCGATCGAGAGGGCATCAAGTACGTCACGATCCACCATTCGCGCGCCTACACGGCGCAGGAGGTCGCGGCGGCCGCTCACGTGTCCGGCAAGGAGATGGCGAAGACCGTCGTGACGAAGATCGACGGCAAACCAGCCCTCGTCGTCCTGCCTGCCGGAGAAAAGGTGAACTTCGATCAGCTGCGCTCGAACACGGGGGCGCACGACGTAGAGCTCGCGACCGAGCAGGAATTCGCGACGCTGTTTCCGGGCTGTGAGCTCGGCGCGATGCCGCCGTTCGGGAATCTCTACGGTCTGGACACCTATGTGACGAGGAGCCTCGCTGACGACGAGGAGATCGCGTTCAACAGCGGTACGCACACGGAGCTGATCCGGATGCCGTACCGGGACTTCGAGCGTGTCGTGCACCCGAAGGCGATCGACTCAGGAGCAGCAGACGCGAGGTAGCTATCGCTCGCTCGAGTACCTGACGGCTATCCGGGGCCTATCGACGCGACGAGTCGCGAGACTCGTCCTTCAGGTGCTCGGCTGCATCCGCACGCCAGCCATCGCCGCTCCTTCGCTGCCGTCCGGACCGAACAGCTCGAATTCCACCGTACGATCGGCTTTCGGACGCAGCTGCCAGAGCCGCATCTGTCGGTTCTGACGCGTGTACCAACCCGTTTCGGCCGGACTGGCCGCGCCCGATCCGCCGCTCATCGTGTGGGAGAAGCTCCCGTCGAGATAGAACTCCCACGTGTGCTCGACGCTCAGACTGTCGGTGTACACGAATGCGCGGCGGAACGTCGCCTGAGGCTCGAAGGGGGGAGCTCCCGGAGCGCCGGCGGTCTCCGGCGCGCTAGCGCTCGTGGCGCTGTACGCGTCGGCGGCCAAACGGTTGCAGTCGTCCGCCCGCGCCCCGTCGCCACGCTGCTTGTAGTACTGCGCGAGCATCATGTGAATGCGCGTGGCATCCGTGAGGTCGCCTTTTCTGTGGACCTTGACGAACAGCAGGATCTGACGTTCGACGTCGTTGCTGGGCGTCGCGGGAAGCCCTGATAGATCGAAGCGCTCGAGATTGCGCTGCGGCGTTTTGGTCTGCGCGTCGAGCGAGGGGACGAGACACAGTACCAGGGCGGAGAGAAGGATGCCGGCACGCATGGGCACGTCCTCCGAGTGGGAGTGTTACGGTCAACGCGACCACTCTCACGATGGCTCCACTTGCGACCGGCGTCAGTAGGCGAATCCGCTACAGCGCGTCGGCGAAGGTCCCACAGACGCGGGCAGCGCCACTATCGGGCCATGCGCAATTCGTCGCCTCGAGTTGAGTATAAAGCCGGCGAGCGCCCCTAAGGGGTGTCAGCGGTCGACATCGCTGCCGTGGCGCGCGTCGTACCGGCGCGCGCATCTTCGGCCGCCGGCGTCTCGCTACGCGGCGCCCGGAACGCGATCACGGCCAGTGGCGGCAGCGTTAGGCTCAGTGAGTAGGGCCGTCCATGCTGGGGCACCGGGACGGTCTCCACGGAACCGAAGTTCCCCATGCCCGATCCCCCGTACGCCGTGGCGTCGCTGTTCAGGATCTCCGTCCACACGCCGCTCACCGGCGCGCCGACGCCGTACCCATACCTCGGCACCGCCGAGAAGTTGCAGGCGAACAGCAGGACGTCTGCCGGGTCTGCGGCGCGCCTGACGAAGCTGACCACGTTCGATTCGTGGTCGTTGCAGTCGATCCATTCGAATCCCTCGGGCGAGTCGTCCCGCTCGTACAGCGCGGGCTCGTCGCGATAACACGCGTTGAGATCGCGCACCCATTGCTGCAGCCCGGCGTGCATCGAGTTCTCGGTCAGCTGCCAGTCGAGACTCACGTCGTGGTTCCACTCGCGCCACTGGCCGAACTCGTCCCCCATGAACATCAGCTTCTTGCCGGGATGCCCGAACATGTAGCCGTACAGCGCCCGGAGGTTCGCGAACTGCCGCCACACGTCGCCGGACATTTTCGCGAGCATCGACTTCTTGAGGTGCACCACCTCGTCGTGCGAGAACGGCAGGACGAAGCGCTCCGAGTACGCGTACATGAGGCTGAACGTGATCTGGTTGTGGTGGTACCGACGGTACACCGGATCGAACTCCATGTACTCGAGCATGTCGTGCATCCACCCCATGTTCCACTTGAAGTCGAAGCCGAGTCCACCGACCGCGGTGGGTCGTGTCACCATCGGCCATGAGGTGGACTCCTCCGCGATCACCGGGACCCCGGGGTACTCGGCGTGCACACGGTCGTTCAGCAGGCGGATGAAGTCGATCGCCTCGATGTTCTCTCGTCCGCCATAGCGATTCGGCGTCCACTCGCCATGCTTCCGCGCGTAGTCGAGGTAGAGCATCGATGCCACCGCATCCACGCGGAGCCCATCGATGTGGTAGCGGTCGATCCAGAACAGTGCGCTCGAGATGAGGAAGTTGCGGACCTCCAGCCGGCCGTAGTTGAAGATGAAGGTGTCCCACTGCGGGTGAAGACCGAGCTGCACGCTGGCGTGCTCGTAGAGGTGCGTGCCGTCGAAGTATCCGAGGCCATGCCCGTCGCGCGGGAAGTGGGCGGGCACCCAGTCCAGCAGCACGCCAATGTTGCGCTGGTGCAGCGTATCTATGAGATACATGAGATCATGAGGTGCACCAAACCGGCTCGTCGGCGCGAAGTAGCCGATCGTCTGGTAGCCCCACGAGCCGTCGAATGGATGCTCGGTGATGGGCAGGAGCTCGACGTGCGTGTATCCCATCTCCTGCACGTAGTCCACAAGCAGTGGCGCCATCTCGCGGTACGTCAACCAGTCCCCCTTCGCGTCGGATCTGCGTCGCCATGAGCCGAGGTGGACCTCGTAGATCGACATCGGCTCGATGGCGTGGTTGCGCGTGACGCGGCTCGCGAGCCAGTCGGCGTCGTGCCACTCGTAGCCATCGAGCTCTGCGACCTTCGACGCGGTCTGCGGGCGGATCTCGGCGGCGAAGCCGTAGGGGTCGGCCTTGTCGCCGAAGAAGCGGCCGTCGGGGCCCACGACGCGGTACTTGTAGAGGGCGCCGGCTTTCACGCCGGGAATGAACGCCTCCCAGACGCCGGCCTCGTGTCGCCGCGTGAGCGGATGGGCGGATGGATCCCACCGGTTGAAGTCCCCGACGACCGAGACGCGTGAGGCGTTAGGCGCCCAGACCGCGAAGTGGACGCCCGCCACGCCGTTCACCTCCCGCAGATGGGCGCCCAGCTTCTCGTACGTGCGGTAGTGCGTGCCCTCGGCGAGGAGGTGGAGATCGAAATCGGTGAGGACCAGCTCGCTCATCTGCTACCGACCGGCTCGAGAACGACGCGACAGGGGCGACGTCCAGAATATAGAGCCTTCGGCCCGGGGGCACCTCCCGGCTCCCTACGTGTTAGCCGTACAGGTCGAGTTGGACGACGGGAGAGGCATACGTGAGCACACCGTTCACGAGTCGCGCGGGCGGCGCCAGCTCGTGCAGCTCAGCGGCGCTTGGGTCCCGGATGTGCCGCACCTCGTAGCCGATCGACACGAGGACATCGGCAATGATGCGGCGGTGGCAGCGCCACCAGAGGAGCTCCGCACACATGATCGCGGTGCGCAAGCCCGAGACGACCATCAGAAGCTCGACGAGTCCATGGGCAAACTCCTCGGTGCCGGTGTGGTCGGCGTATCCGCGGAAGGCGTCGTTCTCCCATGCGTCGTTAGGCGACCCGGAGTCCGCGCGGCGCCGGCCACCGAGCGCGCCGATCCACGCGTAGCTCACGCTGCCCGCACGCAGCGAAGCCTCGAGCGCCGCCGTGCCGAATTGCGGCAGGCGTCGCGACCCGGGAAAGCGGCGAACATCCACGACCGCCTCGATCTCGTGCGCGGCGAGCGTGGCGAGGAATTCCTCGGTCGACCGCGTGGAGTGGCCGATCGTCCAGACAGTCACCCGTACGCCAGCTCGTCCATCTTCGCCGCAAAGTCGGTCCAGGAGATCCGCTTCCGGCGGTGTCGTCCTCCGCCCTTCCAGTAGAAGCCGCCGCGTCCGATGTCCACCTCGCCGAGCTTCTCGCCGCGCGCGTAGATGTACAGCTCGAGCCCGCTGCCGGCCTTCGTGAGCTCGGGGACATTCAGGTTGGCGTACACGGCGTGCTTCCGCTCGGGTGTCTTTGCTCTCGATCGCTTGCGCATGACGGCTCCTCGGCTCGTAATGGCTACCGCGTCCGAACTCCGCTCGTTGACTTCGAACATGGAGGGCCGAGCAAGACGTGGGAATGGGAGGGGCTTTGCCGTGTGTCCCCTGTCATCCCGAGCGAAGGCGAGGGATCCAGTGTGCGACACTCGTGGCTATGTTGGCCACGATGACGTTCGAGAAGATCCCCTCGCTGCGCTCGGGGCAGGCTCCTCGTCGGGGCTTCGCCGCTCCTCGGGATGACAGGGGGAGGATCACCGGCCGCGCACCTAACGGCGCGAGCCGGCCCTGTCAGCGAGAGGCGGCGAGCTGCGCGGCTGCCGGACGGGTGACGGCCTTCATGAAGTTGGACTCGGCGAGCCGCGATGGGTGGAGCTCGTCACCGACGCCGAAGAACCGGCAAAAGCTCATGATCAGCGGCCGCCACTTCACGGGATCGATGTGCGGGCGATCGGGGTCACTGCCCGGCACGAGCAGCGACTCGTCGACGTGCAGCTTCACGATGTGTACCTCGAACATGTGCGCCGAGACGTTCTTTCCGAAGGGCCGCGCGTCGTGGACGATGCCCTCCATCTGGACCGGACATTCCCGCACCCGCGGTGGCGCAACGACGAGCGACGGCGTGGCCGTGAAGCCTGCGATACCGAACTTGTCGGGCTCGTGGCGATAACCCCAGTCGCGCTTCTTCTCCGGCACCGGATTCCGGCCCGTGGTCATTGCGAGCCGATCGACGTTCGCGACCTGATCGGCCGCCGGCAGATTGATCACGCACTCACGCGTGCGAAGGAGGTTGGCGGATGTCTGTCCCATCTGCCCGAGTCCCAACATGCAGCTCCAGCCCAGCCACCATGCGGACGACATCGGGGCGAGGTTGGTGGAGCCGTCCTCGTTCAGCGAGCTGATGATCGCGACGGGCGTTCCGAAATAGAGAATCGTTGGTTCGATGATCCTGTGCATGGCGCACTATACTCGGCGCCGGCGCCCGGACGCGACCCGATTCTTGTGCTCGGCCACACATTTTCGAAACCACGACGAGTGCCACGGTTCAATTCGATATCACGTTAGGCACCTTCCTCTGCTGCAGCATAGCGTTGAACGCCGCCACATCCGCCGCCATCACCCGATCGAACTCCGTCTTTACAGCACGAACCTGCGCCCGGAGCAGCTCCGCCACCTGCTTCTGACTTTCGGTTGGGGCGAAGTCGCTCGTCTCGATCTCCCCGGCGAGGTATTGCAGCTGCTCGCTGATCCGCTGCGGCCACCGGAGAACGTCCTGCCCGCGACCGGTGGCCCGCGTCTGGAACAGCTTCCGCTCGACGACCCGCAGCTTCTCGTCCAGCGAATCCGCCGTGGTCACGACGTCCTTCCGCGTCGAATCGCTCGACACCGTTGCCTTCAGCGCCGCGAGCTGCCCACGCACATTCTCCAGCGCATTGATCATCGTCACCGCACTGTCGAGGTCGACCGCAATGCGCCTGACGGCCGCGACGTTCTCCGCCAGCGCCGCGTCCGTCGCATCGTTCGTGTTCGGGTCCTTCCTGAGCACGAGCGGCTGCGACTCGCTCGTCCCCACGATCTTGACCGTGTACGTGCCCGGCGGCTGCAAGACGCCCATGCGACCGACCGTGGGCGCATCGCGCCCCTCGAGCGACACCGAGAACCACGGCGCGTACTCCGGGCTGGTCCGGATCTTCGCCTGCTTCGTCAGATCACCGCGCAGGTTCCACCACACCCGGTTGATCCCGGCATTCCTGGGCGCCCTGAGCGTACGCACCACCGCGCCGCTCGCGTCCGAGATCGTGATGCTGACGCTGTCCTTCGACACGAGCGTCTTACCCGCACTGTCCTTGACGGTGCTGTCGCTGCCCGTCTTGAGGTAGAAGTTGATGGGCGCGCCGTACGGCGCACTGAACCCCGCGCTCGCGTCGTACGCGACGGAAAACGGCTGCTCCGTATCGTGCAGCCGATAGGCGGTCCGCGGCGTGAACAGGTGGGCGTCCTTCGCCGTAACCGACGCGCCTAACGTGCGGAGCGGTGTGATGTCGTCCAGGATCCAGAAGCCGCGCCCATACGTCGCCACTACGAGATCGCTGAAGTGCGGCTGCACGACCAACCAGTACACCGGCGCGTGCGGGAGATTGTTCTGCAGCGACTGCCACGTGCCGCCGTCGTTGAACGAGACGTAGAGCCCGTTTTCCGTACCGAGGTACAGGAGACCGCGCCTGACGGGGTCCTCGCGCACGACGTGCGCGTACGAGAGCGGCGTTTTCGGGATCCCCGCGGTGATCAGTCGCCACGTCCTGCCGAAGTCGGTGGTCTTGTAGACCCACGGATCACGGTTGTCGACCTGATGCCCGTCCACGGTGAGGTACGCCGTGCCGGCGTCGTACCGCGACGGCTCGATGTTCGAGATCGTGCCCCACTCGAGCAGTCCGGGGATGTTCCTCGTCACGTTCGTCCACGTCGTTCCGCCGTCACGCGTGATGTGCACGAGCCCGTCGTTCGTGCCGGCCCACAGGACCTTCGCGTCGAGCGGCGACTCACCGATCGCGAACACCACGCCCGCGTACTCGACGCCGATGTTGTCCGGCGTCAAACCGCCGGAGATCTTCTGCCTCGACTTGTCGTTGCGCGTGAGATCCGGCGAGATCTCCTTCCAGCGATTCCCGCCGTCGCTCGTCGCGTGTACGTACTGGCTGCCGACGTACAGCACGTTGTGATCGTGCGCGCTGAGCGTGAGCGGTGCGGTCCACACGAAGCGATACTTGAGACTATCCGCAGGCCAGCCGATCGTCGCCTGCGGCCAGATCTCGACGTTGCGCGTCAGCTTCGTCCGCCGATCGTATCGGGTGATGATGCCGCCCATCGAGCCGGAGCCCGACCCGCTCGACCATATCAGGTTGCCGTCCACGGTATCCGGCGTCGCCCACCCACTCTCGCCACCACCGACGGTCTCGCTGTGGCCGCGCGTGATCGACGGGGAATCCTGTCCCCCGAAGTCCCCTGCCCGCGGGTTGCTCGGCACCATGGCCGACGGTCCATCCTGACGATTGCCGTACACGTTGTACGGAATGCGGTTGTCGATGGTCGCGTGGTACATCTGCGCGAGCGGAAGCTGCGTCACGATCCATGATTTGCCGCGGTTGATCGAGACCGACACGCCGCCGTCGTGGCTCACGACCATCCGGTTGCCGTTCGTCGGGTCGATCCAGATGTCGTGATGGTCGCCACCGGGAACTTCGGTGAACGGCGGGTCGACGATCGTCGCGCCCCCATCGAGCGTCTTGGACCAGTTCGACGTGAGAAAGTAGGCCTCGTTAGGATTGTCGGGCGAGACGCCCATTCGATTGTAGTAGTGCGTCCGGCCCGCCACCTGCCGGTCATGATTCACGAGCTGCCACGTGTCGCCGCCGTCGTCCGACCTGAACAGGCGACCACTGTCGGTCGGCTTGCCGTCCGGCGTCGGCACGCCGTCGCCCGTCTCGATGAGCGCGTACACGCGATTGGGCATCGCCTTGCTGATCCCGAGCCCCACCTTCCCGACGGTCTTCGACGGCAGCGCGGAGCCCGTCAACTTCTTCCAGGTCAATCCGCCGTCGGTCGACTTCCAGATCCCGCTTCCCGCCCCGCCGCTCGAGCGCCCCCACGTCTTGATCTCGATCTGCCAGAACCCCGCGTAGAGAATGCGCGGGTTCGTCGGATCCATCACGATGTCCGATGCGCCCGTCGAATCGTTGACGAAGAGCACGCGATCCCAACGCTTCCCGCCGTCGGCCGAGCGGTAGATGCCGCGCTCGGGCTGCGGGCCGTAGGCGAAACCTAACGCGGCGGCATACACGAGGTCGGGATTCGTCGGATGCACGACGATGCGAGCGATCCGCCCGCTGTTCTCGAGGCCCGCCCGCGACCACGTCTTCCCTGCATCGGTCGACCGGAACATCCCCCAGCCGGCGGAGATGTGGCTGCGCGTGAACGGCTCACCCGTCCCGGCATACACGACGTTCGGGTCGCTCGGCGCGACCGCGAGCGCGCCGACGGACGACACGGGCTGCGCGTCGAACACAGGCGACCAGTGAATGCCACCGTCGCTCGACTTCCAGAGTCCGCCCGACGCGGCGCCGGCGTAGTAGGTGTTGGGGTCGCCAGCCACGCCCGCGACGGACGTTACGCGGTTCCCCTCGGGACCGATGTACCGATACCTGAGCCGTTGATAGACGGCGGTATCGACCTTGTCCGGCGTGACTTCCTTGAGCTCCTGCCGGGGCTTGTTCTGTGCCGTCGCGACGGACGCAGACGCGAGCAGCAGAACGGCGAAACCGAATCGGCGCATCGGGCACCATGACGCTGGAGGGGGCGATGAACGTATCGCGATACCCGTCGAGGAGTGAAGGTGTTGGACGCAAGCTCAGTCGATGCGGTCCGATTCACGGCGAAAAGGCCAGCACCAACATCTTCGCATCGGGCGCCGAGTTGCCCATGCAGGACGGGTACTTCGTCGCGTGAGGACGGTTGGCAGCCGTGAGGAACTGCTGGTAGTCCACGAATTCGACCGTGTGACCGCGGTTCTCGGCGTAAACCCAGTGCCCCGGGGTCGGCGCGGCCATGCTCGTGAAGTACACCGCGAACTCGGTCCCACTCGGCTTCCGTGCCATCCAGTCTTGCGCGGCAGGAAACAGTATCAAGCCCTGCACGGACCCGTGCTCGTCGCACCTCCCGCCACGTTGACCCAGAACCCAACGCTTGAGCGCCTTGATCTGCGTGTGCAACCCGCTCTCCTCCGCCACCGCGGCGACTGTCAGGCTGTACTGGTAGTCCGACTGACCGGGGTTCTGCGCAGGCGGCTGAAATTTCGGGCCCTTGCCTTTGGCGTTGCGCCGCTCGTTGCCGAGCATCGTGAATGCGATGTCCGGCTCATATCCGGCAACGGTCTTCTTGGGTTTCGCCAGTGATCCGAAGACTTGCGCGACGACGATGCCCGACGTTTTTCCGGTCAGCGCTCCGGCGGTGCACGCAGCACAGTTGAGCTTTCGGAAGTCGATCGCAACATGGTTGGATCCGGTGAGCTCTGACGCCGTGTTGACGGGTCCTCCAACGGGAAATCTCGGCATGCCTGCCTGACCTGGTTCGGGTTCGCATCTCCGCGATCGCGCGAACTTAGCAGTCGTCGTTCGGCCGTTGCCAGTGGAGTGCGACAGTCGGCGGTAGCGGACATCGCGGCGAGATTGCCCAGCCGTCTTGGGTCAGGGAGTCTGACCCCATGAAACTGTCGCCGCGCCGGCGCACGTAAGGGCGTGCTATGGAAACCCTGATGCAGGACATCCGCTATGCCGCGCGCGGCCTCCGCAAGGCGCCCGGCTTCACGCTCGTCGCGCTCCTGACGCTCGCCCTCGGCATCGGCGTCAACAGCTCGATCTTCAGCGTCGTCAACGCAATTCTCTTCCAGCCGCTGCCGGTCGCGCAACCCGAGGAGCTCGTCGACATCTTCGGCCGCGAGTCCCCGTCGAACGCGCACGAGACGCACTCGTACCCGAACTACCTCACGTACCGGAGCGAGACGTCGACACTCTCGGACCTCATCGGGTATTCGAACTTCTTCGCGCACCTCTCGATCGAAGGCAGCTCCGACCTCGTCGTCGGCGAGCTCGTGTCCGACAACTACTTCCGATCGTTAGGCGTTCGGCCGGCGCTGGGCCGCACGTTCACGCCCGACGACGCATCCCGCATCGATGCGTCCGCCTACGCCGTGATCAGCGACCGGTTCTGGAAGGCGAAGCTCGCCGGCGCCCCGGACGTCGTCGGCAAGACCTTCAAGATGAACGGCACGGTCTACACCGTGATCGGCGTGGCGGCGCCGGCCTTCCGCGGCATGATCCCGGCCGTCACGGCGCAGATGTGGATCCCCATCACGATGGCCGGGAAGGTCGAGCCACTCGGGAACCAGCGTACGTCGGGTCGCTCCACCGGCGACACACGCTTCGAGCGGCGCGGCCAGCACTGGCTGTGGTTCAAGGGGCGAATGAAGCCAGGGGTCACTGCCGCGCAGGTGCGCGCCGAATTCGAGCGAATGGTGCGTCGTCTGGGCGAGGAGTTTCCCGAGACGATGCGCAAGGAGCGCATTGCGGTCGTGCCCACGCGCGACGTCCGCATCAATCCGGACTTCGACTCCAAGCTGGCGCCCGTCGGGCTGCTCATGGTCGCCGCCGTCGGGCTCGTGCTCGTGGTCGCGTGCGCGAATCTGGCGAACCTCATGCTCGCCCGTGCGGCCGGACGCCGCCGCGAGATCGCCGTGCGCTCCGCGTTAGGTGCCGAGCGGTCCCGGCTCATCCGTCAGCTGCTCACGGAAAGCCTCCTGCTCGCCCTCCTCGGCGGCGTGGTCGCGGTGCCGCTCGCGGCGGGGCTCGCGGCGCTCATTACGCGCGTGCAGCCGCCTCTGCCCATCGACCTCGGCCTGGCGGTGAGCCCGGACTGGCGCGTGCTCGTGTTCACGCTGGTGGTCGCGGTTGCGACCGGCGCCGTGTTCGGGCTCGTTCCCGCGCTCCGCGCCTCGCGCCCGGATCTCGTGCCGGCGCTGAAGGACGGGAGCGCGACCAGCAAACGCCGGCGGTTCGAGCTGCGAGACGTGCTCGTCGTCGTGCAGATCGCCGTGTCGCTCGTACTCGTGGTCGGTGGCGCGCTCCTCGTACGCAGCATCTTCGCGGCGGGACGCGTGCCGCTCGGCTACGATGGGGACCGCACCGCGTATCTCGCGCTCGCGCTCGAGATGAACGGCTACGACGGTGAGCGCGGCGGACGATTCCTGGAGGAGGGTGTGCGACGACTCCAGGCGCTGCCGCAGGTCGAGGCGGTAGCGCTCACGAACCGGCTGCCCCTCTCGCTCAACAACAACGGCTTCTCGTTGTTCATCACCGGGCACGAAACGCCCGACAACCGGCCGATCGCGGTCGACGGTGCGTACGTGGATGAGCGCTACTTCGACGCACTCCGGATCCCACTCCTCGCCGGCCGGAACATCGAGCCGGCCGATCGCGATGAGCGACGTCGCGTGGCGGTGATCTCGAGCGCCATGGCGCAGCGCTACTGGCCGGGTCAGCCCGAGAATGCGCTGACGCGCGAGTTTCGCCTTCGCGAGGGCGGCGAGACGTATCGCGTGATCGGCGTGGTCCAGGATTACAAGGTCGACACGCCGGGTGAGCGGCCCAAGGCGTACATCCATCTTCCGCTCAGCCGGCAGGAGTCGTTCGGCAATTACGTCGTGCGGACGTCGGTCGCGGCGAGCGGAATGGTGCCCGTGCTGCAGCGCGAGCTTCGCGCGCTCGATCCGGAGCTCGTGTTCCTCGACAAGGGCACGGAGCGGAACCTGGCCGACGTCAGGCTGTTCCCCGTGCGTGCCGGCGCGTGGCTGATCGGTGCGTTCGGGGCGCTGGCGCTCGTCGTCGCGGCGGTCGGGCTCTACGGCGTCATCGGGTACTCGGTGACCCGTCGTGTTCGGGAGATCGGCATCCGCAAGGCACTCGGCGCACGGCCAGGGCAGCTCGTGAGCATGGTGCTCGGCGAAGGCATGGTCCTCGTTGTGATCGGAGGCGTGATCGGCGTTGCGCTGGCGGCTGCCGCGGCGCGCGTGCTGTCGAGCGTGCTCTTCGTGGGTGCGTTCGACCTCGTGAGCTTCGCGGTGGCGTTCGGCGTGCTGGCGTTCGTCGCGCTGCTCGCGAACGCGGTGCCGGCCCGGCGAGCGGCGCGAGTCGATCCGATGGTCGCACTGCGGTCGAGTTAGGCATTGGTGTACGTACGGCAACCTCTCCGTGGTCAGTCAGTCATCAGTCGAGAGTCGCCAGTATGAGTGACGAGGAGGCAGTTACCAGTACTCGGTACTCAGTCCACGGTACTGCCACCTCGGAACTGCGACTGGCGACTTCTCGACCGACGACTGACTCACCACCGTCAGTCGCCGCGCGACGCGCATTTCGGACTGCACGATCGGGCCATTCCGGCCCGAACTCAGGAATCACCGCCTAACGGCCACGACCTCGAGATACTCAGCGTCGACTTCCGTCGCGGAGCCGGTGCCGCGCTGGTGCCACGCCCAGTGCTCGGCGAGGTCCGTGGCGAACGCCGCGCGGGCGTCCTCGTCCAACGCTGCAAACGCCCGGACGGTCGGGCCGTAGGCGACGCGGAACAGTTCCGCCGTCCCAGCCGGCGTGTGTGGATATCGGAACGTCAGCGTCCGCGGGGTCGATGTGAGCTGCCACATGCGGTCGTCGAACCGCTCGCGGAGCACGGGCTCGTCGGACCACAGCAGCGGGCTTGGGATCCCCGCCGGTGGTGGAGCGACGGCTGCGTGCATCGCCAGGAGCTTCCCGATGAAGCCGCGGCGCGTCCAGTTCGCGAGCACCACCCGGCCACCAGATCGCGTAACGCGCGCCAGCTCGGCCACCACGCGCTCCGGCCTCGCCGCAAACATGATCCCGAACATCGACGTCACCACGTCGAACCGTTCGTCGGCGTATGGCAGGTCTTCCACGTTTCCCAGGTCGAGGGTGAGCGGCAAGTGCTCTCGCGTCGCCCACCGCGATGCGGCCGACAGGAGGGGGAGGACGAGGTCGATCCCGGTCACGATCGCTCCCGTACGGGCCGCGGGAATCGTTAGGTTCCCCGAGCCGCACGCGGCGTCGAGGACGAGCTGACCGGGCCGCAGCGAAAGTCGCTCGACGAACGCCCGGGCCTCCTCGCGGAAGCCTTCCGAGACGCGGTCGTAGTCCCCCGCGCTCCAGGTGCGACGCGAGCGCTCGGTGAGGGCGTCGCGCCCCAGCGTGGCGTTGACGAGTCGACTGGCATCGCTGACGCTGTCGGCCATACCCGAGCCACCGCGGCGTCGGGCGTGAGTGCTAGCTCCGTATTCCATAGATCCTTCTCGTTGTGTTGGGTGGACGAGTGCTATGAGTGCAGGAAGGCGCCCGCCGACATCCTCGATCGACTCGTGGTGGCGCGCAGTGGGCCTCTATCAATGAGACTGCGGCGAGTGAGCGAGTACGCGGACATCGCTTAGCAGGTCATTCCGAGCGGAGGCCGCAGGCTGGACCTTGTCATTCCGAGCGGAGGCCGCAGGCCGGGCCTTGTCATTCCGAGCGGAGGCCGCAGGCCGGGCCTTGTCATTCCGAGCGGAGGCGCGAAGCGCCGGAGGCGAGGAATCGCCGTCGTCCCGACCGAGGGGCTTCGAGTCCCTCTACCGGGAGGATGGCGATTCCTCGCCTCCGGGCCTGCGGCCCTCCGCTCGGAATGACACGGTCCGGCGTTCCTCGACTCCATGCGGTCGCTCGGAATGACAGGCTATCCATGCAATCGCACCTGGCGCGGGCGGACGCCCTCCTCGAACTCGACGAGGAAGTCCGGATCGAGGGCCAGGCCACCCGCGGGATGGGCATCCACCTTCGCCATCCACCCGCGGATACCGTCGGGGTAGAACTGGTCATCCCAGGGCGTGTAGAGGGAATTCGTTGCGTACACGCGCCGCCCATCGGGACTGACCGCCGTCATCTGCGGCCCGCCGTTCCGCGGTGTGCCGGGCGCGCCGGGGTGAGCGGCGCGCCTAACGATCCCGCCGAGGCGCACGAACCCGGTGAGCACCGGGTTGAACGGATCGGTCACGTCGTACTGCCGCAGCTCGCCGGTCCCCCAGCACGACACGTAGAGCCAGCGATCGTCCGCCGAGAGATTGATGTGGGTGACGAGCGGCGGCACGACGCCACGATCGCGGAGCAGGGCTGGAAGTCGCGTCGCGTCCGCCGGCCTTGCCGGGATCGTGATGACCTTGAGGGCCTTCCATCCGTCGTGGCTGCCATCCGGCTTGCGGGCGAGATACCACAGGAACACCGACGCCGACAGATCGACGAGCGACAGCATGACGCCGACGAATCCGTACGCGCGTGTCGGGTTGTGGGCCGGGCACAGTGCGAGGACCATCTGGTGCTCGGAGCCGAGATCGATGGCTTGCTCGTGCTGGCGCGTACGCAGGTCCCACACGTGCAGCGCGCGGCCGTACCGGCCACAAAGCAACAGCTCCGGACTCACGCCATACCTCAGCATGTCAGGCGTGCCCCATTCGCTCGTGATCAACGCGCCGTGTTTCGCGTGCCAGTGGAAGTCGTATGCGAGGCGCTGCGGTCCGCGTTCCTTCTCCCACCGCCCCTGCACCTCGAACGTCCCCGGGTCCAGTGTGAAGATCCCGCCCGGACCGGTGCCGCCGGCCGCGCCGAGCGCGCTCACGTAGATGCCGTCGGGGCCGCAATGCACGGTGTGCGGCGCGGCGTAGCCCGTTCTGCGCATCACGTCGTCCCCGTCGATCACCCTCAGGAGCCGTGGAGCGCGGGGGTCCGGGTTCGTGTCGATGATATGGATGCGCGACGAGTGCACTCCAGGCACCACGAGGTATCGGTGCTCCACCTGCCCGTGCGCTGTTGGCAGCGAGTGCGAGGGACATGCACTTCCGACATGGCGCACCTCGTTGTCGCCATGAGGGAAGTCGACGCGTCCGACCATCTGGCCGAGCGTGGCCGAGCCGGGCGTGGTGTCCACGACGCCAATGCCGTCGCGCCGACCATAGTCGCCATGCGCGGCCAGAGCCACGTACGCAAGCTCGTCGTCGGGGGCATCGCTCGTGGTGGCCGAGGGATGCGGTGCAGTATCGGAAACAGGGGAATTCGGCGACCAGCGCGCCATCGTGCGTTCTCCGGGGTCGATGATGGAGTCCTAGACCCGGATACTGCGGACGAGCCCGCGCTCCGCGGACATTCACGCGGGTCGGGCGCGCTACGTCCCTGCTCGAGGTTTGTGGGTCCTCAGCGGGCGGCCAACCGCCCCGGCTGAGCGAGCCGCCGGAACAGCGCCGCCGAGTCGGGTTTCCCCCAGGCGTCGTAGAGCACGGCCATGCTCCTGTAGGTGCGCCGGACATCCACGTGGGACTCCGTCGTGTACCGGCGGAGCAGCGCGAGGGACGAGCGGTAGATCGAGTCGGCCTCGGCGAAGCGACGCTGCCTGGTGAGCACGTCGGCGAGCTCCACGGCGGACAGCGCGGTAATCGTATGTTCGGGGCCCGCCGACGCGACCCGGATCGCGACCGCGCGTCGGCGCAGCGCCTCGGCGGAGTCGAGCGCGCCGCGCAGCGCGATGACGTCGGCGAGGTTGCCAAGCGAGCCGGCATAGTCGGAGTGATGCGTGCCTAACGACGCGGCGACGATCGCGACGGCGTCGCGCGTGAGCTGCTCCGCCTCGGCGGAGTACCCGTCCACCGTGAGCAGTTTCGCGAGCGAGGCCATGCTCCCGGCCACCGCGGTGTGCGACGCACCCCAGGTGCGCCGCTGCATCGCGAGGGCCTGGCGAACCAGGGACTCGCCCTCCGACGTCCGCCCGTGCCGCGCCAGCATCATGCCGAGCTGCTTCAGAGACGCCGCCGTCTCCGGATGCGCTTCGCCGAACGCGGCTCGGTTCTCGCGCACCGCGCCGTACGCGAGCGACTCCGCCTCGGCGCTCCCATTCGGGCGCTGATCCGCGAGGTCCGCGAGCCGCATCATGACGCCGGCGCGCTCTCGATGCGGGTCGGGATGCGTGGTTTGCGTCACCGCGAGGGCCTCGCGAAGGGCGCGCTCGGCGCCGGCGTCGTCGCCGCGTCGCCACAGAATGGCGCTGAGCCGCTCCAGCGAGCTGACCAACCCCGCATCGTCGCGACTCGCGCTGCGTCGATGAACGGCGACTCCTTCGAGCTGATAGGCCTCGGCGGCCGCGAAGTTGCCGAGGTAGACGGCAATGCCGGAGAGCTGCTCGAGGCTCGCGGCAATCTCCGGATGGGCGTTGCCGAGTGCGGCACGCCTAACGCGGAGCGCTTCGCGGGCGAGCGTGTCCGCCTGGGCGTTCTTCCCTTGCCGCCGCAGCACGTCCGCGAGCGTCGCGGACGTGGTGGCCGCACTCGGGTCGTTGACGCCGGCCGACGTGTGCCGAATCGCCAGCGCGCGTCGCAGGAGATTTGCGCCTAACTCGAGATCGCCGCGACTCGCGTAGACGCGGCCCAGCGCCTCGAGCATCCGCGCCTGCGCCGCCGGTTCGCCCTCGAGCCGCTCGGCGCGCGTGACACCCCGGCGAAGCAGGTCCGACGCGGTCAGTGCGTCTTGACCGCCCTCGGCCGGGTCGCTCGCCTCGAACAGCCCGACGAGCAGCTCCGTGACGGCGCTCGATTCGCGCAGCGCGCGCTCGCTCTGCGTGAGCGCGGCCGCCGCTCTGTCGCGGTCGCGCGTGGCCACGGCCGCGAGCCGGAACGCCACCCCGGCGGCGACGACCAACAGCACCGCGCTCGCCGCCGCGATCGTCGCCGCCGCACGATGACGCCTGACGGACTTCTCGACGCGGTACCATCGGCTCCCCCGGTGCGCCAGCACGGGCAGGCCGTCGAGATACCGCCCGATGTCCTCGGCGAGCAGCTCCGCCGAGCCGTAGCGGCGGCCGGGCTCCTTGCGGAGGGCCATCGCCACGATGGCGTCGAGATCCCCACGAAGCTGGCGGCGCAATCGCTCCGGCGTGGTGCCGCGCGCGGCGGCCAGGTCTGCCGGCCCGCTGGCCCCGGCAGCATCCTGGCTCATGATGGCGTCGCTCGGCCGCTCGGGATCGCGCTCGCCGGCTACCTGAAAGGCGTCACGCGGCGAGTCCGGCGTGACCCGATGCGCCGGGCGTCCCGAGAGCAGCTCGTACAGCAACAGCCCGAGGGCGTACACGTCGCTCGCGGTCGTCAGCGTGTCGCCGCGAACCTGCTCGGGGCTCGCGTACGCCGGTGTCATCAGGCGAAAAGCCGTGCGCGTGACCGGCTGATCCACGGCGGCGAGGCTCGGGTTCAGCAGCTTCGCGATCCCGAAGTCGAGGAGCTTCACCTGGCCCGTGCCGGTGACGAGCACGTTGCCCGGCTTGAGGTCGCGGTGCAGAACGAGATTCTGATGCGCATGGTGGACGGCGGCGCACACCTCGCGAAACAATCGAAGCCGGCCGGCGACGTCGAGCCGCTGTCGGTCGCAGTACTCCGTGATCGGCAAGCCATCGACGTACTCGAGGACGAGATACGGGAGCTGCCCATCCGAGACGCCGCCATCCAGGAACTGGGCGATGTTCGGGTGATTGAGCGAGGCCAGGATCTGGCGCTCGGCAACAAAGCGCTGGTGGAGCTCGTCCGCGTCCTGACTCGAGCGCAGCACCTTGACGGCCACGCGGCGCCGGTACTGGCCGTCGTCGCGTTCGGCGAGGTAGACGACGCCCATCCCACCACGCCCGAGCTCGCGCAGCACACGGTACGGCCCGATCCGCCGCCCACGCGACGAATCCGCGAGCAAGGCACCGACATGCACTGCAGCCGGGATGTCCAGCGGGCTTCCTTTCTGTTCGTGGCCCGCCAGGAGCAGCTGGACTTCCCGTAGAAGGGCCGGGTCGTCGCCACACCGCTCTTCGAGCCAGGCAGCGCGACGTTCGGTCGGCACGTCCAGGGCGTCGTCGAAGATCGCATCGATTGCCGCGCGCAGGTCCGGCGCGGTCGACGAGGCGTCAGCGCGACTCCCTGAAGGTGGCCGCCCTGGTAGGGTCACGGCGCCGGTTCCTCACTCAGCCAACGGTTCAGCCACGCGCGTGCCTTCACCCAGTCCCGACGCACGGTTCGCGTGGTGACGCCGAGCGCCTCCGCGATTTCGGCGTCGTCGAGTCCGGCGAAGAACCGGCACTCGACCACCTGACGCTGGCGAGGCTCGAGGCGCTCGAGCACATCGTCGAGCGCGATGAGTGCCTCCGGATCGAGAGTCGTTGTCGAGATCCCATCGGTGAGAGTCGTCCGGGCCCAGCCTGGCCCGCGCTTGGCGGCGCGGCGCTCGCGCGCGTGGTCTACCAGCACCTGGCGCATCGCGTGCGCGGCGATGGCGAGCAGGTGCGCACGGCCCTCGGCGCGTGGGGCGCTTCCGGCCAGCTTGAGGTACGCCTCGTGAACGAGTGTCGTCGGGTTGATCGTCCGCGACCCCTGCTCGCGAGCGAGCTGGCGTCGGGCGAGCCGGCGGAGGTCATCGTACAGGAGCGGCAGGACGCGGTCGAGCGCCGCACGCTCGCCGGAACGGGCAGCTTGCAGGAGTCGCGTAACGTCGCCCGGCGCGGTTGGACCGACGTGCGAAAGTGCCTCGGCACCGTGTTTTGGCAGCGCCATTCCGGCCTCCGAATTGGATCCTACCACTGCACACGGCACGGCTTCGTGGCCCGGCGCGCCGCCATCGCCAATCTGCGTGCGTGGTCCCGGGGGCGACAAGCTCAGGCACACCATGTTGCAAGTGGGGCCACGCACGAACATGTTCGCGCTCATGCGACTCATTCTTCTCGCCATTGCTCTCACGGCGTGCGCGCGTGCGTCCTCTGCGCCGGCGCCTGCAGCCTCGACGTCGTACCCCGACTCGTACGAGACCATCATCGCCGGCGGAAGGATCGTCGACGGCACCGGCAACGCCTGGTTCTACGGCGACATCGGCTTGAGTGGCGGGCGAATAGCCCGCATTACCCCGGCCGGCATGCTCGCACGCGCGCAGGCCGCGCGACGCATCGACGCGAGGGGCCTCGTCGTCGCGCCCGGCGCCATCGACATCCAGGCGCACTCCGAAGAGCAGCTGCTCTACGGCGACAGCCGGGTCATCGGCATGATCACCCAGGGTGTCACGACGATGATCATGGGTGAGGGCGAAACGCCGGGGCAGATATCGGCCACGATGTTCGCCGACTATCTCAAATCCGGCGACACGACGCACGCGGCACTGTTCCGCACGTTCATCGGGCCTAACGGGTTCGGCGAATGGCTGCGCGCCATGGAGCGTCACACGGCGTCGGTCAACTTCGGCTCGTTCATCGGCGCCGGCGGCGTCAGGCAGTACACGAAGAACATGGCGCAGGGCGCGCCGACGCCGGCCGAGCTGGACACGATGCGCACGGTGGTCCGGCAGGCGATGCGTGATGGCGCCTTCGGCGTGGCGAGCGCGCTCATCTACCCGCCGGGGAACTACGCCTCCACCGAGGAGCTCATCGAGCAGGCGAAGGCGATGGCACCGTACGGCGGCGTCTACATCACGCACATGCGCTCGGAAGGCGACCGGTTCGTCGAGGCAGTGGACGAAGCGCTGCGCATTGGACGCGAGGGCGGCGTGCCCGTCGAGATCTATCATCTCAAGGCGGCGGGCGTGAAGAACTGGCCGAAGATGCGAACGGTCATCGCGAAGATCGATTCGGCTCGCGCCGCGGGGCAGGATGTCACGGTCGACCAGTATCCGTACACCGCCGGCGGCAACAACCTGTCGTCGTGCATTCCGCCATGGGCACACGCGGACGGCAAGCTGCTCGACCGGCTCCGCGACGCACCGACACGCGCGAAGATCAAGGCGGAGATGGTGGATGAGAACGCCGAATTCGAGAGCCTCTGCCTTGGGGCCACACCGCAGGGCGTCGAGGTCGTCGGGTTCACCGTCGACTCCCTCAAGAAATACGAGGGCAAGCGGCTCCCGGAGATCGCGGCGGCGTGGAGCAAGGACTGGAGCGATGCACTGATGGATCTGACGCTCGCGGAGCGCAACCGGCTGGGTCAGGTGATCTTCATCGCGTCCGACTCCAACATCGCCGTGCAGGTCAAGCTGCCGTACATGAAGTTCGGGACGGACGCCGCCGGTTATGACCCCGACAGTACGCGCTTCGCCGTCCACCCGCGCTCGTACGGGACCTATCCGAAGATTCTCGGCCGGTACGTGCGGGAGTATCGGTGGCTCACGCTGGAGGACGCGGTCCGCAAGATGACCGGCGCGACCGCCGCGCGTCTCTCCATTCGCGATCGGGGCGAGCTCAAGGAAGGCTGGTACGCCGACATCATGATCTTCGATCCGAATACGATCATCGATCACGCGACGTACGAGCAGTCGCATCAGCTCTCGGTCGGCGTTAGGCACGTGTTGGTGAACGGCGTGGCGGTGGTCACGGACGGTCGGCCAACGGGTGCGAAGCCGGGGCGCGTGGTGCGCGGGCCTGGCTATCGGCTGCCCTGATAGCCTGTCATTCCGAGCGGAGGCGAGGAATCGTCGGGTGACTGTCATTCCGAGCGAAGGCGAGGAATCGTCGGGTGACTGTCATTCCGAGCGGAGGCCGCAGGCCGGAGGCGAGGAATCGCTGTCGTCCCGGCCGAGTGGCTTGTCCCTCTACCGGGATGATTGCGATTCCTCGCCTCCGCACCTTCGGTGCTCCGCTCGGAATGACAATGGGCGGCGATTCCTCGCCTTCGCTCGGAATGACACCGACGCCCTGAGATCCCAGTGAACGCCGTGCATAAGTTGCTTGGATGCAACCTCCCGGTCGCTTGTGGGACGCGCCTTTGCCAAAAGCGCTTTCCAGCCTGCTGGTAGCGCTCTCGGTGGCGTTCCTGCCGCTCTGGTGCGACCAGGTGAGGGCGCGTCGCAGCGCGAAACCGATCGAGATCGTTGCGTTGCCCGCGGCGGCCGCCCCGCTCTCCTTTCAGACGAGGGCCGAGCTGACAGGGACGCCACCGGATTCCATCGCGGTGACGGTGGCGATCACCAACACCAGCACGGAGTCCGCGCGGACGCTGGTAAGCCAGCACTGCCGCGTGCTATTCCAGTTGCGGACGGCGTCCGACAGCATTGCCCGCCCGCGGTGGGATGGTCGGGAACGGATGTGCCTCGCTCGCGGCCGTGACGTCAGCCTCGGCCCGGGACAGACGGAAGTTCTGCGCACGACCGCGTCCGTTCGCGAAGTGCTGGGCGACTCGCTGTCGGACGGCCGCTACATCGTGACGGCGGTCTTCGAGGTCGACGGTGCAACCGTGACGCGCCTCGCCGGCGCGGTCGTGCTGCGCCGTCTGATCCGTTAGGCGTCCGGCGTCGCGGCGACAAGGCCGCCCCGGCAACCTCAGCACGGCGCTCGTCATCGATGGCCGCTTCCAGATCGGTTTGCCGTCTCAGTCAGAGATAGCAGATCAGCCCGGGCGGGCACACCGCCCGGCGCTGACTGCCGCATATCACATGAAAGATCTGGAGAACGACCTCATGACCCACCGTTCGCTCGGAACGTACACCCACCGGCGTCTCGCGCTGGCGCTCGTTGGACTCTTCACCACTCTCGCAATCGCTTGCGATCAGACGTCATCCCCGACCAGCGCGTCCGACGCAGCCGCCGCGGCCTCCGCGAATGGTCGCGTAGCGCGCGACGGCCAGGCGTCGGATGTCGCCGACCAGCTCGGCCGTCTTCGCGAGCTGATCGGACCGCTGCACAACGTCGCCGCGGCGGAGGCCGCCGAGTACACCGCGCCCATCCCCGGATGCTTCTCCGACCCGGAGCTTGGTGGCATGGGCTTCCACTTCGCGAAAGGCGCGGCCATCGACGGCAACCTGAACGAGCTCGAGCCCGAGGTCCTGCTGTACGAGCCGGAGAAGGACGGCCGCCTGGAGTTGGTCGCCGTGGAGTTCATCATTCCGTTCGAGCTCGCGCCACGGAATGGACCACCGCCGACGTTGTTCAACGGGCGGCCCTTCACTCCGTTCGACGCGAACGGGGTCTGGGGGCTTCACGCGTGGATCTTCAAGAACAATCCAAAGGGCATGTTCGCGAATTTCAACCCGACCGTGAGCTGCGACGCCGCGCCGGCCTCGGCGCGCATGTCGCACTAACAGACTTGGGGTCAGAGTCCAAGGGAATCATTCCGTTGCGGCAACGGAATGATTCCCTTGGACTCTGACCCCAACGCACTCAGTCGTGACGCAGCGCGACGATCGGCGGCACGCCGGCCGCGCGGCGGGCCGGAACGTAGGTCGCGACCAGCGCGACGATGCCAAGCAGCGCCGCCAGCAGCACGTACGTCACCCCGTCCGTCGCGCTGACCCCGAACAACAGGCTCGACATCACCCGCGTCAGGCCGAACGACGCCGCCAGGCCCACCGTGATGCCCACGGCCACGAGCACTGCGACCTGACGAATCACCAGCTGCATGATGTCGGCCTGCCGTGCGCCTAACGCCGCGCGAATGCCGAGCTCGCGCGTGCGCTGGCTGACCCAGAAGCTTACGACGCCGTAAATCCCGATCGCCGCCAGCAACGACGCGCACACCGCGAACACCACGAGCAGGAACATCGAGAACCGGCGACGCGCGAGCGAGTCGGCGAGCCGCTCGTCCATCGTGTTCACGTCGAACACCGGCAGATCAGCATCCAGCGCCTGAACCTCTCGTGTTACCGCGCTCGAGATTCCCGCGACGTCGGCTCGCGTCTTGATGACGAGATACCGCGTGCCCACACCCAGCTGTCGGTTCGGATAGAACGCGGTGATCGGCGGCTCGCCATCCACCTCGTACTCCTTCGTGTCCGCCACCACACCAACGACCGTGCGCCACGGACCGGAGTCTCCGCGACGCATCCGCTTGCCGAGCGGATCCTGGCCAGGCCAGAAACGCTCGGCCAGCTTGTCGTCGACGATCGCTACGTCCGGCGCGCCTCGAACGTCACGGTCATCGAAGTACCGGCCCTTGAGGAGCGGTATCCCCATCGCACGGAAATAATCCGGGCTCACGTAGCCGCTGCTCGCGATGATGAGATCCTCGCCCGCCGCCTTCGGCACGTACCCGTCGACGGTGATCGGCTCCCACCCGAGCGCGACGGAGCTGAGCGGAAGGAGATAGTTCGACCCAACGTGCTCCACTCCCGGAAGTGCCGCGAGTCGATCCTCGAGCCGCTTGTAGAACGCG
>Ga0068862_100000683_pt1 | contig 34668 bp, 34 predicted proteins | sample KBSSwiS52_FD_66598 | JGI IMG/M metagenome (GOLD analysis project Ga0068862, IMG submission 66598) | Switchgrass rhizosphere microbial communities from Kellogg Biological Station, Michigan, USA - KBS Switchgrass S5-2 | ecosystem: Host-associated > Plants > Roots > Rhizosphere > Soil ... | reverse complement strand
GCGCGCCGGCGATCCCATGATCGACGGTCCGATCAATCCGCACGACGTCCTGCAGGTGCTCGGCGAGAAGGAGCTGCAGCGGTACATGACCGACAAGATCCAGGAGGTCTACCGTTCGCAGAGCGTGGCGATCAACGACAAGCACATCGAGGTGATCGTGCGCCAGATGATGCGGTCGGTGAAGATCGAAGAGGTGGGGGACACCGAGTTCCTGATCGACGAGCAGGTGGACCGCTGGAAGTTCGGCGAGGAGAACGACCGCGTGGTGGCTGCCAACGGCACGCCCGCCATCGGCCGGCCGCTGCTCCTCGGCATCACCAAGGCGTCGCTGTCGACCGACAGCTTCATCTCGGCGGCGAGCTTCCAGGAGACCACGCGGGTGCTCACCGAGGCCGCGATCAGCGGCAAGGTGGACGGCCTGCGCGGCCTCAAGGAGAACGTGATCGTGGGCCGTGTCATCCCGGCCGGGACGGGCATGGGCTACTACCACGACTTCCACATGGCCGAGGACTTCATCGAGCCCGAGCCGGAGCAGGAGGAGGAGCTCTTCTTCGAGTTCGGCGAGGAGGAGATCCGCAGCCTGCCGCAGGAGGTTTTGGAAGGGGATTAACCTTCACGTCTTTTTTGAGATCGCAAGGGCGGCCGCAAGGCCGCCCTTTTTGTTGCGGGGCAACACGGACACACGGACGAACACGGACTCACACGGACGAACACGGACACCGGACCGGAAGGGTTCGTCCCCTGTCCGTGTCGGTCCGTGTCAGTCCGTGTTCGTCCGTGTCTCATACCGGATGAGATACCGGATCACCTCGCTCTCTGGCATCTCCCGCATCACGTAGGCGTGCACCCACCACTGCCCGTCCTGCCGCTCCTCGGTCTTGAGGAGGCGGTAGAACTTCTCGCGGATCTCGACCGTCACGAGCGGGCTCCAGTCGGGCTTGGGCCGGCAGGCGAGGACGATCAGGCCGCCGGGGGAGGGCACGATGCGGTCCGGCCGCTCCGGTCCGTAGCGCAGGAGGTCCCGCGACTGCCCGAGCCTCCGGCCCGCGAGCTGCCAGAGCCGGAGACCGGCCCAGACCAGCGGCTCGCCGGCGGCCTCGTGATGGAGCCCGTAGGTCACCAGCCGCAACAGGCCCGTGGCCGGGATCAGGAACAGGAGCCACGTCCAGGGCTCCGCCAGCCACTCGAACCAGTTCGCGACGCCGGAGAGCGTGTACCCGGCCACCTCCTTCGTGCTCATCGTCGCCGATTCGAGCTTGTCCACGAACATCGCGGCGTTGCGCTCGGCCACGCGCTGGAAGAAGTCGATCCCGTTCGACACCATCACGACCCCGCCGATGAGGAACTCGGCGAGGCCCAGGACGAGCGACCAGCCCGCCGGATCGCCGCCATGGCGCCGGGAAAAGTCGCCGCGCTCCGGGTTCGGGAGCAGGGCTGCGAAGAGGCCCGCCAACAGGTCGTTCATGGCAGTCGTATACACCATGGTAAGATGAAGCCGCCTCGAGGAAAAGACACATGCGGAATCTCGTCGCATCCACCCTCCTCTTCGGCCTCTTCCTGATGGGAGAGGCCGTCTCGGCCGACGACGTTTTCCTCAAGAACGGACGCAAGTTCGAAGGGGTCATCGCGGAGACCACCGACACCCAGGTCCGCATCCGGATGCAGGGCGGGGTGGTCAGCCTGCCCAAGAGCCAGGTGCTGCGGGTGGAATCGAAGGACTCCGACCTCTCCGGCTACCTGCGGCGCAAGGAGGCGCTCCGCAAGAGCCCCGACGCCCGCGCCGCGGACTGGCTGGAGCTCGCCCGCTGGGCCAAGTCCCAGGGGCTCGACCAGGGTGCCCGCGAGGCGGCGCTGATCGCAGCCGACCTCGATCCCAAGCTGGAAGGGCTGTCGCCCCTCCTCCGGGGCTACAAGTACACCCTCGACGAGCAGGCCGGCCGCTGGATCTCCTACGAGGAGTCGATGCGGCGCCGGGGCTTCGTGTTCACGCAGGGCGCCTGGATCAGCCGCGAAGAGCTCGCGGAGCGGCAGCGCCTGAGCCAGGAGGCCGAAGCGCAGGCCGCCCGCATGCGCGAAACCTACCGCGCCGAGCGTGCCGCCCGCCAGACCGAGATGCTCCTCGCCACCCAGACCGCCCTCCTCGAAGAGTCGATCCGGGACCGCCGGCAGGAGCAGGCGTACATCCCGCCCTACGCCCCGTACGGCTGGCCGGTCGTGGTGATCCCCGGCTTCTTCCCGCCCCGCTGCCACCACGGCGACTGCGGCAACAACCCGCCTCCTGGAGGGGGCGACGGCGATGGCGGCGGACAGCACACCCGCCCCATCCAGCACACGCGCAGCAATTTCATCCGCATTCCGGGCAGCCTGATCCCGGGCGGCGATGCCGGGGTGCCGAAGCCTTAGAGCCCCCGCCCGAAATCCTGCACCCAGAGCACCGTATCCCCCGCCGCGTTCCTCCCGACGGCGCATCCCACGCCCATCTCCGTGAACGCCGCATGGAGCAGGTTGCCGCGGTGTCCGCGGCTCTGCATCCAGGCGTCCATGGCCTCCTCGACCGTGGTGTGCCCGCGGGCGATGTTCTCGGCCACCCGGATCGGCCGATAGCCGGCCTGGACCACCCGGTCGCGGGGCTGGAGCCCCTCCAGGTTCCGGTGGTCGTAGTAGGAGCGCGCCAGCATGTCCTCCGCGTGCTTCTGCGCCGCGTCGTTCAGCCGCGGATCGAGCACGAGCGGCGCCGCTCCCACCGCCTCCCGCCGGGCGTTGACCGTGGCGAGCATCTCCGCCCGTACCTGCTCCAGGTCGGCCAGGGGAGCGGTCTGGCGCGCGAAGAACTCGCTCTCGCGCCAGGCGAGGAGGAACGTGTAGAGCGGCGTCCCCTGGAAATCCGCGATCCCGATCCCCAGCTCCTGGTAGTTCGCGTCCGTGACCGACTGGAAGGATGCCTGGTCCGACCCTTTCCACCAGTCGACGACGACGCCGGCGTCCCCGGGGCCTCCGACGAAGCTGTGGCTCCACCCGTGGGCCTGGTAGCCCGCCCGGCCGAGCTGCCGGCGGATCTCCTGCAGGGCCTCGGGACCGGGCGGCTCGGCATTGCGGTCCCGGATCTCCTCGGCGCTGCGCTGCGCCACCTGGTTCAGGGATTCGACGAGTCGGAGAGGGGGAAGGCCGGCGGCCGAGCGCTCCTGGTTGAGCCGGGCGAGGAAGCTCTGCCGCTGGACAAGGGGATTCTCCTGAAGGGTGAGGAGCAGGAACAGCGAAAGTAGGGCCAACGACTGAGGCAAGCCGGGCCAGTTTACCCCGGCCTGTGGCACAATCGGCCTTTCTGGTGTGCTGCTGTCTGTTTTTGAGGGGAGGTTCCCATGCTGCAATCCTTGTTCAAGAGGGTGGCTGTCTTCGAAGGCCTGCCGGACGAGTGGGTGGCCGAGCTCTCGGCCGCGTCCGAAGAGCGCAGCTTCGACGGCAACTCGATCGTGTTCCGCAAGGACGACGAGTGCGACGGGCTGTACGTCGTCTCCCGGGGCGGGGTGGTGGTGCGCAACGAGGTGATCGGCCAGCCGATCGAGCGCGTGCAGGCCCTGGGCCCGGGCGACGTCTTCGGCGAGACCGAAGCGCTCGACGCCGCGCCGCGCCAGTTCTCCGCGCGGACTCTGGGCCCTACCGTGGTCTACCGCATCCCGGAAGAGCCGCTCCAGGAGCTGCTCAGGAAGCATCCCGCGATCGAGATCTCGCTGCGCGCTCCCATGCCCCGGCGGCGCACGGCGCGCCTGCACGCGCTCATGGCGCCGGCGAGCCGCATGGAGCCGCGCATCTGGGTGGACCGCGACGTCCTCCTGACCCTGGAAGGCGGCGAACGGCTCGGGCTCCGGCTGGAAAACCTCTCCAGCGGCGGAGCCTGCCTGAGCCCCGCTCCGAACGGATGGCGGGTGCGCAAGCTACTGAGCTTCGTGCTCGGCACCGATTCGAAGCCCGAGCTTCTGCGGGTCTCGGGCGCGGTGCGCTGGCGTCTCGGAGGCGCGGTCGGAGTGTCTTTCGACGGCGCCGGTCCGGCGCTCCGCCGGCGCATCCACGAAGCCCTGCGCGAGCTGCTGCCTCCGGCAAGCTGAACCGCCGATGCGCCCGATGCAGGTCATGGCGATCGTGAACTCCGAAGCCGGCTCGGGCCGCGCCGGGGAGATCGACGCCGAAACCTTGCGCGGGCTGTTTCGCGACGCCGGGATCGAGGCCGACGTGCGCATCGTCCCCGGCGAGCAGGTCGGCGAGGCCGCGGAAGAGGCGGTGCGCTCCGGGGTCGATGCCGTTGTCGCCGGCGGCGGGGACGGCACGATCCGCACCGTCGCGGCCTGTCTGGCCGGCGGTCCGATCCCCCTGGGAGTCCTGCCGGTAGGGACGCTGAACCACTTCGCGCGCGATCTCGGGATCCCGGTCGATCTCCCGGAAGCGGTCCGGCTGATCGCGGAACGTCTTGAGGAGGGGGGCCACGAGCTGGACCTTGGCGAGGTCAACGGCGAGATCTTCCTCAACAACTCACAGCTCGGTGTCTACCCGCCGGTCGTCAAGGTGCGTGACCGTGAGCGGGAGGAGAAGCGGCGGGGCAAGTGGATGGCCACGCTCTCGGCCGCGCTCCAGGTATTGCCGCGCCACGAGGCGCTCCGGATGCGGGTCCTCATCGAGGGGAGCGAGCTGGTCCGCAAGACCCAGTTCGTCTTCATCGGCAACAGCGAGTACGAGATGGGCGCCTTGTCCTATAGTGCGCGCTCGCGGCTCGACAGCGGCAACCTGTACCTCTACATCGCCAGGAGCGAGACGGGTCTCGGGCTGGTCGGCCTCCTGCTGCTCAGCCTGTTCCGGGACTTGAAGGGCACCGACTGGTTCGATTGCCTCTCCGCGCCCGAGCTGACGATCGAGATGGAGCAGCGTTCGGTGTCGGTCTACCTGGACGGCGAGGTGGCGGTACTGGAAACGCCCCTGCGCTACCGCACCCGGGTACGGGCGCTGCGGGTGATCCTGCCGGAGAGGAAATGAGGAGGCCTGTTCGTCCCGGATCCGGTCCGGCGTGGGTGGCCTTTTAGAGGAACCAGGCGCTGAAGGTGAGCGCCGGGTCGTACTCGATCCGGCGCAGGAACCGCGTGGTCTCGTCGAGAATGATGCGAGCCTCCACGCCGGTCGTGAAGACTTTCTGGAGAACCAGCACGGCCTTGATCGCCTCGATCTGAATGTCGAGGGCGAGGAACACCTCTGTGGCTTCGAGCACCACGGTGCGCGCTTCCTCCGCGCGTCCCTGGCGGAGGAGGATGCCGCCGAGGTCGAGGCTCGACAGCGCCGCGTGGTAGGCCAGATCCTCTTTCTCCAACCCTTCCCGGGCCTCCCTCAGCGCCTCCTCGGCGGCGGCAACGTTCCCCAGTCCCGCCTCGATCCGGCCTTGCAGCCAGCGGAGCTTCACAAGGTCGATCTTGCCGCCGTGCCGGGTGTAGCGCCAGCGGTTCTCCCACAGGACGTTGCGCGCCTTCCGGAAGTTTTCGCCTTCCATCAGGAACCAGATGATGTTGTGAATCGCTGAGAGGGTGAGCTGCGGGTCGCGCTTGGAGTCGATCATCGCGAGCCCCTCTGTCAACAGGCGGACGGCCCCAGAGGGATCATTCGAATAGCCTGTGTAGAGACCTTTCTTGATCAGAATTCGTCCCGCAGTTTGGTCATCGCCACGGCGACGGTGGACGACATAGATCGCATCCAGCAGCTCAAAGGCCAACGAAAAACGTCGTTGCGCGCCGTACAGCGAGGCCTGCAGATCGAGCAGGCGCACGGAGAGTGTCTCGTCTCCGGTCCCTTGAAGAGAGATCTCGGCTGCGCGATCGAGCGCCCATTCGGCGAGCCTCAGGTTGTCAGTCACCCGGTAGGCATTGCCGAGGGCCGACCATGCGCGGCACCGCAGGTCGGCGAGTTGCCGGGGTTCGTAGAGCTTGGGGCTGAGATGGTCGGCCACCAAGGTCGCATGGCTCGCCAACTCAACCATCTGGTGCGGATCTTCTCGGCGCAAAGCCCAACTCCGCTCCAGGAGCGCTTCGCAGGCCGCGATCCCCTTGAGATTCGTCGGCGCCTCCGAGAGCCTTTCGATTCCGCCGGCCTCGAGCAGAGCCAGTGCTTTGCGGGCTTTCGCCCGTTGCTTCATTGCGGCAGGCCCGTGCCAGCGCTGGAACGCGTAGGCCCGGTCGATCGCGTCATCGTAGCCGGGGTCTTCCAGTGGATCTGGAATCTCGAGGAACACGGCCTCCACCTCGGGAATCAGGACCGCGCCGCAAATCATGCATCCGCGCAGAAGATGGGCCACCACGCGGTGGGCCCTCTCTGCGGGCAACACGCCTTGGACAAAATCCTGCAACTCGTCGAGTGAGGGATGCTCGGCCAAGCGCTGGCTCCTTTTCGTTCCTGTTCGGTACAGCGTGCCGAGATTATCGCACAGCCGGCCGCAGCTCTCCCCTCGGCTGCAGGATCACACCCGAGGCTGTCAAGCCGTCGGGATCGATCCCTCCCCCCGCATCACCGTTTGGCCCCGGGTCCGGGCTTTGGGGGTCGGGGAGAGGACCGTTGGGCAGGACCAGATCCACGAGCCACTGCCAGGTGGAGGCCCACAGCGAGGCGCCGACTCCGGAGGAAGGTGCGGCGGCGGCAGGACCGGCCAGGAACACGACCATCAGAGCCAGGACGGCGAAGGCGCGTACGGTTCGGGACATTTCGATCTCCTCCTCGAGGGGCGGCGAAAGCCAGAATGACCCCGGCGCCCGCGAGATGCAAGCCATTCGATCCTCTAAGAATAAGTGCCGCCAAGCCCCGGGATGTGCCCACTTGACGCAAATCGGCACGAAGTCACCAGAACTTCATCTCTGTTGATGGTAGCGGGTTAAAAGACAGCACTCATATCCGTAACAACAATCTATAAACAAAATCGGTCAATAATGTTGACTTGCCAGTGAGACTCCGACATGATCCTCTCTGTCGGGACGCAATTCCGCTGTTCCGTCGATCTGAAGGGAGGATGTATGGACATGATGGGCTGCTTGGACAGGGCAGAGAAGTCGGCGGCCGGGCTGGTCGCGCCGGAGAAGATGCACCTGAAGCCGGAGCGGGTGCAGGAGGCGCTTCTCAAGCTGCCGGCCTGGCGGCTGGGGGAGACCGGGGCGGCGATCGAGAGCGAGCGCCAGTTCGCGACGGGCCAGCGGGCGAGCTCGTTCGCCGCGTACGCCTGCCGCATGGCGAGCAAGATGGGCCAGCCGGTGACGGTCGACCTCGCGAACAAAACGGTGGTCGTGAGCCTGGCGGGTCATCCCGTCCGCGGCTGCACCGGCGGCCTGACCGGCAACGTGTTCAAGCTGGCCGACCTGATCGGGAGCTGAAGCGCCCGCGGGAACCGATCCACGGTCCCCGCAACTGGAAAGGAGGATGCATGGCCGGAATCGTCTTCTCTCAGAAGGTGTCGACCTGGGGGCTCACCAACAACGCGGTGGGCACCAACATCGCCGACCTCGGCCACCTGGAGGCCGATCGCGCGGCGCTGACGGTCATCCGTGACGAGGTGATCGTCCTCGGCAACCAGCAGATCGCACTCGAGGCGCAGCTGTCGCAGGTGACTCGCGATCTGGAGGCCAAGCTGCGGGATGGGGATGCCATTCATGCCCGGATGCGGGCGAGCATCCGCGGAAAGTACGGGTACAAGAGCGAGAAGCTCCAGGAGTTCCAGCTTCAGCCGTACCGGCGCCGTGTGCGCGGCGCCGGTGCCGAGAAGAAGGCTCCGAAAACCCTCGCTCCTGATCCCGCCTCTGCTGCCTGAGCTGTAACCCTCGGGGGCGTGCTGGCCGGCACGCCCCCGTTTCTCAAGCCCATTCAGTGTAGCGTAGATCCCCACCGGCCGCACGCTTTGCCTTTCTCCACCGCGAATAGCCTGTTCGGCAGTCCGGATTGGCTGCACGGCCGAGTTGCAGGCAATCCGGCGCGAGGAATTGCCTGAAACTCTCGCTGGAAGGCAATCCCGCCGGCCAGACAGCCTATCTGTGGCGCCAAATAGCCTCCAAGCGGCGTTTGTAGCCTTTCCGCGGCGCCGCATAGCCTGAAAATCCCGCTTTCAGCCTTCCGGAGCTGCCGAGCAGCCTTCCGGATCAGCGGTCGATCTCCCCGAGCAGGTTCCGTCCCAGGATGCGCCCGACCTGTTCCTGGAGGTCCGGCCCTCCTGCTTCGAGCAGCGCGGCGACCGCCAGGGGAGAGCGGGCGAGGCAGGCGGCGACGTGGGCCGCGTGCAGCCAGTCCGGGTTGAAGAATCGCAGATATCCGACCACCTGGCCGGCGCTCTCGACCGCGAAGCCGTGCTCGGTGGCGGGATCGAGGGCGCGGAACACCGGATCGCGCCCGACCGCGGGCCGGACCGCGAAGAACAGGAGCCCCGCCTCGCGAAGCTGGAAGACCGCCTCCGGCGAATCGCCATGCTCGTACCCCTCCCAGACGCGGAACAGGGAAAAGGAGCCGTCCTCGTGCCGCAGCTCCCAGGGACCCGCCGCCTCGCTCTCCCCCGACCCGAACGTCTCGCTGCCTTCCCGGAGCCGCTCCAGGTACTCCGGGGAGAACGCGTTGGACAGCAACGGAGATACGGAAACATCGACACTGCCGGAATCTTCCATAGCCTCTCTCCTTCTCGTTGACCCCGCGGTGATCCGCGGCGTCCTCTACCGGTAGTACATCTTGCTTGACCATTTGTACAGCATGGAAGATCGCAGAGTCAAGATACGAAGTTCCAGGAAGGGGAATCGACTTTTCTCTCCTCCTGGTGTAGACTTCCGTTCATGATCCAGGAAGAGGTTCAGCGGCTGATCCAGGTCCTGCGGGTCGCGATGCGGATTCTCGACGTCAGCAACCGGGACGTGGAGAAGGCGCTCGGTTTGAGCTACGGCTATTTGAGCCGGCTGTTCTCGGGAGCCATCGAGCTGAAGGTGGAGCACATCCTCCAGATCCTGGAGGTGCTCGGCCTGACGCCGGCGGAGTACTTCCAGTTGGCCTATCCGCGCAAGGCCTCGCCGAGCGAGTCCGCCAATCGGATGCGGGCGATCCTGGACGGCTTCGGCCCCATCAAGGCCGAAGAGCGGCCACCCACCGAAGACTTGAGCCCGGAAGAGTTGGAGAAGACGATCTCCCGGGTGCTCCAGAAGATGCTGCGAGACGTGAAGGGTTAGGCGCAGGGCCCGTAGCGGAGGCTCGCATGGTGACCGCCCTTCTCCTGCTCTCCCTCGCCCTCGGTGTCTCGGCTGCCGCGCCTGCACCCCCTTCTCCTGATCCCTGGGAGCCGGTTCGTTTCCTGGAAGGAGAATGGACGGGCGAGGCTCAGGGCGAACCGGGGATCGGCACCGTCCACCGCTCCTATCAGTTCATCCTGAGCCACCGCTTCCTGCACGAGCGGAACGTCTCGGCCTACGCCCCGAAGCAGCCGAACACGCCCGGCGAGCTCCACGAGCACTGGAGCCTCCTCAGCTTCGACAAGCAGCGCAAGCGCCTCGTCCTCCGGCAGTTCCACCAGGAAGGCTTCGTGAACCAGTACGTCTTCGACGCCGGGCAGAGCACGGCGCGAAAGCTGGTCTTCGTGAGCGAGAGCTTCGAGAACCTCGACAGCCGCTGGCGAGCCCGCGAGACCTACGAGGTGATCTCGCCGGATGAATTTACGGAAACCTTCGAGATCGCCGAGCCGGACAAGGAGTTTGCGGTGTACTCGAAGACGTCGTTGAGGCGGGTGAGGCCCTGACTGCCGGGATGATCGGCCTCGGCGCCTCCACGATTCTTGAAGGCGTACATGAGTCCGTTGTCAACCTGGAATTGGCAGGGCGCGCTTTCCCTGGGTGCGCCGGCGTCCTCGCCGGCTTGTCCGGATGAATCGGCGGAACGCCAGCCATTGTACCTCCCTGAAAGAAGGCCGGGCCTTTCGGCCCAATGTCTTGAGGATGCCGGCGAGACGCCAGCGGTCCCAGGGAAAGCGCGCCAGGCTCAGGGTGTTGGCGATCCAGCAATTCAGACGTGACGGAGGACCAGGGCTTTGGAGGTGTTGTCATGAACGAAGGCTCCGGCACCAAGCAGGCGGTGATCTCCTACCCGGCCGGGCTGCCGCAGCTCCTCAAGCTGTCGGACAGCGAGTTCGCCCGCGAGCTCCGGTTCCTGGCAGCGGCCAAGCTGGTCGAATTGGGGAAGCTGTCCTCGGGCAAGGCGGCTCGCCTCGCGGAGATGAGCCGGGTGTCCTTCCTCCACGAGCTGGACCGGATCGGCGTGCCGGCGATCAACCTCCGGGAGGAGGAGGTCGAGGCCGAGGTTCGGGCAGCCCGCGAGCTGGCCGGATGAGGCTCTGGGTTGTTGACACGAGCCCCCTGATCTTTCTTGCCAAGCTCGACCGTCTCGATCTCCTCCAGAGGGGCACCGATCAGATCGTTGCTCCGCCAGCGTCCTTGCGCACCCTTTCCGGAACAGCGAGTCTGGACTTCCTGGCAATCTTGACCAGGGCTCGATTTTCTCCTTGATCTGGCGCTGCGAACAGGTGCTACCGAGTGTACGGCATCCCCTCACGAGGGGGGACGTCGGAGCGCTGTCGACTCTGTCAGGCCCAGAGAATCTCGGCTTCGTAGGGTTCAAGGAGGCGGTCATGCGTGACGAGGGTCAATCCCTCGGCTTGCGCCTGAGCGACCAGCATGCGATCGAACGGGTCCCGGTGGTGCGGCGGAAGACTGGCGGCGCGTTCGGCGTGGGAGAACGTGATGAGCAGCCTTTCAAAGCCGCTGGCGAGAACACCCGCCTCCACCGTGTCGGGGAGATCGAGGCGCCCCAGGGAGGCTTTGATCCGAGCCTCCCAGGCTGATGCCGCGCTCACGAACACGAGGTCAGCCGTGGCGATGCTGCTCTGCACCTCCGCGGTCAGACGGGAGGGCTCCCCGCGCCACCAGAGGAAGATGTGAGTGTCGAGCAGGAGCCGGCTCGCCGGCGTCACCCGCGCCCCTCGAAGGCCGCCTGGATCTCCGGAGGCAAGGGCGCGTCGAAGTCCTCCGAAATGCGCACTCGACCCTCCCATCCTCCCGGTTGACGAGGCTTGGGATTTCGTTGGTACGGCACAAGCTTGGCGAGCGGCTTGCCCGCCTTGGACAAGATGATTTCCTCACCGCTCGCGGCGCGGTCGACCAGTCGCGAGAGTGAGGTCTTGGCCTCGTACAAGTTGTAGATGATCTCCGACATCGATGGGGCCCCCGCGGTTGACCAACCTTGACTAAGGTTACGCCATTCTGGCGCCTGTGGTCAACGGCCTGCGGCCGGCTGAGCTGCCGCCCGAGGGGGCATCCCGTGCTGTGAGCCAGACGACGATCCGGCCTCAGCTTGCGTCGCGTCTTTCGAGCAGAGCGCGCAGGCGCTCCAGCTCCGCCTCCGCTTTCTCAGCCCGCTGGCGCTCGGCTTCGGCCCGCTGGTTCGCGGCTTCGGCCACGGTCGGCACCAGGCTTCCGTCGGAATGGAACAGGCGGACCCAATCCGCCTCCCTCTCCCTCCAGATGCCGTGCCAGACGCCGAGGAGAACGCCGAGCTGCTCGCTCCGAAGCCGTCCCTGGGTATCGGGGACCAGCGGCCGATAGATCCCCGGCGCCGCCAGGCGGAACCCCTCCAGCTTGCGGCGCTGGGGGTCGTAGAGGAAGTACTCCGACGTGCCGAAGACCCGGGCGTAGAGGTCCTTCTTGACCGTGCGGTCGTTCCTGGCGGTGGAGGGGGAGAGCAGCTCGAGGATGAAGTCCGGCAGCCGCCCGTCTTCCTCCCAGGCGATCCAGGCTTCGCGCTCGCGCGTGGGGTCGACTCCGCCCACCCAGAAGACGTCCGGACCGCGGAAGGCCCGTTTCTTCAACCCCTGCTCCTCCTCCTGCGCCACCTCCCGCGCCTGCTCGACGGAGTAGTACACGAAGTTGTTGCCGCCGGCGTAGAAATCGGTGCGCCCCTGCTCCGCCATGGCCTGGGGGATCAGATCGAGGGCGAGGTAGAGCTGTTCGCGGTGCCAAGGGCTGTCCAAGGGTTCCCCGTCTTCGTAGACGAGCTCGAAGGGCAGTGGCGCGAGCGCCCGGATCGGCTGGCTCATGGCATGCTCCCTGTCGGAGTCGTTCTTTTGGGCATCCTATGACGCATCCACGGCACGAAGCAAGAGGTGCGGGCTCTTCCTCGTACTCCCCTGGGACGACAGGATAGCATGGGAGAAAGCGGCGTCGAAAGGGGAGCGTAGAATGAGCAGGCGCCCACGCGAGGGGGGAGGAAGGAAGAATGCGTACCCATCAACAGAAACACCAACCCTCCCAACCGGGAAGGTCCGGTGATCTCGCCCGGCTCCGCCCGGCAGCGCGATCCCGCCAGGTGCAGTCGATCTTGCACTTTCAACCAAAGCTCACAGTCAACACCCCGGGAGACAGCTTCGAGCAGGAAGCAGACCGTGTCGCGGACCGGGTCATGCGTATGCCCGAGGCGCCGCTCCAGCGGAAGTGCTCCTGCGGCGGGAGCTGCTCGGAGTGCCAGGAGGAGCGGTTGCAGGCCAAGCACGCCCAGGAAACGGACCAGGGCGGCAACGTCGCTCCACCGATCGTGAATGAGGTCCTGCGCTCGTCCGGCCAGCCGCTGGACCCGGAGACCCGCGACTTCATGGAGCTCCGCTTTGGCCACGACTTCAGCCACGTAAGGCTGCACACGGACGACCAGGCGGGCGAGTCGGCGCAGGCGGTCCATGCCCGGGCGTACACGGTCGGGCAGGACATCGCCTTTGGCAAGAGCCAATACGCGCCACAGACGCTCGCAGGGCGGCGGTTGCTGGCTCACGAGCTGACGCATGTCCTCCATCAGACGGGCGGCTCGCAAGGAGCTCCGGCACTGCAACGTTTTGTGACATCGGGATGCGAGGAGCTGCCTTTCGACAAGAAGAAGGTGGAGGAGGCTGCAGAAAGAACGATCAACCACATCCGGGACAGCGACTGCATCAAGAATCAATCGTTGAAGGAAGACGTACTGGATAAGCTCGGCTCGATGAAGATCGAATGCAAGGAGGGCAACCGAGAGGGCCCGTGCAGCCACGCTGAAAGGCCTCGAACCGTACACCTGTACGAGGCCATCATCAAGTCCGGCCTCTGTCCAAATCCAATGGATTCGGCCATCTTTCACGAAGCCATCCATCTGACGGAATGGTTCTCTCTGTATCACGGCAACCTTTCATGGGACTGCGGAGAAGCCTGCTACGAGGGGAAAGACTTGAAAAAGAGGGGGGATCCTTCGAAGTGCGGGTTCGAGAGGAGCCCCCTGCCCATGGTGGGTCTTGCCGCTGGCAAGGCATTCACCGGCAAAGGAAATGCAGCCAGCTACTATCGTCTGTATGTGGGCCTGGAAAAACGGCGTCCGATCCTCAGCGTTGTCGATGCTTCCCTGGGGATCGGCGTGTCGTTGATCGGCGAACCGGAGAAGGGAGAACCGTTTGCTGCACCTTCAGGAAGGAGCACGCTGGTCTCCTTGATCGGCGCGCTCCGGTTTGATCCGGGCAGGATGGGCGGCGGCTATCTCTCAGCCTTCGTCGGTCCAGGTGCCGCTTTCGGCAAGGACAAGCCGGAGCTTGGCGGAGTCGTCGGGCTCGGGGTCGGCTATCGCTGGCGCGTGCTCGATGTCTCGCTGAATGCGGGGATCGACTACAACCCGACGCGAAATCTCGGCGAGGAGACGATGTACACGTTGAGCGCGAGCTTTTCCCTCGCCCAGAAAGTGCGGCCTTAGCCCGAAGCCCGGTATACACTCCGCGCCATGCGCGCCTTGAGCCACCTGTTCGCGAACAACCGGGAGTGGGCGGCCGAGATGACCCGGCAGGAGCCCGATTTTTTCACGCGCCTGTCGGGTCAGCAGGCGCCGCAGTACCTCTGGATCGGGTGCTCGGACAGCCGGGTGCCGGCCAACCAGATCGTGGGCCTGCTGCCCGGCGAGATGTTCGTCCACCGCAACGTCGCCAACGTGGTGGTCCATACCGATCTCAATTGCCTGTCGGCCATCCAGTTCGCCGTGGAGGTGCTGAAGGTCGGCCACATCATCGTCTGCGGGCACTATGGCTGCGGCGGCGTGCTCGCCGCTCTGCGCGGCGACAAGCTGGGGCTGGTGGACAACTGGCTGCGCCACGTCCAGGACGTGCGCTGGAAGCACCGGACGGAGCTCGACGCGCTGGACACCGAGACGCAGCGGCACAAGCGCCTGTGCGAGCTCAACGTCGTCGAGCAGGTGCTCAACGTGAGCCAGGCCACCGTCGTGCGCGACGCCTGGGCGCGGGGCCAGGCCCTGACCGTGCACGGCTGGGTCTACGACCTTCAGGACGGGCTCCTCCAGGACCTCGGCATGTGCGTCTCGGCCGAGGCCGACCTTCCACGGCTGTAACGATTCCGCCGGCTGAAACGCCAAGTGAGGGGGTGGCTGAGCGGCGGGACGGAGACGGGGTTTGTGATCACGCCTACCTGCGTGGTGCTTTTCACGGCCCGGCTCCGCGTGATCGTGAGAGAGGCAGGAGGGTAGGCCCCTGGTATAGCATCCACCACGGATGAGTGAGCAAGCGGCCGGGCGCGTGCGCGAGCTGGTGGATGCGGTCTACCGCGACGAGTCGCGGCGCGTGTTCGCCACCCTGATCCGCCTGCTCGGCGACTTCGACCATGCCGAGGAGGCGGTCCACGATGCCTTCCGGGCCGCGCTGGAGCAGTGGCCGCGCGACGGCGTGCCGGCCAGTCCCCGGGCCTGGCTGGTGTCGGCCGGACGTTTCAAGGCCATCGACCGCATCCGCCGGCTGTCGCGCTTCGAAGCGCTGGAGGACGTCGCGACCGTCGAGCCCGAGGTGTGGGAAGGGGAGAGCCTCGAGGACGACCGGCTGCGCCTGATCTTCACCTGCTGCCATCCGGCCCTGGCGCCGGACGCCCAGGTGGCCCTCACCCTGCGCGAGGTCTGCGGCCTCACGACCGAGGAGATCGCCCGCGCTTTCCTCACTCCCGCGCCCACGCTGGCGCAGCGCATCGTGCGCGCCAAGGGCAAGATCCGCGACGCGCGCATCCCCTATGAGGTGCCGTCCCAGGCCGAGCTGCCGGACCGGCTGGACAGCGTCCTGCGGGTGATCTATCTCGTCTTCAACGAAGGCTACTCGGCGTCCTCGGGCGCGTCGCTGACCCGGCACGACCTGGCGGAGGAGGCGATCCGTCTCGGGCGGCTCCTGCTCGAGCTGCTGCCCGAGGCCGAGGTGCAGGGATTGCTGGCCCTGATGTTGCTGCACGAATCGCGGCGGGCGGCGCGCACCTCGCCGGCAGGGGACCTGATCCTGCTGGAGGACCAGGACCGCTCGCTCTGGAACCGCGGGCAGATCGCGGAAGCGACGGCGCTGGTGCGGCAGGCCCTGTCGTCGAGGCAGATCGGACCGTACACGCTCCAGGCCGCGATCGCGGCCGTGCACGCCGAGGCGGCCACCGCCGCCGGCACCGACTGGGACCAGATCGTCGGCCTCTACGACGTGCTGATGCAGGCGGATCCGTCGCCCGTGGTCGAGCTCAACCGTGCGGTGGCCGTGACGATGCGCGACGGTCCCCTGGCGGGGCTGGCCCTCGTCGACGCCATCCTGGAGCGCGGCGAGCTGGCCGACTATCACCTGGCGCATGCGGCGCGGGCGGACCTGTGCCGCCGCCTGGGGAGGACGGCGGAGGCGCGGGCCTCCTACGAGCGCGCCCTCGGCCTCACGCGGCAGGAGCCGGAGCGGCGGTTCCTCGAGCGGCGGCTGGCCGAGCTGCCGGACTGACCCGGCGCCCGGTGGTGTAACATCGAACCGGAAGCAGATGCAGTCGACACCTGGAACCTCCACGGAAAATCAGGCGCTGCGGCGCTACCTGGGGGACCTTCTTTCCCTCACGGCGCTCCCCGGGACCGCGGCGGATCGCCGCCAGATCGCCGCAGGCCTGGCGGATGCCCTGGCGGAGGCCCTCTCTCCCGAGATCGTCCACATCCGGCTCGACGCCTCTCCGGGCGGCGGCGAGGCCATCGAGGTCTCCCGTTTCGACGACGGGGAGATCCACCGCGCGCTGAAGCTTCTGCTGCCCCGCGGGATCGAGAAGACGACCGTCCTTTCGCTGCCCCCTGGAGCCACCGGCCGCCTGGTGCAGGCTGCCGTCGTGCCGGTCGGGTACGGGGGGGAGCTCGGCATCCTGGTGGCGGCCTCCGGCCGGCCCGGTTTCCCGTCGGAAGAGGATCGCCTGTTCCTCGAAGTCGCCGCCAACCAGACCGCGGTCGTGCTGCAGCTCCAGTCGGCGGGCGAGTCGGGAGCGCTCCTGGCCGCGATCGTCGAGTCCTCGGAAGACGCCATCATCAGCAAGACGCTCGAAGGGATCATCACCTCGTGGAACGTCGGCGCCGAGCACCTGTTCGGGTATTCGGCGGCGGAGGCGGTCGGGCAGCCGATCACCCTGATCATCCCGGCCGAACGGCGCCACGAGGAGACGATGATCCTGGAGCGGCTGCGCCGCGGCGAGCGCATCGAGCATTTCGAGACCGTCCGCCAGTCGAAGCACGGCCGCCTGATCGACATCTCGCTCGCGATCTCGCCGGTCCGGGACAGGACGGGGCGGATCGTCGGCGCCTCGAAGATCGCGCGCGACATCACCCACTCGAAGCAGGTGGAGGAGGCGCTCAAGGACGCGGACCGGCGCAAGGACGAGTTCCTGGCCATGCTGGCGCACGAGCTGCGCAACCCTCTCGCCCCCATTCGCAACGCCATCGAGATCCTGCGCACCAAGGGTCCGCCCGAGCCGGAGCTGGATTGGGCCCGGAACGTGATCGAGCGGCAGGTCCAGCAGATGACCCGCCTGGTGGACGACCTGCTCGACGTCTCGCGCATCACCCAGGGCAAGATCGCGCTGCGCAGGGAGCGGGTCGAGCTCGCGGCGGTGGTGGGCAGCGCCGTCGAGTCCACCCGCTCGCTCGTCGAGGAGCTCGGCCATCAGCTCACGGTCGCGCTGCCGTCCGAGCCCATCCTCCTGGAGGCGGACCCGGCCCGCCTCTCCCAGGTGCTGATGAACCTGCTCAACAATGCGGCCAAGTACACGAACCCGGGGGGCCGGATCTGGCTGACCGCCGAGCCCGGGGGCGAGGGCGTGTCGATCCGGGTCCGCGACAACGGCATCGGGATCGATCCGGAGATGCTGCTGCGGGTGTTCGAGGTCTTCACCCAGGCCGAGCAGTCCATGGAGCGCTCGCAGGGCGGCCTCGGCATCGGTCTGACCCTGGTGCAGCGCCTGGTCGAGATGCACGGCGGCACGGTGAGCGCGCACAGCGAAGGCACCGGCAAGGGCACGGAGGTCGTCGTCCGTCTGCCGGTCCTCGGGAGCGATGACCGGCTGCCGGAGAGCGCGGTCCAGCGCAGGGATGCCGCCGGGCCCTCCCGGCTTCTCATCCTGGTCGTCGACGACAACCGGGACGCCGCCGAGAGCCTCGCGATGCTGCTCCAGATGTGGGGTCACGAGGTGCGGACGGCTCACGACGGCCTGGCGGCCGTGGAGGCGGCGGCGGAGTTCGAGCCGGACGTCGTCCTCCTGGACATCGGCCTGCCGAAGCTCAACGGCTACGACGCCGCCCGCCAGATCAGCCAGGCGCGACGCCGCAGCATGGTCCTGGTCGCCCTGACCGGATGGGGGCAGGACGAGGACCGCCGCCGCTCCAGCGAGGCGGGCTTCCACCACCATCTGACCAAGCCGGTCGAGCTCGAAGCCCTGCAGAGGGTGCTCGCCGGCATCGGCAACGCCTCGTAAAATCCATTTCAGGATCGATGTCGATTTCGCGGGCTCCCGTTCGACCACAGGGTGGAGCCGGGGAAAATCCCGCCTCCGAACCCGAAAGGAGAACGCGATGTGGATGCTCCTCGTCGCGCCGGAGAGCTAGGATTCCCGAGAGGAGAGAGCCATGAAGTACCTGTGCCTCGTCTACAGCGAGGAAGGGAAGCTGGAAGCCGTCGACGACCGCGAGTGCCTGGCGTTCAGCGACGAGCTGCGGAGCGGCGGCCATCGCCTGGCCGCCGAGGCCCTCCATCCCGTGCAGACTGCCACCACGGTGCGCGTCAGGAACGGCAGGCTGTCGCTCACCGACGGTCCCTTCGCGGAGACCAAGGAGCAGCTCGCGGGGTTCTATCTGATCGAAGCCCGGGATCTGAACGAGGCCATCCAGGTGGCCGCGAAGATCCCGCCCGCCCGCGTCGGCAGCATCGAGGTGCGGCCCGTGCGGGATCTCAAGGTGGAGTAACCGTCGCGTTCTGCTATAGGATGCCGATCATGCCCGATACCCGTCACATCACCCCCGGCCCTGGCGATGTCCTCCTTCTCGTCGGCACCATGAAAGGTGCCTTCCTCCTGCGCTCCGGCCCGGCGCGCGAGACCTGGGAGATGGGAGGCCCGTATTTCCCCGGCAGCGCCGTCTATGCCATGGCCTGGGACGGACGCAACGGACGGCACCGCATCTGGGCCGGTCCCCACAGCATGCATTGGGGCGGTCTGCTGCGGTCGAGCGACGACTTCGGCCAGAGCTGGACGAATCCCGAGGAAGCGAACGTGAAGTTCCCGGAGGGAACCGGGGCGGCGCTCAAGCAGATCTGGCAGATCGTCCCGGGCCGCGCATCGGAGCCCGACACGCTCTACTGCGGCGTCGAGCCCGCGGCCCTGTTCGTGTCGCAGGATGCCGGCGATTCGTGGCGGCTCCAGGAAGGTCTCTGGAACCACCCGCAAAGGGCGCAGTGGCAGCCGGGCGGAGGCGGTCTCTGCCTGCACACGATCCTGCTCGATCCTGCCGATCCCGAGCGCATCCGCGTCGCCGTATCGACCGGCGGCATGTACGTGACCGAGGACGGCGGCTCGAGCTGGCGCCCCTCGAACCAGGGCGTGAGCGCCGTGTTCCTCCCGAACAAGTATCCGGAGTTCGGCCAGTGCGTCCACAAGGTCGTGCAGTCGAAGCGACAACCCGAGCGGATGTTCCTGCAGAATCACTGGGGCCTCTTTCGCAGCGACGACCGCGGCGAGAGCTGGACCGACATCGCCAACGGCGTGCCTTCCGATTTCGGCTTCTGCCTGGGCATCCATCCCGAGGATCCGGACTGCGCCTGGATCGTGCCGGTCGAGTCGGACCAGTTCCGCTGCACTCCCGAAGGCAAGCTCCGCGTCTACCGCACACGGGATGCCGGCCGGAGCTGGCAGCCGATGACGGAGGGGCTGCCGCAGAACGACGCCTACGAGACCGTGCTCCGCGACGCCATGGCCGTCGATCCGCTCTCGCCGACCGGGGTCTACTTCGGGACCCGGAGTGGAAAGCTCTACGGCTCCGCCGACGAGGGGGACACCTGGTCCGAGCTGATCGACGGGCTTCCCCCGGTCGTTTCCGTGAAAGCGGTCCGCCTCTGATGGCCATCACCTTCATGATCCCCGGGCCGTTGCGCCAGCTTGCCGGGGATCGCAGCGAGGTGCGAGTCGAAGGCGCGGCAGGCTCGATCGGGGAAGCGCTGTCGCTCCTCTGGACCTCCTGCCCCGCGGTCCGCGACCGGGTGATGACCGAGCTGGGCGAAGTGAGGCCGCACGTCAACATCTTCGTGGACGAACAGAACATCCGCGATTCCGGAGGGCTCGACGCCCCGGTGCGCGACGGCGCCGAGATCTACATCCTGCCCGCCGTGAGCGGCGGATAGCCGTTCCCGGCGCAGGTGCCCGGCGCAGGTGTCTGACGATTGAATAGACCGGGGAGCCTCGGACATGACCATGGAAGAAGCCCAGGAAGAGATCCGGCAGATGAAGTGGGACCTTCGGATCCTGAGCGACCAGGTGTTCAGGATCGCCGATGCCCTGCCGCCCGCGGACCGGGAGCGGATCGCAGAGATCGCGGATCGGATCGCGGACGCGGCCCAGGACCTGATCACGGCGATCAACGAGGATGAAACGGAGAGCGAGGCCGAGACCGTCGCACGCCTGCAGGGCGGCATCACCGAAGTCCAGCAGCAGCTCAAGCTCATTGCCCGCGAGCTGAACGAGATGGCTGACGGGCTGTTCCCTCATTGACCCCCGGTGCTCATGTCCTCTCTTGCCTGCTCCTAACGGAAATACGGCGCCACGTTCCCCGCGATCGTCTTGAATTCCTCGTCCGTGAGCGGCACGGTCATGCGGAAGCTCAACCAGGACTGCCGCGCCGCCGGGGGGCCGAGGTCCGTGCCATAGAGGACGCGCTTGGCCCCGATCTGCCGGATGCGCTCGGCGAGCTTCTGCAGCACTTCCTTGGTCTGGCCGTCGGCCACGGTCGCGAAATCGAAGTAAAGGTTTTTCGTCCGTGGGTCGTTGGCGGCGATGGCTTCGGCGTAGACCTCCAGGGCTTCATCGGTATAGCCGGGACCGCCGCCCGCGAAGTGCGCGATCTGCACCGGGATGTCGGGCGCCGCCGGCAGGATCTGGCTCAGGAAAGCTTCGGCATGCTTGCGTCCGTAGTCCTTTTCCAGCGTCCACAGATGGACGACGATCGCCAGGCGGCGCTCGTTGATGGCGGCGAAGACCCGGCGGGCTTTCTCCGCGTGCTCCGGGTTCAGCACCTCCACGCCCGAGTTGCCGAAGTGCAGCTTGATGCCCTTGACGTGCGGCAGCTTCGCGCAGCGCTCGATCTCCTGGAGCGCATAGTCCTTGAGCGGGTTGAAGCTGCAGAAGGCGACCAGACGGTCGGGGAAGCGCGAGACCTCCTGGATGGTCCAGTCGTTCTCCGCCCGGACGTTTCCGCCAGGCGCCGTCCGCGCTCTTCTGGAGGGAGAACAGAGCATGTCCGAAGTGCCGGGCGGCGTCCCCTTCGCCGCGGGTGAAGTATGCGGCGATGTGACCGGCGTTGCCGTCCACGCCAAAGGCGATCGGGGTGATCCGAAAGGGCCGCGCGAAGTTCTTGGACATGTAGGTGGCGACGTCGTCGCGTCCTTTCATCCAGCGGGTCTCGCGGAAATCGAAGACCACGCTGTCTTCCGTGTAGAGGCCCGCGAGGGCCGCCTTGTCCTGCCAGCCGTTCTCCTTGGCGCGGAGCAGGCGGGCGAGGACCGCGGGGAGCTCGATCTCCGGCAACGGCGGATCGTTGACCAGCTTCACCGCGGTCGGGCTCATGATGTGGGTATGGTGATCGGCCACCGGCTGCTGGGCGGCAGCCAGGGCCGACATCGCTGCCATGGCCATGACGGCAATCAGAAAGCTTTTCATGATCGAGCTCCTTCAGCCATGATTGGTGAGGATACCAGACTGTCAAAGCTTGGCTTTCGGCTGTAACAAAACGCCGTCTCCGCAGGCCCTTCGTCGGCCGTCCGCGACCTCGTGAAGCTCGGCAAGGACGACTCCGACACGGTGCTGGGCTACACGAGGGTCAAGGACAACAAGACGAATGCCGCGACCACCTACAAGTCGGAGGTCGTCAAGAAGGGCGAGTCGCTGTCGCCGACGCGGCCCTTGACAGAGGCCGGAAAGAGCGGTTCAATAATCCTCGCACTTTCTATTGCTGACAGCACCGCGGCGGCGGTCATCGTTCGACGCAATCCGGGGCCTCAGGCCATGAGACAGGACAACCCGGTCCCGTTGCTCCTCTCCGGGCGGATCGTCTACTCCGACGGCAGCGCGCGGCAGCGCTACGTGCTGGTCCGCGACGGCCGCATCGTGTGGGTCGGCGTCGGCCGGCCGCCGGCCGTCCTCGCCGCGGGCGCGCGCGAGATCGTCACCGGACCGCGCGGCTGGATCTTCCCCGGCCTCATCAATCTGCATACCCACTCCACCTACAACGTCCTGCCGCTCTGGCACTCGCGCAAGGCGCCCTTCACCAACCGCTTCGAGTGGCGCGGCGATCCCGACTACCGCGCCGACATCTCCGGCCGCCTCGACGAGCTGCGGAAGGTGGAGGGATCGCAGCTCACGCTGGCGGTGATCAGCGAGCTGCAGGCGATCGCCGGCGGCACCTCGGTGCTGGACCAGTCCAACCGTCTCGACGCCAACACGGTCGAGCACGAGATCGTGCTCTGCCGCGACACCGGCGACCCGACCGACATCGGCCTGCCCGCCGACCGGCGCATCGACTCGATCGTGGACTTCTTCACGCCGGACGGCGGCAAGCCGGTGCCGAAGAAGGACAAGCAGGGCGCGGTGCTGATCGACGGCTACGCCCAGGCGCGCGACGCCGGCAAGCTCGGCGCCACCCTCGTCCACCTCGCCGAGGGGCGGTCGGGCTTCGGCTCGGGCCGCGGGGTGGATCCCTACTCGTGCGCCGAATTCGAGGCCTTCCTGCGGCACCCGGCGCTCGCCGACCCCGAGCGGGTGCGCGCGGTACCGCTCAACCTGGTCCACGCCTGCGGGCTCGATGTCCACGACGACGCGCACCTGAAGTTTCTCCGCGAGCGCAACATCTCGGTCATCTGGTCGCCGGTCTCGAACCTGCTCCTCTACGGCGACACCCTCGACGCCGAGCGGCTGCTGCAGGGGGGCGTCAACCTGGCGCTGGGGTCGGACTGGAGCCCGAGCGGCTCGAAGCATGTCTGGGACGAGGCCAAGTTCGCGCGGCGCTTCCTCGACGCCATCGGCTCCACGGTCTGCGACGCCGACGTCTTCCGCATGGTGACGCTCAATGCTGCCCGCTGCCTTGGCAGCCAGCAGCTCGGCCGCATCGAGGAAGGCGCCTTCGCCGACATGTTCATCGTCGAGAGCCCGATCGACAGCGACAGCGCGCTCGAGGTGTTCTTCTCGACCGACGACCGCCACGTGCTGGCGACGATCATCAACGGCCTGCCGATCTACGGCCGGCGCTCGTTCCTGGAGCAGTTCGGCCTGCCGCTGCAGAACCTGCCGGCCCGCGAAGGGAGCGCGGCCAAGGACAAGGCGGTCTTCCTCCCCGCCCATCTCGAGATCGACCTCGGCGCGGCGCTCGACGGGATCGAGGACCGCCTCAAGCAGCTCGAGCGGCCGGCGCTGCGCAGCAACCTGCTGGCGAGCTCCGACAAGCCCTACCAGCGCCGCATCCAGCGCCTGCGCGGTGAGTCGGAGCTCTTCGGCTGGAGCGTCAAGCAGATCGAGCGGCGGCTGGCCAGGGGCGAGCCCCCGATGAAGGGGCTGGTGCCGGTCGCGCCCGACGCCGTCCAGGTGCGCTGCGGCTTCGCGGCCGGCGCCGACCGGGAGCGCTACCTGGACCGGCTCGGCTCGGTCGTGGCGCCGTCGACGGTGATGCTCATGCGCACTCTCGGCCTCACCGCCTACGTCCTCGGCGTGCCTCCGGCCGATCACGCCCCCGCCTGCCCGGACGAGGTGGCGATCCTCTTCTACGAGTCGCGCGAGGTCTGCGCCGCGAGCGAAAACAGCGTCGGCGGCCGTCTCAACAGCATGCTGCAGGAGCCGGTTGCCGGAGCTGACCCGAAGGGATCATGGAGCGCCTTTCCGGTGCCTCTCGCCAGCCCCCTCCGATCGCGGACCGCGTACCACCTCTTCACCGGGCCGGTCGACTGGCACGGCGGGCTGACGCGCCTCTGCGTCGGGCTGCGCGACGCCTCGCGGCAGGACGTCGAAGCGTTCCACGACGGCCTCCACCGGATCTGCGCCGGCCTGGCAGCGGACCCGCGCTCCGTCGACGGCGCGCTTCTGGCCGTCGACGACGACTACTTCGTTTTCTGGGACCACCGTGCCGAGACGCGGCCGGAGGACGATCGGCACCTCGGCCAGCTCGCCGCTCTCGGCACGCCGATCCTGAACGCGCAGGCCGCGGACCAGAACGCCAACGGCCAGCTCTTCGAGACCTGGGCGGGGTTTCCGCTCGAGGGCGGCGAGTGCATCCGCATGCGCTTCGAGCGGCGGGCGTTCTTTCCCTGGTGAGGAGACAGCGACGACATGAAGCTGCAAGACCGGTTTCGCCGCGACTTCGGAGAGTGGCGCAGCAATCTGCCGCCGGCCTGGCGCGACGCTTTCGCCGGCGTCGAGCTGGGGTTCGACGCGGTCGATCCGCTGGTCGAGATCGGCGAGGACGAGCGGATCTGGCCCCAGGCCGGCGGCGGCCCCGAAGGCGCCGACACCTTCAAGGCCCTGCGCGGGCTCGCGCCCGACGCCGTCCGCGTCGTCATCTTCGGCAACGACCCGTACACCAAGCTGCACCAGGCAACGGGGCGCTCGTTCGAGCAGGGAGACCTCGAGGATTGGGCAGTGGACGTCAAGGACCCCGGCCTGATCTCGCCCAGCCTCCAGACGCTGCTCTGCGCCGCCGCGGCGACCTCGCCGGCGCATGCCGAATTCGACCTCCTCAGCCGTGTGGACCTCGACCCCGACGAAGGCTTCCTGTGGAAGTGCCACGAGGAGCTGGCCCGCGGCCTCATCGCCGGACGCATCCTGCTGCCGGGCCCGCGCGCCATCTTCGACCACTGGTCCGGCCAGGGCGTCCTCTGGCTCAACCGGACGCTGACCTACTCGCGCTGGCTGGACGACCACCGCCCCAACCACACCCGGTTGTGGGCCCCCTTCACCGCGCGCGCCATCCGGGTCGTGCTGGAGGCCGCCCACCGCCGCGGCACGCCGATCGTCTTCGCCCTGTGGGGAGCCCCCGCCCAGCAGCTCCAGAGCGCGATCGAAGCCCAGGCCGCCGCGCTCGGCCTGCCGCCGGCCACCGTCCGCTTCGCCCGCGCCGGCCACCCGCAGCTTCCGGACAAGCACTTTCGCGACGGCAACTCGCTCGCGGCCGTCAACGAGCTGCTCGAGGAGCAGCCGATCCGCTGGGTCTAGTGCCGTGTCACGCCGGAAAAGATGGATCCTCTGTAGGGGCACCCCTTGTGGGTGCCCTTCCGGAGGGCGGCCACAAGGGCCGCCCCTACATGAAACGCGATCCATCACTCGGACTGTGACGAGGTACTAGACGGAATCGATGGAACGAGCTGGCACCCGAGGAGGGGCGATGCGCATCTTGAGCTGGGGTCATGCGGTCTTTGCTCTGACCTTGATCGGCCTCGGAATCCTGGGCCTCGTCCAAGGCGATTTCGACCCGACATGGCCGTCCGTGCCCAAGGCTGTGCCTGCGCACGAGCTGCTGGCCTGTCTCTGCTCCTTCGTCTATCTGGCAACTGGCATGGGCCTGCTGTGGAAGCGCACGGCCGCCGTCGCTTCCCGCGTGCTGCTCGCCTATCTCCTGGTCTGGTTGCTGCTGCTGAGAGTGCCGCAGCTCTTCCTCCTCCGCCCTGCGCTCCTGGCCGCTTGGGGCTTCGGTCAGTCCGCGGTGATCGTGGCCGCCGCCTGGGTTCTGTACGTCTGGCTCGCCGGCGACCGGGACGGGCAGCGCCTCGGTTTCGCCACCGGCCACAACGGTCTGCGCATCGCGAGGGCGCTCTACGGCCTGGCCTTGATCCCCTTCGGCCTGGCCCACTTCGTCTATCTGAAACAGACCGCCGTGCTGGTGCCTGGCTGGCTGGGATCGCCTGTGGCCTGGGCGTACTTCACCGGCGCTGCCTTCATCGCGGCGGGGCTGGCGGTGCTCCTCGGTGTGTACGCACGGCTGGCAGCCACGCTCTCGACGTTGCAGCTGGGCGGGTTCCTGCTGCTCGTGTGGGTGCCCCGCGTGGCGGCAGGCTCCGTCAATGCCTTCCAATTCGGCGAGTTCGTCACCACCGTGGTGCTGACGGCCGCCGCCTGGGTGGTGGCGGATTCCTACCGCGGTGTCCATGGCGCCAAGTATCGTGACAACAGCGACCGAGAGGAGGGTTGAGACCATGCAGCACCGGCTCTGGCTCATTTCGCTAGTCTGCGCCTTCACCTTGGCGACCGCGACCCGTGAAGCGGGTGCCGACGAGGTTGACGACTACATTCGTCTCCAGCAACAGAAGTCGCATACGCCCGGCGTGGCCCTGGCCGTGATCCGCGACGGACGCGTCGTGAAGGAGCAAGCCTATGGACTCGCCGATGTCGAACGCGGAGTCCCCATCACTCTCGACACGGTATTCGAGATCGGGTCCATTACGAAGCAATTCACGGCGACAGCGGTGATGATGCTCGGCGAGAAGGGCAAGATCGGTCTGGACGAAAAAGCCAGCGCTTATCTCGAAGCTCTCCCTGATGCTTGGAAGGACGTCACGATCCGCCAGCTGCTCAGCCACACCTCAGGCATCCCCGATTACGAGGCGATCATGGGCTACGGCTCCTATCGGAACCCCATGACCTCGGTCGAGGTCTTCGCGCTGGTGGCAGACAAGCCCATGGATTTCCCGCCAGGCACAAAGTGGAGCTATAGCAACACCGGTTACTATCTCCTGACGTTGATCCTGGAAAAAGTCAGTGGCGAACCCTATGGAGAGTTCCTTCAGAAGCACATCCTGCAACCTTTAGGTATGCTCCAAACCCGCACCAGCGAGCCGCTCGACATCATCCCTCGTCGTTCGGCCGGGTACGCCTACGAACAAGAACGCCTGCAAAACCGCGATCCGATGCAGCCGACCGCGACCGGCGGCGCGGGCACACTCGTTTCGACTCTCGGCGACCTGGCGAAGTGGGATCGGGAGCTCTCGAACCCATCTCTCCTCAGCAAGGAGAGCTATGCCCGGATGTGGACCGACGTACCGCTCGCCGATGGAGCGCCCAGCGGTTATGGTCTCGGCTGGTTCGTGTCCCCGATCAAGGATCATCGGTCCCTGGAACACGCCGGGGGAACAGCAGGCTTTGCCGCGGATGTGCGGCGCCTGCCGGACGATCATCTGACCGTCATCGTACTGACCAACTGCCACTGCGCTGGTGGCAGCGTCGCTTCGACGACGGGGCATATTGCCCGCCTTTTCATTCCGGCCCTGGTTTACGAGCCGATCGCTGACCGCGAGCCGGCGGTCACGGCAATGGTGAAGGAGCTCTACAGCCATCGGACGGATCCGGAGGTCTATGACAAGCCGCTGTCCTCGGAGCTCGCGGCGAGGATGAAGCCCTTCTGGGAGGAGAGCCGTCGCTTTTATCAGTCGTTGGGGCCCTTGCAGTCCCTGGAGCTCGTCGAGCGGCGCGATGCGGGTCCGGCTCGCCAATATCGGTACCGGCTGCGTTTCAAGCAGTCGACCCGGCTTGCCTTGATCACTCTCGACGGCGACGGCAAGATTTCGGCCGCGCAGAGTGAAGAGGAATAGCTTTCTTCGGCGAGCGTCTGGCTCGTGCTCTCAGTCGGCGATGGACACGTCGAGCTCGCCGAGCCGCGCCGGATCGCCGATGACCTCGATCTCTGTGATCTTTCCGTTCGCGATCTTGAAGGTGAGCGCTCTGGACAATCGTCCCCGCGGCGCCATCACGACGCCGACGGCCCCATTCACGAGGGCGGGCCGCACGAGCTGCGCGAGATGCCCGAAGGCCACCGCCTGCTTCGCCCAGACCGCCGCGCCGCGAGTCTCGGCCGGCGCGCCGGACGGGACCATGTCCGCGCGAACCACGAGATCCGGATCGAGGACGGCGAGCAGGCCTTCGAAATCGCCGCCGCGCAATGCGGCAAGAAAGGCATCGACGACCTGGCGTTGCCGAGCGAGATCGGGGTCGGGCGCCTCCGCGCCGCCGCGCACGCGGCGCCGCGCGCGGCTGGCGAGCTGCCGCGCCGCCTCTGCGGAACGGCCGACGATTGGCGCGATCTCCTCGAACGGCACGGCGAACATGTCGTGCAGCACGAAGGCGAGGCGTTCCGCCGGCGTCAGCCTGTCGAGCACGACGAGCAGCGCGAGCCCGACCGAATCCGCGAGGAGCGCTTCCTCCTCGGGGCTGCTCCCGCGCGTGCCGGTCGCGGCCGGCTCCGGCGCGTCCGGGATGAACGGCTCCTCGCGCCGCGATTGGCGCGACCGCAGCATGTCGAGGCACACGCGCGCGACGACCGTGGTCAGCCATCCGCCAAGGTTGTCGATGCCCGTGGCATCGGCGCGGCTGAGCCGCAGCCACGCTTCCTGAACGGCGTCGTCCACCTCGCTCAACGAGCCGAGCATCCGGTAAGCCACGGCGCGCAGGTGGGTTCGGTGCTCTTCGAATCGCTCGGCCAGATCATCGTGTTCGGTCATCGGTCACACTTTCTCGTCGCGCTTCGTCATGGTAACGGACGGACGGAACGCCGCTGATGTGACTAGGCCAATAGGGCAGCGGTCACATTCAGCCTGTGCGATCCGTCATGCTGACAAGGAGGATGACATGAATGCGACCTTGGAAAGCAGCGGCGCCTTCTCACCCATGGACCTGAGCATGCCCCGCTCCAAAGGAATCGTCATCGGCTTCTGGATCGCCACCGCGCTCCTCTGCCTGCAGATCGGCTTCACCGCCTACGCGCAACTGCGCCTGCCGCAGGTGGCGGAGGCGTTCACCCGCCTCGGCTTCCCCGACTACTTCCGGGTGGAGCTCGCATGGGCCAAGCTCCTCGGCGTGGTGCTGCTGCTTGCGCCGGTGCCGGCGCGCCTCAAGGAATGGGCCTACGCCGGCTTCGCCATCACCCTCGGCTCTGCGCTCATCGCCCACCTCTCTGTGGGAGATGGCCCGGAGGCGTGGGGCTTTGCGGCGGGCACCGGCGTGCTCTGGGGGCTCTCGTACTTCTTCTGGCGCCGCCTGGAGGCCACGCCGGCGAGTGCCTGACCGCGCGGTGAGCAACCATCAGCCTTTCCCGAGGGGCATTGCCGTGACGGCGCAACGCTTTGGCGTCTCTCCTCAAGCCATCGGCGTGTTGCCGGAGGAGCTTAGCGATCGAGATCCGTCCTCGAAGAATGGGATTCTACCGCTCCCCATCTCCGGCAGTTGCCAGCTCCGCGGCCATCGCAGGTAACGAAAACGCAAGAAACAAAGCCTAAAAGATACCAGGGCACAGGATCGCCGGCACCACTGCCCTCTCGATCGCCGAGCCCTGCCGCGAGGAGCCCGCTGATGATTCGCACTCGCGCCGCGAGCCTCTTTCTGATCGCACTGGCCGCGACGGCTTTCGGCGCTCCGGCCGAGGCAGTCATTGTGCGCGACAACCGGAACCCCTCGACGCAGGGAGACGTCTGGGAGCCGGACACCGGCTTCGTGGTCGACATCAACGTCCTTCTGGTCAAGAACAGGCCGGTGGTGTTTTCCACCCGCAATCTGTCCGGGAGCGGCGACCCGATCCTGCATCTCCTGGCGCCGGGAGCCAGCGCCAACGGCCCGGTCAAGCAGGTCGCGATGGACGACGATTCCGGAGGGAACCTGAACGCCCGCCTGCGCTTCACTCCCACGCAGACCGGCGCCCACCGGCTCATCCTGCGCGCGACCCAGGGACAGGGGACGTGCGAGCTCCGGCAGGACGACAAGCTGCTGTTCGGCAGCGTCCGGTTCGGCGCCGCGATGCGCAGATATGACGGCCTTCGCACCGGCGAGAGGCTCACGACCGTCCCCGTGCCCAACGGCTTCGTCGATTTCCCGGCGCTGTATTTCCTGAACGGCCGCGGAGAGATCGTCCGCCGGCATACGTCGAACATCTTCGTGACCACGTCGCTCGAGAGCTCCTTCGACACCGTTTTCGTGCTCGCCGCCAAGTGGATTCCGCTGGGGACCGCCGGACCCGTGCGCGTGGTGCGCAATGACGCTCCTCTGTCCGACCACGACCCGGACAAAGACGGGCTGGGAAGCGAGCTCGAGCAGGCGGTCGGCACCTGCTCGAAATCGAACGAGATCCGCCTCGCCTGGGAATGCAACCGGTCGGCCGATCTCCGCGACACGGACGGCGACGGAATTTCCGACGCCCTGGAGCTGATCGGGAAGATGGACGACAGATCGTCCGAGGCCTTCGTGCTCCTTCCCCGCTGGGGAGCCGACCCCCGTCACAAAGACATCTTCATCGAGGTGGACTATGGCCAGCGCACCCTGGGCGATCCCGACGCCAGGATGGAGCCCCACGTGGCGCGGGAGATGGCGGCTGCCTATGCGGAGACGAACGTCTCCTTGACGCCGTTCGAAGCGCTGCTACACGCTCAATTGCTGGCCAACCCCGACGTCCTCCCGGGTGTCCGTCTGCATCTCGATACCGGCGTGGCGCCCGTGCAGCCGCAGGATGCCACGATCTACGGCGATTGGGGAGGACACAACGCCGTGCCGCCCGTCTGCGATGCGAACGGCTGTCGCGAGATGCTGGCCAATGAAGCCTATCAAACCCAAATGACCGCCGCGCGCAAGGGAATCTTTCACTATACGGCCAGCGACCTCGGCGGCGGCGGCCAGTGCCCGCTGGGCGCCATCGCCTGCACCTGGAGCCATGACGATCTGTACACGGCGATCCACGAGTTCGGCCACACGCTCACCTTGAACCACTTCGGCCCCACCTCGAACCGGCCCGAAGCCAACTGCAAGGTCAGCTATCCGAGCGTCATGAGCTATCAGACTCTGGATCCCAGGCCCTTCGGCTTCTCGGACGGCTTCGGACGGCCCGGCTTCAACAACGTCGCCCTGCCGGAGATCGGCGCGGTAGAGCCGGCACTCCCCCGGCACAAGGCGCTCCTCGTGCGGTTGCGCGATGCCTACGGGTATCACGTCGACCTCGACGCCGGAAACGTCGATTGGAACCGCGACGGAATCTTCCAGGCCGGAACGGTGGCCGGTTATTCGAACTCCTACCGCGACAGCGGTTGTGAGTTCAGCTCCTCGAACCGGATCCCCCTGGGACGAGCGACGCTCCGCTCACCGGCCATCGCGCGCTTCGACGGCCGGGTGTTCATTTTTTCCGTGAGCACCGACAACCGGCTCCAAGGCCTGGTCAGCAACGTCGATCCGTTCCACTGCCCGCCAGGAGGAGCGCCCGGCTGCGGCAACACACAATTTAGAAGGTTCCAGATCGATGAGATTTGGAACCAGAGAATCGGGTCCATCGCCGCCCAGACGATCGTCGAAGGCGGGGCACCGAAGTTGCTCGTGCTGTTCACCGCGGCCTCCGGGAAAATCTTCCAGATCACCTTTCAGCGCCTCAACCTCCAATCTATCTTCGTGGCCCGCCTCGAGTTCTCGAACCCCATTCGGGTGCCCACCACGCGGCCCATCTTCGAGGAGATCTCGACGTCCGGCGCAACCGATCACTTCTGGCTGGCGTTCAAGGACGCGGCCGGCACGATCCGGGTGAAGAAGCGGGCGAACGGAACCTGGACACCGGACGCTGTCGTGCAACAAGGCCCCCTTTTAGGGTTCCCACCCGTCCCTCCCTCCACCTCCCCAGCCATTTTCGAGGCTCCCGACGGCACCCTCTACGGCGCCTTTCCGAAGACAGAGCTCGGAAGGGCCGGGCTTGAGATCTGGAAATTCAATCCTTCTTCAGGGCGATGGAGCGCTGCGGGCCTTCTCGATCTGTCCGCCAGCACGCTCGGCAAGCCGGCCATGGCCTGGCGGGCGATGCCGCCCGGCGCCGCCCTGCCGGGACGCCTGTATCTCTATTGGACACCGCGCCAGAGCCCCGACACGCCCGGGACTCTGAGGGAAAACTGGCTGGTGCGGAGCGCCGCCGGCGTGGTCGACATGAAATTTTCGATCCAGCACAGCAACGTGGACTTCAGGGCGCACGGAGTGGCGGCACTCTCCGAGCCGGGAGTCGACGACAACGTCCGCCTCGTGGTCGCCTTCGCGGACACGAACCCCGAGACTCCGGCCCCGGACGGCGCTCTCGAGATCCGTCCCAAGGCCGACGGCATCGTCGATCTTCCCCAGGTGGACCGTGATGATTGGGAAGCCATGGGTCTCGCCATCTGCCGGACCGTGGCCAAAGAGCAGGCGCAGCAACCGATCAACTGTGCGTCGTGACGACGGCGGGTAGACCTTTCCTTTCCTGTACCTGCCGAGTGTCGAAGGTAGATCGAGGTTCACCGGCACTTTGCGGAGCAGGGTGGGCGTGACTGGGGCGTACCCGAAAAGCACGCGCACCGGCTTGCCGAGGCGCGAGGCACCAGGCGCCGAGCTCGGAGAGGTGCGTGTCGTCATGGAGCCCGCCGGGCACCTGCGGGTGCTTGCCGTCCTTGCAGTCCTTGTCCTGATCAGGGCGGGCAGGGGACGACATCCTCCGCCGAGAAGACGATCTGGAGGGTCTCCCGATGGCCACGGCTGTCCCGGTCGTAGGTGGCTTCGGCCTGGTTGCCCAGCGCGGGGCCCGGCGGATCGTCGAGGGCGGCCACGATGGTGATCGTCGCCGCCTCTCCGCCCGCAGGCACCGGCACGGTCCAACGGACGGAATTGGCGACGGGGTCGGCCGTGGCCGTCCCCCGGTCGGCGCTGGCGGTGACCACGGAGACCCCGCCCGGCAGGATGTCCAGGAGCTCCGCGGGAGCGTCCGGTACGCCGGAGACCGAATTGAGGAGAGAAATGGTGTAGATGACCGTGCCGCCGCCATCGATGCAGACCATCTTCTCGGCGGAGAGGCAAGCCAGCTCGTCGTCGGCGTTCTCGGCGGGGATGGAGCGGGAAAAGCCTTTGTAGCGGGGGTCCTCCGTGCTGCCGATGGCCTGGATGACCACCGAGTAGGTCTGGTCGCCATCGCAGAGCGCATCATCCTGCCCCACCACCTTGACCTCCTGGTCGGTTGCCCAGGTTTGGTCCGTGAACGTCAGATGGTCCCGAGAGACGATCCCCGCGGTGGGATCGCTGGTGCTCAGCGAGAAGGTCACCTCGGACTCGGGCGGGCAGGTCAGATGGACTCGCAGCCTCTCCGTCGTGCCGCCTTCGGACGTGTTGAGCTGGGCCGGCGATATTTCGAGGCCGCCTGTCGAATCGTCGTCGAGGATCGTCACTTGCACGGCCTGGATGCGGTTGCCTGCGGTATCCGACAGGACGACCTCGAACGTCTCGGGTTGCTCACAGACGTTGTCGGGGTAGAGCTGGATCTTGATCTCCGTCTTCACCTCCACCTCGTTTTTGTGCAGGGTGACCTCACGGTCCAGGCGCAGGTAGTCGTAATCGCCCGCGGCATCCTGCGTGAGCCTCTCTTCGGCGGTCCCGGCGGATGTCTGGAGCCGGAGCATGATGTCGCGCGGAGCAGGCTCGCCGTTGCGGGTCCGGAGGCCCACCGAGAGCTCGGTTTTTTCCTCTTCGACCTCCTTGTCCACGACGAGGCTGACGGCGACCTCCGGGTAGAAGAGATACGCGGCTCCAGCGTCCTCCTCCCGAAAGGCGCCGACGACCACGGTGTCGCCACGGATCGCCACCGCGGCTCCGAATTGTGCTCTGGCGGGGACACCGACACCTTGGATGACGGGGACCGCTTGTTCCAGAGGTTGGAGAAGGTCATCCGTTTGGAGGTAGGCCTCGCCTCTCTGGTTGGCGGCGTAGCGGGCACCTATGACGGCAACCCCTTCATCCAGGGCGACGGCGACTCCGAGCTGGTCTCCCGGATGGCTGGGGAGGTTCAGCTTTGTGCCTTGCCCCCATCTCTCACCCTCGCGCCTGAAGTCATAGACAGCGCCCGCATCGTTCATTCCGGCGTCATTCGCCAGGGGTGCCCCAACGAGGATACGGTCGCCATCCACGGCCACCGCGTAGCCGAAGGCCGCTTCCTTCTCCAGCTCTCCGGAGGGAATCAGCGGAACCGGCTTGTCGCCACCGATCTTGAACACCCAGGCCGCGCCCGGGGAGCCGCTGCCCCGGAAGGGCGAGGGCGCACCCATGACCAGGGTATTGCCGCTCAACGCCACCGACTCCCCCAGCTCGGCGTTCAGCGCGAGCCCATCGACCTGCACCGCCGTGAACGAGTCTCCGGACCTGACATAGACGCGGCCGCGCCGGCCGTCCGCGCCCCGCGCCCCGATCGCCAGGTTGTTGCCGGAGATCGCGACCGAGGAGCCGACCTCGTCGCCTGGCACTGGCTGAGGTGTCAGTCCCGAAATCCGCTGCGGAGCGCCCGCAAGACCGTCCTGCACCGCGACCCGATATGCCTCACCGGTGCCGCCCGACTTCGGCGCTCCGACAAGCAGGACCTTGCCGTCGAACGCCAGAGAGAAGCCGAACCACGCCGCACCGTCGGGGCCATGGATCGTGCCGGACGGCTCGCAACCGTCCCGGTCGAACAGGTACACCACGTCATGGCGATAATCCCCGACAGCGATCGTGCCGTCTTCGCCCACCGCCACCTCGGAACCGAACTCCGCACCGGAAGGGAGCGGTTGCGGCGCGCAGAGGCGCTCGCCCTGCCACGGTTGTCCCCAGGCCGGCAGCGCTCCGGCCAGGAGCAGAGCAAGGACGCCCACGGCTGCCCCGCGGCTCATTGGGAGCCTCCCGCGGCGGCAGGCAGCTCGAACATCGTTACCGGCTCTTCGCGGGCCGAGCGGCCGGGGCTCGTCACCACGATGAAGTCCTGCGAGAGAGCGACCGTGGCGCCTGCACCGACAGCCACCAGCCGGTTCCCGAGCAGCGCGACCGCCGCGCCGAAATCGGGCGTGTCGTCGGCCATGCGCCGTCTCATGGCCGTCCAGGAGGTCTTTTCCTTCCGGAACAGGAAGACGGCACCATCGCCGCCGCGCCAACCTGGAGCGCCAGCCGCGATGATCCCGTCGCCGACCGCAACCGACGAGCCAAGGGCTCGTGGCCGAGCGGCACGTGCTTCGATCTCGCCCACCGCTCGGTGTTGACGCGGGTCTGGAAGCGGCTGCGGCTGCGTCCATCCTTTCTCCTC
>Ga0068862_100000682_pt1 | contig 34692 bp, 38 predicted proteins | sample KBSSwiS52_FD_66598 | JGI IMG/M metagenome (GOLD analysis project Ga0068862, IMG submission 66598) | Switchgrass rhizosphere microbial communities from Kellogg Biological Station, Michigan, USA - KBS Switchgrass S5-2 | ecosystem: Host-associated > Plants > Roots > Rhizosphere > Soil ... | reverse complement strand
CAAAAACCGTTTTCGGCGAGCAGGGACCAATTTGTTTTTAGGTTTGCCGGGGGTAAAAAAAGACCAATGTACTTTTTTCCCAGAATCTATGAAATGTGGATAAGCAGGGATCAAGAAATCTGCTTAATATTTGGGCAAAAAGTAACCCACCGAGAAGGCTTCCGCAAGAGACTTGCCCAGGGGCGATGCTGGGTTGTCGAGAGCTTGCGCCAGGGCGTTCAAAAGCTCATTCGCAAGTTCGATCTCTTCGCCGGTGCCTGTGCGTGTCTTGATCACGCAGTGGGGGTCGCCGTCCAGTAGCTTCAGGATGTTGCCTCTGCCGCGGATTTTCAGGCGACTTAGCTCTTTCGCGGCCTGCTTGCGGGAGACGAAAAGCTTGCTCCCAATCCGGATGATGGTCGGGTTGTACGTGCCGTTCTTCATTGCAGCTTGACTTCGACTGCGTCGAGGAGGTAGCTCACGCCTTTGCCTGCTTCGTCGATGTAGCAGCCGCGCACCCAGGCCGTGGACCACGAGGCTTGCACAGCTTCTCGGATGGCCTGGCGTGCGGAGTCGCGCAAGATCCCTCGACGCTGCAGCTCACGCACTGCAGCGGACTTGCTCGGGCAGATGGTCAAGGCATTGGCGCCGGTGTAGCAGCCGTGTCCGATTGCGATTTTCATGGTGGTGTCTCCTCAGGGTTGACGACTGGCGCATGGCTCGGGCCATGCGGCAGCCGTCATGCTGTCGGGGTGCTTGCGTCGCAGCAACGGGAGCACGTTTTTGCTACTCCCTCGCACCCGCTCCGATCCTTTGTCACTTCGTGGCCATGGGCTGGACGGCAGAGCCACTACGGCAGGTAACGGACGCTCTCACGGTGCGGCGTAGTTCGATTTCTTGTTCGCGGGTTCGCACGTCGTGAGCGCGCTGGCATCTGCACGCTGTCTCTGTCGTTTGTCAGCAGTGCACCCACACTGGGGCCACGTGCTTGACTTGGGATCGGTCGCCCCCGTTGCCGGGGACTCGCAGCCAGTGATGAGACTGGCGCTGGTGTGTGAGTCCTGCGATTGGGTTCCGCGCACAGAGCGCTAGGCAGGGCGAGCGCTGGACCTAGGCACTGGTGCGTAGGTCAAGGGCAAGCGCGAGCGTTGCACAGAGGTCGGATTACCGGGGTGCGGGCCAGACTGCAGCGCGCTTGTTGGCGGGCTCGCAGTCGGGGCCGCGTGTCTGGATCAGGCAGGACTGGTTTTTAAGGAGCGGCGAGCGCTGAGGCCGGGCAACGAAGCGCGGGCGACAGGGCAGGACAGGTGCCGGTGGCAGCCTGATGCGAGGGTCCGTAGGGCTCTCGCATCAGGCCCCTTGCGGGGCCGTGTAGGTCAGTGCATCGACAGGTCGATGCTCTGCAGTTTGTTGGCGACCTGGGTCAGCAGGGCCACGTCGGCTGGCGCGCCCAGGGCCCGGGTCTGTTCTCCTTCGGGCGTGTCCACGGTCACGAAGAAGTCGTTGACCATGCCCTCGAGGGCGGACAGGGCTTCTTCGTCGCCCGTGGCGCACGCCGTGCGCACCATGGCGAGGGCGTCGGCGAGCGTGAAGGTCGGCGCTGCCGGGACAGCGCTGTTCCCTTCCGAACCCTCCACCGGTTCGGCCTGCTGCTGGGCGCGCTTCGCTTCCTTGGCGGCGCGTGCGGCTTCCTTCTCCGCCGCAGCCTTGGCTGCGTCGCGCTTGGCTTTGGCCTGGGCGCGGGTGTCCGCCGCGTCCTTCAGGGCCTGGGCGTAGTCAGCCAGGGCCGTCACCATGATCGAGTCGACGCGCTCGGCCACCGTGGCGGGCTCGGACTTCTTCACGCGCTCCCAGGAGGCGGCCGCGGTATTGAAGGCGGACACGCAGACCGTGTGCACGCGCTTGGCCTGCACGCCCTTGACTTCGGTCAGGGCTTCGATCGTGTCGTTCAGGGTGCGGCGGTTGCCGTGGGCGATCAGCTGCAGCACGGCATGGGCCAGGGCTTCGAAGGCTGCGTCATGCGCGGCTTCCGGCGAGCCCGCCAGCGCGAGGATGGACAGGGCGGGGGCGAAGGAGGTGGAACGGATGGTCATGATGGGTGACTCCATGAGGGTGGATGGGTCGGGCGGGGAGTGCCCTGCATGGGCCCAGGACAGGGCCCATGCAGCGCACGCCGTGCGCTGTAGGGGTCAGAGCCCCAGGAGGCGGCGCAGCCATCCCTTGGCAGGGACAGAGGGACGCTTGCAGGTGGAGGCCAGTTGCCACGCAGGCACGGTGCGAATGAGGCTGTTGTGGGCGACGAAGTCAGAGCGGTTGCGGTCCATGGTGTGTGTCCTGAGGGTGGAGGGTCTGTGCCAACACATATGCAGTACCCGTGCCATACCCCGTTTAGGCATAGAAACAACACTATGTGACAGCCTAGGTCACATTTCGGGTTTTCCACCTGCCCCAAATTGTCACCTCGATGCCGTAAATTGTCACAAAGCATCCACCGTGCCAGGCCACGACAGCCACACCACCCCGACAGCGTCCCTGTCCCCGCCCCTGTCCCTGCCCCAAGCACCTCCACTACCCCCGACAGCGACCGCAACATGACCCCCGACTGCGTAGGGGCCAGCTACATGCGCGCTGTCGGGGATGTGCGCCACGACTGCGTGGGCGCCTGGGCGCTGTAGCGGAGGGCGTGGCGGTCGGTGGCGCTGTCGGGGACTGCTGGAAAGGGCATGACGGGTACACCTTCGTGGGCGGAGGAAAAAGCCTGGCCGCCCCCGGGGCACCCCCCACCCACAAAAATTTTGAAAACTTTTTGGCCGCAATCCCGAAACGACACTTTTCCCGACTTTGCTACACTGGCCCGCATGCAGCTGACCAAAAAGCAACTGAAAGACCTCGCGGCCCGCAAAATCACCAAGCGCGCCCTCGCCGCTCAGCTCGGCGTCTCCGAGACCTACCTGGTTCGCTGCACCCCCGCCCTTCCGCCCGGCAAAACGCAGATTCAGCGCCGTGCCAACTCGGTTTTCTACGAGGCTCGGCGAGAGTTTCGGACCAAGATGGCCAAGCAGGTCATGTCCCGGCGCCGCAGCCTCGAATCGGCCGCCAAGGAAGCAAACTGCTCTACCCGGACCATGTACCGGTATATCTGCAAGCTCAAGAGCCAATAATCAGACGCCGTCGAGGAGAATGAAGTGAATTTGCCACTGGAAGGCGTCAAGAAATTCGGCATGAAGGATCGCGGCGAAGGCGAGCAGGACAAGGAAAAGAAATCCCGCACAAAGCCTGAGTATGTCGAATTCAAGGACATGAATCTCCAGCAGGAGCTGACTGACCTTTACGCGGAAATGAAGGCTCTTTTGCAAGATGTGCTGGTAGATAAAGAGGTGCCGACCAATCAGCGTGCGCAGGTGGCTAACTCGTGCCGAGCATCCCTGCAGGAGCTGGCGAAAACCCGTACAGAGCTGTATAACGCCGAGCGGCTGCAGAAACTCGAGCAGATTCTGCTGAAGGTACTGAAAACCCTGCCCGAGCACGCCCAGAAGGCGTTCATGGCTGAATACGAGGCACAGCTCGGTGATCTCTGACCACGTTACTCGACTGCGGGCGGACCTGGAGGATCGGTATACCCTCCACAACCTGCCCGACTGGATCACCTCCAAGACCAAACTGAACGGCGAGCCCTTCAGTTTCGAGGGTCACGAGTTCCAGCTGAAGATCCTGAGCGACACGAGCCGCGAGAAAATCACCCGCAAGTGCTCCCAGGTGGGCCTCACGGAGCTGTCGCTGCGAGAGGCGCTGGCCTTGATTCGGGTGCTGAAGAACACCACGGCCATCTATACCCTGCCCACGGCCGACTTTGTCGAGAAACTTTCGAAGGCGCGCATCACAAAAATCATCGGAGATAGCGATGATTTGAAGTTTTCTTTGTCAAAAGACGTCGATTCGAACCAACTTAAGCAGTTTGGCAACAGTTTTATCTACTTTAACGGCACTTTTGGTCAAAATCAGGCAATTTCGACCCCTGCGGACATATTGATTCACGACGAGGTGGATTTCAGCGACCAGGTGGTGCTCACCACCTACGAATCTCGCCTGAAGCACAGCAAGTACAAGCTGCAGCGCAAATTCTCGACGCCGACATTCCCTGGATGGGGTATCGACGCGATGTTTCAGCGTTCGCGCCGGCATTTCAACTTCGTGCGCTGCTGTGACTGCCAGGAATGGTTCCTGCCGGACTACTATGAGCACGTGAAGGTGCCGGGCTGGGATAAACCCCTGGATGAGATCACCAAGTACAACATCCACCTCGTGGATTGGAAGAATGCGGCACTGCGCTGCCCCTTTTGCGGGACCATTCCTGAGCTGACGCCCGAGTTTCGCGAGTGGGTGGTCGAGAATCCGGACGAGAATCACGACGCCGCCGGCTTCTCGGTATCTCCGTTCGATGCGCCCAGCATCATCGACGCGCCTCGACTGGTCCAGACCAGCACGAAGTACGAGCGTCGGGCCGACTTCGTCAATTTCGACCTTGGGCTGCCGTTCGAGGACTCCAAGGAGAGCTTGACCAAGAGCCTGCTAGACAGCTTGCACGTGCGCGCGGACGTGGGCTCGAGCTCGGATCTGCACTTCCTGGGGGGCGACCTGGGGCTGACTTGCCACCTAGTGGTGGGCAAGATGGACGTCGAAGGCAAGCTGATCGTGGTGCACCGGCAGCGGTGTCTGATGGGCGAGTTCCAGAAGACGGTGGCGCAGATCAAGCAGCGCTTCGCCATCCTCGTGTCGGTGTTCGACTCGCAGCCCTACACCTCGATGATCCTCGAGATGCAGGGCAGTGACCCCTACCTCTTCGGCGGCGTATATCACTCAAGCAAGAAATTGGCTACGTTCGATATCACGAACGGCGAGGAGGACGCGGAGAAGGGGAAGCTGCCGATCAGGCAGGCCAAGATCAACCGGAACCCGGCGTTCGACCAGCTGGTCGACTTGATTCTCAAGCGCAAGGTCATCTTTCTGGGCTGGACCGAGGAAGAGCGTGATATTTTCATCACTCAATGCCTGGACATGAAACGCCAGCAGCAGCGCGACAAGAACGGCGAGCTGGAGTATGTGTGGGTGAAGAGCGAGGCGGGAAATGACCACTATTTCCATGCTTTGCTGTATTTGTTCACGGCAACTCGCCTCCAAGGTATGGTTTCGGGCTCGCTGACGCTTTCAATTCCGCTGATTTCGACATTTCGATTGAAGAATCAGTAGGCCTCTGAGAGAATGCGCGCCATGCTGACGCGCCTGAAAACCTTCCTGGGATTCAAAGATAGCCCTGGCCTTCAGGTGGCGAGCCAGCTTGCGCCGATCGAAACCCCGAAGGTGAAGGCCAAGCAGCAATCGGTGGCGCCCTACGCGCCGGGCGCGACGCCCAGCACGGCAGTATTGGTTCGAAAGGATCGGCAGGTCGCCAATACCGACCTTCTGACCTTCCGCCGAAACGGCGACACGCCCAAGGTACTGCGCGACATGATTCGGGTGTCGCCTGACTTGTCGGCGACCGTCTTCAGTTACCTTCGCATGGCGCTGAGCGATCAGTTCAAGCTGAAGGCCTACAACATGGACGGCAGCTTCAACGTGGACGCCACTCGGCTGGGCTACGAGCTGCTGACCCGCTTCGACCTGGTGCCGGACTACTCGACCGGCTTCAGCCAGATCAACTCGATGCTGAGCACGGCCGAAGCGCTCGGGCTCGAGATGATCCTCGAAGGCGCCGCTTCGCTCGAGCTGGTGCTCGACAAGGCCCGGCTGCCGGCCAAGATCGTGCCGCTGAGCGTGTCGCAGATCAAGTTCTACGAGGACGACAAGGGGCTGCGGCCGGTGCAGGTGATTTCGGGTGTCGAGATCGATCTCGACATCCCCACGTTCTTCTACGTGTCGATCGACCAGGACCTTCGGCAGGCCTACGCGAGCTCGATGCTCGAGTCGGCCATCCAGCCCGCGCTCGCGGACAACGAGTTCACCAACGACCTACGTCGAGTGATCAAGCGTGCGGCCTTCCCGCGGATGGAAGTGACCATCAACTACGAGGACCTGATGAAGTCGGTCCCGCCGTTGATCAAGAACGATCCGGACAAGCTGGCCACGTACATCGACGGCGTGCGCCAGACCTGCGCCGACGTGATCAACGGCCTCGAGCCGGAAGACGCGCTGGTCAATTTCGACTTCATCGAAGTGAAGTACGTCGAGGGCGGCACGCACGACCAGAGCGACGTGTACAAGACCGTGCAGTCGCTGATGAACGGCAAGATGTCGACCGGCGCGAAGGCGATGCCCAGTGTGCTCGGGCACGGCAGCGGCACGCAGAACATCGCGTCGAGCGAGACGCTGCTGGCGATGAAGAATGCCAACGGCGTGGTGCGGTTGAAGATCAACGAGCTGCTGTCCAAGGCGCTGACGCTGGGTGTGCGGCTATTCGGTCTCGACGTGGCGGTCCGCTACGAGATGGCCGAGATCGACTTGCGCCCGGCCAACGAGCTGGAGGCCTTCCTCGCGATGAAGCAGGCCCGGATCCTCGAGCAGCTGAGCCTCGGCTTGCTCACGGACGAGGAGGCTTGTATCGAGCTGACCGGCAAGCTGCCGCCGGCTGGCTTCAAGCCGCTGAGCGGCACGGGCTTCTTCCAGGCCGGCGCAGGCGCCTCGGCCGACAACCCCTACAGCGGCACGTCCAACGGTGGTTCGGGCGGCGGCGCAATGAACCAGAGCCTGAAGCCCGCAACCCCGACCAAGACGAAGGGAGCCTCCAAATGAAGCGCAAAGGCCAATTCAAGTGGGACCTGGGCATCATGCTCCGGCAGTACTCGACCTGGGTCATGAGCATGGGCCCGGTGCTGCTGCTGGGCTGGGCGGAGATGCCGGCCGACATCAAGGCCGACTTGCTGACGATCGCGCCCTGGGCGCCCAAGGTCATCGCCGGCATGTGGCTGGTGATTTACCTGTGGTCCAAGCGCGTGCCGCAGCCTGAGCTGCCGCGTGTGGGTACGGCGCCCCCGTCGCCCAAGGAACCTCCGCAGGTCTGACCATGCAGAAGCTGGAAGTCAAGAAAGGGGACACCTTCGTCGCGGCTTGCACCTACCTCGATGAGGCTGGACTGCCGAAGGACTATGTCGCCGCGTCGATCACGATCAAGAGCCAAGTTCGCACGACTCGTGGCAAGCTGCTGAGCGAGCTCTCGGTCACGGCCGGCAGCGGTACCGGTGAGTTCGTGCTGCGTGGCGCGACTGCCGACTGGCCGGCGGGTGATGTTCTGTGGGACATCCAGTTCAGCCAAGGCGCAGAGATTTTCTCGACCAAGACCGCAACCCTCGTCGTGAGCAACGACGTCACTCAGTAAGGAAGCATCATGTCCAAGGGTAACAATTGGGAGAACGATCTCCTGAAGCTGCTGTTCAACGCGACCGCGGTGGCCAACATTGCGGACAACGCGGCGTCCAGTCCGCTGACCAACCTGTACGTGTCTCTGCATACCGCCGACCCGGGCGAGGCGGGCGACCAGACCACGAGCGAGACCGCCTACACGAGCTACGCGCGCGTGGCGGTGGCGCGCACGTCGGGCGGCTGGACGGTGACGGCGAACTCGGTATCGCCCGTGGCCACGATTTCGTTTCCGGCCTGCACCGGCTCGACGTCGACCATCACCCACTTCGGCGTCGGCACGGCCACGTCGGGCGCCGGCAAGCTGCTGTACTCGGGCACGGTGACGCCGAACATCTCGGTGTCGACCGGCGTGACGCCGCAGCTGTCGACCGCGACGGCCATCACCGAAGACTGATCCCGTGGCTGTCCAATTCGACAGCACAGGGGATCTGCTCTATCGGCTTCAGTCGTCGGGGTCGATCCCGAATTCCAGCCCGCTGTCGGCCTGCTTTCACCTGCGGGTCGACGCGGACAGCGGGCAGGCCAATCCGGCCTGGGTGCGCTACGCCGACAGCGGCGGCACCCTGCGCCAGATGCTGCAGGTCAACTCGACCGGTGCAACCAATCTCGTCCAGGTCGAGGCGCAAGCCAGCGGCGGGAACAGCGCGGGCGTAGCGTTCACGCTTTCTGCGTGGCGCGCGGTCGGCATCAAGGTGCACGACAACGGAGACGGCACGCTCGAGACTTCGCTGTATGTGGACGGCTCGTTCGTCGAGTCGCAGACCAGCAGCAAGCCTACCGACTCGTCGACCGCCATCGCCTGGGGCGGCACCGGCGGCGACACCCCCAAGATGTCGGTCGCGGGCGGCCGTGTCTGGCAGGCCGAGCTCTCGGGCGCCGAGTTTCTGGCAGAGGCTGGCTCGCTCACGCCGGTCCGGACCTCGAACCTGTGGGCGCACTACGCCTTTGCGAACGGCGCCCTCACGACCGACAGCAGCGGGAACAGCCGCACGCTCACTTCGAACGGCTCGCCCACCTTCGTCGCTGACCCTTCCGTCGGCACGCCGGTCGGCGCGGCCGCGGGCACGTCGACTGCGACGGCGACCGGCCGCGCGACGACCACGCAGCCTGGCTCTGTGGCTGGAACGAGCACGGCGACGGCTACCGGTCAATCGAACGTGCTTCAGCCGGGCTCGGCGGCAGGCACGTCGACTGCGACGGCTGTTGGCTCTGCGCTGTTCAGCGGGGCGGGCGCAGTGTCCGGCACGTCGACTGCGACTGCCACCGCCGCACCACTTGCCCTCGCGACTGGCAGTGCTGCCGGCACCTCAACTGCCACAGCGGCCGCTTCTGCGGCACCTTCAGATGGCGCAGCCGCCGGCACGTCGACGGCGACGGCGGTCGGTCAGGCGAACGCAAGCGCAGCAGCCGCAGCGGCTGGGACTGCAACCGCAACTGCGGTAGGAATTTCAACGGCTGCCTCGGCAGCCGCAGCAGCCGGTACCTCGACAGCAACTGCGACAGGCCAGGCAAACGCAGAAGCTGCGGGCGCCGCCGCCGGCACAGCGACGGCGGCGGCGACCGGCCAATCGAACGCGAGCGCGTCAGGATCCGCGGCAGGCACGTCGACGGCTGCTGCGGCCGTGGCCGCGCTCGGCGCTGGCGCCGCCGCCGGCACGTCGACCGCGGCCGCCACCAGCGCGAACCTTGCCCTGGCGACCGGTTCGGCCGCAGGCACGTCGACCGCGGAGGCTGTGCCACAGGGTGCCGCCTCGGTAGCCTCGGCGACTGGCACGTCGACGGCTGCTGCGGTCGGTGCGGCGCTCGTGAGCGGTACTGCTGCGGCGGCCGGCACTTCCACGGTGGCCGCGACCGGTCAAGCGCTCTCGGTAGCAGCTGGGAGTGCCGCCGGCACTGCGACGGCGACGGCGAGCAGCGGCTCGGCCTCAACCAGCGTGGGTGCTGCAGATGGCACGTCCACCGCGGCCGCAGTTGGCCTGTCGGCGAGCAGCGCAGCAGCGGCTGGCACGTCGACTGCGGCTGCCACCGGCACTTCGATCGCGGTCTCGACGGGCTCGGCGGCCGGCACGGGCACGGCTTCGGCCGTCGCAGTCTCGAGCATCACGGCGACCGGCTCAGCGGCTGGCTCCGCGGCAGCCGCCGCTGCCGGGCAGGCGCTCGCGAACGCGGAAGGCGTAGCTGCCGGCACGTCGACGGCGAACGGGCCGATCACGGCGGCGATCCTCGCGCTGGGCTCGGCAGCTGGCACCTCGAGCGTGGCCGGCGCCCTGCAAGCACTTGCCCTGGCGGTGGGGTCTGCGGCCGGCACGAGCACGGTGGTCTCGGGCGTGATCTCGGTGGTCACCGCGATCGGCGCAGCAGCCGGCGCTGGCACGGCGGCCGCGGTCGGACGTGCACTCGCGCTGGCCCTCGGCGTGTCGCACGGCACCTGCACGGTCGTTTCGGTCAGCCAGTCCGCCGTCGGCCTGATCTTCACGCTGCGTGTGGAGCCTGGCCGCATGGACCAGGTGCAAGTCGAGTTGCGTAGCGCGACGTTCGGCGGGGTGTCCGTCACGATCACGTCGGGCGACTTCCGCATCGAGTTGGCCGAGCCTTTCGAAGGGCACAGCTTGGAATCCTTCGCGCAGAGCTTGAAGCTGCTGCCCTCAAACCTTGCCCAGGTGGGTGGAGAAAATGCGGCAGGGTTTGTGTTGCCGCTCCATACCGAGCTTCGAGATTTGGATCAAGCCGAGAGTTGAATTACACTCCGGCAACTTTGGAGTCAGGAATGTACGACGCTTGGGCCGGCTCGGAAGAAAGCTATCAGCAAGTCATTGTCGCAATTCAGCAAGCGGCCGACTTGCAAGTTGCGCGTGGCGGCTCGATGGATTCGATGCAGATGCCGTCACTGCTCGAGGTCATTGACGGCGTGGGTGTGATTTCCATCACAGGTCCGCTGGTTTCGGGTAGCGCTGGTTGGATGCGCTTTTTCGGCGTGATCGGCTATACCGACATTCGTGATGCGATGGTCGAGGCGGCCGAGGACCCCAAGGTCAAAAGCATCCTGCTGGATATCAACTCGCCAGGCGGTGCAGTTGCCGGTATCGAAGATACCACCCAGTTCATCCAGCTGGTGTCCCAGCTGAAGCCAGTGGTCGCTTACACGGCGGGCAACATGCTGTCTGGTGGCTACTGGTTGGCGAGTGCCGCCAGCCGGATCATCACGTCAGGTACTTCGCTGATCGGTTCGATCGGTGTGATCATGACCCTGACCGAGTATTCGGGTGCCCGCAAACAGGCAGGTATCACCGATACCGTGATTCGTGCCGGCAAATACAAGGCCCTGGGCGGTCCGTACGAAACCCTGACTGCCGAGGCCAAGACCCACTACGAAAGCCTGGCCCAGGACATCTATGCCGTTTTCCTGAATCAAGTCGCCACCAGCCGAAAGGTTTCGGTGCAGCGTGCCGACGACACCATGGCGCAAGGTCGTGAGTTTGTTGGCGCTCAGGCGGTGAAAGTTGGTCTCGTCGACAAACTGGGTTCCTTTGAGGATGCTGTGCAGTATGCTCAATCCCTGGTGAACGTTGACAAAAACAAACCGGTCGGACAGAATCCGCGCCAAGCACAAGGAGCCTCCATGAAAACCCTCAGCGCCGAACAGCTTCAGAAAGTCACGCAGATTCGTGCTGCCATCGCTGCCGGTGCCCAGGTTTCCGCCGATGATCAAGCGCTCCTGCAGGCCGCCGCCGAGCAAGAAACTCAGACCCCCGAGCAGATCGCCGAAGCCAAGGCCGCCAAGGAAGCATCCGATGCGGCCGCCGCCGCCGCCGCTGCTGCAGCTGCTGCCGCAATCGCCGCAGCCTCCACCACGCCGGCCCCGGCCGCCAAGGACAGCGATCTGGTCGCCTTCCTGAAGAGCGAACTGGCCACGGCCAACGCCAAGATCGTCTCGACCGAGGTCGAGCTGACCCAGGTCAAGGCCCAGCTGCAAGACGCCAAGGTCACGCACGACGGTCTGCTCGAGATCGCGCGCGGCTCGGTGTCGAACATGCAGATCGCCCTGGGCGGCAACGGCACCGCGGCCAAGGCCCTGGCGCCTGTCGAGCTGCTGGCCGAGCACAAGCGTGTCTCGGAGCTGTTTGTCTCCAAGTTCCCGATCGGTGGTGTCGCAAGCACCACCCCGAACACCCCCGCCGCCGAGAAGAAGGCCCCGCCGGTCGGCTTCCTGGCTCTGGTCACCTCGCAGCAAGTCAAGTCCAAGTAAGGAGCGCCTACCATGGCCCGTGCATTCCTCCGCCGTCCGACCGCGCCGAGCAGCGCTCCGATCACGACCAAGCTGGGCGCGGTCAGCGCGCCCTACCTGGACACCGAAATCGGCAAGTTCGTCAAGCAGTCGACTTCGGTCGACAGCGACTACGTGCTGTGTGCTGCCGGCAATCCGATCGAAGGTGTCATCGAATCCGTCGAGGCTGCCACCGCCCAAGGTTTCGGCATCGGTGCGGTCGGCCAGCGCGACATGCGCGAAGTCACCTTCGACGGCCTGCAAGCCACGCCGGGCACCGGCACGATCGCCCTGGGCGATTACCTGGTGTGCGGCACCGTGACCGCCAAGGACACGAAGCTGCCCGGCCCGCCGAAGGTCTGCAAGGCGACCAACCAGCCGGGTACCGTGCCGGCTGACCTGACGGCCGCCGGCCAGCAAGCGCTCAACGCGATCTACGCCTGGCGCGTGGTTTCGCTGGGTACCGCGGGTACCGGCGCTGTCGGCACCGTCGGTGTGATGGAACGCGCCAACGCCTGATCACCCACCAAGAACCCCAACTCCACTGCAACCGAAGGAGCCCGAAATGGGTGCAAAGTTCTACACCGCCGACGGCAATCTCCAGGACGTGGAGATCGCGGCCACGATCTACACGGACGCCGACAAGGCGAACCTGTCGGTCGAGGCTTTCATCAACCGTCAGTACGGTGAAAAGGTCGACTCGGCCAAGCACGGCACGCCGTTCCAGCAGATGCTGGCTTCGTGTGGTCTGGTGGTGCCTGACCACAACGCGCGCCGGCACCTCGGTCAGCGCGCGCCGACGATGGATGCGGTCCTGTCCGGCATGGCCGGTTTCGACATCGCAGGCAACTCGCAGTCCTTCGGCACGCCGCAGGGTCAGTCCTCGCGCACCCTGTTCCCGGCGGCCCTGGTCGCCTACATCGAGACGGCCCTGGTCAAGGACTACTCGATGGACGCGGTCCAGTTCGACCAGATGGTCGGCATGGAGATGTCGGTCGACAAGGATCGCTTCGAGCAGCCGCAGATCGACATGTCGACCTCGCCGGGTGGCTCGAGCCAGACCCCGAACGCAGCGCTGGCGCAGCGTCGTGCGCAGCTGGCCGGTCCGCAGGCCTTCATGCAGTTCACGACCTCCGACAAGACCCGCAAGATCCCGACGTACGCGCTGGGCATGGAGTTCTCGAAGGAAGCCCTGAAGGCGACCACGCTGGATCTGGTCGGCATGTCGGTCAAGCGCCAGCTGGCCGTCGAGCGCGACGCCTGGGTGAATTCCTACATCAGCGACTTCTACGCCGGTGACCTGGACATCAACACCGGCTCGCTGGCGTCGCTGGGCTTCACGGTGAACTCGTCCACCCTGGACGCGGGCGCGACGACCCAGGTCACCCAGCGCGCCTGGCTGAAGTGGCTGAACCGCCTGCGCAAGTACCGCGTGATCGACTGGGTCATGTGCGACCTGGACACGTACCTGAAGCACATCGAAGGCCGCACCGGTCGTCCGTCGCTGACCGCGATCGACACGCTGCTGCCGCGGATGGAAGCACACGGCCGCGTGGTCAACAACGTCATCGGCGACGTCAAGGTCTTCATCGTCGACGACCAGTCGGCCGGCGGCCCGCTGCCCACCGGCACGATCCTGGGTCTGGACAGCCGCTACGCCATCGCCCGGGTGCGCAACACCTCGGCGAACGTGACGGCCGCCGAGCAGTACGCTCTGCGCCAGGTCGAGGCGTTCTCGGTGCAGTTCGGCGAGATCTGCTACCGCATGCACGACAACGCATTCGACACGCTGGTCGTGGCGTAAGGAGCCCAGATGCAACGACGTACGATTCCTGAAACCGCGGCGGTCCAGGCTCCGGCCGACACCGCGGTGACGACCGAGACCGAGATCGCATCGGCAACCGCCTCGGCGGCCACTCTCGAAGTGGCCGCCGAGGTCGGCACCCTGCGCTGGTTCAAGCTGCTCAGCGGCCCGTACCCGATCGTGCTGCCGTACGCTCCGTTCACGCGGATCGAGCCGGGCGAGGAGCACGAGCTGCGCGAGACGCCGTTCCTGACGATGCAGGTGGATGCCAGCATCATGTCGGTTCACGACTGAGCACGGCCGGCCGAGGGGCCACGACCAAAGGCCCGCGCATGCGGGCCTTTTCTTTTGGAGCAATAGATGGCCTTGACCGACTACACGAGCTACGCCGAGATCCGGGCCGCGGTAGGCGTCGCCCGGCTTGAGATCACGGACGCGGTGATCGGGCTGCCGCTCTACGAACGCTTGCTCCAGTTCGATCTCAAGGACATCAGCCCGACGATCGAGGCAGCCTACCTTGCCCTGGGCGAGGAAGGCTCCCTCTCCGATCCTCAGCTGACCTTCTACAGCGCGATGCAGGTCTACGCGGCCTACGACGTGGCCTATCGACTCACCTTCGTGCTCGAGATGTCGGCGCCGGAGAAGATCCAGGATAGCAAGACCGCCTTGACCCGCAAAGTCGACTACGACGTGGTGCGCGCGAATGTCGCAGCGGGCTTGAGCCAGGCCAAGACTCGGCTGATCGACTCGTACAATGAGATCGAGCCGACGGTCGAAGAGCTGGGGGCGACCTTCACTCCGATGTCTGGCGTCAGCATCGCTACCGACCCCGTCACGGACAGCTGAGCATGGAATTCGCTGACGCAGCCGCCTTCTTCCGGGACACCCAGGCCTACGACGGCTACACGGGCGTCGAGGCCTTCCTGTGCCACTTCTCGTCGTTCGATGACTCGTCGTCCGATGGCTCCACGTCGCGCCGCCGGGTGCTGAACCTGGCCGATGAAGACGAGATTCCGGTGCGCCGGGTCGTGTCCATCTTCGGCGACCGCTGGATCATCGGCGGCGGCAACCCGGATTCCTACGGCGGCGAGGTGATTCGACGCTCGTACGGGATGAAAAAGGCGACCGACCTTGCCCTGCTGCGCACGCCCGGGCAAGCTTGCCTCGGGGCGGGTGGCACGACGGCCTACGTGCAGAAGCAGTACTTCAAGGACACGGTCAACCAGCTGACTACCGGGGAGATCGACACCTTCTGGAACGTCTTCATTGCGCCGGATGAGCCAGTGCAGCGGGGCACGTTCCTGATCTGTGGCAGCCTGATCCTGCGCTCGCGCCAGACCTACCTGCCGGTGGAGGGCTTGAACGTCGCTCAGTCCGATCAGCTGGATCCAGGTACGGCCGAGACCGTGACCTTCACCGGCAATGGCAGCTACGACCCGGTCACCGACGAGATCGCGACCCTGAGCACCGCGGTGCCCTCGCTGCTGTTCGACTTCAACAAGCTGTACCGCTTCCGCACCGAGGCGGATCGGCCGGCCAAGCCGGGCGACTTGACCATGCTGGTGGCGGCCGCTTCGATCACGCCCACCGTCGGCGCGCGCTTCACGCGTGTCGACGGCAGCGGCTGGCAGGTGTTGAGCGTGGAGGCAGAGCTGGACGCCTGGCTCATGCACGTGCGCCGTGGTTGAGCTCGACACCTCCGGCATCGACCAGTTCCTGCGCGAGCTGGAGGAAGAGCAGCGCTCGATGAATGCCTGGGTGCAGCTGAAGTATTACCTGCTGGTCCAGATCGTATTTTCGGAAATTTTGCACGGAACCCCGCAGTGGTCAGGCAACCTTGCGGCCAACTGGTACGTGGGGGTGAACAGTATGCCGGAATCTGAGCATACGATTCCGGAGAAGGCGGCATTTTGGGATTCTCCGACGCACGCAGTCGAGCCTCATCAAATGGGTGACGCGCCGGCCATGAGTATCTCGGAACCACGTGTCGAGGGATTGGTGTTCAGCATCTACGACGACGTCTATATTTACAATCCGACCGAGATCGCACCGGCGGTGGAGGCCCATTCGATTTACATCAGGCCCGTCAACTTGTTGGATGGCCGGGTTGTCATGACCCAGTACGCTGCTGACAAATACCAGAGCTACAACCCGCTATGAGCACTTCCGAACAAGCGCGCCAGATGATCGTCACGCTGGGAGAGCAAGCCAAAGCGGCCTGGGTCGGCACGCCGATCGACATCCAGTGGGATAACCGCAATCTGATTGACATCACGGCCCGGCAAACTCCCTACGTGGATATTTGCATGATGGAAATGGGCGGTGGTCAGCTCGAGCTTGGCCCGAAACCCTTGATCAAGCAGGACGGGTATATCGTGGTCACGGCCTGCATCCGAGAAGACCAAGGCAGCGCGAAGGCACTTGCCCTGCGGGATCATTTTCTGCCGTACTACGAGCTGAAGGATCTCAGTGTTTTGCGGACCTACGCCGGTACAGCTCATAAATCGGTTCTGGCGAAGGGCTGGATGTGCTACCCAGTCATGATTCCTTTTTGGTTCACACGAGTTGCCCAATAACCCTCGCGCGCCTACAATCCGGCGCGTATAGCCCAACGGAGCGAAAACATGCCGACTCTTGCATCTACCAGCCGTGCCCAGCTGGCCTACATTCTGGAAGTGACGCCGGGCGTGACGCCGGTAGTCGGCAATGGCACCTATCTCCGGATGACCGGCGAGTCGCTCGACTTTGCGGTCACCAAGGAGATGTCCAAGGAGATCCGGTCTGACCGCCAGATTTCCTCGGTGGTTCCGGTCGGCGCCCAAGCTTCCGGCGGTTTCAACTTCCACCTGAGCTACGGCGAGTACGACCCGTTTCTCGCTTCGCTGCTGGAAGATGCCTGGACGGTCTACGGCACCAACGGTGTGGGCACCACGTTCACGGCTGACTTCACGACCACGACCATCACCGCAGCGGTGGCACCCACCGGTGCGAATGCCCTGACCGGCCTGAAGCTGGGCCAGTGGTTTCGCCTGCTGGCTCCTTCGCATGCCAACAACGGCAAGCTGTTCCGGGTGTCCTCGAGCGTGGCACCGACCACGACCGTGATCACGCTGGATGCGGGCACGCCGGCCACGGCGGGTTCGGCAGTCGCGTCCTGCGCGGTGCAGACCTCGCGTCTGACCAACGGCGTGACCAAGACCTCGTTCACGATCGAGAAGTCGTACACCGACGTCACGCAGTTCTTCTCCTACAAGGGCATGACGCCGGGCAAGATGAGCCTGAAGTTTGCCTCCGGCGCGCTGACCGACGGCTCGTTCGACTTCCTGGGCTTCACGGGTCCGCGTGATGTGGTCACGGCTCTGCCGGGTTCGATCGCTGCGTCGCGTCCGTACGACATCCACAACGCCGCGACCGGGGTGGGCCAGATTTGGCTGGGCACCGGCCCGCTGACCTCGACCTACATCAAGACCCTGACGCTGGACTACGACAACGTGCTGCGGGGTCAGGACGCCATCGGCACCCTGGGCCTGGTCGGCGTGGGCGTGGGCACGATCGCGCTCAAGGGTTCGATGGACGTCTACTTCGCCGATGGCACGATCTACGACAGCTTCATCGCGAACGAGTACATCGCGATCATCGTGTCGTCGCAGGATGCTTCCGGCAATGGCTACGTCTTCTCGATCCCCAAGGCGAACATCAGCTCGCACAAGGTGGTGGCCGGCGCGAAGGACCAGGACCTGATGGCGACCATCGAGTTCATGGCTGTGGCCGATGACACCAATGCGGTGGTTGCTCTTCGCAAGGAGATCTTCATCGACCGCGTGGGCGTCGCACTCGCCTGATCGACGTGACTCAAGAACAGCGGGGGAGACCCCGCTTTTCTTCCCGGCAGATTGACATATCTGCTAAGTTTGCTACAGTGACAATTTTCAACCGAGGAATTCTGATGGACCTGATGAAGCAGTTTGCCAGCAACGAGCAGCTGGAAGTCGAAGGCACCTGGTGCGAGCTGGGTGACGCGTCCGTGCTGGTCGCGCGTGAAGGCAACAAGGCCTATCGCAAGGTCATGAGCAAGCTGTACGAGAAGAACCGGGCGCTGCTGGACAAGAAGAACGACGCGGCCGAAGCGAAGGCCGAGGAGATCACGATCGAGGCCATGGCCACCACGATCCTGCTGAACTGGGAGGGCATGGAGTTCGACGGCCAACCCTTCCCGTACAGCACCGACAACGCCGTGAAGGTGTTGGCCATGCGCGACTTCCGCGAGGTCATCAGCGGCTATTCGCGTGACTTCGACCGCTACCGCCTGGTGCAGGAGCAAGAAGCCCTGGGAAACTGATTGAGTGCCTCCACTGGCAGATGCGGTGGGGGCCGCAGATCGAGTTCCTTGAGAGGATGGAGCGCGACATGGGCATCAAGCCCAAGGCGCTCCTGAACCGGCCGACGCCTCTCCCTACGCACGAGGAGCTGCTGAGGGCCTTCAACGTCTTGAGCAGCAGCCGGCACTACTCCGCGCACGGGCACCCCTTGCCCATTCCGGTGAGCGAGATGTTCGCCTTCTGCCAGATGTTCTTCGTCAGCACTTACGAGGAGCGCGAGCAGTTCGTGCACTTCATCCAGGGGCTGGACAGCGCATACATGACGCAGGTGGCAGAGAATAGTGCCACGCGAACTGAGTCTGACGTTGCTCCGAACTGACGCCTCAGGGACAATACGAGGCAAAGGAGCCTCACCATGGCCGGCCCGAACGTAAAACTCACAGTCACCGGCGCCGGTAAGGCCACTGTCGACGAGCTGAACAGCTCGCTCGACAAGCTGCGCCAGAACCTTGCCTCCATGAAGGACATCCGCCCGGACCTGGGCGGGCTGGGCCAGCTGACCGACGAGATGCGGAAATTTCGCACGCAATTCATCGAGCTTGCCCAGGGGCAGAAGACGGCGCTGGCCGAGATGGCCGAGGCGATTCAGAGCGGCATGAAGAAGGCCGCTGCCGCCGCCAAGAGCGGCGCCGATCAGGTCGAGAAGGAGCTGAGCAAGGCGGGCAACGGCAAGAGCGGCATCTCGGCCTTCAAGGCCAAGCTGATGGTGGGCTCGGCCGGCTTCGAGCAGGCTGCGCGCGACGCAGCGGCCCGGGAAGGCAGCGCCCTGGCCTCCTGGCAGGCCAAGATGCAGGTCGGCTCACTGCGCATCACGGAAGCCCAGAACGCGGCTGCCGAGCGCGCAGCAGCCGGCGCGAGTGCCTGGCAGGCCAAGATGCAGGTTGGCTCGTTGAAGATCGCTGAATCCATCGCCAAGGCTGATCAGACCGAAGCGAGTGCCAAGGCGGCCTGGGTGGCCAAGATGCAGCTGGGCTCTCTGAAGATCAGTGAGGCCCAGGATCTGGCAGCCGCCAAGGCGGCGGCCGGCGCGAGTGCTTGGCAGGCCAAGATGCAGGTCGGTTCGTTGAAAATCGCGGAAGCCTTGGCTGCGTCTGAACTGAAGGAGGAGCGCGCGAAGCTGGCCTGGGTTGCGAAGATGCAGACCGGCTCGCTCAAGATCGCTGAAGCGCAGGAGGCCGCTGCAGCGAAGGCGGCCGCGGGTGCGAGCGCGTGGCAGGCCAAGATGCAGCTGGGCTCACTGAAGATCGCCGAGTCGATCCAGGCAGCGGCCGCCAAGGAGGCGGAGGCCCGCGCAGCGTGGATCGCGAAGATGCAGGTCGGCTCGCTGAAGATCGCAGAGGAGCAGGCTGCGGCGGCTGATCGCGAGGTGGCCGCGCTGAAGAACGCCGCCGAGAAGATTCGGGTGGCCGAGGCCGCCTACCAAGCCCGCAACCCGCGGGCGCAGCTGGGCACCGCGGTGCGCGCCCGGGCGCAGCTGGATGCCGGCCGGGCGCCGGAAGACGTCAGCAAGACGTTCGGCAGCACCGCTCTGTCGGTCGCCCAGGCTGCCACCAGTTTCGACCAGCTGAAGGCTTCGCACGCGAGCTTCAACGCCGAGCTCGAGGCCGGCAAGCCCAAGCTCGCGAACACGAAGCTGCTGCTCAACGACTTGCACAGCGCTGCGCGGGGGGCCGCCTCCGGCTTCAACGCGATGTTCCTGACCTGGGGCAACCTGGGCCCGCTGCTGGCCGGCGCCGCCCTGTCGAACGCCTTCGTGCAGGTCGTCAAGCTGGGCTCGGCCGTTGAGCATGAGCTGTCGATCATCCAGGTGCTGGGCGGCGAGACCGCGCAGTCGGTCGCCGGCCTGCGCGAGCAGCTGCTGGGCCTCGCGCGCGAAGGCCCGTTCGGCCCGCAGCAGATCGCCGAGGCCTTCAAGAGCCTGACCTTGGCCGGCCTGAGCATCAAGGAGCAACGCGCAGCTATCGGCGACGTGCTGAACTTCGCCATCGCCGGCACCACGACCATCGAGCAGGCTGCTGAGTCGATGGTGCAGATGTCGACCGCGTTCGGCTACACGGCCAATGGCTTCGGTCGTGTGGGCGACATCGTTTCCAAGGCTGCTGCGATCTCCCTGTCCAGCGTTGAATCGCTGACTCGGTCCATGCAGTCCGCCTCCGAGGTGCACGTGCTGTATGGTGCGTCGCTGGTCGATGTGGCGACCAACCTGGCCATCCTGAGCCAGTTGGGCATCCGCGGCACCGCGGCCGGTACGGCGCTGAAGAACATGTATGCCGAACTGTCCGGCAGCACCTCGATCGTGCGCCGGAACATGGTCGCGTGGAAGGTCGATGCGCTCGACCCGCAGACCGGCAAGATCAAGGAGCTGCTGCCTCTCGTCGAGAGCCTTGCCCAGAAGTACAACTCGCTCAAAGGTGCGGCCCAGACCCGCTTCGTTCAGGACTTGTCCAATACGCGAGGCGGCAAGGACTTGGTCGCGCTGCTCGATGCGTTCAACAAGAAGTCGAAGGAAGGTGGCGATGCGGTCAGCCAACTGCAGAGCACGCGCCAGCAGATCGACCAAGCATACGGCTATCAAGCAGTCGCCGCTGCGCAGCTTGCTCTGACTTCGAAGAACCAGATCGCCAGCGTCGCCAGCTCGTTCCAGGCCTCGCTGGTCGAGGCTTTCAGCTCCATTCAGCCGGCGCTCTTCCAGATCACGTCCGGCCTGCAGAAGATCTTCGGCTCGCGCGAGTTCCAGAACAACGTCACCTCGCTGGCGCTCACCGTTGCCAACCTGGGTGTGGTCCTGGTGCAGAACCTGGATGTGGTGAAGAACCTGGCCATCGCCTACCTCGCCTGGAAAGCAGCAGCCTTCACCGGCGACGCACTGCGCGCTGGTGTGGGCATCATCACGGCCCTCACGACCAGCATGCGGGGCCTGACGGTCGCGACCGTCGAGAACACCGTCGCCACGGAAGCGAACGCAGCGATCAGCAGCACGGTCGCCTCGACCGGCCTGAAGCGCATCGCCGGCCTGATCCCGGTCATCGGCACGGTGCTCGTGGGCGCCACGGTGGCGTGGGATCTCTACTGGGCTTCGGCGCGCGGGGACAAGAAGGGTCCTGGCCAGACTGACGCCTTGGCGGCCAACCAAGCCGTGCTGGCCAAGCTGCAGGAAGAGACCAAGCGCGCTCGCTCGAATCTGCTGGCGCTGCAGGGCAAGACGGCCGAGGAAGAGTTCAACAAGAACCAGGAAAGCGGGCGCGCTTCGCTGCAGCAGCTGGACGACGACATTGCGGCCAAGCAGGCCGCGGTCGATGCAGCACAGACTCGGCTGGACCAAGTCATGGCCAACGTGGCCAAGAGCCGAGCGACCGGCGTCACCAGCGGCGTGGAGACCGGCGCAGGTGGCACCGCGCGTAAAGCGCTTGCGGCCGCGCAGAGCAACCTCAACCAAGCGACCTTGCTGCGCAGCCAGATCAACAAGGAGCTGGATGCCAACCGGCAGATGAACGAGCTGGTGGCTCAGTACGCCGATCGGCAAGCCAAGGTCAAAGCTTCGGAGGGCACAGGCGAACGCCCGGTGCCGGAAGAAGCTCCAGGCTCGCTCATCAACTCGCTGAAGGCCCAGTACAGCGCGCGCGAGAAGACCTTGAAGGAGGCCTTCGCGAACGAGCGCGCGCAGCTGGAGGAGTCGAACAAGGGCAAGCTGATCAGCGAGACCACCTATGCGCTCGCATCGGAAGAGCTTGCGCAGCGGCAGTACGACGCTGAGAGCAAGTTGCTCGCCGAGTACGTCGAGAAGTACCGTTCGAAGATTGTCGAGCTGCAGGCTGCAGGCAAGAACGGCAAGGCCAACACGGTGCTCACGGAGCTGGCCGAGACGCAGAAGCAGCTGACGCAGGAGCTGAACCAGCGCAAGGCCATCGCCGACATCAAGTCGGCCGGCAAGCAGAACGTCGACACGCGTGCGGTCGACGCGGAGCTGGCCAAGCTGCGCGAGGGCGTGTCGCTGATGGAAGACCAGCAGCGCATCAAGCAGGCCATTGACTCGATGCTGCCCGAAGAGCAGGCCTACGCCATTGCACGCAACGCCGAGGCGGAGAAGTACAGCTCGATCCTGCTGAAGACCCAGCAGCAGATCACCGATGCCTACACCGACCTCGACAAGCTCGACACCAACGAACCACTTGCCCTGCGGCTGCGCAAGCGGATCACCGAGCTCGAGTCCGAGCTGCAGCGCATCCAGGCCGAGCGCGACCGTTCCGCGGACCGTGCTGGCAGCGTCGCGCGCGACGCGGTGATGCCGGACTGGAAGAAGAACTCGGCCGAGTGGCAGAACACACTGCGCACCTATCGCAAGGCCTACGACGACATGATCACCGGCCTGGTCCAACGTGGTGAGGACCTGTGGGTGAGCTTCATCGAGACCGGCAAGCTGAACATCCAGGACATGGGAAAGTTCATCATCGCCGAGATCAGCAAGACGGTTTACCGCACGCAGATCGCACCGGAAGCAACCAAGCTGGCGGAGAATTTCTCGTCGTTCGTCTTCGGCCGCGGTGGCTCGAAGGGCAGCAAGCCCCTGGAAGGAGCTTCGACCACGGGCGACAACGGCGCCTTCCTGGGTGCCTACGAGGACCTTGCCCAAAAGCAGCTGCCTGAGGTCACCAAGGGTTTCAACGATCTGCGCGCGAGCTTCGCTCCGGTGACCGACTCGCTGAGTAAGTTTGGCTCTTCGATCTGGTCTGCGATCCAGTCGATCTTCTCGGCCATCCAGAGCAGTAGTGGCAGCAGCATCGGCGGTTTCTTCGGCAGCCTGTTTGGCGGTGGCAGCGGCGGTGCGGGTGCAACTGGCGACATGGGCTCGATTGGCGGTGCTGTAGGAGCCGCCAAAGGTGCAGCGTTCAATTGGGACGGCTGGCAGAAGTACGCGAAGGGTGGCATCTTCGATCGCCCGACCGGCTTCAAGTTTGCCAACGGCGCAGGCTTCTCGAATGGCGTGATGGGTGAGGCAGGCCCTGAGGCCGTGATGCCGCTCAAGCGTGGCCCGAACGGCTCGCTTGGTGTGGTCATGCATGGCGGCGCTGCGCCGACGGTCAATGCCAACACCTACGTCAGCGTCCAGAACCAGGCAGGAGTCGAAGTGCAGACTCGGGAAAGTCGTCGTCCCAACGGCGACAAGGACGTGCAGATCTTCCTGCGTCAAGCGAAGAACCAGATGATCCGAGACGTCAAGACTGGCGGCGCGTTCGCGAGCACGCTGAAGTCGCAAGGTGTCAGCATGCGAGGCGGCCTGCCGCGCCGGAACTGATATGGCACTGCCTGAATTGACTGTCCCTGAGCTGTTGCCACAGCTGCTGGGCTCGGACCATGGGATCGAGCAAGGCGATGTCTATGGCCGCGTCGATTTGACGCGTCGACGCCGAGTGCGTCGCCTTCGTACGATCCCGCACCGGGTGGTCAGCGTCAAGTGGGACTTGACCAGCGACCAGATGGGCGCGTTCTATCGCTGGTACGAGGAAGACCTCGCCGGTGGCGTTCGCCAGTTCTCGGTCCAGGTGGCCAATCAGGGCCCTGGGCTACTCTGGTGGCGCGCAGAATGGGAAGAGCCCTACAAAGCCGAGCCCAGCCAGACGCTCGACTGGTTCGTCACCGGTCGCATCCGATTGCTGGGAGAAGGCTCGGTGGAGGGGCCAGTCGACACGGGCTTGCACGCGGAGGTTGGCTGGTCGGTGTATGGCAGTGTGGTTGGATCTTTGGCTCACACGTTCGCGAGCGAGTATTCCTGGGCCTTCACGACGCTGTCTTTGACGCCCTTGGCCTATGAATTGGCTTGGGCTTTCACTCTCTCGCGCTATGCCACTTCTGTTGGTTCTGCTGTAGGTTCTTCCACGGCCGAGGCTTCTGCGATTATCTCGGGTGATGCTGGATTTGCGGCAGGCACATCAAGTGCAACAGCGGTCGGGCTAGCACTTGTGACAGGAGTTGGAGTTGCTGCAGGAAGTTCAAATGCTTCGGCAGTTCCTTTAGGAGCTGCGGTCGGACTAATATCAGGTAATTCAACGGCATCTGCTGTTGGGCGAGCTAATTCTTTGGCGGCAGGGACTGCAGCAGGCACTTCTTCAGCTGTCGCTTCAAGTATTTCCGATGAAGGCTGGGGTTCAGATTGGTCAGGCCCTTGGGGCGTATAAGGAAATTGCTAAATGACCGCTATTTCAACTCAAAATATAGGCTTGGCTGCTGGATACACCGACAGTGAAACTGGTTGGGGTTCTGGCATGAACAAGAATTTACGCGTGTTGGATGCAGTGATTCAACCGCGAGTGATCGACAAAGACTTATCGACTCCGCCAGGCTCTCCTGCCTCCGGCGATGTTTATATTGTCGGGCCTTCTCCTTCGGGCGCTTGGGCTGGACATGCCAAAGACTTTGCTGTCTGGCAGGTAGGCGATGATATTTCTTCTGGTTGGATTTTTCTTACTCCTTTAGAAGGTTGGTGCGCTTATTTGTTGGACGAGAATACCACCTACCAATACAGTGGCGCAGCTTGGAGGAAGAACGGCTTACCTGTTCTTGACGTGATGCTGACTTTCGGTGGAATGCCTGACGGCTCCACAGATAGCACGGCGGCAGTTCAATCAGCCATGGCTGCAGCTGCTTTGTTGGGTGGCGCACGCTTATTTTTCCGCCGGGGCACCGGCGACTACGTCATTGCCGGTGCGCTGCAAGACACCGGTCGGAGCAACTCCCAGCTCGTACTGCCGATCCTGGACGTGCTCGACGATCAGCAGATCACGATCGAGTTCGTAGGCGAGTTCGCACCGCCGCCGATCGTCTCGGTGGTCGGAGACACCGAGGTCCCGGATGGCCAGGTCGTCCTCCGAAGCACGCTCTCGTCTGGATCTGGTGGAGCAATGCTCGGCGGCTGGGGGCCGTCTGGCTCCTTCCTCGATTTCACCTTCGTCCACTTCGTGGCCCGCGACATCACGTTCCGCATGCCGGACAACCCCACCCATACCGGGCTGGACCTCTCGCACGTTGTTTCGTGTGACGTCGACCAGGTCGTGGTCGACACCGGTTCGTACTACGTTCAGGGCCTGCCGGAGCCAACGACGGCGTCGAGCTACGGCATCAAGTTCCCCGACAACAACAATGGCGCCTACACACGCGTCGGCGCCGTCAACATCATCGGGTTCTATCAGGGCTTCCGAACCTCCGAGCACTTCGTGGCAGAGCAGCTCGCGACGTGGGGCTGCAAATGGGCGGGAGAGTTCACCGCCGCGAACCATGCCAGCCACATCTCGCGGCTGATGGCAGTGCACTGCCAACACGGCCTCAAGTTCACTGGAGGCGTGCACTACCTGAGGATCGACCAGTTCAACATCGAACACGCCGCGTCCGGCTGGTGGGCTCCGGTCGACGACGTCTACGACCCCAACGATTACTGCTACGGCGAGCTGCAGTGGCATGTTGTGCTCGCCGGTGTCGGTGTCGACCACACCTTTACTGTTGATGGCGGCGCGAATCTAGTGGCCAAAGAGCTCGGCGTTGGCGGCGCCAGTGCAGTGCAGGTCCAGACGGGCGAGATGATGCCTGGTTTCATCGAGACCGTCACCAACAAGACCTACAAACTTGTCCTCAAGGCTACCCATGCAGGGGTCATTACCGACACCACGACCATCTGCGGCAGCGGCAGCTGCACGGCGACGTTCAAGATCAACACGACGGCTCTTGGCGGCACGGCGAATGCTGTCAGCAGCTCGGAGCAAAGCCAGGCCCACGCGAGCGTGAATGCCTTCAGCGTGGGGGACGACATCCAGCTGACCGTCTCGTCGAACAGTTCCTGCACTGACTTCAGCTTCCGTATTGGCTACACGAGGACCCTCGACTAATGATGCTCTTTATCTTGACCTCTTCAGACGACAGCCTGCCACTGGATCCTTACTTGAGCAGTCTCTGGGGCGCGTACAGTCTGGGGCAGTTGAACACCAGCTATGTGGGACCAGCGATCCGAGTCCGTCGCAGCAATGACGATGCCGAAGACGACATCGACTTCGTCGCTGGCGTGCTGGATACCGCCGGGCTCGCGACCTTCGTCGGTGCCAACGATGCCTTCATCACGACTTGGTACGACCAGAGCGGCGGGGGCCATCACCTCGCGCAGGCGACTGCTGGTGCGCAGCCCCGCATCGTTGACGGCGGAGTGCTTGATGCCGGGGTTGTCTTCGACGGAACTAGCGACATCCTGGTGTCGCCCAACACCGGAACGCCCAACGCATTCACCGTCTACTTGAAGGGCTCGGCCCCGACGACGACGCAGATCTTTCTCGAGCAAAGCGCGAACTACAACAGCAACACCGGAGCGATTCTGTACTACGAGTCGTCTAAGACTTCAGTGGGTCTTTCGCAGACGACTAGTGCGAATGTAGCGCGCAGTGACTTCGATACAGGACCCTCCGGGCAGGTCCTGACTGCCAGGTTCGATCGACTCGCGTTCGGCGGAGCAAACAAGGCCGCGCTGTTCTCCGATGGCACCCTGCTGACGCGCAGTAGCAATGGCGATGGCGGCCCGGTCAGCGGCAACTTCGACGCCGCACCCTGGTATGTTGGTGCAAGATCCGGCTTGGTAGCTCCTTCAGCGCTTACGCTCGAAACACTGGTCATTTATGAAACCGCACAGAGCGACGCAGTCGTCGAAGCTGTCAGCCTTAGGCTAAGCTGACTTTGAGCTGCTCTAACCTCCACACATAAAATGGCTGATCCTGTTGTCTATCCAATCACGCTGCCTGGGCCTGAGCAGGCACCGGTAGTTCCGAACGATCGCGCGATTCGCTACGGCAGCGACCCACGTGAGAGCGCGAGCTTCCAACGTGACTTCGCGGGTACACAGGATTTGAGGTTCCGCTTCACCGCGGACCAGGCGGCCGTGTTTCAGGCATGGTGGCAGACCACGCTGATTTATGGTGGCCTCTTCTTCGCTGCCGATTGGCCCTTGCCTGCTGGCGTGATGACGGCTGTTCGACGTTTTTTGTCGCCGCCCAGTTGGCAACACGTGGCCAACGGAACGTGGGACGTTTCTGCCAAGGTGGAGATCCGAGGCGCAGGGGTCTTGCCCAACTACTACCCGCTGGTCCCTCCAGCTACATGCGACTGCTCGCACACCGCATGGCAAGCGAACTTTGAGAGCGGCAGTATTGGCGCATCTTTGCCTTTGCTGATTGGCGGCAATACGATTGACTCCGGTGCTGACCAGCTCACGTTGGGTTCAAGCTCTGCGTTGTATGGCAGCAAAGATCTTCGACTGGCCTTTGAAGAGAATGCGCAGGTCAGTTTTTCTTCTCCAGCTGTCACTGTCGACGGTTCTTGGTCGCTCTGTTTTTCCTTCAAGATCCTGGGTCCGACCTCGCTGGACGACGGCAGCTACGCTCGTTTCCGGCTCTACAACGCGAGCAGCAGTGAAGTCATGCGTTTGACGATGGAGTCAGATTTCTCTGGAGGCTTTCACTTCAGTTACTTCCACCCGCCTTCGTTCAACAGTGGCACCTACAGTGGATTTCTTTATGACACTCTGTATGACTGTGAACTGAACAGCGGAGAAGGTCGCTATCGCTTTTACGCGAACGGTACACAAGTGTTCTCCAATGGCTTTGGCGGTACCAGCGGACTCGGGAGTCTCAGCTTGGAAGGCGGCGGCCCTGGAGGTAACCCTACCTTGTCGTTCCAATTCGACGAGATCAGGGTTACCAATGTTGTCGAACACACCGAAGATTACACGCCTGCGCTACCCTTCTGCACTTGCTGAGCCCACACCATGCCCACCTACGGTAGTCCACTGAAAGGCGTCAGCCTCAGCGATGCGCTGAAGGGGGCCGCCACCTACGCGCCGGCCGAGCGAGTCGTGCTGTCGTGTTTCGAGTTTCGGCACAGCCTGCTGGTGCCTCCGGTGCGCTTTGTCAACAACACCGAGAATTTCCTCGCCACGTTGGAAGACGGCGCCCCGGTTGATTCTGCGACGGAGGTCGAGTTCCTGGCCTGCGACATTCAGAAGACCGAGCCCGAGGAGTCGGACCAGGCCGCGTCCCCTGACATCACGTTGACCATCTCGAACATCAGCCACCTCGTGACAGATGCGCTAAAGCTGATCCGAGGCTCGCGCGAACCCTTGCTCATCACCGAACGGCTCTACGCGACTGACGATACGACGGCGCCTCACCTACTGCCGGTCACGACCTGGGAGATTTCCAACGTGTCCTTGATCGACGGAGGCTCAACGAGCTTTCGCGCGAGCTACGGGGATCCTGTCAACATCGCTGTGCCCAGGACCACGGTCAAGCGCAGCGAATACCCGACGCTCGAGCGATGAAACACTGGGCCTATGAACTGGTCGGCAAGCCGCACGCACCTGACGGCTTTGGCCCCACGCACTACAGTTGCTGGGGTCTGGTACGTGCAGTCTTCTGGATTCGCTACGGCATTGCCATGCCGGAGGTGGTCCTCAACAGCGAGATTCACAACAACGTCCGAGCCATCAAGGAGGCAGCGCGTGTCTCGGGATGGCGCCGCATCTCGGTGGCTCAGCAGCCAGTCAACGACGGCGACATTCTGCTGTTCCCGAAGCCTACGCTGCACGTGGCTGTTGCAGTGGAAGCCAATAATCGACTGGGTGTGCTGGAGTCGACGAACGAGACTGGCGTGGTTTGGCGGCCCTGGGCGCAGGCCGTCAGCACCGAAGCCTATTTTGAAATTTGGAGGAAAGAGTGAGTCAACTGCTGCGCCCCCCAGTCGTCGGCGTTTGCCGCAACCCGATGCTCGGGCTGCGGCCGGACCAGATGCAAGCTGCGAAGATCGGCGCAACGCTCGCCCAGCTGGCCCCTGAACCTACCGGCTTGCTCGTGTGCCGCTACAACGGCGAATACCTGCTGCCTGAGGACTGGGAGCGCTGTGTCGTTTCTGTGAACGATGTGGTTGAGTTCTACGACTTCCCGCAGGATCGCGACAGCCTTCGGATGGTTCTGCAGGTGGCTGTGGCTACCGCTGCCTTCTATTTTTCCGGCGGCAATCCCTATGTGTTTGCTGCGATCAACATCGGCGGCAATCTGGCGATCAACGCGCTGTTGCCCGTGCTGCCTCAGCAAGTTGCTGGCAGCAATGGCTTCGGCACCACCTACTCTACGTCACTCGACGGCAATCAGGCACGCCTGGATGAGCCCATCTGGCGCACGTGCGGCCGCTACAAGATCACGCCCGCTTTCGCCGGTCAACCCTACCTCGAGTACATCGACAACGACGGCGACAACCTCGACAACGACCAGTACTTCTACGCGGTGTACATCGTCGGCATCGACGACTACGACGTCGAGACCGCGCTGCTGGGCCAGACCAAGATCTCGCACTTCCAGGATGTGCTGAAGGCCGAGTACCTCGCGCCGGGTGTGCAACCTTCGATGGCCAAGGCTAATGTGACCACGTCCAAGGAAGTCTCCAGCCAAGTCCTGGACGAGCTGGTCTACGTGGGCGGCTACTCGGCTTGCGCGCCGGGCCGCAAGGTCGCTCAGCTGGGCATCGACGTGGCGGCCACTCGCGGCCTGGGCAATGGCGGCAACCTCACGGTGCGCTGGAGCGTCCAGGTCCGCGAGATCGATGACTTCGGCAGCGGCCAGACCGACTGGATCGAAATCGCGGTCGAAGAGCGCACGGCCAACACGAACACGCCGCAGCGGTGGTCCAACAAGTACACGATCACCACGCCGGCTCGCCTGGAGGTTCGTCTCGCACGACTGGACATCAAGAACACGGATGCCAATGCGCTGCACGAGCTGGCCTGGGTGGGCATGCGTGCCTACCTCAGCGACGCGGCTTCGTTGAACGCAAACTCAGCGCACTTCGAAGTGGTCATGCGCGCGAGTGAGCAACTGACCAACGAGTCGTCTCACCAGGTCGCGCTGATTCTGCAGGCCAAGGTCCAGACCTGGACGCCGGATGACGGCTGGTCGCTGACCAAGACCTACACGCGCAATGCGGCGTGGTGGTTGCTGGATTTGGCACGCAGCCCGGTCTGGGGTCTGGGCCTGCCCGACGAGCGCATCGACATCCAGTCGTTCTACGACCTTGCTCTGGTGTGGGATGCGCGTCAGGATCGTTTCGACTACTGCTTCGACACCACCATGGATGCGTGGGAGGCGATGCAGCTGATCGCGCGTACGGGCCGAGCTCGGGTCTTTCGCCGACACGGGATCTTGACCATCGCACGCGATGAGCAGGCCGACCTTCCGATGAGCGCGTTCACGCCTTCAAACACCCAGCCCGGATCGATGACGATCCAGGAGACCTTGCCGGTCGAGAACACGCCGGACGGTTTCATCGTCGAGTATTTCAGCAACCGTACGTGGCAGTGGACGCCGATTGAATGTCCGGCGCCTGGCGTGAGCGAGATGACCAAGCCCGTACTGCTGCGCTTGCCGGGTATCACCGGCACGACACACGCGCATCGTGAGGGGTTGTTCGAAGCCGCCTCGCTGGCATACCGCACGCGCACGGCGACCTGTACGACAGAAATGCAAGGTCTGCTGCCGGCCTACATGAGCCCTGTGAGGTTCATGCTGGCACTGGGCTATGGGCAGAGCGGAGAAGTCGTCGACTGGAATTTGGCGACCTTGACCTTGCGGCTGAGTGAGCCGCCGGTTTTCGGAGCATCCAACTACCTGACCTTGCAACGCGACGACGGCTCCTTGACCACGCCTGTGGCTGTGCTTCCGGGCACGGACCAGTACAGCGTGATCCTGCCCTCAGCGCCGGATTTCACTCTGGTGCTGGACGACGCCGAGCGTGAGCGGCCAATGTTCCTGTTCGGTGCACAAGGGCAGAGCGACGAGCTGTGCAAGATCAGTGCGATTTCGGATGGCGGCCGGACCGACGAAGGTGCGCAGCTCTACGAGCTTGCGATGGTTATCGACGATGACCGTGTGCACGCAGCAGACAATGCCCTGCTGCCTGGCCCAGGTGATGTGCAGGATCCGATCATTTCGGTCGAGACTGGTGGCGATGGCACCGGTGGTGGTGGCACTGCAGTGGGCGTGCGCCTCAACTATCACGACCTCAGCAACATCGGTTTTGCCAAGAGCATTGCTTTCACCCTTCACACGGACGGCACGTTCACTTGGGATGGCACGGGCTACCACAACACGCCGATCGAAGGGGCCGGACCGTTCGATCCACCTTACACCTCTAATGGCGGCAGCTACCCGGGTGAGTGGCTGACCGCTGTTTCCGATCCCGTGGTTGCTGCGCAATACGAGGTCTTCGTGCACTGGGAGACAAGCGGCCTAGTGCCACCCACCGGCGATGCAGTCGAGACTTGGTTGCCCATGACCTCTGACCGCCGCTTCGAGCTGGATCTGAGCAGTTTTCCTGGCGCCAACGACGGCGGTTTCGCGATCGTCTACATTCGCAAGATCGGCACCACGATCATTCAGGCTACGGCCGGGCTGATCATCAACGTCATTTATGACAATGGATCCGGAGGAGGTCTCTAAATGAGTCAAGCAACCAACTACGCAGAGAACAAACTGGTCGACTTTTTGTTCCGTGCGCAAGATCATGGGCTGCCCGGCAACTGGTACTTGGCCCTGGGCAGCGCAGCAAGTGACGGTAGCTTTACGGAGCTGAGTGGCACGGACTACGCGCGGGTCGTAACCACCCGGACTTTGACCAGCTTCTCAGGCACGCACGGCGCAGGCACGACCACGGCCAGCACAGGCACTACGCACGCGACCACGAACAACAGCACCATCACCTGGCCCACCGCAGGCGGGTCCTGGGGCACAGTCACGGTAGTGGGTTTCTTTGATGCCAGCACCGACGGCAATTGCTGGTTCTATCTGCCAGTCCCAACCTCCGGCACGATCAACAATGGCGACACCTTCTCGCTCGCACCTGGGCAGCTGGGCGTGACGGTTGGACTTGCCCCGGGTATGTCTGACTACTTGTCAAACAAGCTGATCGATTTGATCTTTCGAGGGCAAAGCTACACGCCGCCGGCCACGCTTTATCACGCGCTGTTCACGACTGCGCCGACCAATGCAGGCGGCGGTACGGAGGTCTCGGGTCCGGGCTACGCGCGCACGGGTGTGGTCAGCAGCCTGTCGTCCATGTCAGGCACGCAGGGTGCTGGTACCACGTCGGCGAGCAGCGGAACGAGCGGCCGCACAGGCAACAACAGCTCGATCACGTTCCCTTCTGTAGGAGGCTCGTGGGGCACTATTACCGCTTCTGGCTTCTATGACTCGGCCACGACCGGGAACCTGCTCGGATGGTCCCTTCTCGGCGGTCCCAAAGCGGTAGGATCCGGGTCTGTCGCACCCAGCTACGCCATCGATTCGCTGGGCATCACCATTCTGTGAGAGACCCATGGAAAACCTCGACAGCGACCTGCTGAATCAGCTGGCCGACGAACTCAAACAACGCAACGAAGCTCCTCAGCAACTGTCCGCCGCCGAGTTGCGGCAGCTGCGTCAGATCATCCTGGCAGACGCGCGGGCAAGCTGGCTGCGCAAGCAGATCAAGGTCTTGGTCCCGTGGGCCTTCGCAGTCGTCAGCGGTCTCTACGGAGCCTGGCATGTGATCTCCGAACTCATGAAGCACTCGACGAAATGAGCTTCGACACCAACGGTCTGATCGCCTGCGGTGTGAAGCCCACCCAGGCCAAGCAGTTCATCGAGCCCCTGATCTGGACCTGCGCCGAGTTCGGCATCGTGACCGTCGCTCAGCGCTCAGCCTTCGTCGCCCAGACCTTGCACGAGAGCGCCTACTACTGCTCGATGGAGGAGAACCTCTGGTACTCCAAGCCTGAGACGATCTGGCAGACCTTCGAGCGGCTGCGGCCGCTGGGCATGAACGAGCTGAGCAAGCTCGCAAGCAAGCCCAAAGCGCTCGCCATCGCCGCCTACAGCAATCGCAACGGCAACGGCGGGCCGGAGACGGAAGACGGCTGGACCTACCGCGGCCGCTGCCCGCTGCAGCTCACCGGCAAGGACAATTACGCGCAGGCCGGCAAGGCCCTCGGCCTGAACCTGCTAGCCCAGCCTGAGCGCGTCGCCGAGCCGGCGGTCGGCATGCGTGTGGCCGGCTGGTTCTGGGCCGTGCTGAAAAAGTGCAACGAGCTGATGGACAACGGTCAGTTCGATGAGACCACGCATCGCATCAACGGTGGCTACAACGGGCGTGAAGAGCGTCGCGCGCTGTATGCTTCATGTCTCATCGCTCTGCACTGAAAGGCTCCCATGACGAAGATGGTTCGAATCGAAAATGCCGACAACTCCAACCACAAGGTCCAGGTTGAAACCTGGACCAAGGGTGTCGACGGCCAGCCCGACACGCTGATGCGCAGTGTGTCGCTGAACAACCCGACCCAGCTGCTCGAAGGCTGGATCTGGAAGAACCAGTACCTGGTCATCAAAGAGGTCGACTGATGTTTGCCGCGCTGCTGCCCATGCTGATGCGTTGGCTGTCGCCTTTGCTCGGCGCCGGCCTGCTGGTGGTGTCGATCTTCGCCGGCATCACCTACACGCAGAAGCTGGTGGCGCAGAGGGAACGCGCGGAGGCGGTTGCCGCGCGCGCCCAGGACCGCCAGGAGAACGAGCGGCTGGCTCGCATGGCGAGCGACAACTACCGCGCCGAAGAGGAACGTCGCCGCAAGGCCTACCAGGAGAAGATCGATGAAGCGAATCACCAACTGGATGTGGCACGCGCTGATGCTGTTGCTGCTGCTGGTGCTGGGTCCCGGCTGCGGGACCGTCTCAAGCAGCTCGCCGCCGCCTGTCGTGGTCCCGCCGCCGGTGATTCAACCGTTGCCGCCGCAGGCCAGGCAGCTTCCGGCCCCGGAGATCTGCTTGCCTACGTGTCCGGCCGGCTGGAAGAGAATGGTCGAGGACTTGCTGAAATCGCTCAACAAGCCCGAACCCGAGGCAGCACCTGCGAAGCCATCCACGACTCCTTGAATTCGAAGCCCCCGGGGCAGTGACTCCAGCCAAGTCGCGCGAAAGCACGCCTTGGCTGTGGGTCCGTTGTGAACGAACTCGAGTCGACCCTCAGCCCACGCCCGACCCTTAGAAGTCAAGATCCAGAAGCGTTGCGGTTGACCCTTCCTTCCAGTCAACTCAGCCAAGCCGTAGCGCTTGGCAACATGCAGACCCTCCCGGGCCAGCACCTTGCCGCTCTGGATCATGCCGTTGTTCCGGTGAAGCTCAGTCACCGAGTCCCGCCAGCCGCTCACTTGCTTCCTTTCGGACTTGGTCGGCCAGTGCGCCGACGATTCGTTCCTGAACTCCGGAGGGCGCCCCGTGCGCCTCGAACCACTCTGCCACAGCGCGGATGTTGACGTGCGTGTCTGCGCCCTTGGGTGTGCAGATGTGCACACCTTCCTTCCACAAGCCTGCCCGCTTGCGCATGTGGAAGGTGCTGCGGCTGACGCCCAGCACCTCGCAATACCGCCGCAGCGGTATCCAGTTGATGTCGGCGATCAGCTCTTCGAGCGTCACAGCTGCACCACCTGGGAAGCGAAAGCGTCGGCCAGTGCGCTGTGCGTGACCAGGATGACTTGGTCGAAGTCTGCGGTGGCCACGAGGCCCAGCATGTTGGTCTCACGTTCGTCGTCGCACGCAGCGCCTGGTTCGTCCAACATCATGAACGGCGCGTTCGGCAGGAAGGTCTTGGTCAAGGCCACACGGATTGCGAGGCCCAGGGCGTCGAGCGTCGAGCCGGACAGGCCGCCCACGCTCTGGCCGTCGACCTTGAACCCGTTGTCCGAGCGGGTCACGACCGACGGGACGCCCCGCACCTGCGAGAAGTAGACCGAGACGGCTGCCAGCACGATG
>Ga0068862_100000679_pt1 | contig 34804 bp, 35 predicted proteins | sample KBSSwiS52_FD_66598 | JGI IMG/M metagenome (GOLD analysis project Ga0068862, IMG submission 66598) | Switchgrass rhizosphere microbial communities from Kellogg Biological Station, Michigan, USA - KBS Switchgrass S5-2 | ecosystem: Host-associated > Plants > Roots > Rhizosphere > Soil ... | reverse complement strand
GCGGCGGCGGCGGCGGCGGTCGCTGGTAAGCACTCGCAGTTCGGCACGGGTCGGTAACGACCCGTGCCGGGCGCAACAGGAGAGAGCGATGGTTGATCAGAGGTCTTATCAGGGAGCCGTCGCGGATCCAGGCTCGGTCGCCGACCGTCGCGCCCAGGCCGAACATGAGCAGCAGCAGCGCCTTCAGGAGCGCCAGCAGCAGCTCGCCCTGCTGACTTCGCCGCTCAGCACGCCCGACGAACGGATTCGCCTCTGGGAAAAGCTGCACGCGCTCAACTTGCCGAAGTCACCCACGCACAAGCTGTTGCGCATCATTGCGGACCAGACCGAGCTCTCTCTCGAGCAGGTTCTCGAAGTCCAACGTACTCGATAGCGAACGGCCCGTGCCCATGATCTGCACGGTCGCGCCGCCGTCGCTGGTGGCGTAGTGCGGCTGATCCGCGCGCAGTCTGACGAACGCACCCGAACCGAAGTTGCGCATCTGCGCAGGATCGAACGACGCGCCGTCGCCGATCTTCACTGCGCCCGCCAGCAGCAGTGTTATCGCGGCTGCTCACGACGTGTGCAGCAAGCAGCAGCGCCGCCGCTGCGGCGAAGCCCAAATAATGTGATCGATCCGCCAACCTCGCATCCTCCGAATCGCTCTGGTGCGAGCGAGAATGCGAGAAGGCTGCCGGGCTCGACAGGCGCGTTCGTTACCGCCGGTCACGCACCTTCAGCAGCGGCTGCCCTGTATCGAAATCAACGGAACTGAATCAGAACTCCGCGTTCTTCGGCGCGCGCGGGAACGGAATCACGTCGCGGATGTTCGTCATGCCCGTCGCGTATTGAATCGTGCGCTCGAAGCCGAGGCCGAAGCCCGCGTGCGGGACGGTGCCGTAACGACGCAGGTCGCGATACCAGCTGTAGTGATGTTTATCGAGGTGCATCACGTCCATGCGCCGGTCGAGATAGTCCAGCCGCTCTTCGCGTTGCGAGCCGCCGACGATCTCGCCGATGCCGGGAGCGAGCACGTCCATCGCCGCGACGGTTTTCTCGTCGTCGTTGAGGCGCATGTAGAACGCCTTGATGTCCTTCGGGTAGTTCATCACGACCACCGGCCGGCCGATGTGCTCGGTGAGGAAGCGCTCGTGCTCGGATTGCAGATCGAGGCCCCATTTCACGGGGAATTCGAACTTCTTGCCCGACTGCTCGAGGATCTTGACGGCATCGGTGTAGGTGATGCGGTCGAAGCTCGACTCGACGAATTTCTCCACGCGTGCGATGCACTCCTTGTCGATGCGCTCGGCGAAGAACTTCATGTCGTCCTGCCGTTCGTTCAGCACGGCGCGGAAGATGTACTTGAGCAGGGCTTCTGCGAGGTCGGCATTGGCAGCGAGATCGGCGAAAGCGATCTCCGGCTCGATCATCCAGAACTCGGCGAGGTGACGCGGCGTGAAGGATTGCTCGGCGCGGAACGTCGGGCCGAACGTGTACACCTTCGACATCGCCAGGCAATACGCCTCGACGTTCAACTGACCCGAAACGGTCAGGAACGTGGGCTTGCCGAAGAAATCCTGCGCGAAATCGATTTGCCCCGCGGGCGTCTTCGGCAGGTTGGCGAGATCGAGCGTGGAGACTCGGAACATCGCGCCGGCGCCTTCTGCGTCGCTGGCCGTGACGATCGGCGTGTGGATCCAGTAGAACCCGTTCTCGTGAAAGAACCGGTGAGTCGCCATCGCGAGCGCGTGACGCACGCGGGTGACTGCGCCGAACGTATTCGTGCGCGGCCGCAGGTGAGCGACGTCACGCAGGTATTCGAACGTGTGGTGCTTCGCCGAGACCGGATAGTTGTCCGGGTTCTCGACCCAGCCCAGGACCTTCACGCTCTCAGCCTGCATCTCGATCGACTGTCCCTTGCCTTGCGAGCGCACCAGCTTGCCCGTGCACGTCACTGCGCAGCCGGTGGTGATCTGCAGGATTTCGTTGGTGTAGTTCGGCAACGAGTTCGCGGCAACGATCTGGATCGTGTCGAAGCACGAGCCATCCGAGAGCGCCAGGAACGAAAATCCCGCCTTGGAATCGCGGCGGGTACGGACCCAGCCGTTGATGGTCACCACCTCATCGAGTGACACACGTCCGGCGAGGACCGCGGAGACAGATACGCTTGACATGCCAGGGAGTCCCGAAAGATTTGCAATGCGTGCAACGTCAGCTGCGCATTACACACTCTGCCGGAGGAAAAATCGACAGTGGCTATGGCACCGATTGCGGGTGCAATTGATCAGCGTCGATAGCCGGCCCCGTCGATCCTTGAAAGCAAACGATTGCTGATGACCAGTTGGGCCGCATGCCGACCCTGTGCTTCCCGCGTATGTCTGCAGTCGTTCGCCGCGGCGAATTCCGCGCACAGGCAGTGCCACCCGGCGCCGGACTCGAAGCTGACGTGATGGCTGTCGATCAGGTAGTCGGATCGTCGAATCGCTGGTGATCTGGCCGCAGGCGAAGGATGGTTGTTCATGCCTGGTAGTCTCCGCTGGCGCGATCCATGGCTCAGTGCGCTGTCGCACCGAGGGTGCGTTGCTGGCGACCAGTCTGCTCAGTTCACGTTTTGCGCGCCAGCACGCCGTCACCCTTGAGTTCAGTGACGAATCCGGCGTCCTGCAGACGGCGCGCGACTTCCCTCGGCACGTCCCGTCCACTCGTGAGCGCGTTCGGCGATCCGGTGTAATGGAACAGGAGGCCTTTGCGCTTGAGCACTCGTGCCAGCTGTTGATAGAACGTCGCTGCATACAACTCTCCGGCGATGCCGAAGCGCGGTGGATCGTGCAGTACTGCATCGACCGATCCCTCAGGTAGCAGCTCGATCGCGGTAACGATATCTGTTTGCGTGAGGCTGAGCCTGCGATCGGCGTCGCCGCTGTTCTCAGGTGACCACGGATTCAGCGCGCGCAGCCACATGACATCCGCGCTCTTCTCATAAGAGGCCACCTGCCGCGCGCCGCCGGCGAGACAACACGCAGCGAAGTAGCCGAGGCCGCCACAAGTGTCCAGGATCACTTTGTCGCGAGGTTGCACCAGTGCAACCTTGTGCTGCGCATCCGCGTACGGCGAGACATGCGCCGTCGGCAGCATCTTGATCCCGTCGATCTCGAACGTCGGTGGACCCCAATCGGTCGGGACGAGCTTGAACAACGAGGTTGTGAATCGTGCCGCGGACTCGAACGCCGTGCCGGTCCAATAGTAGATCGTTCGCTCCTTGCAGCGATCGAGATATGGAAAGCTGCGGCCGTGCCACGTCCACGCGGACGCGCCGATCTCGACAGTCGCAGTCGAGCGGTCCAGATCCAGCGAGCAGGCGACCGTCGCGACGCCGTCGCGTGCCGCGGCATGAAGGGCGTTGTGTACTTTCAGAGTGAGCAAGGGTCCCAGCTGGCGCGAGTGCATGGCGGCAGGCATATCATTGGACATGCGTTGGCTCAAGCGAATTGGTCTGGGCATTCTTGCGCTGCTGGTGGCCGCCGTGCTCGGCGGAACTGGGTATGAGATGTGGGCTCGACACCGAGTCGCGGCTGAGTTTGCGCCACCGGGAAAGCTGGTCGACATCGGCGGGCGTCGCATTCACCTCGACTGTCGCGGCGCCGGCGCGCCGGTCGTGGTCTTCGAGTCCGGGCTCGACATGTACGGCTCGCTGAGTTGGTCCGCAGTACAGGATCAGGTGGCGCAGACAACACGGGCGTGCAGCTACGATCGCGCCGGGATCCTTTGGAGCGATCGTGCACCCGGTGCGCGTAACGGTGCGGCAATCGCCAGTGATCTGCACGCGGCGCTGCAGGCCGCTGGCGAGCGCGCGCCGTATGTCATGGTGGGCCATTCGCTCGGTGGCCCTTACGTCATGACGTTCACGCGGCAGTTCGGGGATGACGTTGCCGGCATCGTGTTCGTCGACGCTTCACATCCGGACCAGCAACGAAGACTGAAAGAAGCCATCGGTCAGCAGGCCGAGCCGTCGATGGCAGGACCGAAGCTGGCCGCAGCGCTTGCATGGATGGGAGTGCCACGACTGTTCGCGGGCTCGGTCGGACACGCACGGGCGCCCGCTCGCGCGAATGCGGCAATGTCCGCCTATCTGCCTCGTTCGTTGCGGCCGATGCTCGACGAGCAGGCCGCGATCGACGCAACCTTCAGCGATGCCGGTGCTCTACGTTCGTTGGGCGGGCGGCCCCTCGTGGTGCTGACCGCGGCGGCTCCGCTGCAGGCCTCCGACCTGGCCACGCTGAAACTGACGAGTGAGCAGGGGCAGCGATTGCAGGCTGTCTGGTTCGAGCTGCACGACGAAGAGACTTCCTGGTCGTCGCACGGTCGGCAAGTTCGCCTGGGCGACTCGCACCACTACATTCAGTTCGAGCGTCCCGATGCCGTGATCGACGCAGTCCGTGAAGTGGTCAACGACATTCGCGGGCAATCCTAGCCGGCGGTGCGCGGACGCCGCTTGCCAGCTCGGCGTTCGTTCAAGCGTTCGATCATGTCTTGCAGCAGCAGCGTGACCTCGTCGTGTGTGCCGGCACGAATCCCGGTAATCGTGTTCGTGCCCTGCGAAATGACGTACCTGTGCCAGACGCCTTCCGCGCCGGGCGGCGCCGTAGCCCTGGAGATGGAGTCCACCTTGAAGGGAAGCTCGAGGAACGTCTCGGTAGGGGCCTCTTTTGCCAACGCGTGCTCCGCAGGGTGTCGTAGACTCTGCACGAGCCGTGAGGCTCGTGCAGCGGACGAGTGCTTAGAAGCGCCGTGGACCGCCGCCGTTGCCCCGGGGCTTGTCCTGGGCCTCGTTGACCTTGAGAGGGCGCCCGCCCAGGTCCTGGCCGTTGAGGTTCTGGATGGCGCGCGTTGCATCGTCACGCGGCATCTCGACGAAGCCGAAGCCGCGCGGCCGACCGGTTTCCCGGTCGTTGATCAGGGCGACTGACTCGACCGTGCCGTGTTGCGCGAACAATTCGCGGACGCTGGTTTCGGTCGCGGAAAAGGGCAGATTGCCCACATAAATCTTGCTCATACGATTACTCACTGAAGATGCGCACTCGACTGACTTCTCAGCCGGACGCGCTTGCAACCAGACAGCTGCAACAGGCAGCTGTCGCCAGGTTCGAAACGGATCTGATTTAGGTTTGAGTGGCCGCGAAAGCGCGGACGCGCCGGGGCCAAGCGAAGATAAATAGAGAAAGGTCGCGAGCCGGGGAGCACTATACACTTACTACAATCGCGCGCTTGACCATCGGCTCCCTGGACCGAATCTGCCATGGAACGCGCTGCCGACCCTGCAGGTTTCACACAGATGAGGCGCGCCACGCCTCAGCTCAAACCATGAGCCAGATCGTCGAGATGTTTCGCGAGGCTGATGCGCCCAAGGGACGCAACCGGTTTTCGTGCCCGATGCCGACCTGGGAGCTCCTCTGGGAGCTTGGCCACGCGTTCGGCTGGCAACCGAAGGGCACCACGTACGTGCTGCCGGCAAAAAGCAAGATGGAGACACCAGCGCGCCGCAATTACCACCCTGGCACTGTGTACGACCACAAGCAGGTCGAGGCCGAGGATGCCAGGGCGTGGGCGCGCGCGCTGGAAGTTGCAAAAGCATCGCCGCACGCCGCGGCGATGCTCGACGCGCGAGCTACTGCGCTGATCGGCGCCGGCGAGGGCGGCACGGAGCTGTTGCCCGGCGTCATCGACGAGTTCATCGAGTTTGCTTACGGCGGCGCTTTCGAGTTCGCAATAGGAGGCGACGCTTCATGACGAACGACAAATTCACGACGGTCCCCTTGCGCTGTCCCGCCTGTGGTCAGCAGACCCACAAGACGCTGGAGTCGGTCGTGCAGGACGGCGGCTTTCTCTGCGGCTGCGGCGCACGCAATGAGTTGGACATCGAGCGCTTCGCCGACGAGATCAGGAAATCTGCTTCGACCATCAAGGATTTCAGCCGCAACAGCTAGCGCGGTTCTGGCCCTGGTCGTATCTATTGCTTCCCGGTTGGCGCACACTGCCCGTGCGCGCACGCAACGAGGGAGCAGCGAATGCGAGACTCACGTCGGCTGGCGGCGCTGCATGCGGCACTTCGCTTCGTGATCACGAACGAGACCGGAGCAGAGCACAAGCCGATTCTCATCGACGTCCTGACACAAGCCCTGCGCGACGACGAGACCGCTGAGCTGCAGCAGCGCGCGCTCGCATTGGCACGCGGCGAGTGGCAGCAGCATGAGATCGCGCATCTGACGTCGTTCTTGCATGACCGGCTCGCCAAGAGCTGGCAGCATGCCGACGAATGCGTGACGCACCTGGCCGCGCAATTGCACCGCGATCCGCAGTCTGTTCGCGACAAGGCCACTGAGCTTGGCATGGGCGCTGCCGTGGACTATCGGTTCGCAAAGACGATCAAGCAGGCGCGCGACGAGTAGGGCGCCGACTACGCACGCAGCGCGCACTGGATTTTTCCTATCTAATTGAGCTCGAAGCGCGCACTATGCCAGCCGATCCGCCGCGGAGAACCGGTTGCGCGCTTTTACACTCGTTTGCCTGATCGTCGGCTCCGCTACAGTCTCTTCAGCGCCGGTCGCTGCACAAACGCAAAGCTCGATCTCCGCGATTCCCGATAACGCGCGCCAGCGCAGCTACGGCACCGGATGGAATTGCAACCGCGGCTTTCGCGAGAGCTCCGGACGTTGCATCGCTGTGACCGTACCGCCGAATGCTTATCTGTCTCCCGATGGCTCGTCGTGGACCTGCAATCGCGGCTTTCGCACCGAGGGTGCCGCGTGCCAGGAGGTGCGGGTTCCAGCCAACGGCTACGCTGTGGACGCCCGGTACGATCGCGGCTGGCGCTGCAATCGCGGCTATCGCGCTGTCGCAGACCGTTGCGTGCCTCCGGTGATTCCGCCGCATGCCTTTGCGGTTGACTCGAGCTTTGGCTCCGGTTGGGACTGCGAGCGCGGTTTTCGCGAACTGCACGGTGCGTGCATCGCGGTGGCAGTTCCCGCCAACGCATATCTGGTGCGCACCGGCGACGATTTTAAGTGCGAACGCGGCTTCACCCGCGTCGACGCCCGCTGCGATCCGATCGTCGTTCCCGCGAACGCGTATCTCAACGATGTCGGCAGCGAATGGCGTTGCGAGCGTGGCTTTCGCCGGGAGGGCGCGGGCTGTATTGCCTTGCGCGTGCCGGAGCGTGGCTACATCAACTATTCCGGCGACGATTGGTCGTGCGAAGAGGGCCTCCGGAAGAAGGACGGTGCGTGCCTGAGCGAGCAGGCGCGGTAAACGCCGTGCATTGACACTCGTCCCCGAAGATTTTTCCATTCGTGCTGTTTCGCGGTTGCGCTTTCCACCGTGCGACGACGCGTTCGTCCCACTCGGTCACCGGAGGCGCCCCATGGCTCCAATCAATCGTCTCGCTTTCATCGGCAATTCATTGCCGCGCCGTTGCGGCATCGCTACTTTCACCACCGATCTGCAACAGGCGGTCGCAGCACGCATCGACCTCGAATCGGCCATCGTGGCCATGAACGACCCGGGGCGTGCGTACGAGTATCCGCCGGTCGTTCGGTTCCATATCGATGAGGACGAGCCGGCCGCCTATACGCGCGCCGCCGACTTTCTCAACGCGCACCGGTTCCAGGTCACCTGCTTGCAGCACGAGTTCGGCATTTTCGGCGGCGAGGCTGGCGGGCACATCGCGGGACTGCTCGCGCGGCTGAACATGCCGATCGTCACCACGCTGCACACGGTGTTGGAGAAACCAGAGCGCGCGCAACGGGCCGTCTTCGATCGCATCGTCGAGCTCTCTGCGAAAGTTGTCGTCATGGCCGACAAAGGTGCGGAGCTGCTGCGTACTGTCTACGGCGTGCCACAGGAACGCATCGCAGTCATTCCGCACGGCATCCCCGCTTGCGCGTTCGCCGAACCCGATGAGGCCAAGCAGCGGCTCGGGTTCGCCGGCAAGCGCGTCATCCTCACGTTCGGTCTGCTCTCGCCGAGCAAGGGCATCGAGGTGATGATCGATGCGATGCCGTCGATTCTCGAGCGCTGTCCCGACGCGGTCTATGTCGTGCTCGGCGCAACGCATCCGCATCTGATTCGGCACGAAGGGGAAGCCTATCGCGAACGTCTTGCCGCGCGCGTGCGCGCGCTCGCCGTCGAGGACCACGTCGTCTTTCTCGATCAGTTCGTCGATCAGGCGACGCTGCTGGAGTTCATCTCCATGTGCGATGTCTATGTGACTCCTTATCTGAATGAAGCACAGATGACCTCCGGCACGTTGGCGTACAGCTTCGGGCTGGGCAAGGCCGTGGTGTCGACGCCTTACTGGCACGCGCGCGAGTTGCTTGCGGACGAGCGCGGCGTCCTCGTGCCGTTTGGCGATTCACAGGCAATCGGCACAGCCATCACCGGCTTGCTCACCGACGACGCGAGGCGACAGAGCATGCGCAGGCGCGCCTACCTCACCGGTCGCTCGATGACCTGGCAGCGAACAGCGGAGCGCTACCTTGCCACCTTCGAGAAGGTTCGGCACGAGCAGCGACTCAGAGTCGTAGCGTCGCGCCCCGACAGCGCGGTCGTGCACGACAGTGCGACTCCACCGCAGATGCAGCTCGGGCACTTCCTGGCGATGTGCGACGAGACGGGACTGTTGCAGCATGCGATCCACGCCGTACCGGATCGCGCCCACGGCTATTGCGTGGACGACAACGCGCGCGCGTTGCTCGTGGCCTGCGCCCTCAATTCCGCCAGCGAGCAGCGCTTGCCCGACGCATTGACCACGCGCCTTGCGGCTTTCGTGCAGCACGCATGGAATCCGGAGACGCGACGCTTTCGCAACTTCATGAGCTTCGATCGTCACTGGCTCGAACAGAGCGGGTCGGAAGACTGCCATGGCCGTGCGCTTTGGGCGCTCGGTGAATGTGCCCGCAACGATGCGAGCGCCTCACGACGGCGCTGGGCGACCGCACTGTTTCGTGAAGCGCTGCCATCGACCGGAGCTTTTCATTCGCCGCGCGCATGGGCCTTCACGCTGCTCGGATTGGATGCGTATTGCGCGGTTACGCAGGATTCTCACGCGCGCGAGTTGCGCCATGTGCTCGCGGAGCGACTCATCTCCCTCCTGGCAGCCGTGGAGACTCGGGATTGGGTCTGGTTCGAGGACGTGTTGGCCTACGAGAACGCCCGCTTGCCCCAGGCGCTGATCGTGACCGGAATCTCTTCCGGCGTGCTTGGCTACACGACCGCCGGTCTGCGCTCCCTGCGCTGGCTGATGAGATTGCAGACGACGGCGGCAGGACTGTTCCGGCCGGTCGGTTCCGCGAGCTTCGGCGACAAACGCACGGCGCCGCGCCACTTCGACCAGCAGCCGCTGGAAGCCGCAGCAACCATTTCGGCCTGTCTCGCGGCGTTGCGAGCCGAAGGCGATCCGGCGTGGAAAAGCGATGCGGACCGCGCGTTCGCGTGGTTCCTCGGCAGCAACGACCTGTCCCTGCCGCTGGTAGACCTGGACACGGGAAGCTGCCGGGACGGATTGCATCCGGAACGCGCGAACGAGAACAGAGGAGGCGAGTCCGTCGTCTCGTATCTGCTCGGGCTCGCCGAGATGCGCGCGCTGGCGCGCGCAAGTGGCAGTCGCACGAGTCCGCCGCCGCTGCAGGTCCAGCGCTGATGACCTTGCTGAGTCAACACAATCTGTTCCTGCGGCCCGATCCGGCGCGCGTCGTGGTGCGCCCCTTCAAGCCCGCGACCGAACCGCGCGACTTCAATGCCACCGACAAGACGCGGGCGAACCATATTGTGGACCGGGTGCTCGCGCTTGCTCCGGACGTGGCCCAGCAGCAGCTGGCGGAGGTGCTGCAGCACTTTCAGGAGCGTCATCGCAGTCTGCTCGAGACGTTCGAAGCGCGCGCCGATGAGATGGAGGATGCGTTCGCGTCACACGCGACCTTCACCAAGGACCAGCGTCGGCTGGTCGGCGCTTATTTCCTCCATGAGTATTCCTTCGAAGCGGCCGCCTTGTTCAATCCCAGCATCGTCGATCATCCCGATCAGTCGGCGGCGCCACCGGGCGGGCGCCGCTTCATTCTGAGCGTGCGCGCCGTCGGCGAAGGGCACATCTCGTCGCTGACGTTCCGCACGGGTTCCATCACGGCGAACGGCGACCTGACGATCGACACAACGGCGTGGCTTGCGTCCATTCCGAAGGTGCAGAGCCGGACAGCGGGAGCCGACGGGGAGCACGTCGAACTGCTGTTCTCACCCGCGGGCGACATCAGCGAGCGGGTGATCTTTCCCGTCACGCAAGCCCAGTCCAACGGCATCGAGGATGCGCGCTTCGTCAAGTTCGACGCAGATGGACAGCACACGTACTACGCGACGTACACGGCCTACAGCGGCCGGGCGATCAGGTCGGAGTTGCTCGAGACGCGCGACTTCGTGTCCTTCCGCATGTCCCCGCTCCAGGGAGTCGCTGCGCTCAACAAGGGCATGGCGCTGTTTCCGCGGATGCTTGCCGGCCAGTTCGCGATGATCGCCCGGCATGACAACGAAAACCTCCATCTGATCCGCTCCGACGATCTGTACTCATGGGAGGGCGGAGTAGCGATTCTCAAGCCGAGATATCCCTGGGAGTTCGTGCAGATCGGCAACTGCGGCTCGCCCATCGAGCTCGACGAGGGCTGGTTGCTGCTGATTCACGGCGTCGGCCCGGTCCGCAAGTACTCCATTGGCGCGGTCCTGCTCGACAAGGCGGATCCCTCCAGGGTTCTCGCACGCTCGCGCGAGCCGTTGATCCGGCCCGAGCCCGCGCAGCGGCACGGATATGTGCCAAACGTCGTCTACACCTGCGGAGCGACGCGGCACTACGACAAGATCATCCTGCCGTACGCGGTCTCCGACACGTTCTGCACTTTCGCTTCAGTTGGCATCGCTGAGCTCCTCGGCAGCATGGACGGTTGACCTCATGCATTGAGGGGGAACTTAACAGTGACCCGTTCCTTCTCTTCTAGAGCGCTCACGCGCTCCAGCTGCATGACATGACTACAAGCGCGCCAGATTTGTCCACCTATAGTCGCGAGGCGAGCTTTGCGCGACTCCTGGGTGGCATTCGCGACTGCGCGATCTACATGATCGATCCCGAGGGCCACGTGACCTCCTGGAACGCGGGCGCCGAGCGCATCAAGGGCTACACCGAGGCAGAGATTCGCGGCAGGCATTTCTCGGAGTTCTACACGCCCGAGGATCGTGCTGCCGGCAAACCTGCCTTCGCGCTGGCCACCGCCGTGCGCACGGGCAAGTTCGAGGGCGAGGGCTGGCGCGTCAAGAAGGACGGCAGCAGATTCTGGGCCAGCGTGCTGATCGATGCCATCAAGGAGGGCGACACGCTGATCGGCTTCGCGAAGGTCACGCGCGACATGACGGAGAGTCGCGCGATTCAGGACCAGCTGAATCAAAGCCAGAAGATGGAAGCGATCGGCCAGCTCACCGGCGGAGTCGCGCACGACTTCAACAACCTCCTGACCGTGATTCTCGGCAACCTGGATACGCTGTCGCAGCAGGTGCCGGCGGAGCACGCTCGCTGGCGGCGCGCGATCGAGCAGGCAGTGCGCGCTTCGGAAAGGGCGGCCGGCCTGACTCAACAGCTGCTCGCATTCGCGCGTCAGCAGCCGTTGAAGCCCAAGCCGGAGGACATCAACCGACTGTTGTCACGCTGGACCGAGCTGATTCGCCGGACCTTGCCGGAGAGTGTTTCGATCCGCCGCATCCAACATGCGGAAGCCGGCTCTTCCGAGGTCGATGGAAACCAGCTCGAGAGTGCGCTGCTCAACCTGGCGGTCAACGCCCGCGATGCGATGCCCAACGGCGGCACGTTGACGCTCGAGACCGGCCGGATTCTGGTGCGGCAGCACGACGTCCACGTGCCGTTCGATCTGAAGCCGGGGGATTACGTTTTCATCAGCATCAGCGACACCGGAGTCGGCATGGCGCAGGAGGTCCTGGCGCGCGCGTTCGAGCCATTCTTCACGACCAAGCCGCTGGGCCAGGGCACCGGACTCGGATTGAGCCAGGTCTTCGGCTTCGTCAAGCAGTCGGGTGGCAACGTGAAGATGTACAGCCAGCCCGGTGACGGCACCACCGTGAAGATCTACCTGCCACGCATGAGCGAAGATGCGGACGCGCAGGACGGCGAGCGCGACGTGGCCAGCGCGTACGGCGGCAAGCAGTCGGGCAGTATTCTGATCGTCGAAGACAACGATGGCGTCCGGGCGTTCTCCGGCGATGCGCTGCGGGACTATGGTTTCACGGTGGTCGAAGCCGCAGACGCGACGCAAGCGCTGCGCATTCTGGACGCAGGCGCGACCATCGACCTGCTCTTCACGGATATCGGCCTGCCGGGCCTCGACGGTAGAGAGCTGGTCACCATCGTGCAGCACAAGTGTCCGCGCATGCGAATGCTGTTCACCAGCGGCTATGCGCAGATGCCGACTGCGTCCAGCTCGCGTTGGGATTCGGACATCCCGCTGCTGTCGAAACCGTACACACGCGGACAGCTGTACGAGAAAGTGATGCAGGTCTTCGGTGCGCCCTGAGCGCTACCAGGCCCACACTGCCCAGACAGAAACGCTCGAGTCTGCAGCGACGTCAGTGGTGACAGCCCGCAGGAATTGCACTGCTTCCACGTGCAGCAGCGCGCAATCGCGATGCGCAGGCCCGAGGCTCTGCCACGGCGCGTCGCGCGAAATTCGTCCTTGAATCTGCACGCTGGCTCTGCCGTCTATCGCGATCTGGATGACCATGCGTGGCGGCGGCTCCCGTGTGCCAACAACTCTGAGCGCCACTTCCGGACCTTCCGCATCTCGCGTAACGCTCTTCAGTAAATGGCTCGCTGACATCGGACGGTTCTACAGTGTGCGTGTGGCAGCACGCTCGGCGCGCTTGATCTTCTTGGCCGCGCGCTTCTCTTCGAGCGTCTTGGCGGGCTTGCGTTTCTGCTCTCGCTTCTGGTTCATGCCTTTGCTCATTTGCCCTCTCCCCGGCTCACGATTTCTATAGTGCGCCGCCGTTGTTCCTCGTTCACTTCACCGATGGTCAACCGGGTTTGCGCCGCGATGACTCTGACGAGCACATGACTCGAGCTGCGCGGCAGGCGCAGCGCATGCAGCCGCTCCCAGATACGGATGCGTGCTTCGGCGTCCTTCATCGGCGAGACCTGCGAGGCCAGCTCATCCGCTCGCAACGCTGCGCGCTCTTGTTCGGCCTCGCGGATTTTGCGCCGATACTCGCCACTGGTAGTGGGCGGGTACGTGTGGGTGATCTCATCCCGTAGTGGGACCAGTGCCATGGCCGGTTCTCCTGCGATGCGTAACCCCGCACACGTGCATGCGGTGAGCTAAAGTTCGAGAACGATTCGGTTTAGCTGAATTGGCCGAGAAGCGCGCCAGGCGCGGCCACAAGAGATAAAAGGAAAGGTCGCGAGCCCAATGGACTATACATCCGGCGCCCCGGTTCCGCTCGGGTTTCGGTCACGTCTGATGGACCGTCGCTCCACCCGTGACGGTGCGCAGCACTTTGATGTCCTTGATCGTGTCGGGTGCGACCGTGTGCGGGTCCGCGGAGAGCACGACGAAGTCCGCGAGCTTTCCTGGCGTGATCGAGCCCTTGATCGCTTCCTCGTGCGAGGCATAGGCGCCGTTCAGCGTCATGATCTGCAGCGCTTCGTCGACACTGATGCGCTGATTCACGCCCCACTTCTCGCCGTTCCAGCCGGTGCGCGTCACCATGCCCTGCATGCCCATCATCGGCGCGAACGGACCCGGGTAGAAGTCCGATCCTGCCGCTGCGGTGATTCCCGTATCGATGAACGAGCGATACGCCATCGCGCGACGCATCAGCTCCTCGCCGTAGAAATGAAACTTGTCCGCGTTGTAGTACGCGTAGCTCGTGAACGGCATCGGGATCGCGCCGACAGACTTGATCTGTCGCAACAGGTCATCGTTGATGAGCGTGCAGTGTGTGATCTTCGGTCGAGCATCCTTGATGGGGAACAGCTGCTGCGCACGCGCGACCGCTTTCATCATCATGCCGATGGCGACGTCGCCGTTCGCGTGACAGTTGACCTGAATCCGCGCGCGATGCACTCGCTCGACCCAGGCATCGAGCGCTTCCTGCGTCGTGGTCACATTGCCTTTGTATCCGGGCCGCGAAGGGTAGCCGGTGCTGATCGACATCGTGCGCTCGGAGAACGAGCCGTCCACGGTGTGCTCCTGCGTCGCGCCGATGCGCACCCATTCATCGCCGAATCCCGTGCGAATGCCAGTGGCGATCATCGTCTCCAGGTCGGCGTCGCCGAGCTGGAAGTTCACCCGATGCAGCAGCTCGCCGCTGTCGCGAATCTCTTCGATCGACGCGAGATCGCCGCCCTCGTGATGCACGCTCGTCAAGCCATAGCGCACGAACTCTTTGGAGATGTGTGCCGCGCCGGCCCTGCGCCGTTGCTGCTGTTCCTCCGCTGAGAACTTTGGACGCTGGCCGACCTTCTCGAACACGCCGAGCGCGTTGTCGGTCACGCGGCCGTTCAAGTTGCCTTGCTCGTCGCGATCGAAGGTGCCTCCCGGCGGATCGGGCGTATCGCGCGTAATCCCAGCGAGCTCGAACGCCTTGCTGTTGTAGAAGGTCGTGTGTCCGCCGCGATGCTGAACCGAGACCGGATGATCTTTCGACACCTTGTCCAGGTCATGAATGTTCAGCGGTCGCTTGTCCTTGACCTTCGTGTCGTCATAGAAGAAGCCTTCGACCCAGTAACCCGGCGGCGTCTGCTTCGCCTTTGCCGACAGCTTGTCGAGGATGCTCGCGATCGTGACGAACTCCACGTCGAACGGATTGCCGACGGCAACTTCGTACAGCAGCGTTTCGCCGACCGGATGATTGTGGCAATCGATGAAGCCCGGCACGATCGTCATGCCCTGCGCGTCGAACACCTGCGCGCCTTTGCCCGCCAGTGCGGCAATCTCCACGTTCGAGCCGACTGCAACGAAGCGCCCGCCGCGTATCGTGAAGGCCTCGGCCCGCGGCAAGCGCGCATCCACGGTGTAGATGTTGGCATTGCGAACGATCAGGTCTTGATCGCTCGCCCCTGCAATCGCCGCACTCAAGCGGCGGGGTAGGGCAGTGGCGGCGGCGATGCCCAGCGCCGTCATGCCCAGAAATTCTCGACGGCTGCAGGTGCGAAGCTTCATTTTTCGGTGTCTCCCCGGTTCGCACTAGGATGCCACCGCAGCCGCGCGTCGTCATCGTGGTGAACTCTGTCACGGGACCACTCGCACGATGCCCAGCCCGCCGCCCGCGCCGTTCTTGGCCACGCCGGCCGCAACGATCTTGCCGTCCGGCTGGATCAGCACGTCGTTCGGCGTGTCGAGCCCGCTGAAGAAGTCGACGAGCAGCTTGCCGTCGGAGTCGAAGCTCGCATCCACTGCGCCGCCGCTGGTGAATCGCGCGATCCCGAAGTCGGAATTGCCGCGACCCACCGCGATGACCTTGCCGTCGGCCTGCAAGGCGATGCCGGCGGCTTTCTCGATCGAATCCGTGTTCACCAGACCGAACTGCGTCTCGATCACGCCACTGCTCTGCAGGCGCAGCAGCGCGCCGCGGAAGACTCCGGAGTGGATGGTGTACCCGCCGATCAGGATCTTGCCGTTGGGCTGAACCAGCACATCGAGCGCCTCATCCCAGTCGCCGCCATCGAAGTTCGCAGGCACGACGCCGCCCTCGTTGAAGTCGATGCGCACCGTGCCGTGCTGGGTACCGAACGTGGTATCGATGTCGCCGCTGGGCAGGAAACGCGCGATGCCCATGTCGGAGTTGCCCGAGCCGTTGTCGGCGAACACGCGGCCGACGACGACGATGCTGCCATCGGGTTGCAACGCTGCGGCGTTCACGAAATCGGACTTGCCACCGACCGTGATCGTCGCCTTGCCGTCGCCGCCGCCGAAGGTCGGATCGGGCGTACCGTCGGCCAGATAGCGCACGACCGCGAAGTCCTGATCGGCGCTGACGAATGTGCCGAGCTGCGCCTGACCGGCGACGACGATCTTCCCGTCCGGCTGAATCATCACGGCCTTGGCCTGGTCGTTCAGCCCATCGAACTCGGTCAGCACTTTGCCGCCAGTACCGAAGTTCGCGTCGGGAGTGCCATTGGCGTTGAAGCGCGCCGTCATGAAGTCGAAGTTGAAGCCGGTGGGCGGCGATGTGGAGCCGGCGACGACGATCTTGCCGTCCGGCTGCAGCGCGATCGATTTCATCTCATCGAGGCCGTTGCCCAATGTGACGATCTTCGCTGTGCCGCCGCTGCCGAAGGTGGTGTCGAGCGAGCCGTCGGTGTTGTATCGCTGGATTTGCAGACCGCCCAGCACCAGCAGCTTGCCGTCAGTCTGCAGTGCGAGGGCAGTGGCGGCGGCTGTCGAGGCGAAGAGCTTGCCATGCGAGCCGAACGTCGGATCGAGCCCGCTGACGGCTTGCTGAGTCACGCAGTTCACTTCGATGTTGGTGACGTTCGCGTTGTCGATCGTGCCGCTGCCGTTCGTCAACGTGCACGTCTGCAGCGGATTGGTCGGCTGTGTCGCGACGCTGATCGAGTACGCGGTGCCGTCGGCCAGCGGCACCGGAAATGTGAATGTCCCATCGGCTGTCAGCTGCACCTGATCGAACGCATTCGTACGCAGCACGAGACCGCTGCCCTTCAGGCCGGAGACAGTTCCGCCGAGCGTGAAGATCTGCGCCGGCGGCACCGGGCGAGTGTCGTCGATGATCGTTACCTGGCTGGTCCCTTGACCGATGGTTGCGCAGCCAGTCGCATCCGACAGAGTCACCGTGAAGGTCTCATCACCTTCGGCCTCGGTGCTGTACACGAGAGGCACGTTGACGAACTTTGGCGCATCGTCGCCGTCAGCGAATGTGAGCGTAGTGTTCAGGCTCTGGTAGTCGCTGGGCGCGGTGGCCGTGCCATCGCTCGTCTTGATCTTGACGCTCACTTCGCCGGTGTGGCCGTCAGTACGCGTCACCATCAGATCGATGCCGCTCGACGCTGCGCCTTCGGGAACGTTCAACACCGGCGAAACCAGTCGCAGCTCGCCGCCGCGCGGCAGTGCATGGCACTCGGGCGGGAGATCGGGATCGTCGTTGGTCGGCTCGTCGGGACTGTCGGTCGGGTCGAGCCCTTCGATGATGACCTGCGGATTGCCGTCGATGGCAGTCGGATCGCGGAAGTGGGCGCCGACATAGTTGAATTCCGACGGACGTGTATCCCGCACGTCGGTGGTCACGGAGACTTTCAGCGTGAACTCTTCGTTCTGATCGACGCTCGAGATATCGATCGGGACCGAGAGCCGCTTCTTCAGGCTCACCCGCGCGCCGCGTCCGTCGCGGCCGTCGACATCCGTATCCACCAGCACATCGGCGTCGTTCCAGATCAGGTTGCCGGTCCCGTTGGACGGGACCGGCAGCCAATGTCCGCGCCACCCCCACAAGCTCATGTAGCCCGTGCGATGAAACAGCTTGCGCCGCGCCGGATGGTTGGTACTGGGCTTCGTCTCGAGCTCGACGTAGTAAACGATTTGCGCGTGCTTTTCGGCGGAGCATTTGAGCCCGGGCTTCGCGCACAGGCCGGGATTCGGCGTGTCATCGTCGAAAGCTTCCAGCCGGGCCTGCGTGATCAGCAGCGTGAGCTTGGCGTTCGGCAGGCGCTTGATATAGCTCTGCGACTGATTGAAGTCGATGTTGCTGCCGGCGACATCCTCGTCGTCGTGTGCGGTCGGCGCCTCGTTCTCCACCGCATACGAACCGCCTCCCGGGCTCGAGAAGACCTGGCCCGTCGCACGGATGTCGCGGGATGGCAGCAGATCGAGCGGCACGCCGGGATCGAACATCGTCGCCGGGCCGAAGTCGTAGAGCCGCTTCACTTCTCCGCCTTTCTGCTTGCCGTTGTCTGTTTCGGGAACGACCTGATGGCTGTTGCGCTTGTATTCGAGGACTCGCCAATCGCGCGTCGGCGAGCCTTTCTCGAGCGGCGGCGGCGGCAGCGGTCCGACGAACTCGCCCGAGAAGCTCTGCACGTCGCCAGTCATCGCGGAGCCGCTGATCGTTGCGCCCGGAACCGTGAGCCAACCGTCCATCGCCGGATTGGTTTTGTAGAGCACGGGCGTCGTGCCCGCGGGCACCTTCGACGGATCGAACGGGATCGTGATCGTCACCGGCTTGGCGAACTGAGTGCCGTGCGGCGTCGTCGCATAGATCGATCCGAACGGAGTCACGCCAGCGGGAAGTGGCGGCATGCTCGCGGCGGTTGTCTGCGAGATTGCAATGGCAGTGTTGGTCGTCAGCGCACCCGCCGGAACGACGACCTTGCCGCCGCCGGATTCTGTGACCGTGCCACCCGCAGAGCCGATGCCTGTGTTGACGGGAGGTGGCGGAGGCGGCGGATTGTTGCCACCGCCGCCACCGCCGTCATCACCGCCCCCGCCCCCACCACACGCCGCCGATATCGCGAACACCGCGACGAGAATTGCACGCTTGCCGTAGTCGAAGAACGTCATGGTCCACCCGCCGGGAACAGCCCCTTGTGTCTTGAGCTACGACGTCTCCGGCGCATAGCGGACACGCACTGACTAAAGTGATTGGTAGTGCAGGGACGGATGTGCGCTGTATCTGCTTTCGGGCGATGTCATGATACGAACCGTGAGCGAGCAGCAGACCTCGTTGACTGATCTGATCCGCCGCGTGCATGACGGCGAGACGGGCGCGCTGCAGTCAGTCTTCGAGCTCACCTATGACGAACTGCGGCGCCTGGCGCGCTACCGACTCCAGACTGTTGAACGCGCCGCCGTGCTGGACACCACGGGGCTGGTCCACGAGTGCTATCTGCGCCTCGCGAGCGCGAAGACGCTGGCCGTCGAAGATCGCGTTCACTTCTTTCGCTACGCAGGCCGCGCGATGCGTTGTGTCATCGTCGATATGGCACGCGGCGCGCTCAGAACGAAGCGCGGGAACGGCGAGCGGCCGCTGTCCCTGAGCACGACCATTTGCGAATCGACGAGTGCTGCCGCGGAAGAGGAAGTCCTGAGCGTGCACGACGCACTCGACGATCTGGCGCAGATCGATCCGCGGTTGGTGCAGGTCGTCGAGATGCGCTACTTCGCCGGCATGACCGAGGCCGATATCGCCACTGCGCTCGGCGTCACCGATCGCACGATCCGGCGGGACTGGGAGAAGGCACGTCTGCTGCTGGCCCGGGCACTGGCGAGCTGAATGTCCGGAAGGCGCGCCGAGCGCCGTAATTGATAGCGGAACCCATACGCGAAGCGGGCGATGCCGCGACTCGATCTCAATCCGCAGAGCGCGGCCGTGCTGAATCGGCTGCTCGATCAGGCCCTCGACCTGGCGCCGGCCGGGCGCGCGCAGTGGCTGGCAGATCTGCCTGAAGAATTCGCGGCGCTGAAGCCGCACTTGCAGGATCTGCTGTCGCGCGCACCGATAGAACTACGTTGGGCCGGGCGCATCTGGATGCACCGCACGGAGTTGTCATCAGAAGTGATGACGACTTTGGACGGGCCGATGCCTGACCGAAAGTCCAAGTCCCAGGCGCGTCCCCGTCGTACACTGCCCCCATGATCTGGGTCGTACTAATCCTGGCTGCGCTGTGGCTGCTCTGGCCTCGCTACGTGAGGTGGAAGCAGCGTCAGAAGCTGCGGCAGTTCGAGCAGGAACAGCAGCGCAAGTGGGAGCAGCATCGTCGCGAGTGAGGGCCGCTCGCGAAATCACTAGGCAGCGCGGCGCGCTTCCTCGTCCGCCTTGAAGAAACCGACCTGCAGCACCAGGTGCTGAGTCTGCGAATCCATCGCTTTGCCGGCGGCTGCGGCCTCTTCGACGAGTGCGGCGTTCTGCTGCGTCGTGTTCTCCATGCCAGCGACGGCGCGATTCACCTGCTCGATGCCGCTGGCCTGCTCGTCGTTCGCGGACGCGATCTCGGAGACGATGTCGGTGACGCGCTTGGCGCTGTCCATGATCTGCGCGATCGCCTGTCCTGAGTCATTGACCAGCGCCGCGCCGACCTTGACCTTCTCCATCGACTCGTTGATCAGCGTCTTGATCTCTTTCGCAGCGCCCGCGCTGCGCTGAGCGAGATTGCGCACTTCGGAGGCGACCACCGCAAAGCCGCGGCCCTGTTCTCCCGCGCGCGCAGCCTCGACCGCCGCGTTGAGCGCAAGCAAGTTCGTCTGGAACGCGATCTCGTCGATCACGCCGATGATGTCCGCGATCCGGCTGCTCGACTCATTGATCTCCGCCATCGCCGCCACTGCGCGACGCAGGATCATGCCGCCCCGATCCGCCTGGTCGCGTGCATCGATCGCGACCTGATTCGCAGCGCGAGTGCTGTCCGCGTTGTGCTTAACGGTCGCGGCCATCTGCTCCATGCTCGCAGCCGTCTCTTCGAGCGCGGCCGCTTGCATCTGCGTTCGATGACTCAGGTCGTCGTTGCCCTGTGCGAGCTCACGCGCTGCCTCGCTCACTGCCTGCGCGCTGGCTTGCACCGACGACACGATCTCGCTCAGCCGCGCGTCGGTCTCGCGCAAGGAGATCATCAGCCGGCCGAACTCGTCGTGCCTGTCGATCGTGATCGTGCGGCCGAGCTCGCCACGCTCCATCCGCTGAATGACGGCGCTGAGGCTGGTGATGCCGCTGGTGATTGCGCGCACGATCAAGAACGAAACAGTGAGTGCCACGATGAGGGCGACGCAGACGATGATGCCGCCGACGACCTGGGCCCGATCGATGCTCGTCTGTGCGACTCGTTGTGCCGCCGCCGCACTCGATTCGATACCGTCGCTGACGTGGGCCAGGCGGCCTTCCAGGTCCTGGAACGACGCGAGAAAGTCCGGCAACAGTGCTTTGGCCGCTGCCTTGTCGGTCTTCGCCGCAGCGACCAGCGCCTCGGCATTCCTGATGTACTTGTCGAGTACCGAGTCGACCGAGCGCAGTGCCACCTTGGTCTCGTCCGGCGCGAGCTGATTGTTCTCCTCGATCATCTCGCGGAAGTGGCGGCTGTGCTCGAGGAGATCCTGGTGGACTGCTTCCCAGTCGGCCGGCGTCGCGGCCAGCAGCGCGGCGAGAACGTCGGCGCGCAAGGCGTCGTGCATCATGTCGCCTTCCATGTGATTGCGCAGCGCTCGGCTGGTGCGCGTGACTTTGGCGAGATTCGTACCGGCAGTGCCCAGCGCAAGATGCGCGTTGGTGCCCAGCACGCCTGCCAGGACCAGCATCAATGCTACGAGGAGGAACAGTCGTGCTCGAATGGTGATTTTCATCGAGCCGGATATCGGCGCGAGCTGTCAAAAGCTAAGTCAAGAAACGTGGTGGAAGAGGGATTGAGGGATCGCCTTAGAACGCGTGATCCGCTCGACGCAATCGCGCACGGCGGGTTCAGTCGCGGACGGCCGCGCCGAAAACGAGCGCATGAAGAATCCTGGCCGCTTCGCAATGCTCCTGCTGCTCTGCGCTCCCGTCGCCTTCGCTGGCGATGCAGAAAACGTGGTCCTCGAGGCTACGTACACCGGCGAAATCCTGCGCCAAGTTTCTGGCGGTCTCGCGACCGGCGAGCGCTACCTGGATAACCTCGATCTCACGCTGGCGGCGAACGGCGAGGCGCTGCTCGGGCTCGAAGGCCTGCAGTTCTTTGGCTACGTTCTGTACAACAACGGCCACGTGTTCTGCGAGGAGCTGAATGGCTCGGCGCAGTGCATCAGCAACATCGAAGCGACCCGTGCGCTGCGGCTCTACGAATTGTGGACCGAATGGCAGCTCGGCGCGGCAGGGCAGTCGGTCCGCTTCGGACTCTACGATCTGAACTCGGAATTCGACAGCATCGAGGCGGCGAGCGTGTTCATCACGCCGTCGCAGGGCATCGGCCCCGACCTGTCGCAGACGGGCGAGCACGGTCCGTCGATCTTTCCCGAAACGAGCTTCGGCGTGCGCGCAATGAAGAGCGCAGGCGCGTGGACGGTTCAGACGGCAGCACTGAACCCGGTATCCGCAGGCCTGCTGCTGATCGGAGAGGTGAACTATCGACCCGAGTCGGGACTGCGCGTCGGCGGCGGCTACTGGCACTACACGAACGACCACAACGCCGGCGGATATCTGATCGTCGAGAGTCCGGCGTTCATTACCGACGCAGAAGGTCGCGGGCTCAGGATGTACGTGCGTGCGGGTCGTGCCGACCCGGACCTCAATCCGATTGCGACCTACCTCGGCGGCGGCGTCGTGTATTCGATGCTGAGCTCCGCACAGCGCGAGCATCAGATTGGATTCGCCATCGCGAATGCCGTAGCGATCGAGCGGAACTACGAGCTCACTTATCGCATCGCGGTCGCAGATTGGTTAGCACTGCAGTCGGACGTGCAATACGTCGATGCGTACGTCAACGCCGGTTGGGTAGTGGGTCTGCGATTCGAGATCGGCGGCCGGTGGGCGCGCTGAGCTACTTGCTCACGCGTCCCAGATATCGATCGAACCAATCCGTTACGTCTGCGGCGACTCTGTTCGGCGGCAGAGTGAAATGCCCCGTGTCGTAGGCGATCTGCTGCTTCTTGTCCGCGGGCGTGCCGAGCAGCTCGAACGTGCGCTTCTGCGATTGCTCGTACGGATAGATGTGATCGTAGCGTCCGCTCAGCATCAGCACGGGCATGGTGATGCGCGGCGCATAGTTGATGAGATCGATCATCGGATGCAGCGGGCTGTGGATCCAGATGCCGCCTGACGCGAGCACGGCAGCATGGATGCGCGGCTCGAGCGCGATATTGATCACTCCCGCAAAGCTCGCGCCGCGGCTGATGCCGAAGTAACCGATCTTCTGCACGTCGAGGTCCGGCTGCGATTCGAGATAATCGAGCGTCGCGCCGAGATCGTGCTGCCATTGCAGCGACACCAGGCGCTCGCGATCCATCGCTTCCGCCGTCACTCTTGGCTCGGGCGAATAGCGTTCGTAGCCGCCTGCCCAGATCGGCATCACCAGCGCGCGGCCGCTGTTCACGACGAATCCTGCGATCTGCAGTTGTTCGAGCGCGTCGCGATTCGGTCGTTTCATGTAACAGCAGTCGCCGACGCCTGAGTAGACGATCGGCTGCAGCTTTCCCTTCTGCGCTTTCGGTCGCACGATGAACAACGTCGTCGGCTCCTGCGCGGCGAAGGTGAGCGTGACTTCGTCGATGGTCCACAACGGCGACTCGTCGATGCGATTCGCCGCGACCGAGGCCGGCGCGACGCGCGGCGTCGTGAACTGAAAGCGCATCGCTGCGAATGCATCGTCGGAAACCGGCGCGCGATTCGCGAACGGCGTATCGCGCACGAGCTTGATCGGCTCCAGCAGCGTCGGGTCGAGCGGCGCATCGTCGAGCATCTGCATCAGCCGCAGGCCGTGATCGGGCAGTCGTGCCAGCGGATCCGCCGTATAGACCCGCGCGAAGTTGGACGCGTATTCCGGCCAGCCGCTGCCGAGCGCCACAGCGTCGCCGTCCGCGAAGTTCGATACCCACTCGCGCGCGTTGCCGGCCATGTGATACGTGCCCCACGGTCCGAGCCCCTGCTCGCTGCGCGCCGACTCCGGGGCATCGGCAAAGAAGCGACTCTGTTTCGTGATCGCCGCGGCGGTCGGAAACATCGGATCGTATGGAGTGAACGCCGCGCGCATCCAGTGATGAATCGTCGGCAGCATCTGTTTGCGGAAGCGCGCGTACGCGACGGCTTCGTACCAGCTGACACCGACGACTGGCCAGTCATCCTGCCCGCGCGGATAAGTGCTGAGCTGCCAGCCGGCCGGACCAGGTCGGCCCGTCGAATCGACGAAGAGCTTGCGCGCTTGCGCCCACGACAGCTCCTCAGCGCGATATCTGAATTTCAAATCCTGCCAGTACTGCGCATTCTCATAACCGCCGGCGTCGATGAATTCTTTGAACTCGCGATTCGTCACCTCGCTGCGCGCAATCGCAAACGCGGGGATGTCGTGGCGATCGCTGCCGAGCAGACTCGTCGACCAGCCGCTGAGATAGACCGGCACATCGGTGCGCGGCACGTACACCATGTCGTCGGGAAGCTTGCCTTCGGGAACGAGCTCGAGCGGCACGCTGGGCCGATCGAACGGAAAGCGCCGCGGTTGCTGCGTCTGGACCGAAGGTCCGGGCACTGCGACGACGAACTCACCGGTGCGAAATCCCTGCTTGCTGATTTTCAGCCGCAGCGCGCCGCGCGGCGCGTCGACCCATTCCTCGAGCGGCGTCGTGCCCGCGTCGATCCATGCGCCCGCGGGGTCGTCGTAGGCCTTGAACGAGACGCTTGCGCCGTCTTGCGAAACCAGTGGCTTCATCGGGACGACGATCTGTCGCCAGAGCCCGGCGAAGGTTGGATTCGCGAGCAGGCTCGCATCGCGACTCAATGGACGTGCGAGATCGAAGGCCGCGCCGTATTGGTCTTTGCCGACCAGCTCGGCAATCTGCGTCAGCACCAGCGCCTGCTGGGCGCGCGCTCGCGAACGAGTCTGCGCGCTGGCGATGTAGGCCGCGATGCCGACAACCAGTGCCGCAATCACAAGCCCGACCACCCAGCGCGCCCGACCTTTGGTCGTGGCAGCCGGAGCGGAAACTGCTGGGTCCTGCGCGGCGGGTTCGACGGGCGTTGCTGCGCCAGCCGCCACCGTCAGTCGGTACCCGACCCGGGCAATCGTTTCGACCGAAAATCCGCCGTGGGTTTCGGCCAGCCGCCGCACCCGGCCGATGCAGCGGTTGATCGCATCTTCGCCCACGACCCGCCCGGCCCAGCAGGCATCGATCAACTGATCCCGTGAGACGACCTGGTCGGGGCGGCGGGCCAGCGCGACCAGCACCTGCATGACGCGCGGCTCAAGGACTTCACGCTCGCCGGCGGCGGTCAGAACCTCGCGCGACGAAGGCCGGACCTGGAGCGGCCCCAGCGCGAAGTCGGGTTCCTGCGCCAGATCGACCGGCCGGGACGCGTCATCAACCTTCATCGGCAATCCATCGGCAATCGGTCGGGTGCAGATCCTGGGCTGGAGGGGCGCAGAACGGTGTCATGCGTGCCGTCGGGCTAAGGCCCTGTTTGATTCGAGCATAACGCATGTCGAGGTTCGCCCAGTACCTGATCGCCGCCGCCGCGCTCGCGGCGGGACTCTGCGCGCATGCCAGCCCGCTGCCGATGCACCTGCGCGATACCGGGCTGAGCGACGCCCGGAACCTGTCGTTCTCGCCCCAGTACCCGCTCTGGTCGGACGGCGCGCACAAGCGCCGCTGGATCTACTTGCCGCCCGGCACCGCGATCGATGCTTCGCGCCCCGACGCGTGGGAATTTCCGGCCGGCACGCGTCTGTGGAAGGAGTTCGCGCTGAGCGGTCCGGTCGAGACGCGCTTCATCGAGCGGCTCCCGGACGGCACCTGGCGCTATGCGACTTACATCTGGAACGAGGAGGGCACGGACGCGACGCTCGCGCCGGCCGAGGGCGTCGCAGCGTTGCCGAACCGCGATGGCTACTCGATTCCATCGGAGTCCGACTGTCGCGCCTGTCATGAGAGTGCCGCGGTGCCGGTGCTCGGATTCAGCGCTCTGCAGTTGTCCTCCGACCGCGATCCGCTCGCGCCGCACGCGGACGCGCGCAGTGATGTCGATCTCGATGCGCTCGTCTCACGCGGGCTCGTCAAGAACTTGTCGGCCGGTGCCACTCGTCCGCGCATCGAAGCGAGCTCGCCGATCGAACGCGCAGTGCTCGGTTACCTGCACGGCAACTGCGGTCACTGTCACAACGACACTGAAACGCGCGTACCTGTCGATCTGACGCTTGCAGAAAGCGTCCTTGGCGGCGCCGCCAGTTCCGATCACGTCCTGCGTTCGCTGCTCAACGTGCGCAGTCGCTTTCTTGCGCGCGTGAGCTCGCGCGATTCACAGAGGCAGATGCCGCCGCTCGGCACGCGCCTCATCGATGTCGAGGCGCTCGCTCTGCTCGAGCGCTGGATCTCAGAGAAATCATCCACAACCGAGGAGTCGAAGCCATGAATCGATTGAAACAGACGAGCGTGTGGCCCGTGACGGGTATGTTGATGCTGGGCGCGATCACGTTGGCGACGGAACCCGCGCGCGCCGCGGACGGCGATGCAGCCAAGATCGCGCGCGGCAAATATCTGGTCACGACCGCCGCATGCAACGACTGTCACACACCGTGGCATGTCGGTCCGGCCGGCCCCGAGCCCGACATGAGTCGCATGCTTTCGGGACATCCGCAGAGCGTGGTGATCGCGCAGCCAGCGAAATTGCCGCCCGGTCCGTGGACGCTCGCCGCAGCGCCGACGAATACGGCGTGGTCCGGCGCGTGGGGCGTCAGCTTCACGGCGAACCTGACGCCCGATGCCGAGACCGGTCTCGGCAAGTGGACGCAGGCGACCTTCATGCAGGCGATTCGCACCGGTCGGCACATGGGGCGCGGCCGCCAGATCCTGCCGCCGATGCCGTTCGCCATGTACCGCAACTTCACCGACGAGGATCTCGGCGCGATTTACAGCTACCTGCGCAGCATCCCGCCGATCAGGAACCGCGTGCCCGAGCCGCTGCCGCCCAGTGCAGTCAGTGTGACCGCGGCTGCCGCAGAAAAGTGAGCCGGTTTGCCGGCACTTTGCGCGTTCCTTTCCCATGAGCCATTCAATGACCTACGGAGAATTCCATGACCATTCAGCGGACCACGACCCAACTGGCCGCGGTGCTCGCGCTGCTGATGAGTGCGATGGCAGCCGACGCCGTGCCGGTCACGGTCGATTTCACAGTCACCAGCAACGACGTCTCCAATCCCTCGTGGGAGCGGGGGGTGATGGGCACGGGCTACTTCACGTTCGACGATGGCTTGATGCCCGTCAGCGGCAATGGCCTCGTTGGTAATCCCATTCTCGGCTTACCGACGCTCGACCTGTTCTTCAACTGGTTCGGCGTGTCGTTCGACGAGACGACCGCGAAGATCGCCACGCTCAGCTTCACGGATGGCGTGCTGTCCAACTGGACGATCGGCGGCAACTATTCGCCGGCGACCTGCGGCTTCCTGCGCTATGCATGCACGTCGAGCGGCGGCTCCGCGCCGGACTTCGACGCGGTCGGCTCAGGCGGTCTGGCATTCACAGACGCGCAGCACGCGGGCCTTGCTTACGGTCCGGTGCAATGGTCGGTGCGCGGCGCCGGCACTGCCGTTCCCGAGCCGGGCACGCTGGCGTTGTTCGGTCTGGGCATCCTGGGTCTCGGCTTCGTCCGCCGTCGGAGAGCGCAATGAAACTCTATTTCCATCCTGCCTCGACGACCAGCCGACCGGTGGCGCTGTTCGCCGCCGATCACGGCATCGAGCTCGAGTACAAGATCGTCGACCTGTTTGCCGGCGAGCACACCCAGCCGGCGTTCGGCGCGATCAACCCGAATCAGGCGGTGCCGGTGCTCGAAGACGGCGACTTTCGGCTGACCGAAAGCTCGGCGATCCTCAAGTACCTGGCGGAGAAGACCGGCTCGCCGGCGTATCCGCGCGAGCTGCAGCAGCGCTCGCGCGTCAACGAGCGCATGGACTGGTTCAACACCAGCTTGTCGCGCGAGCTGTGTTACGGTTTTCTCTATCCGCAGATTCTGCCGGCGCACAAGCGTCCGGATGAACATGCGCAGCAACAGACGATCGCGTGGGCGAAGCGCAATGCCACCCGCTGGCTCAGCGTGCTCAACGACCGCTGGCTCGGCGACAACCGCTACGTGTGCGGCGAGCGCATTTCGATCGCGGACTACCTCGGCATCGCGCAGCTCACGTTCGGCGAAGTCGCGCGTCTCGACTACTCGCGGTGGCCGCAGGTCGCGAAGTGGATCGAATGCATGAAGGACCGGCCCACCTGGGAACGGGTGAACGATGCGTTCTACAAGCTCATCGTGCAGCCGTGCGCGGCGGCGCAGTTTGCGACGCTGTGATGGCTACGTGCGCGGTTGCGGCTCATCGCGATGGTGAGCCGCGACCTCGTCGGCCTGATTGACCTGATTCGGTCTCAGCGCGTTGCGGGTAGAACTCTCGGGTTTCGTAGCAGCAACGCCGACACCAGCGAAACCAGGAAGCCCACCGGGAAGATTTCCATGAAGGTCATCGGAATCCGGAACAGCGGGTTCGCGTAGTTGGCGCGCATCGATTCGAGCTTGGCCATCTCTGCGGCGAGTGCGGCGCCCGATATGCCCGCGGCCTGCTTGGCACGCATGATTCCGGCGATGTACTGATCCATGAACTTGTAGTCGGTCATGGCGAGATAGATCTCCCACACCCCGACGTAGGCCACGCCCGCGGCGGCAGCGATGGCGAGTCCCATCGCGAACGCGATGCCGAACTTGATCACACCGCCGCGCTCGATATCCCGATAGCGCTTCACGCCGACGAAGATGAAGGTCAGCGCGACCAGCATCACCAGGTAGCCGAACCATTCGGAGCTGAAGAAGCTCTCGTGGCCCGAGAAGACGATCCCGGTGATCATAGTGAGGATGATCACGAGGCCCGACAGGAATCCGTAGAGAAGTGCGTATTTCATGGCTGCAGTCTTCGCCCTGGAACCGCCCGGCCACCATCACCCGGATGGGTGATTTACGGAATCAGGGCCAGTTCGCGCGCTTTGTGGATCGCCTGGGTGCGCCGTTGGACTTCCAGCTTCTGGTAGACGCTCGCGATGTGCGTCTTGGCCGTGTTGGGCGAGATCTCCAGCTGCCGGGCGATCTCCTTGGTCGACTGGCCGGCAGCGAGCAGCCCGAGGATCTCGTACTCGCGCGGTGTGAGGCCCAGCGAGCGGAGGGCGGCGTCGTTGCGCTCGAAGCCCGGCGCGGCGGTCCGACGTCGGGTGAGGCGATGCCCCGCCCAGAGCCCGAGCGCCGCGAAGCTTGCGGCGAGCAGCACGATGTAGATCTCGGTCGAGAAGGCGCGCGTCACGTAGCGGTACTCGAGCCATTCGAGCCCGGTGACCGCCAGCGCCAGCGCGAGCGCATAGAGAATGATGAGTCTGGTCATGAGTGCTACCGCGTCGTCCGGATCAGCTCGACGAACTGATCGCCATAGCGTGCCAGCTTCGCCTGTCCGACGCCCGCGATGGTCGAAAATTCTTCCAGCGTGGTCGGCTGGCGCTGGGCCATGTCTCGCAGGCTCGCGTCGTTGAAGATGATGTAGGGCGGCATCCCCGCTGCATCGGCCAGACGCTTGCGCAGGGCGCGCAGCGCCTGGAACAGCGCGTCGTCACCGTCACCGGCCACGACCGGCTTCACCGCCTTGCGTCCGCGAGCCGGCTTCACCGATTCGCCGACCTGAACCGTGCGCTCCCCGCGGAGCACTTGCCAGCTCGCTTCGTTCAACGACACCACCGCGTAGCCATCCTGCGATTGCGTCATCAAGCCTTGATGCAGCAGCGCGCGAGCGATATCGCGCCATTCGTTCAAGCCAAGATCCTTGCCGATGCCGTAGGTGCTGAGGCTCCCATGATCGCGCGTGATCACGCGCTGCGTCGCGCCGCCGCGCAGGATTTCGATGATGTAGGCGACGCCATACCGCTCGCGTCGCTGCGCCAGCCGCGCGATGCATGACAGGAACTGCTTGGCCTCAGTCGTGCGATCGATCATCGAACGCGGTTCGAGGCAGTTGTCACAGGCGTTGCACTTGCCTTCCAGCGCCTCGCCGAAGTAGCGCAGCTGAACGGCGCGGCGGCAATCGCTCGATTCCGCGTAGTTCAATACGTGCCGCAACTGCTGGCGCGCAATGCGTTGCTCGTCGACCAGCGGCTCGAAGCTCACCGGATCGACCTTCTGCGAAATGATGAGCTCGGCCGTGCGGATGTCGCCTGCGCCGAAGTAGAGGATGCAGCGTGCAGGCTCGCCATCGCGCCCTGCGCGACCGGATTCCTGGTAGTAGCCCTCCAGGGTTTTCGGCAGGTCGTAATGCACGACCCAGCGGACGTCCGGTTTGTTGATGCCCATGCCGAAGGCGATGGTCGCGACCATCACCTGTGCATTGTCGCGAATGAATGCTTCCTGGTTGTCGCGCCGCGTGTCGGCTTCGAGGCCTGCGTGATACGGCAGCGCCCGAATGCCATCGGTCTGCAGCCGCTCGGCAAGCTCATCGACACGTTTGCGCGACAGGCAATAAACGATGCCCGCGCCGTTGCTGCCGCGCGCGAGTCCGAGCACTTCCGTGTACGCCGCTTTCGTCTTGGGTCGAACTCCGTAGTACAAGTTCGGCCGGTTGAAGCTCGCGACGTGAATGCACGGCTCGCGCAACGCGAGTTGCCGCACGATGTCTTGCCTGACTCGTTCCGTCGCGGTGGCCGTGAATGCGGCGATCGGCACGTCGGCGAAGCGCGCGCGCCAGCGATGCAGTTGGCGGTACTCCGGACGGAAGTCGTGACCCCACTCCGAAACGCAATGGGCCTCGTCGACAACCAGGGACGAAATGCCTTGCGTCGCCTGCAATCGCGGCAACACGTCGCCTTCGAACTCAGCCTGCAGCAGCCGCTCCGGCGCGACGTACAGCAACTTCAGGCCGCCACGTTCGAGCTTGGCGAAGCGGCGCGCGATCTCCATGCGATCGAGCGACGAGTTGATGAACGTGGCTTCGATGCCGTTGTCCTGCAGCAGCCGCACCTGATCCTGCATCAGCGCGATTAACGGCGACACGACGATGCAGACGCCGGGCTGCAGCAGCGCGGGCAACTGGAAGCACAGGGACTTGCCGCCGCCGGTCGGCATGATCGCCAGCACGTCGCGCCCGCGGAGAATGTCGTGCACGATTGCTTCCTGCCCGGGGCGGAAGGAATCGAAGCCGAATCGTTGCTTGAGCTCGACTGCGAGAGTGGCGGAGGGCGGGTCGAGCAGAGCGTCGTTCATCGGGCGAAGGATACCTATAAACTCCCGCGCAGCGAGGTCAGATTAATGCTGGTATTGGACGCTGAAGCGGTCAGATCCCGGGCGCCGCTGCCTGCGATGATCGACTGTTTGCGCGCAGCGTTTCGGCGACAGACCGTGGCGCATCCCAGGCAGATCGTCGACCTGCCGGGCGGCCGGTCGCTCCTGGTCATGCCAGCGTTCGACGCACAAGGAGCGGGCGCCGTGAAGCTCGCGACGGTCTCCCCGGGCAACGCAGCCAAAGGCTTGCCGACGGTCCAGGCAGCCATCGTCGCTTTCTCGGAGAACGGCACGCCGATCGCTTTGATCGACGGAGCGACTGTCACGCAGTTGCGCACTGCTGCGGCGTCCGCCCTGGCTTCTCAATATCTATCGCGCGAAGACAGTGCTCATCTGGTCGTCATCGGGACTGGCGCATTGGCGCCGTACATGGCCGCCGCTCATTGCACAGTGCGGCCGATCACGCGGGTCAGTGTCTGCGGTCGCCGGAAGGAACGCGCTGTCGCGGCGGTGAATGCGATTCGCTCGCTGGTCTCCAGTCAGGTCGAGGTGTCTGTCGCTGAGTCGGTCGAAGGCGCTGTTGCTGCCGCCGACATCGTCACCTGCGCGACCACCAGCAAGACTCCGGTGTTGCTCGGACGCTGGCTGAAGCGCGGCGTGTTCGTCGACCTGGTCGGCAGCTTCAAGCCTTCGACCCGCGAAGCCGACGATGACGTGGTGCTCCGCTCGCGCATCTTCGTCGACACCTTCGAAGGCGCGTTGGCGGAAGCAGGCGATCTGTTGGATCCGCTGGAGCGCGGGGTCCTCAGCCGTGAACGCATCGAGGGAGAGTTGGCCGATCTGGTGAGCGGTCGTGTGACCGGACGTGCCAACCCAGACGAGTCGATCGTGTTCAAGTCGGTCGGCACGGCAATCGAAGATCTCGCTGCCGTCCAGTTGATCGTCGGCAACACGGCGGCTTAACGCGCGGCTGCCAGCTCGATCAACGCCAGGTCCGATTCCTCGCGCACTCGATCGAACACGATCGTGCGACCGTCGGCCGCGACGTCGAAATCGCCGATGACCTGACCCGGTCCCAGCTCCGTCAGCGCGCGCTCCGCCCCGCTGCGCAGATCGACGGCCCAGAATTCCTTATGTGCCTGCTCGCCTTTCAATACGACGAGCGTGTTCTCGTCGGCGCCGAGGAATGCAAGCCGCCGCGAACCGCGAGTCAGCGTCAGCTTCGGCATTGCGTGCGGCTTGCCGTCGGCTCCGACTGCGTGCAGATCGAAGACCGTGCCGACATCGGCGGCGCTGTACACGAGGAATTCTCCGGCAGGCGACCACACGGGATCGAGTGCGTACTCTTCGGTCAGCGCGACGGCCGGACCCTCAGCGTCGGGGATCTTGAACAAGCGCGGCTCGGTTCCCTGCAGCGCTGCAATCGCGATCCACTTACCGTCCGGCGACCACGCCGGTGCACCGCGAACGTCGAGTTCTTGCGCTACCCGGCGCGCACCACCGCCGTCCGCGTTCATCACGTAGAGCCAGGTCTTGCCGCGACTCTGCACTGTGAATGCGACTCGCCGTCCGTCCGCAGTCAGCGCGGGCCCATCGATCACGCGACCCTCGCGGCCGCTCCACAGCTCACGCGCATCGGCTGATCCCTCGTGCTTCCACAGCGCGTCAGTTCCCGCCTTGGGCGCTCTATATATAAGTGAGTCGCGACCGAGGCGCGGCGAGACGCCGCGCTGCGTGCGAATGGGAATTTGCGTCACGGCAGCAGAGCCTGCGACGCCGTCGGTCAGCCGCACGCTCCACAAACTCGCAGTCGGCCGCGACTCGGTGACGACCAGACGGCGACCGTCGGCCGTCGCGGCAAGCGACGTGTAGGGATTGCTCGCGGACTTCACGCGATGCGTCCTGCGATCTTCGAGATCGAGCGCATACATCCATGGGCCGGTTCCGTCCGCGGATGTCGCGAGATAGAGCAGCGTTCGCTCGTCCAACAATGTCGGAAAGCTGATACGCGAGTTGTGCCACGTCAGTCGCCGCGGCTCGCCGCCCGCGGCGCCGATCTGCCAGATGTCCATCTCGTCCGGCACGAAGCCCTGCACGAAATAAACAGTCTTGCCATCGTGCGACCAGAGCGGGAAGTGGCAGTGAATGCCTGCGGGCGCGACGTAGATCTGTTGACCCCGAGAGATCTCCTCTGCACTCGCGACGAATAGCGGATCGCCCGGTGCCGCGGGATGCGAGACGACGCGCTTGCCGTCGCGCGACCAGTCGAGCTCGGCAATGCCCGCCGGCCCGGGGCGCAGATCGCCGCCGACCAGCGGAATGCTCCAGCTCAGGTTCTTCGACGACCAGATCGTCACTTCGGATCCGCTCGGCGAGAAGCTGAGCATGCGCACCGCCGGGTTGCGCAGCTCCGGAATGCGTCCGCGGGTGAGGTTCTGAAAATCGCCGGTGCCGGTCTGGCCGACGAACACATCCCACGCGCCATCGCGGTCGGAAACGAATGCGATGAAGCGGCCGTCGGGCGAGATCGCAGCGTGTTCTTCCGAGCCGATGAAATCCGTGACGGGCGTGAAGTCCGCGCCGATCAGCGGATCGTGCCAGCCGCGGTCTGGCAAAGCAGTCCAGACCAGGATGGCAATCACTGCAAGCACGACGACGAGGCCAACGACGAATGGAGTCTTCGAAGGCCGTCGGGCTGGCACCGCGGGTTCAGGCTCGATGGCGGCTGCCGGCGCCACTGCAATCAGCAGCCTCAACCCGATCTTCGGAATCGTCTGAATGACCGCCGGGGTCTTCGGATCATCCCGAAATGCTTTGCGCAGCTCGACGACGCATTGCGACAGCGCATCCGGCGTAACCGACATTCCCGGCCACACCGCATCCAGGAGCTGATTCCGGGAAACGACCTCGCCGCCGGCGTCTGCCAGGTAGACCAGGACATCCATCGCTTTCGGCGTGACGTGTACCGCCTCGGCGCCGCGCTCGATCGTCGCCAGGCTCGGCCGGATGAGCCAATCGCCGAGACGAAAGTCCGCCCTGGATGTGCCCGTTGCTGCCATGGCCCCCTGCTCGTCGTTCTCTCGTACTTCAGTCGCGTTCCGGTCCGGACCGACGCGGCCCTGGTGAGCTTGAGTCGCCAGTACCGGGATTTTCAACAACGGCGAAGGGAGAAGTCCATGAGGTATCGGGACATGAGATGGGCCGCCTGTGGCGTGGCGGTGCTGGGGGCATTCGGCCTGACCGAGGCAGCGGCGAGCGATTGGGCCGCGCGCGACACGCTGCCGGTGCATTACAGCGGTTTGCTCAACGACCACACGCCATCGGCGGCCGTCGTCAAAGGCGGTCCCTATGAAATGCGGGGCAAGTGGACCCTGGAGCTGGACGAGCGGCGCGGCACGGGCAAATTCACGGCCGAGATGGATATGTCGACTTCGGACTACGGGATCGTCCAGACGACCGTGAACAAGGACGATCCGACGACGCGCGGCGCGCACACGCATCACATCAGCATGACGGACGCCGTCCTGACGCTCGACTGGCCGGCGCGCTGTCCGACGTTCGCTCCGGCCACCACCGAGGGTTTTGCGATCACCGGGACGGCATTCGTGACCGGCAACGGCTCACCGGCGCCTTTCGGCAATCCGACGCCGTTCACGGTGTGTGTCCTGGGTGGGGCGAGCGTCAAGTACTCCAACATGACGATGACGTTCAAGACACCGGCCAGCAACCACTTCGGCACGCAGCCGATTCACGGCGTCGTGGTGTGGTGCGCCGGACGGTTCCTGCGTCCGTCGCACGATTGCAGCCTGGAGGAGTGAGC
>Ga0068862_100000678_pt1 | contig 34805 bp, 60 predicted proteins | sample KBSSwiS52_FD_66598 | JGI IMG/M metagenome (GOLD analysis project Ga0068862, IMG submission 66598) | Switchgrass rhizosphere microbial communities from Kellogg Biological Station, Michigan, USA - KBS Switchgrass S5-2 | ecosystem: Host-associated > Plants > Roots > Rhizosphere > Soil ... | reverse complement strand
TTAGACTAATCGCCCGTGTGTTTCTTTTTGTGCTTCAAAAGCAATTTCTCTAATCTGTCAGCGTCCCAATTACGACCCGAATTTCGCAAACTAGCCAAAACGGCTTTGATTGCTTTGACACTTGGAACGCCTGCTGGAAATAATTTGTGAAACTTCATAAGATGAATTGTTGTTTGGAGCCGGTTGTAGGATTCGAACCTACGCGAGCTTTCGCCGTCCGCTTACAAGGCGGATCCTGTCGTCCACTGAGGCAAACCGGCATTTATTGTGGGATAGGGCCAGAGAACTTATGTATGAATTTTGTTCCCTGGCCCCGTTCATACCCATCTCAGCGACGGGTTCCCGGTTCTATTATAGCACATCTTGACATGCTGTCAAACTATTTTGGTCGGGCGTGCGGGAATCGAACCCGCCTTTACAGCTTGAAAGGCTGTCGTCCTTGATCCGATAGACGAACACCCGTTTTTGTTTTGGTGGAGGCACGGGGTAACGCTCCCCGGACTTCTGCGTGCAAGGCAGATGTGTTACTATTAGCACTATACCCCCATTGTATTGGTGGCCCAGGCAGGATTCGAACCTACATCTTCGAGGTTTCAAACTCGACGCTCTTAACATACTACACGGGATCAAACTGATCAAGTTTGTTTACCGATTTTCTGTTCCATGCTACATTTTCAGAGTAATTACTTCTTACTATAGACATGGCCATCTTCCGAGCTACCGGGCCTAACTTACTCCGGTACAAAGTACCGGGGTGTATTTGGAGTCCACTATGCGATTCGAACGCATACGTCAACCTTGGCAAGGTTGCATGCTAACCGTTGAACATCAAGCGGACGAAAAAGCGTTTCCTGAAATTTCTAGGAGCATCCAGAAAACGCCTTCATAAGGCAGCTAGAAATAGGAGATATCATCTAGCTTATGACAATTCTTCCCGCGAAGCGATTTCCGTCATAGGATATACCTCGGGTCGTCGCCTAGCGATGTCTTACAGCTTAGCTAAGGCTGCGTGTACAGCTTTTTAAGCTCTTCGTAATCTTTCTTGTACTCGTAACTGCCTTCTTGCCAGGAATGGCGATAAGGCGAGTCGCGAAGCTCATGGTACAAATTCAAGGCAGCAGTAATCTTCACCGCGTTGCGGTGAACCTTCCAATTGGCAGCATTAGACTTAATGCGAGCGTCATATGAAGGACAACTACCCGTTTTGCGTTCTTTCTTTAGCACAATCTGTTGTGCTGCCATGTCCTTAATCAATTGCTTTAAAGCGTTCATATTAGCTCTCCTTCCATGTCTTCCAGCTTGCCAAGTAGGCTCGCTGTTCTGGCGTCAACGGCAACGTGCAGATAGCCGTGGCTTGGTCGCCAAGGTCAGCCTCACGAAACATTACGTGCGGTATGCCAGCATTATCTAGCATGGTCGCTGCCTCAAGAAGGCTTGCTTCCGAGGCCGTCTCACAGAGCACGATATAGGGCTGTTCGGATCCTTCGGGTCCGTTCTTTTGCCCAGCTTCAAACGCTGCATGAGAGGCTTGCACTAGCTGCATTGCCAAAGAGAGATCTTTACGAACGAGGACAAAGAAGTATTCAATCTACGAGTTCATGATATTACCTTTTCAAGAAATAGCACGACACCATGTCGTGCTGTGTTTGGACCGCCATACGGGATTCGAACCCGCGTGAGAGAGTTTTAGAGACTCCTGCTTTTAACCAGCTAAGCTAATGGCGGAAACGTCAGTGTGATCCCCTTATGGGATTTGAACCCAAATTTCCGGTGTCTCGGTGTCCTGAACCAGATTAGACGAAAGGCACTGACGTAAATTATTGGTGTAGCGTCCAAGAATCGAACTTGGCGAGCCGAAGCATCAGGTTTACAGCCTGATCCGCCTCCATAACGGTATATCGCTACGCTAGATGGTGGGCAGGGAGGGTTTTGAACCCCTAACGATTCAGATATCATTACGATTTGCAGCACAAGAGCGACTCGTGCTGGTGGCTATGACTTTATGCCACCCTCTGCCCGTTGTATTGCGGCTTATCTTCGACTTCTATTGCTAAAAATCGTGTCGATCGTTTGACCTTCTCGATTCATAACATATACGCCCAAGTTAGGCGTATCTTTTTCTAATTGGAGTGTAATACCATCATTTGTATCATCTCTTTCAAGAGCAATATACATTGTCGTTTGAAGAGGTTTGTCGGGTCCATTACTTGCGTGAGCCAGGCTTAAATGGTAACACTCACATTCATATAACGATTCACTATCGTCTCTCTTAATTTTAATAAACATGTCTTTCTATCTTTCTATCTAACGCACGCACAATTACGTGCGTTGTTTGGTCACTCGCCCCGGACTCGAACCAGGATCATGTCTTTACACAGACATATTTTCAGTTGTCTATTACTCCAACTCGATTACGTGGTAATAGATTCAATAATCGCCTATTAAACTAGCGAGTGGTTTTGTTTTAAACCGATCGTCCGTCCGGTTGTGTATTCTCGCCCCGTTGCAACGGGTAGGTGACGCCCCGGCTGTGATAACGATCGGTGATTGGCGGCCCCAGCAGATTTTCACTGCGTCTCCGGTCCCGATGACCGGCGGCTTAGTATTCTTGCCCACAGGACCAAAAATGCAGCGAATAGAGCACACGCTACTATGGTATCTGGTCGGCTCGTCATCTTCGCTAAGCTTTCGCGAAGTAGATACCTTTGCTTTTCTAGAATCAGCCGTTCCTGGCACTATCTTTAAAAGCCGTTGTGTTTGGAGGCCCCGGAACGTATTTCACGTCCATTTCTGCCTGAAACGGCAGAGTCCTATTATGTTAGACGACAGGGCCAAATACCGCACGCTTTTGCGTGCGGTGTACAGGGGGCTAGGCCGCTCAACCCTCTCCGAAGCGAGGGGAGCCGACCTAGCCGCCGAGCGGCTCCGCACTGAGTGCTTTACCGCGACAGTATTTAGCCCGCTGGTTCTACAGCGGGCTGATTGGTGCCGAGTTGTCAATAGCCACTAACGTGGCTGGTGCGAGTCACTACTTAGTCGTTACCGCGACTAAGCCCACCCTCGGGGCCATACACACCACAGGTTGCCGATATTCCTGATTACGGCTTTAAATGCGTCAGGACGCAGAGGTCGGGTCCAGGTTCATCACACTTGTCTCGACGCTCAATACTACACCGTAACTCTTGGCTTGGCAATGCGAATTTCGGAATTTTGCTGGAAATCGTGCAAAATGAAAAAGGGTCGGTTAAGATTTATCTTAACCGGCCCTACAAGGAGTCAACAACTAATTACGTATTAGGCAAAAATCTTCCGCCGGGGCCGCGTCTGCGGCCCGTTGCTTCTTCAACATCGGCATCTTCCAAGATGCTGTTTTCTTCATAGTAATTATCTTCGTCGTCGATTTCACCATCTTCATCTTCATCCCAGAAGTCGCCACTATACTCAAGGATATCGTCATAGCCGATAGTGGACAGGGGCTCCACGACCTTACCGGGGCACATAGCCACAACTTCGTACTTACAGACACGCAGCTTTTCGCATGAATGGTCGTGCGGCACGCTCACGGCGTCGGCCGGATTGACCTTAACCATTACCAGCTTACCGTCGCCCGAGGCAAATTCGGCAGCATACGTGTGCGTACCGACGTGGAAGCCAACCGAACATGCAGCATGCGGATCAGGATTGACTTGCTCACGGGGCATTTCGTTTGTGCTGCCAATCTTATTATCGAATTGCTGCGTGTGCTTGTCCTTGAAATCGCCGGTCACGCCCTTGTAGGCGAGGAAGCAACCGTCAGGAGTGATCGGAAAACCACCATGTTCCAGGAACGCATAGAGCTGTTCAATCGAGCGTTCGCTCGGATTAGTCATGAGATTTTCAAGGAACCTGGCAAGGGGCTCAAAAGGCAGTCCTTGCCGGACGAATTCGCTAATGCGAGTAGCGATCACGTTATGGACGGGCTTACCGTTATGGAGCACTTCACCGAACTCGTTAACGGTAACTTTGCCCTTGGTCTTGCGAGTGATCGCAGCACCAACATTGATAAGCGTTTCAAGCTTATGAAATTGCTCAGCTTTGAGGGCTGCCACGATCTTGTCAAAATTGACATGAGTGCGACCGATCGAATACGGCTTGCCATCGATCGTCAGAGAAATGCTGTCCTTGACGATGATGTAGCCGACGTGTCGAGTAATCTGCGGCTTGGGCAAGTCTACGAGATCAGTTTCCTGCATCGCAGAACGGATGTCTTGTAGCACTTGCGGGAGTTCTTCCCGCTTCGCGGCCTTGCGTTTGAACCATTCGAACATAGTTGTTACTCTTCTTCCTTGATTTTGGCTGCCTCCTCGGCAGCCAGTTTAGCCTCTCTGAGGCTGATGTATTCTACCACGTCTTTGAGGTCAGCGTATCCGAGATCCACGCGAGCAATCAGAGGATACCTACGCTTGAAAGCATCCTTCGGATTAGGCACCGTCGCTACGGTGATGTTATATTCTCGCATAAGAATGTCCAGAGTGCGAGACTTATCCTTGCAATTTGCGAAATTTACAAAGTCGTTACACACAGCCGAAAGGCCGCGTATGGCCTTGATAAAATTTTCCGGGAATTCATATCCGTTCCATCCGTGCTGCATGCGAGCGATCTCGCTCTTGGTCAGCTTACTCACTGCGTTCGTGGCCCAGATTTTGGCTTCTTCATTGATATCGGCGAGTCCAAGCTCGCCGATGATCTTAGCGAAATATCGCTCGGTGATACCGTAAATCTGTCCATAGCCCATGCCCCTAGCAATTTCATAGACTTGACTTGCGTTAAATTCGCGTCCGTTGAAGATCGCATAATTGCCTCTACGAGGCACGGCGATGATCTGAGTATTGTCTACGCTGGCATCCTCAGCAAGACGGATCGAATTCCACGACTCGCTCAAACGACTATCGTGACTATATTCACGAATGAACGAGCGAGTCGTGGTGGAGACGGTGCCGTTACGGTTACGCGGCGGATCAGGCAGCTTACTGAGAAGGCCAACCGGCTCACCAAAAATCTTTACGAATTCTGCCTTCTCAGTAATGTCGGCCAGCCAGAATCGATTAGGACTTGCTTGACCTTTCGCATGAGCGGCATCACGCACACTCATAATCATAAACCGAAGTCGATTCTTGTCCTTTTGAGCAAGTTCTCCCACATCATTTTCAATAAAATGTGAGATCATATTCGGGTCAATGTCTTCGGTCCAGCGGTCAGCACCAAGAAAAAGCTTATCGCCTTTTACGTCGATGCGACGCAATTTGTAGACATTATCCTTTTGAGTCTTAACGACCACGTTAGCATAGCTAAGATTAATCAGGTGACGATACTCATTGAGCTTAACCATCCGCTCGATAAGCGTCTTGCAATTCACAAGCTCGCTGTCGATTCGCTTCTGCAAATCGGTGTGAATCGCATCCAAGCGAGTCTGGAGCTTAGTAATAGTCTGCGGATCGTAGTGCAGCTCTTCACGGCTCGCAGCGATTTGGCATTCGCCAATCGGCACAAACATCACAAGCGTTGCTTGTGAGCCGAGTCGTGCCGATACCTTATCAGAGTTCACGACATAACAGATATTGCCCATGACTACGTTTACACGGCCCGGAACACCGATCGTACCCGGATCCTCATCAAAAAGAGCAAATTCATCACCGAAATACTCCGGTTCGACCACAGGAAAGTCGATTTTGCGACCAGTAAATTCGGGTCGAACCGGGAAAAAGCGATAGACCTTCTTAGCGGCCTTTTCGAAATCCCAGAAATCTCCTCTATCAATATTGATTCGGATCTCGACGCCATTGGGTTCCGTTGTGGGCTGATCGCCCATAAGAGCAATGCTAGGCGACCCGTTTTCACTCTTAAAAGCGGAGTAAGTATAGGCTCTGCCGTTGTAGTACGACGTAACCGTAAACTGTTCGGTGTAGGAGAAAGGCGACTTCGAGCCGAGACCGAGTGCTCCCGTGTAATCGTCCGAGTCGTTGCGGGTGGACGCGAAATACGTAGTATAGATCGTCTCAATCGCTTCGGGCGATAGGCCGGTGCCGAAATCCCGAATGCTGAAATACGACTCGAAATCGTTGGGAAGGTGAACCTTGAAAGGCTTTTCGTGCGTGCCAGCTTCGACCTGGGCATCGTACGCATTCGTGGAAAGTTCCCGAACGATCGCCAGCTTGGGATCGGTATATAATTTGCTCGACAGAATGTCGAAGGCTTGTGCATTGGCCGCGATCTTGAAAGTCGCTTCGTGGCCGATGCCATGGCGAGAAACGTCGCGTGCTTGCGTGTTGAGCTTCATGCCAGAATTATAACCTGGCGAACGCGATCGTCAAGAGAAATCTTGGCACCCGGCCCGAAGGCCGGGTGTCAAGAAAGTTTTACCGAACTCGATAAAGGACAGCCGTACCGCGAACTAGCTTACGGTTAACTGACGTACTCTTGATGAATAAGCGATAATTCGCCACGTTACCCGGCTTCACTTTGACATCACCATGCATAGGCATGCCGATAACATTGCGTGCGTCAGGACCGCCGTAAATAGCTCCTGTAGTCCTGTCAAGGACCAGGATATCCTTATGGGGCTGCACGTCTTCGGGCTTCGTTAGCTCGTAATAGGCGTTGCCTACTTGATATTGATTGCCAGCCTCACGACGGAATGTCGTGTTCTTGGCTAGGCGGTCTTCCACGAAAGGACGGATCTCCCATTCGCGGCCATCAGCCGCGGAATTGTCAACAGGCAGAACCTTGAATTCGTCCTTGACATTACGCAGCTTATTCAGGTCTCGTTTCGAGACCTGGCTAAGGTCAGGCGTGAAGAATGACTTAGTGGAAGTCAAGCCTTTGGAGCGAGCACCATAGAATGTGCTAACGCCGGCCGATAGGTTGGCAGACATGACTTGCGTGCCCTGACGGCTGTTTTCCCATTCGGTCACATTACCAGAGTAGAAATCAAGCTGATGCTGGACTTCGGCTTTCGAACCATGTGGACCGCTAAAAGCAAACGTCCAACGATCTGTGCCCTGTAGCCGGCGAATTCTGGCCTGTAATACGGGGCGGTTCCAGAAACGCGAAGCGTTCTCTTGGCCGTCAGTAACCGTTACAATCAGGAAGCTGGTATTGGGATCACTGACATCAAGACGCTCGAATCGTGTGATTGCTTCACCGATAGCATCAAACAGAGCCGTGCTGCCACCACGCTTAAATTGATCGAAACGAACATGATTCACTTGATGGATGAAGGTATTATTGATAATAGGCGTATGAACTTCATCTCCGAAGCTAAAAACCGTGAGGTATGTAGCCTGATTCTTGTCTTGCGATTCCATCTTGATCCTGTCGATCTGAGCATTGATGGTCGCGATTACAAGATCATAAACGCCAACCATAGAACCGCTGCCGTCCATAACGAGGGCAATATGATTAACCAGCGGCTTCGCCGCAGGCTGTGCGAGACTTTGAGTTACGGACACGGGACGTACGCGACGCTTGGACTTAGGAGCAGCGGCTCCCGCATTAGCTCTACGGGCTGCATGTGCAGCCCGTGACATTGCACTACGGCGTTGGCCGGTCATGCAGGAAGGAACATGGCGTGTGCGTCCGGTGACGCCACACTCAGGACACGGACGAGTCTTGTTGGGCATATAGATTGTGCTTTTGCACGTAGTTAGAGATTTCTGGAGTTAAGAATGCGTGCTCATGCGGAACATCCGCATTTCGCACGCTGGTCGATGATTCAGCACTCGCTTCCGCGTGTGCTAAAGTATAATCTAGGCTATCTGCCACTGGACTGTTCTCGCGTTGGAAACCAATGCGGGGCAAAATCTCAAAATTGGCATGCGGCATATGCTCACCGAGCCATTCATGGCTCGGGTATTGGTATCGTGCAATTGTTGCATTCCAAGCATCAACGCCAACCCTGAAAGTGATCTTGCGTTTGTCATTAAGTTCAATGTAACGTAGCAGCAGCAAATACTTATCGATAAACTTAGCCGCCTTTGTGACTAGAACGTCTCGTCCAGCAGCTTGTAACATGCGAATACGGTGCAATAAATCTTCCGACGAAACGTCTCCCTTGTAAACGTGTTTCTGAGAAATTTCGCACAAACAGTCTTGTGCATTTTCTAGATGCCGTTTCGTCGGAGGGTTGAATGAGCCAGAATAGATCGTCATAGCATCCCGCACCATATCCTCAACACGAACCAATTTACCTTGGTGGAACGCCAAGGGATTGTCTTCGCGTAGCAGGAGCAGACGTTCAAAATCACTTATGCCCGAAGCATAAAGAACATCGATACTCCATGTATTCTCTGTGATGCCCTTAACCCAATCGCTCTCAATCAGGCAATTGTATAGGAACCACGCTACGTATCTGATAACCTCTTTTCCGAGATCATCACGAGAGCGTACAGGAAACTTGGTGTAGAAATGCATGTAAGCGTCACCTCTCGGCGTCGCCAAATAAACCCAAGCGTGAGAACTACGATCCGCGTAATGGGCACCAGTAATCGAAAGCCCAAACAAGTGCTCGGTTTCTGCAAATTCGGTGCTTGCTACCTTGTATCTGGCAAGCTGTAATCGCTCATATGCAAGACGGCGTGCATTGTCAAGCGACACTGCTCGCATATGACCCGGCCGATCGGGGTCCGAATAGGGAGAATGAATATCGAGGATAGTCTGTGTAGCTCCGGGGATCGACACAAACTTAGCCGAAAACGGCATGCCGACTCCGACTTCCGAAATACAGCCTCTCCAGGAGGATGTATTCAGTTTTGCAGTAAGATATTCGATCATACTCCAGTCATTCCGTTAACGCGAGCATCCTCCTGGAAGGAGTCTACAAGCTTGTCTACATCGAAATGCGGACTGTAAATCGCTACGTTTCTGTAGCAGAATTGTTCGTCTGCTTCGTGCATGAGGGCCGTGATATACGCCTTGTATGCGGTACGCACCACTTCGCTGCGGCACATATGATACGATAGCATCCATTTGCGGCTTGTCCAAGACGTATTCTCGCCCGTCTTCGCGTCCTTAGCGTTTTCGCACTTCACCTGTAGATAAGGGCGAGTGCCATCCATCCTAACCAGGAGCGTTAGTTTGGCGTCGTACAAATTCTCGTCGCCGATTGAGATATCAGCTACGATCTTTTGGAGGTCGTTTAGAGTTAACATGTTTTATACGCGAACGACGGATTGAGGCTTGATAGCTGCACGTTCGCGAATCTCCGAAAGCTTATGGCTCACGAGAAGTTCGCCATTCTCGAAAACAGTTTGAAGCAAATTGCGTTTGCCGGTTTCTGTAATCCAGCTTTCTGGTGCCGTACGAATTTCTGATCCATCCAGAATAACACTTAAGCGTCCACGCTTGGAGTTCTTGGTCGAGTCTGTCTTGGGCTGCTTGAAAATGTCACGAGACTGACCATTGACCTGCATCCAAGAGCACTTGATTGCGAAACGCTGTGTATCGCGATCGAAAGCCTGGAGCAGGCCGCCGCCAGAACCGAAAGCGATGTTATCGCTTGAAATGCGATCTGCATTGAAGCGATTAAGGATATGCTCGACGGTATGCCACCAGCCACCACCGTCAATGACTTCATGCTTCATCCATTTGATAGCGTCACCCTGAATCAGGCGAACGAACGGAGGCAGTACGGCGAAACCACGACTGTTATTTTCAGAGCCGAAAACCGACTCGGTGGCACGGAACACGTCCACATCGATTTGAGGAATCTCGCCGCTGTCCGGTCTGAGCACTACGGTGCCTTGACGATTACGAATAGCTGCAACGATATCCAGGTTTTTACCGATAACGTCGGTAACAAACCTGATCATGTCGTAGGAGTCGCCTACCATAGCCACGAGGCCGGTCGGGTGTGTCTTCAAGATTCTACGAACGATGTCGGCTTCGCCGGTGGGACCGCCAGCCGTCATAATGCTATGCTCTGTTGCAGGGATGGAGAATCCCGCCATAGGCTCATGATAGTAATCCCGCAACAGGCATAGTGCGGCCATCGTGTCCGTGCCCATCGCACCAGTCGCTAAGTGTGCGGCACCGGCTAATGCAGCAGTTTCAAGCGAAGAAACCCCACGATAACCGAAATCGTGAAGCTTGAAATTGAGACCCTCAGGTGTACCGTTCCAGTCGAGATATTTGGCGATAATCTTACGAATTTCACGCGAAGAGGAGGCCACCGTAATAGGCGACCAAACCTGCATAAGAATGGTCTCCAGGAAATTAGTAAGCCACGGTACACGCGGATCTGTATTCTGGATAGTAAATAGACATGTACTATCGGGCACCACGATGCCTTCGGGCAAAGCCTTGATGATAATGGGAAGACGACCATTGTGAGCCTCCAGAATGTACTCCCAGCCCGCACGATTGAACACTGACTCGCTACCGAAGTGTGCTTTGCACACGTCCGCAGCTTCGTCAATTTTGGCTTGCGTCACGACCCGGCCTGAAAGATATCGTGAAACGATATATTGAAGGCCAAAAAACATCGTTTCTTTGAAACTAGCACCAACCCTGGGTTCGCAATATGAATATACAAATTCAGTCCCATCTGGATACAAGTTCCAGTGCGACTGTTTGTAGCTATCTGTGCCAAATGCCACAAGATTGAAATCTTCTGAGAACATAGTTAGCCGTTATTCAGCTTGATGCGGAACAGGCGAAGGCGAAGCTGGGAAATACGGCTCGTCAGCTTAGCTCGCTCTTGAACAAGAGCTTTGCTGAATTGGGCCTTATTGCGGATTGCCGTAGTCTCGAAGAGGCTGAGTTGCTTCTCGGCCGTTTCAATGTCCAGGCCAAGCTTCCGTTCGGCGAGTTCGCTTTCGAGCTGTTCGACAGACTTCTGCGAAACACCGACACCAGGCAGGAAACCAGGAATGCCAGCTTCGGCAGCAGCTTGGGCTTGCTGGAGGAAACGACGGGCAGGATCCATCAGGCCCAGGGCCTTGACGCGATTCTGAATGGCTCCTGCGGAGCGATTAGGCAGAAGTTCTTGGATACGGTCCATCGGATAATCCGGGCGACCCCAAAAGCTCTTGAGGATGAGTTCTTCGTTACGAGTCCAGACAGTAAAGGTATTCATGCCTGTGGCATAGTCCTTGAAATGGGTTTAGATCGACGCCTCTATATTACCACACCCCGCAATGGTGTCAAGCAGCTTTCTTGCGAAGAGTGTATTTTTGTGGACCTTTGTGCGGTAGGTCAAACATAATGTCTATCAGGCGAGATTCCAGGATCGATCGTAGTGCTCGCACTCCAGTACCACGCTGAATAGCCTCTTGAGCCATTTCTCTAATGACATCTGGTTCGATTTCAAGCAAACAGGCGTCCGCCTTGAAGATATCATTATACTGCTTGACGATCGAGTCTTTGGGTTCGGTCATAACTCTTACTAGATCATCTTCTGTCAGTGCATTGAGCTGAGTAATTACCGGGAAACGACCAATGAACTCGGGAATGATACCGTATTTGATTAGGTCTGCGGGCAGGATCGTTAGGTCACTAACGACTTCCTTTTTCTGAAAACCTAATCCGCCACTAGCTTGGCGAGCATGAATGATTTGGTCAAGCCCAATGAATGCACCGCCCACAATAAACAGGATCTTAGTAGTATCCAATTCATAGCATGATTGTTCTGGATGCTTTCGACCTCCAGACGGAGGCACACGAGCAATCTTGCCTTCTACGATTTTGAGCAAGGCTTGTTGCACACCTTCGCCCGACACGTCACGAGTAATAGATGGTCCCTCTTGTTTGGTGCCGATCTTATCGATCTCGTCAATGTAGACGATACTATGTTCGATCGCCTTCTCACGCTGTTCGTTCGTCTTGTACTTAGTATTACTACTTACCTGCTCGAACAGCGGGAGAAGGATGGTTTCTACATCTTCGCCAACATAACCCGCCTGAGTTAGGCTAGTAGCGTCGCTAATAGCGAAAGGCAAATTTAGGACTTTTGCCAAAGTTCTAATGAGGTGCGTTTTACCAGTGCCCGTAGGGCCAATCATAAGCACGTTGGATTTATCGCCCTTTAACTTACCTTGCATTCGCAAGGTATGGTGGTAGGCGGCGACAGCGAGAACTTTCTTTGCCTGTGCTTGGCCAATAACGTACTCGTCTAGCTTTCTAACGATATCGTGGGGTTTCATGTTTTCTTTTCTAGCACCACTAACCATTCGGCCAGATTGCCCCAAGAAGGATTAGGTGAAGTAACGGAAACTACTTTCCATCCGGCCTGTAGATAACTATTTATTTTAGCTTGGAAATAGCTCCCGCTTGTACCGATGAAGACTTTTTGTTCAGACATTATTCTGTTACGGGACGCTCGCCATTCAGGCGATAGTTAATGTAGTCCGTAATGATTTGAGCGTGATCAAAGCATAGTTCTGTTACGAGCCAATCGGGCAACGCCTGAGGATCAGCGATAAATGCCTTTTTGGCATCATCTTCACCCTGAGGCTTGCCAATCGCCTGGGCGATATACACTATCGTCACCCCATGGCCGCGAGGATCGCGGCCGGGTGACGTATAGGTGTGGAATTGCCTAATATTCGTGACCCGCAGTGTGGTCTCCTCTAGAGCTTCACGAACCGCAGCGTCGATTGCACGCTCACCAACGTCCACAAACCCGCCTGGCAATGCATAGCCTTGCGGCGGGTTTTGGCGTTCAATCAGCACGATACCAGGCATAAAGACGCCCGGCCTTTCGAATGCCTCTTCCCAATCAAGTATCTCGATTATGATATCGACCGTTACCTTAGGAGTATTGCGTTCTGCGTGATTCATGGCTAATTTAGATCTAGGGGTTTGATACTGTAGCCATCCCACAGAATAGCTACGCGACTTTCTACGATAGGAGCACATGCCCATTGCGTGCCACATGTTTCGCCCATCTTAAAATCATGGTGATGTCCGAAAATCCACCACTTCGGCCGGAATTTGTCTCGTAAGACTTCTAGAAAATCCTGGTCTGCCTTACCATATGAATTATCATATTTTCTGTAAGGAAAGGCCGAAGGATGATCGTGGCTAAACATCATATCGATAGGGCTTTGCTCAAGTGCTTTTTGCACTTGGGCATATTTAATCGATTCCTGGGGCCACCAGTTACGACCAGGAAAACGAGGATAGAAATCTGGCGTCGTTGTGCCACCAAAGAACATGGCCCTTACGGGCCTAAATTCATCATCGTAAAAATGATTCACGCTACCGCGAGATTTATAGATCATATTGCTTTGGTAAGCACCTTGATCGAGATCTAATTGCTCGTGATTTTCGTGATTACCGTCTAGCCAATAAAATGCCTTCTGGCTAGCCAATTTCATGGCGTCGGCTTCCCAATATTGCTTAAGTAATTCGAACGGCTTGCCGCCCGGCCAAGAATACCCGAAATCACCAACCTGTACGAAGGCAGTGATTTCGGGGACCTTTTTCATAGCTCGTGCCATGACTACGTTGAGTTCATCCCAACGGCCATGTACATCTCCAATAATTACTACTTTCAAGTAATGAACCCAGGATCGTGGAGATAATCATTTGCCAGTTTGGCAAATGGAATCATATATACTTTACGGAAACCGCCGGCACGAAGAGTATCTTGCATGCGGGCTGCCGCAGGCGTATTGTGAGAATGAATAATGATGGGTACGCTATGAGAACCACCAAAATTTGCGACCAAATGACGCACAACTTCGCTGCCAGTATTTTTATCGGCAGTATCGACGAATTGCAAGCCGCCCAAATCATGATCTAGAAAGATCACCTCTGCGGCCTGCGTATTCAGCAAAGTAATAAAATCGGCAGCATTGTCGGCCGCAGAGATTTCGTGCCGATCCTTGAACGCAACACGGAACACTTCCATGCGGTTCGGATCATCTTCCAGGATTAAGATCTTTGCCATCGGGATATTCTTATTGGATCAACCAAACAAATATACCCCCGATGGCAATGATTGCAAGCGATATCGGAGAAAGCCAGAGCCCTCTCGGTAGTTTGTGTTGATCTAGCAGGGCAAGCAATTTTGTGCAGACGTGCATTTGCCCTTGAAAATAAGCAATAGTGGGTTCGTGGGCTTTTTTCTTAGCGTTGTTCGACGCTATTACCACTTCTGCTTGTGCGATTTCGTTTTGGAGCCGCCTTTTTAGAGATTCGATATCCCATGCGATCGAGTACGTGCCTAAGGACTTCCAATTGACTTTCTTCATCATGATGTTGACCACCGTTAGTACATGAACCTAGAACAGTAGCGTGATTACCTCCAGCAAGAATGACGGCTACCACGTCAGCGTGCTCATTCCACACGGCCTGCCAGTAATTGCAATACGAACCGTGTCCGAACGTTTCAGGTTCTTGCACATAGGTCTTAGTATTACAATCTTTCCGCATCAGCCTGTAAAAGGCGTTGCGACACGAATCCCACCAACCAGCAGGATCGTCGGTAACTTGACGTTCGGCGTCGTTGCACAAGAAGACGACTTTATTATAGCCCATTACGTTGTGGTGAGAACGATGTAGGTTACGTTGTCAGGATTGATAGCAACAGTCTTGCCGTTGACAGAGATGGTCAACTTGCCAGCATTCTTGGGTTGTTTGAAGCAATCGATGAGATGCTCGACTTGATCCGGATCTTCCTGGCTCACGTCCATGACATCGCCATCGATTTCCTTGCCGTTGATGAATGCCACTTTGATTTGGAGTGTCTTCATAGTGACTAATCATACCTTCGCCGCAGGCGAGAGTCAAATAGAAAGGGGGCGGAAATTTCTTCCCGCCTCTGCTCAACTGGATTTTTGACGCCAAGCGTCAAATTCTGGCCGCGTCAAGTCTTTCATTTCAAGATAAATATCAAGCATGATTTTCAGGTGTTCGAGTGTCTTTTCAAGCGAAGGACCATGCACTACGGTACAAGGAAAGACATTTTCTGCCTTTACGGGCATATCTTCTTTATTGACTTGAATAACACATATGCGACCCATAGCAAGATTTTGTTCTTTTGTATGATTAAGAACATTCCAGTCCCGTTCGGTATAGTGATACCGATATCTAGTTCCCTTGTATTCAAGAACATCATCGTATTCGACATATGTTTTAGGCTGGAAACGTTCGTTCTCGTCTTGCCAGTCACAGATGTCTTTAAAATAATCAGTCACTATTCTTCTCCGGTTTACGATAGTCGAGCGAATGAAATCCGCTTGAACCAGGCGTACCCTTAAAAATGATACCGCCGCCTGTTCCTATTTGACGCTTGAGTTTTAGTGCTCCGCAGTTAGGGCACTTACGTCTGTGGCCCTCTTTGATCGATTGAAATATGTCCGTGACCTGATTACATTGGCCACAGACGTAGGCGTAGGTAGGCATTATCGGCCTCGTAATGATTCTAAGCAATACGCAATACCGACCAATGTCCAGCTACAGATATAGCCTATTGCTAGAAAAGGAAGACAGATAATGATGCTTCCTCCTTCTCGAAGGTTCCACCAAAAGCTTTCGCGTCTCATGGCTTTGCTCTGTAAACTACCGCCCCCTGCTTTTCGTCCCAGATGGCCTCGATCAAGCCTAATTCTACTAGGTGGTCAAGTTCTTGTTGTGTTTGTGCTTCTAAAAGCGTCTTGAAAAATGTCTCGTATGGAACCAGCTCACCAACTTTGTAGTTAGAAAAAGCACAAATCATGGCCCACTCAGAAAATTTAGTGCGTTGGCCTAGATAAGGCTCTTCCGTATTATAGATAATATTCTTTCTGGCTGATGCCAGCGAGATATGCTCAGGGATAATGACGCCTTCTTTATTCATTTAGCTGGCCTCAATTCTGTTAACCATTCTTTGCTCAGGTCTACTAGTTCTTTTCCAAGACTTTGGATGTCTTCGCTGTTAGCGACGGCAGGAATAATTTTGATGGCAGCGTATTCCTTAGTGTCGGGCGTCATACATGCACCTAGAATACACAAGAATGTTGCCGGAATCAATTTTTTGAATTCTTTAAAACCTTTTACGGATTTGTCTTCATCGAGGCCATTATTGAAAATACCGATGACCAGCATAATTACTGCGGCCATACCTACAAAGATTGATAAACCAATAAAAAAGCCCTGGATATAATCTAGACGAGTGATCCAGTATACGTCCCATTCAGAGATAGTTTGCATTTTTAGAGAGTTCCGTGAAATTGAGAAGAGTTCAGTCGCATTTCGGTGCATCCGCATCGTAAACACGAGCGTTTATGCCATTTTTCCGTCATATAATCATTACTTTCGCCTTGATCTTCAAGGCGAAAATATCGTTCGTAAGTGTTATTCCAAGCACTCCAACGGTGCTTGAAAAAACAAAATAAATTAGCGAAGTTTGTCACGCTTCACGATCTCTAATTGAGGATTTTGTGTATCGACGACATGATACCAGTCACACACTAAAAAAGAATCGTGCGTCTCGGCAAAACCCTGTGCTGCTGCAATGGCATCTTCAATAGAATTAAACGATCCTTTGAAGTCTTCCCAGCCACCGGAGGGATAGTACCTGTCGCCACAAAATAGAAGATAACGTTTCATACGTGAAACCACTTAGGCTTATTCGAGCAATCTCCTAGTGTTTCCAGCAATCGTTCGTTAAGCTTTGCCCATTCACGCCGGAGTTCCTCGTTCAAAACAGTGTTTGTATTAGCTGCCCATGCACCGTTAAATTTGAAAAACTGAACGTTATAACATGTTAGTTCCGTATCCCATTTGGCAGTACGGTATCTATATTTACGCATAAACTTGAAGATTTCTACCATGTCATAGGCCATCCTTCATCTAAGTAATATTCTCTGCCGCGTATCCAGCCCTCGGTCCAACTCATCCATTCGAATGAATTATGGATATGAGGATTTTTGATAAACCAATGGCCTGCGGCACCCGCCACAAAACCATTGGTATATTCACTATTGGTAGTGACTACTTCCTTACTTTTCCCATTAGCCATATTAGTAGAACTACTCCGACTAGACAGAGAAATCCGTAGGGCCAAGTGAGCCACACCAGAAACTTAAACCAGAACGAAATTAATGTCCACGCAAGGCATATGCATAGAAGGCAAATGCCCAAAACGACCACAAACATCAAAAGCTCAAATGCGAACATCATGAGCATGATGAATGCTAGAAAAAGACAAATGGCAAAAGCCACTTTACAGGTATCCGAGAATCCAGAGGATTAGGGGGATAGGATCGATAAAGATAGGAGGAATCATGATTTTACCAACCGTTATTAGGTTTCATTTTGTGAGTTAATTCGTTAACAGAAGCTCCAATCGGCCCCGGCGGGGTGGTGCCAGCGATAGCAATTACTGCTTTTTCAAGCATGAATGCCACCATGAAAATGGACCATCCGGCCAAAGCGATTAGTACGATAGGGATGAGAAGAAGTGTAATAATGGGAGCCTTCATACTTAGACTCTACCATAGGAATCTAGAACAGGCAAATCAAAACTGATGGTAGTCACGTGTTCGCCTTCGTCGAAGCGGCGGACGAATTCTTGTACCGTTTGAGGCAACGTGAATGATCTCATGCGGTCATTTAAACTATAAATCATCCATCTGGGCGTCACCCAAATATCTTTTAAGCCTAGTTCTTTACCGGCTAATGCAATTGGGCAACATGTACTGGATAAGGCGATACCGTTGTCGATATGCTCTCGTTTGACGGTAATTTTCATGGACAATACGCTCATTTTAAAGTCCGTTCGAGCCAGATACGATGAACGATATCGCCAGTTTTAATGTTACACCATAGGTCCAGAAATTCCTTTTGTGTGGAATTAATCTTAACCCAGGTGCCTGCGTGTTTGCCTTTAATGATATCTAGCAACGTGCCAGCAGGCATGTTATAAAGAGAGAGGTGGTCGATCATTTTTCGTTATCTGAAAACAGAATGTCCTCAAAGTATTTGAACGCGAGATTTTCCTTTTTGGCAAAGTACATAAAGCGTTTCTTGCCTAGGAGTCTTTTGGCTGCCTCATGTGTGACAAAAAGCTCCTGATGGTTAGAGAATATCAGGGCCACAGATTTACAGAATATGCCACGGACGCCAATAAGTTTAAGCTGGATCATTAGACTGGATGCCAATCTCCGCATTCGTCACAAACACGGGGCGTGCCTTCTTCAAGTAATCCTCCGTTACAACTAATGACCTTAGCTGCCGTTATACCATATTCTACCCCTTTGGCAGTAACCACTAATGGGCCGCCGCGAATGAAGTCTTGATTGGCATAAAACATCTGTCCGGGATCTACATGATCCCGGACAGAGACCTCTAGCAGGACAAGGATTTTCTTCATTGGGCTTTATCCTTTTCAAGCGAAATCTTTACGTCATAATACCCACCATCCAGCAAAGCACCAAGACGATCCCTAGAAGAGATCTCATTCTGTTCGATACCAGGATAGTCCTCATCGCCCAGGTAACGAGATTGGTCGATTTCGAGCACGATGCGGATTTTGGGCTGCTTGATGTACATACTGGATTCTACCACGCTACCTCGGCAAGGCAAGCACTTTCCTGTGTTATAGTCTAAATGCTGCGGATATAGGTATTCCCCGCATTTAGAGCAGATTTTACCCATGAACTGCCGCCCATACTCCAAAAACGAGCCAAAATACGGCCCACAGTGACAGAAGTATTAGAATGACTGTTTGAATGCGTTTATTCATCTTTTTTAAGCGAAAGGGACTCCACCATTAACCAAAGACAATTCTTATAATGAGAGAGATCGTCCGCCACGCCACAATAGTGACAAGTAGACCAAGAGTATTCTTCGTTGGTTTGTTGGCACCAGGGGGCCACGTTCCTTGAGCTGTTTTAGGAGTTCTTCCATATTAAGGTCTAACTTTACCATGTTCTATCAATGCCAACAGCATCAATAGTTTCGTTATAGAGATCTGTAAGACCTAATTCTTCTTGAAATTGTGTACGAATACGAGGATCGCGAATCGCAGCACAGAGAAGATCGTATTGGTCTTTAGTAAGTTTAATGATGATTTCGGGCTGCATACATTAGATTTCTTCCTTTTCAAGCGAAATCAATTCCACCTTAGTAACTCTACTAGTACCAATAGAACAGATATCCGTCTTAGGCACGTCATACTTGAAATCGATGAATTCTTCGAGGCGTTCCCAGTCGTTAAGGACTAACTCGACTGTAATATGGTATTTCTTTTTCATAGCTTCGATTTATTTAGAGTCTAACTTGAAGAGTCGGGCTGGTCAAGTCCTTTTCAAGCGAAAAACAGCCATCCCACCAAAACTAATCCTATGGTAGTCAACCAAACAGGATCTCGCCACCAGGGAGGATAAGTTTTATTGCCATACCACGGAGGCGGCATTAGAGGAAGATTAAAACTCATAGGCTTTCAAGCCAAAATCTACCCAGCAAGTCCTTCATCCTTGAAAGCTTGAAGAATATGCTTGATGAGTTCTTCTCGCATCTCTTCCGGGATGTCAGACCACACGCAAGACAGTGCATCGCTTTCGGCGAGCACCTTCTCTAGGATCTCTTTCATGATTGCTTCGGCTCGTTTGGATTTAATAGTGGACTACCGCCGTCCACACACGGTCATCTTATCCTCTAATCTTACCTTTGTCAACTAGATTCGGCTCGCCGCCTTAGTCGCTAAGTACCCAGCCCGCCACTCGTGCCACTCCCAAGTGCCAGCCTTGTATGGATTGGTCTCTAGGGGAAGTTTTTGGTTGTGGGCGATCTCGCCCAGCTCGAAGGGGGTATATGCTTTAAAAGGCATGGCGACTAAGCTATTTACAGATAGACGTTAAGCTTAAAAATGCTGCCGCCAAAATACCGACCCATAGGACACGCAGTGTCCAAAATCCTAGAAGCCTCAGGTTTGCCCTTACTTGCGTGTTCTGAGCCACGTCGATAGACAGGCTCCAAAAGCAAATCCAAACACGGTCCATGCTGCACACATCACAAATGTGGAGTAAGGATCGTAGTCGTTTTTGGCAGCCGTTACGGTCATCGTCATCGAGACGAGAAGTTGCATGAAAGTAATAGTGTACGGTTTCATGTCAAGATCATATCTGCTTTTCAAGCAGAAGTCAAGCTTGAAAAGAACTTGACATCGGAGTGGGTTTGGTGTACTATGTACTCGCTTCGCTCGTACGTAAGATCGAAGATGGCGGAGGCACAAGCCCCTGGGTTCTAGCCTGACAAACTAGAAATAGGACAAGATGAGCATGGTCGGTGTTCTTACGTTTTAAAGCGTAAAATCGTGTTCTAGCCCGTTTTTCTGACAATTCAATGGCTTTCTGCTGGAAAGTCAGGTATTCTAAGGATCGCGGGTTGGTCCAGCCTAGTACGACACTTGACTCATAATCAAGAGACGGGAGTGCGATTCTCCCACCCGCTACCAAATAACCGTATCACACCCTGAGCCCGACTGATACGGTTTGTTGCGTGGGCTTAAAAAGAAGGGACAAAATAAGTTCTCTTTCCAGAAAACGAGAGAACCATTCAAAACCCTAGCCGTGCTGGAACGGAAGCGGTGCCATATATTTACATCGCCCCACCCGAGACCGGGGGTTCGAAAGAATCTCCGGTCTTTTTGTTTATGGGCATGGACCGGGTATTATATTTTAGCGAAGTTAAGATTTAAGCTTCGCTTATGGCTTGAAAAGCTAAATTCTAGAAGGGTGGGATTTTCTCTTACTAGCGGCCTCTAGCTTGAAAAGCTAGAAGCATGGGGTTTGCCCTTACTATCATCTTGATAGAGGGGTCAAAATGATGGTCAGAGGCGGGACTCGAACCCGCCCGGATTGGCTACCGTCCCAAATAAGGATACCCGGATTCATCACGATCGTCTAGTAGAATCCAGTTTTCTTCACGGGCCTTACTAGTTCGTCCCGTTTCGTCCTGTTCTCGACCACTAAGATCTTATCCCATTTCCAGCGGGCTGTCAACCGCCTGCCCTGATTTCGTTTTCGAGCGAAAAATCTTCAGGTAGAAAAAATCTACCGTCTACTGCTTCTACGCTCGATTGCAATAGATCGATTGTGTAACCATTTCCGCCAGGGATGGATCTTCCCAGGTCAAGAAGTTTCATGTAAGAATCTTCCGAGATGCCGTTTTCATCACCAAGCAGACGATCGGCCAGTTCCACGAATAGAGTGATCATGCCCTTATTATGTCCTATTTGCGGTGGACTGTCCAGCCTTTTCTTTTTTAGCCATGAAATGGCTATTTCTCCTTGCCTTATGCGTAGCATGTGCTAATGTTTGGCATCGCTCGAAAAGAGCAAACACAAAACAACCAACACAATACTCCAATGCCTGAAGTTCAAGAAGAAAAGCGTGGCCGTGGTCGTCCTTCCAATTTCCCCGGCGTCAAGACCGTGACCCGCCTGTACAAGCTGCCGACCGAAACGGTCGATATGATCGAGAAGCTTGCGGCCGATCGCGATCAGCCTCTCGGCGTCGTCCTGGACGCCATGATCCGCCGTGCGTTCAACGAAGCGACCCGCAAGCGTGCGGCTCGCAAGACGGAAGCCGCGACGGCTTCCTAGTCTACCCGCTAACCTAGGTGGCGGGCCGATCTTTCCGGGATCGGCCCGCTTTTTCTTTTTCCACGATTCTGTTGCCTTTCCCACGATCGTGGGATAACATTCTGGTGTTCAAGCATGGTGCTTGAAACAAGACAGAAACGAGCAAAGCGAGTTATGCAGAACGCAACGATCAAGGGGTTTTTCAATCCGCAACGGCAAGGCGACACCTTCAAGGGCCTGAACGGCTCGATCAAGGGCAGTCTCGCGAGCCGCATCCACAGCAACCTTTTCGAGTTCCTCAAGGACGGCGGAAGGGATTACTTCATCAAAAAGGTTCCGGCTCGGATCTATGATCCGGTCGGGGCAATCGACGCTGACGGGCATCTTGTTCCGGGCGACATCGATGTGGAAAATCAATTCCACCTCGTGCGTAGCATCGACCATCGCGTGGTCAGCCCGCACACCGTAACGGAATCCTACGCTCCCCTTTCGCTCATGGACGTGGCCGAAGAGCTGCAACCGTGGTGCGAAGCGGGCTGGTGCCAGCCGGATGGCGTCTACTCGGCCAAGAACGAGAGCCTGGAAGTTATGACCCTGCGGGTCATTGAAGACGCGGGCATCGTCATGCCCGGAAACGAGAAGTTCCTTCACTACATCGTTTTCGAGAACGTACATGCAACGGGTGGCAAGGCGAAGGGAAAAATCATCACCTGGCGAATCGTGTGTGCCAATACTTTCGCAGCGGCGGTTTCCGCCGCTAGTGATTTCACGATCACGCATAGGGTCGCCAAGGGCTCCCCTGATGAGCAAGCGAAAATCATGAATCTTCGGCTTACGGAAGCCGTTGCGGCATGGGAACAAGCGAAGAGCCACATCGCCCGCCTGGCGGAAAAAGTTGGCGTGTGGCAGGCTAAGGGCATGAGCAAGGACGAAGCGGTTTCGATCACGAACAATTTTCTCGACATCGCGGACGAGGAAGACACTTCCACTCGCTTGATCAACAAGCGGGATGCCATCGTGGCAGCCTTCAACATGCCAACCGTTGGCACGTTCGGAAAGACGGCTTGGGACTGGATGAACGCGGTCACTTTCGTGAATTCCTCGCCCCTGGCCGAGATCAACAAGAAGAGCAAGGTCGATGCCGTGGACCGTATCGTGCGGACCACTACCGCGAACGGAACGGGTTTCCGGGACGAGGCGAGAGCTGAAAATCTCCTGGCCGAGTTCATTGGCTAAGGTACCATAGGGCAGGGGAGAAATCCCCTGCCCTAGCTTTTTGGAACCGGAGGTTCCATGCAATTCATTCCGTTCGGCTACAATCACGGCGACGATGACGAAGTATGGGAAGAGCCTGTCCGATTGCTCAAGGTTTTCGCGATTTTCGTGACAATCGTGACAATCATATGGGGTCTTGGTGCGATCGTCCTCGCCGTCAAGGATCCTATCCCCCGGTGGGGAATGGTGAATCAAGACGACTGAACAGCAGGAGGGTCGAAAGACCCTCCTGCTAGTTTCTGGAAGCATCGAAAATCCTTCTTAACAGAAGAAATTTCGTGCAGACCCCCGCCTGCCAAAATGGCAGTCGCCTGCCAGACTGGCAGGAAACTTTTTCGAGCGAAAATAATCCGCCCACTATCCTACGCTACTATACTAGCCTATGCCAGGCTAGTAGTCAAGCTCGAAAACATAAGATTTACACGTTGAGGGGACGGGTCCGTGTAAAACGGGCCGCTACGCTGCATTAGATCGCTTTGGAGCTAAGATCTCGACCCATCCTAATAGGGTTTAGTCAGGGGCGAGCAAAGCCTCGCCCTTAGACGATCCTAGCCCGTTTACAGCTAAGCTGAAAATCCGCTTGCAATTTTACTCTGATCGGGTACAATTGTGGCATGATCACTCGACTCTATCGCTGGATCCATCGGCCTACTGGCAAGACAGGTACACGGGAGCGAAATTTTTTGCACGAAAAAGCTTTCGAATATTGTCTCGAATTTTGGAATGGCGGCAGGTATGCGGCAGAATCAGAATGGCAATATTTTCCGGTTTCAAGCCCGGATCCTAACTGCCATGAAAAAGATAAGGATGGAGAAATTTACATAGGGCCTTTTCAATTCTGGACTTGACATCTTTCTACAATCGGGTATGATTCTGGCATGAAGGTAAGCGAACTCGCGGCCCTTGTCGGGGGCCTGTCTGAACCGAGCAAAATGCCCGGTTTCGCATATGGTATCCCCGCTCAAGCTTGCAAGCTTGGGGCGATCCTGGCCAAGAAAAAAGGATCGGTCTGCAATTCGTGCTATGCTCTCAAGGGCATGTATGTTTTTCCCGTTGTGAAAAACGCACAAGCCAAGCGGCTGAAAATCCTTCTGAGCGACATGTTCGCTTGGAAGCGGGCAATGGTTTCCCTGCTGGAAAAGAAGTACCGCCGGAAGACCGGCGATGAAAGAGTTTTCCGCTGGCACGATAGCGGGGATCTGCAAAGCGTTTCCCATCTTCAGGCTATCGTCGAAATCGCGAATCTTCTTCCTGATATCCGGTTTTGGCTCCCTACCCGGGAACGCGAGATTGTGAAAGCTTTTCTCGCTACGGGAAAAACGTTCCCGGGTAACCTGGTCGTCCGTATCTCGGCCGCTATGGTCGGGCAGGAAACCGGCCCGCTCCCCGATGGTACCCTTGGAAGCACGGTAGGGGCGAACGCTGGCCACGCTTGCCCGGCCCGGAATCAAGGGAACGCTTGCGGGGATTGTCGGGCATGCTGGAATCCTAACGTAAAATCGGTTGACTATCCGCTCCACTAGGATACAATCCTAGTGGAATGAGACAGCGATTCATTTTCGAGCTGCCCGATGGTACCGTGGTAGGGGAATGGACCGTGCGGGATATCGGCGATGAAATGGAAGAAAATCATTCTCTTCGCACACTCATCGTGTGCGGTGGAAAAAGATTCGAGATCATCGGTCATCGTGCCCCAACACTAGCACGAGACAAAGACGCTTGGGCAAGAATCCTCATTGTGTGGCCCCACACCGCCTAGGCTCGCCTTAGGGAGCACTTCGATTTTTCAGCGTGGCTTAGCTACGCACTCCGGACGATCCTCGCCCACGAGCGAGCCTAGGCGGTTTCTCAAAATCGTGGGAAAGTGGTTGCCGTTTCGAGCCTTATCGGATATCATAATGGCATGAACGAGAAGACGAAAGCCGACCTCGACGCCTTCCGCCACGAGCGTACCCAACACTGGGAAGCCAAGAGCGGCACTATCGAGCCGAAGGCCGATTTCTTCGATCAGGACGATCACCTTCCGAAGGATTGCCCTATGTGCAATCATGAAAACGGGGCGATCGGTGCCTTAGGTAAAACCCTGCAATTCTGTTGCCGCATGTGCGGCTGGTGGTACAATTAGATATGTACGGAACATGCGAGAAATGCAACGCAGGCCTTACGATTATCGGGGCCTGTATCGCCTGCCGCGAAAAAGAGGGCTTTCAAGCCTACAAAGAGGGCAAGAAATCGTCAGAAAATCCGTACAACGACGATGACAAACTAGCGTGGTATTTCGGCTGGTTTGACGGCCTAGACACTGACAATCCTGAGGTATACTAAGAACATGAAGAGACGCATTATCCGAGCAGACTCCCTCAACTGGGCCATTCAGGAATGGCAAGAGGGTGGCGGCATCATAGCTCGCGGCCGGTTCGCTGGCCAAACAAAGAAAGCCAAATGGAAGATGCCCGAAAGCTTCTTCCGTACACTTGCGGATGCTGCCGCGAGCCTAATGCACGAACAAATTGGCGATGTTCCCCAAGGCGAAGCCCTAACGGGTACCCAACTCGCGGAAGCGGTACGCCAAGCCGAGCACAATGTAAAACTCTACGTAAATACTGTGCTCGCTAGCATGAAAACAGATAGTCTCATTGGTATTCTCCAAGAGCGAGGCTATACTGTTACGGATGGCAAAAAGGGACGCAAGACCCTGGCCGACAATGAAGCACCGGAAGAAGAAGCGGAAGGCTAAAGCCGCTGAGCTAGCACAAGCGGGAGCGAGTGCTATGGCTCGTGCTACGCATAAGCGTAAAACAACTTTCGAGAATCGAAAGAAAAAGGCATCTCGCGACGCATGTCGCGGTAAGATTAGTCCAAATGGATCCGAAGACTAGACTTTTCGCCCTCGTGGCTAATGACCCTAGCCATCCTGCCGTACTAGACGCACTATGCAAACTTTTCCATCTTGTGCAAGAGAACAAGAAAAAGTTTGTCAGTCTGGCCAATGATGCTGCAACACTCATGCTTGTCGAAATTCTGCTAGAAGAATTGGAAACCAAGCTAGAAAAAGGATAAGATAAGAACATGAAAGAATACGAACGCGGTCTCTTGGTGGCCTTCTGCCGTCTCAATCTGACGGATGCCCAACAGGAAATTATGACTCGGTTCTATCCCGAGCTTGCGACTATCTGTGGCGTTACGCCGCCCATGATGCACGGTATTCCTCGCCATCTTTTCGAGAACCTCAAGGCTCTTTGTGCGAGCAAGGTGCGTATTCAGGCCATCAAAGAACTCCGCTCGTGGTCGATCGAAACCAACGGCCCCGTGACCGAAGGCCATCCGTACACTCCTGCCCTTTCTTCTCTCAGGGGAGCAAAGGACTTCATCGACAAACACTTTCCCGCATAATCAAGATGGGGGTCATAATGCGGTAACCTAAACCCATAACCCAAACATTGTAAAGCCATGCTCTTGGAATCTGAGATTTCAGGAGTGTGGCATTTTGCTTTACTATGTGTGAGATTTCAGGTATAAAACGATTTTCCTTACTCTCGGGCGAAGCCCGGGGTATCTTTGGGGGTCGATGCAATACCGCACGACGAAACAGCCTTTTCACGAAAGTCTAAGGCTTCGCCTTATGAAAAATCTGCGTCAAGTGTCCGCCGTGGCCGTCACGGAATCCGAAGCTGTCCGTCTTATGAAGGGGACGAAGGGAAAACTCTTCTCGGTCGTTTTCGAGAAGCGTACCAAGCCTGGCGTGACTCGCCGGATGGTCTGCCGTACGGGCGTCCGCAAGGGTGTCACAGGCGAGGGTCAAGCGTTCGACCCTGCCGCCCATTCCCTCCTGACCGTCGCGGAGTTCGTAACGCAACCCGATACCACCCGTGGACAACGGGGCCGGTTCGTGGGCCGAGGTTCCCTCGGCACGCAATTCCGCAACATTCCTTTCGAGGGCATCGTTTCTTTCCGCATCGGCGGGACGACCTTCGAGGTTATTCGCTGAAAAGCGGATAACGGGTCAAGGGCGGGCCGGAAACGGCCCGCCCTGCTAGCTTGCCGAATTGTGCATAGCTTAGCTACGCAGGCCGGGCGTGCCCGGCCTATAAACGAATGCAGCGGACCGGAGGGGTTTGGTAATTCATTCCCTCCGGCCCGTTACCCCGGCTCCCTGCGGGAACCGGCTGCTCGAAAATACGGACAGGAAGATAATTCGTGGGCCGTCCTTAGCTAAGGGCATTCTCCCCCGTACATACGTCTTCCTGTCCGTGAAAAGAACATGCAAGGGCTTTACTGAGTACCCTTGCGGAGTCTGCTCGACTCACTCCAGCGTCCTAGACTTTCGTGCCCTATGGACCCCATCAGGTTCGGGCTCCTTTCGAGCGAATTCTTTGCCTGCGTTGCGAGGCGTCGTGGTCGTCCGTCTTTCGACGTTGCCACTACCTCCGTGCATCGGCTTGAACCTTTCGCTCGAAAGGCACACTATTGTACCCGGCCCTAGGGCCGATGCAAGCGAAAAACAAAAAGCTAAATCCTATTGCCCATCCGGCTCCCGCCGGGTATGATTATGCAGAATCGGAAAGACGCACGTAGCTAGGGGCTCTGATATCGAGCGTGCAACAAAAACCCTAGCCCGATTCACTACCACGAAAGGAAATCATGAAGACGAACGAAATCAAAAAGGGTACTCGGGTCCAGCTTCGCAACGGTTGGCAGGGTACCATGGCAGACAATGCCAAGGGCAATACCCGCATGGTCACGGTCGAGGGTTTCGTGACGGAAACGGGTTCCGTCTACAGTCACGATATCACGGACGCCCTGATCGGCACGGAATGGGTTTCCATCGAGCACACTCCGGCCCAGCTCAAGCTTCGCAAGCTGGTCGGCTGAGGGTCACGGGCGGGCCGGAAACGGCCCGCCTTGCTTGGCGGGGGAAATCAGCGTAGCTAAGCCACGCAGGACGGACGAGCCCGCCCCACGAACGAGCGTAGCGAGTGTAAGGATTGTGTTTTTCATTAGCCTATCCGGCGACAGCCGGGTATGATTAGGCAGATTCGAGGAACGAAAGGAAACACCAATGGCACACGGAATCGAACGGCTGGAGATCGAAGGGGACGCTCGCGAGGAAATCCGGGCCGAGCTGGAAGCGGAAGCCCAAGCCCGCGAGGACGCGGAGGTCGAAGCCCACTACCAGGACTGGAAGGCTCGCCAGCAGGAAATCGAGGACGACGCTTTCGAGAAGGAACTTCCGCCGGGGTGGGAAAACGCTCCCCTGTCGGCACAAGTTGCTTACCTCTGCACGGACACTCCCGAGGAATTCGACGCCCTCAAGGCGTACCTCAAGGGAGAATAGCATAAGGGCACCACCCTAGCCGAAAGGCTACCCTTGTCTCGGGAGGGGCACTTCGCCCCTCCCGAGTATCCTAGCCCTCGCAGGCTCGGGCTAGGGACAGCTTTACAATTCCAGCGTAGCTAAGCTACGCGGACGGGCGTAGCCTCGCCCACAAACGAGCGTAGCGAGTTGTAAAGTTTAGGTAATCTCCTTGCTTTCCAGCGAGGGCCGGATATACTTGGACATCATGAAGGAACTCGAAGCCATCATCGCTCGCCACCAGATCCCGGTCGTCGAGGTCGTGTACCTCCAAGCCAAGCCGGTCGTCTACTTCTCGACGTGCTACGGCTGCGGAGCCCCGATGCTCGATGGCGAAGAATACAAGCCGAGTTTCTGCTCGGCTAAGTGCTACTGCGAAACATCTTCCATCGAGTAAAGAATAGGTTTATCCCTTGCCTATCGAACTCCCGCCCAGTATACTTAGGCATGAAGTTCAACGTACCCATGAGAAAAGAGGCCGTGACGGTCAATGCGGACGGCACCTACACTGTCAAGGGTGGCGGGTGGTTCTGGTGCAAGCTGGATCGCAAGGGTAACGTTCTCGAAATGGCGGACGGCATGTCCGCCAAAAAGGCAGCAAGGCTTTTCATCTCGCAAGCGAAACTCACAATCGAGAAACACTTTCAAGCAAACTAAAATGGGCGGAAAAATCTATACGGGAGACCGCTGCCCTCACTGTGGGCGGCCGAGGTAACACAATGCAAACCAAGCAACGCAAGGGTCGATCCTTTCTTGGTACTTTCTTCCTAGTGGCGATCGGTTTCGCCCTCGGATTCTACAACGTCGAAATCCTATCGGCGTTGAAAAACACGGTCCAAAGCATCTCGCACTAAGTGGCCGTAATAGGGCAGGGGACGCAATCTCCTGCCCTATGTTCTAAGCTCAAAAAATCAGCGTAGCTAAGCTACGCAGGCGGCGGCATCCTCGCCCACGAACGAACGTAGCGATTGTAAAACATATGTAGCATTCTTGACTTTCAAGCAAAAACCAGGTACCTTTACACATGAGCAGAATTCCGGACGAATTCGAGGCGGCCAAGATTTTCGGCAGAGCTGCATTCATGCTAATTTTTCTGATTCCTATTGGAATTGCTGTCGCCGCACTAATTGTAAACTATACGTAAACCGGCTTGCTTTGTTCGCCCGTTCAGATATACTATATCTGAAAGGACGAAACACTATGCGGCTCGAATTCATCGCGGAGACGGACCACGAAATCACGGGGGAACTCGGCTGGAAAGATTCTCGCGTGGCAAGGAATTCTCCCTATGGTCCGCTGATCGGCATCGGTCTTGCTCACGATTCCCTCGAACATTTTTCGCTCACAAATGTGAGCGATGAAATCGAGGCCCATGCTGCCATGTATTGGGGTCGCTACCGTGCGGGCTACTGCAACGCATACGGACGTAGCCTGACCCTGGAAGACATGGGAGCAGAATGGACGAATCTTGTTCGGGCTATGTTCGAGTATCATCTTGCGAGTCCGAAACGGACTCGCAAGCTCGACGACGAAATCGAGGAAGATATTTCCACAATCATGGCAGCGGGCAAGCGTGCTGTCCGCGATGAATTTTCCGAATACGAAAGCGAAAAAACTGCCATGATTGTGGAAGAAATCGAGCAAAAGTTTCGAGGCTGGTTCCGCATTGGCTTCCGCAAAGCAGAAGCCAAGTTCCGGAAAATGGGAATCAATCCTCCGCAATTGTCCTATCTGTACGAACAACTCGGAAACCGTTTCGAGAAGATGGTTCCTGAGTACGAAGGACAGAAAATTGTTCTAACGCTCAACAAAGACGGTTTTCTCTTGCTTGAAAGCATGGAAGAGGTATACTAAATCCATGTGGAACATCGAAACTCGCATGGAATACCACGATGGTACGCACGCCCTCCACACCTTTACAGTGTACGGGCGAAGCATGGAAAAAGCCATTACCAAGGGCCGCCTGATCGTTCGAGCACATCTCGCGGCAAATCGGTACAAGGATGCGAAAATCCTTCGCGTCTATAAGCAGGAAAAATCTGCCGCCTGAGCGGTAGGTCGTAATCGGTTGTCAATCCTTTCCGTGCCCCGTTAGAGTTATGACCTAACGGGGCACGTTTCTTTTTTGTAAATCGCTTGCTTTCAAGCTATACTAGGTTATACTAGTGCATGGAACAAGCCCAAAGCATTCAAGCGTTCGCCCGAGCCCTTCGCGTGCTGGTCGAAAAGGCCAAGCTAGACAATGGCAAGAGCTACGATGACCTAGCCGAGAAGATCCGCCAGCATTCTGCCGATGGCTTGATCGAAGAAGCAATCGGTTATTTGCCCGACGAATTGGAAACTCCCCCGGAAGGAGCTTCCTATTTGAAGCCTCTACAATTCGACCGGGAGGGTAAACCGCTCGGTCCCCACCCTGGAAGTTCGGGCATGAAATGGTGGCAGAAAAAATAGGGTTTCAGAATTTGGAGGGCAGAATTTTCTGCCCTCCAAAAATCCTAGGAGCATCCAAACAAAAGGCTGTTATAGGGCGGCGAGGCCGCCCTGGCCCTTCGTAAGGAGCTTGTAAAGGGTCGGAAATCTTACGCCGCCTTTATAATCTGCCATTTCGGCATACGCCTGCCGTTTTGGCATGCGTGGTAAAATATTCCTGCCGCCGTGGCCGTTACGTTTTCGTGACGGCGATTCCTGCCGTCACGTAAAGTCTACCCCACCTTGAGCACTGTGCTGTAAAACTTGTGTAAAGTAAAGTTTGTGTTTTTTACGTTGCTGTTACGTGGTCGCCTCGCGGCCCTATTGTAGGCTTGCCACTAAACGCTACAGAATCGCGTGGGTTACGCTTTGGCATACCCTCCACATAGGGTCTAGTCAGGGGCGAGCGAAACTCGCCCCTGGACGGAGCCTAGGCCGTTTCCGGCCTTGCGGAAACATTTTCCTATTTCTTGCAAATTCCGTGCCAATCCTCTTTACGTTTCTTTTACAATAGACTCTCATGTTCTGTCCGTAGACGGTCGATAAGTCTAACATGGAAACGAGCAAGCAAGTAGCCGGGATGGTTCTGGAAACGATCAAATCGGCTCCGCTCCTTTGCGGAATCGGTTTCTTCCTCCTGGCCATCCTTCCCGGCATCGTGAAACTCGCTTCCATGCTTCCGAACGCACACTAACCTGAGAAAGGAAACGAATTCCGTGAGAACTTTTACCTTCGCTGTGATCCGAAACATGTTCCCGCTTTCCCTGACGGTTATTCTCGTGGAAAAACTTTCCGGGAAATGGTGCATGTCCGACGGAAAGCGTTTCTCGCGAGAATATGATTCCGGCGAATCTGCGATGGATGACCGCGAAAGTTTTCGATGCCTTACGTTCGGAGAGGCCCTTCCTGGGTGAAAATCAAATGAAAAAACTTCTTATGAAACCTGTTCCGTGGTGGGTTCGCGTATGCATCCTGTCATGGATTCCCATTCTAGTCTGGAAATGGTTTCAGTATGAAATCTTTATCCAGGACGTGCAATCCGTCCTGTCGCAGATACTAGCGGTAACCTACCGTTAGGCCCTAGGGCCGGGGGATGCAATCCCCGGCCCTAGGGCCGATGAAAAGTTTTCACGCGTAGCTAAGCTACACGGGCTCGCATAGCCTCGCCCATAAACGAGCCTAGGCGGTGTAAAGTTTATGTATAAAAATTAGCTTTTCTGCTAGGGTAGGGTAGTCTTCTCTGCCGTCGAATCGACGGCAGAAGGAAACAAACCAATGAAACATTTTCTTCATGTCGTTCCCGCGTACGGGAGAGACTACAAGAGCAAGAAAGAAATTCTGGCCGCTTGGGAAAGCGGCCAAGACTTCCAGGTGTGCGATATTTCTTCGCCCTTCGACGGATCGTACGTGAACAAGGAAGACGCGGAAAAAGATTCCGCACTGTGGGAAGTTCACGTCAGATACGCAAAACTTTCCAAGGTGATGGCCATCCGGATCGTCCGGAAGGCAGCATAGCCTCTAATCGATCCCAGGACAGCCTAGGCTGTCCTGGAATCGATGAAAAATTTTCCCCGATAGCTAAGCTACGTGGGGCGAGCGAGGCTCGCCCAAGCGTGAGCCTATTGCTTTGTAAAAATACAGTAAGCGATAGGTAAACCGTTTGCCTATTCGTCAGGATCGGGTAGACTTCATCGGGTTAGGAAACGGAAGGAAACGACATGTATAACTCGAAGGAAACGGTCCGAAAGACCCTGGAAAACAACCTGGCGAAGGCATCGGTTCAACCTCTGCCGATCGTCCTGAAAGGCGAAAAACACAACGTCAATTCTTTCCTGCTCGCTCTGGAACTCCAGTACGGAAAGAAAGGCTAACATGATTCGCGAACTCGAACTCGAAAAACTTGCTCGGCCCACGACCAAGCGTATGGAATACCACACGGAAAGAATCGTCACCGTGAAATTCCATCCGACTGTCATTCTGACAGTCGTGCTCGGCGGAATCTTTTTCGTGCTGTCCGCGTACTTTTCCAACTAGGAAAATGTACACTCTAACATTGACCAAACGGGAAACCGATTCTGTCGATTTTGTCGGACATCGGTATTCCTGGAGTGCGGCTCTGCAAAAAATTCTCTGCTACGATGACGATGGCGAACCGGAAGAAATTTTGCTGTCGGAATCCGAAGCTTGGGAACTTGTTTCCGAATTCGAGGCCGACACGGAAGGCGGCCATTCTTTCTTCCCCATGCTGGACCACAGGAGCGAGCTTGCGGGAAAATTGTTCTCCCTCATGGAGGCCATAGTCTAACATAGCCTTTACACGGAAGGCTATAGTCCATCCTACCATGCTGCCGATAGGTAGCATATGGAAACGAGCATCCAAATCGAGCCTGCCCTTCGGGGTTATAAGGTATCAATCGCAGTAGGGCGGGAGACTTGGGTTTTCGTTTGGGATATGTCGAAGGAAGAATGCCAACGGGAGGCGGAAGAAATTATCCGTCGAAACCGAGCGGCATGAAAGGAAACACAATGCCCAAATTCACCAAGAAAGAAATTCAACTTCTCCTGGCCTTCGTTGCTTTCCTGGCCTCGTGGGGATTCCTGGAATTCCAACTCCAGAGACTACAGGAACAAAACAACGAATTGCAAAATTTTCCGATCACAATTATCGGTGCCAAATGATCCGCCTGATAATCAAAGGAAATCGTTTCGTGGCCCATAGCATGGCCAGCGAACGCGGAATTCCTTTCCTGCTCCGAAACGAAATTCCCGCATCACAAGTCTATTCAGAATTTACTTCCGTGGGCTGGACTACGGAAGAAAACCTAGAAAAGGTTTCCAAATGGTTCGTCGAAGATACCGTTTGTAAACCTGGAAAAGGTTTCGCTATCGGAAGTCTCCTGCACTACAGTATAGACTAAGAACAAGTTTCCTTCGATGCCCCTGCTAGGGAAATCGTTTCCCCCTAGCAGGGGCTTTTTCATGCCCATAGGGCATATGTAAGGGTTATGTATGGCACACTATTTTGTGCTAATGCACAATGTATGCCATGCCATGTAAAATATATTTTCAAGAAATATACATATCATTTACACTTGAGTCATTATATGTAAATGATGGGTATACAAATTGTAAATACCCCACACCGTGTAAATACTATGTAAGAGCCCTGTAAAGGCATAGCCCCGGCATGAAAATTGCGGCCAGGGGGTTTTTTCATTCTGTGTAAGGGATGTGTAAGACTTATGTAAAACCGGGGTTGATAAACACACGGCAGCCTTTTCCCAAACTAATGCTCCTCAGACGTTTACATGTTCGAAAGGTATTCTTTTATAGCAAAAAACACATATATTGGCCACAAGACACAGATGACAGCTAATTGCATATTTGTATGCCACTGAGGTCCAAAAAAGAGTCTATTGACTATTAGACCCAAAAGAAGCCATAGCACAATTCCAATAATCATTCCTCATCACTTTCACTGTGCGAAAGCAAGCTAAGAAACAGCCGTTCTCGCCTACATTCGTCGCAGACGCAGTGCCTTACGTAACTACCAAGAACCGGACAAGTATCTACAATAGTAGATATACATGAGGCAACAGCCGCAAACATGTGCGGAGTTCTGTAACTCCCAAGGGGTAGCTTTTCTGGTACCGTCATGGTACCCAATACTAGCATATCATCGCATGCTTGTCAAGCTCTTAGTTGTTCCAGCCTTGCGAAATCGGGCCGAAGAATCCGCCAACACTCAACATAGCCTCATAGGCTGTATTGACACCAAAAACTACTGCTCTTGCATTGGCCGCAGGCGTGTTACAGCGACGAACAATAACATTGTTCGGAGCTATATTACCAATTGCAACCAACATATGATCCCCGTACACGCCAGAATCCTCAACAAGAATCGAGCGTGCAACCTGAATCGGAGATCCAGGAATCAATGTACCGAATCGCATGACATTGTTGTACCAAGAAGGACCCGGCCCCGAAGCAAACGTGCTACGACGCAGTATGCAATCACCATTAGCGGGTGATGTGCCCGCTACATTACCTTCGCCGAAGTGTTCAACTCCGCTGTCGTCAAAAGCAATAGCGGGCTTAGTTTCGCCAAAGTCAATGAAAGCACTGTCCTCTACGAGGACATTAAGACCCGCACCTTGAACA
>Ga0068862_100000673_pt1 | contig 34965 bp, 32 predicted proteins | sample KBSSwiS52_FD_66598 | JGI IMG/M metagenome (GOLD analysis project Ga0068862, IMG submission 66598) | Switchgrass rhizosphere microbial communities from Kellogg Biological Station, Michigan, USA - KBS Switchgrass S5-2 | ecosystem: Host-associated > Plants > Roots > Rhizosphere > Soil ... | reverse complement strand
ACGTCATCTTCGAGGAGTTCAAGGGCACCGGCAACTGCGAGATCCATCTCGACCGCAAGCTGGTCGACAAGCGCGTCTTCCCGGCGATCGACATCAACAAGTCGGGTACCCGCAAGGAAGAGCTCCTGATGCCCGAGACCGAGCTGCACCGGGTCTGGGTGCTGCGCAAGGTGCTCAACCCGCTGTCGACGGTGGAGAGCATGGAGCTGCTGCTCGACAAGCTCTCGAAGGCCAAGAGCAATCAGGACTTCTTGAACGCGATGTCGAAGTAGGGGAGCCCTTGCCCAAGCTGCGCGTCGGGATCGTCAACTTCCTGAACAGCAAGCCGCTCGCCTGGGGCTTCCTCAAGGGACATCACGCGGACCTCTTCGCGCCGACCTACCATCCGCCCGCGATGGTGGCGAGGCTGCTGGGGCAGGGCGCCCTCGACATCGGTCTGATCCCGTCTGTCGAGGTGCAGCGCATCCCGGGTCTCAAGATCCTCCCGGACCTCTGCGTCGCCTCGACCCACGAGGTGAAGAGCGTGATCCTGGTCTCCCGGGGTCCGCTGGAGCAGGTCAAGAGAGTCGCCCTGGACCAGAACAGCCGCACGTCGGTGGCGCTGCTCCGGATCCTCCTGCAGGAGCGCGGGATCCATCCCGAGTACCTGCACGAGCGGCCGGACCCGGAGCGGATGCTGTCCGAGGCGGATGCGGCGCTGCTGATCGGCGATCCGGCTCTCAAGGTGGAGCGGGACAGATACCAGGTGATCGACCTGGCGGCGGAGTGGAACGCCCTGACCGGCCTCCCCTTCGTCTTCGCCGTCTGGGCGGTGCGCGCCGGCGTCGATCTGCCCGATCTCGCCTTCTACTTCAAGAGCAGCCTGCGGTACGGCCTGTCCTCGGTGGACACCCTGTCGCGCGAGGCCGCGGCCGAGCTGGGGCTCGACAGCGCCGACGTGCGCTCGTACCTGACGGAGAACCTGCACTACTTCCTCCGCCAGGAAGAATTGGCCGGTCTGGAGGAGTTCTACCGTAGGGCCCACGCCCACGGCCTGATCCTCGAGCCGAGGCCCCTCGAGTTCCTGGAATGATAGACTTGCACCTGCCATGAACCTGGAACCGTCCGGCCGCCCCGTCAACCAGATCCTCGACGACGCCGTCTCCGGCCGCCGCATCTCCGCCGCCGACGCGCACACCCTTCTCCTGGACGGCGACCTCCTGGAGATCGGTCTCGCGGCGCACGAGGTGAGGAACCGCTTCAACGACCCGTCGGTGGCGACCTACAACGTCGACCGGAACATCAACTACACGAACGTCTGCGTGTACAAGTGCCGGTTCTGCGCCTTCTACCGCGAGCCCGGGGACCCCGAGGGCTACCTTCTGCCGTTCGAGGAGATCGGGCGCAAGATCGAGGAGACGATCGCGCTCAACGGCACGGGCATCCTCATGCAGGGTGGCGTCCATCCGGACTTGCCGCTCTCCTACTACGAGGACCTGCTGCGCTACCTGCGGGCCAACTACCCCTCGGTCCACGTGCACGCCTTCTCGCCGCCGGAGGTCAAGTTCATCGCGAAGAAGGAGCGGATGAGCTTCTACGACGTGATCGCGCGCCTGAAGGCCGCCGGGCTGATGTCGATCCCGGGAGGCGGCGCCGAGATCCTGTCGGACCAGATCCGCAAGGACGTGCTGGCCTATCCGAAGTGCTCGGCCGAGGAGTGGATCGACATCATGCGCCAGGCGCACAGGAACGGCCTGCGCACCTCGGCGACCATGATGTACGGCATGGGCGAGCCCATCCGGGACCGGGTGGAGCACTTCCAGCGCGTGCGCGACCTCCAGGACGAGACCGGGGGCTTCACGGCATTCATCTCCTGGACCTTCCAGCACGAGCACACGGAAATGCCGGACGTGCCCGAGATCTTCGCCGAGGAGTACCTGCGGACGCTGGCCGTGTCGCGGCTCTTCTTCGACAACATCGTGCACTTCCAGACGAGCTGGGTGACGCAGGGCAAGAAGATCGGCCAGGCGGCTCTGGCTTTCGGGGCGGATGACATGGGCTCGATCATGATCGAGGAGAACGTGGTCTCCTCGGCGGGCACGAGCTACCGCATGAGCCAGGACGAGATGGAGCACCTGATCCGCTCGGCCGGCTATGTCCCGAAGCAGCGCACCAACCTCTACGAGAGGCTCGTCACCCGCGACGAGACCGCCGAGCTGGCAAGGCGGTACCGGCACGCGCTGACGCCGCAGAACCGGGACTTGGTGAGCTCGGCGCTGCTGCCGGTGGTCTCCTGACCCCTCACCCCCAGCCCCTCTCCCACCGCACACCCGGACCCCCGGGAGAGGGGAGCGCGCGTCGCCCTAACCTGTCGCCATTCATCTCCGTTTCGCCGGAGCCACGTATGGGAAGATCGTTGCCGGAGTCACCTTCCCCTCTCCCGGGGGTCCGGGTGTGCGGTGGGAGAGGGGCCAGGGGTGAGGGGCCTCACTCCCACCGGATGTCCGGCATCCGCAGCCGCTCGACCTCGCCACCCTCGCCCAGCACCGTGGTCTGCAGGATCTCCTCGACATCCCCCACGGTCACCCCCCGGTACCACAGGTTGTAGGGCCACACGGCCACCGTGATCCCCTGGCTGCAGTGCTTGAGGCAGCCGGTGCGGACCACCATGACCTGGTCGCGGATGCCGAGCTCCTTCACCCGGTCCTTGAAGCGGTGGTAGACCTCCATGGAGCCGCGGAGGCCGCAGCTCGGCTTGGGGCTTTCGGGTGGGCGCTCGTTCGTGCAGACGAGGATCTGGACCTGCGGCTTGGGCATGCCCGGGATGATAGCGGATAGAATCTCTCCCTTGACCCGACGCTTCGCCCTCGTCCTGCTGGCTCTCGCCGCGCTGGCCACTCTGCTCGGCTCGGCCTGGAGCTCGCCCTGGCTGCTGGCCATGGGCGGGGCTGTCTTCCCGGTGGCGTTGATCTCTCTGGGCGCTCCACGACTGCGATGGACCTTGCTGCTCCTCGGGATCGTCCTGGTCGGGATGCTCGCCGCGCTGCTTCTCCTCCCGGACGGCGGACCCGATTTCGGATCTCTTCCCCTGGGCACGGCGCTGATGCTCTTCGTGCTGGTGCCGGTCCCGTTCATCCTGGTGAGCTGGGCCTATGCCGCGTTCTTCGACCTCCGAGACGAGGACCTCGAGCGGCTTCGCAGGATGAGGAAGAGCTGACGTGCCGATCCTCGACCGGCCCCTGATCGTCGTGGCGGCGGTGCTCTACCTGGCTGCCGTGACCGGGATCGGCGTCTGGTCTCTGCGCCGCACCCGGAACGCCCGCGACTTCTGGGTGGCGGGGCAGGCCCTCGGGGTGGTGGTGACCGGCATCGCTACCATGGCGGCGGCGTTCAGCGGCTTCGTGTTCGTGGGCGGGCCGGGGCTGACCTACCGGATCGGGCTGTCGTCCCTGTTCATCAACGTCTCCATCGGGTTCACAGCAGGCCTCCTGGGCTGGACGGTCGCCAAGCGGCTGCGGCTCCTCGCCGAGGTGCGGGACGTCTACACGATCCCGGACGCCGTCCTCTGCCGCTACCGCAGCCGGCTCGCCTCCGGGTCCGCGGCCGTGGCCGTGCTGATCGGCACGGTCGGCTACCTGGGGACTCAGCTCCTCGCCCTGGGAGTCGTCATGAAGGCGGCGCTCGGCATCGAGAGCGCGCTGCTCGCCGTAGCGCTGGGAACGGCGGTCATCCTCTTCTACAGCACGGCCGGCGGCATGGTGGCCGGGGTCTGGACCGACGTGCTCCAGGGATCGCTCATGCTCCTGGCGGCGGTGGGGGTCTTCTTCTACGCCCTGGACGCGGGGGGCGGGTTCGGGGAGATCGCCAGCAGTATTTCGTCGTCGGAGCGGTTCGGCCGCCAGTTCCTGGAGCCGTTCGGGAAGACGCCGGTGTTGATGCCCCTGGGTTTCTTCTTCGTCTTCGGGATCGGCGTGCTCGGCCAGCCGCATATGCTCCACAAGTTCTTCATGCTGCGCGACCCGCGCCGGCTCAGGTGGCTGCCGCTGGTCCTCGGCGGCTCGCAGGGGGTCTGCCTGTTGATCTGGCTCGGGCTCGGCCTCGCCGTGCCGGCTCTCGTCGCCCAGGGGAAGCTCCCGCCGCTCGCCAAGCCGGACGACGCGGCGCCGCTCTTCCTCCTCCACTTCGCTCCCGACCTCCTGGCCGGGCTGGCGGTCGCGGCGATCCTGGCGGCCATCATGTCCACGGCCGACTCGTTCACGAACCTGGGCGCCGCGGCCCTGGTGCGGGACCTCCCCAAGGCGCTCGGCCGCCAAGTGCGGAACGAGCTGCTCTGGGGCCGGATCGCCACCGTTGGAGTGACCCTGGCCGCGGCCGTGACGGCGTATCTCTATGATGACCTCATCGCCTTGCTGGGCACCTTCTCCTTCGGCACGTTCGGAGCGGCTCTCGCTCCCGCTCTTGCCGTGGGGCTGAACTGGAAGCGGGTGACCGCCGCCGCGGCGACGGCTTCCATCCTCACGGGCACGGTGCTGAACCTGGTGCTGGAGCTCAAGCTGATCCCTCTCCCTCCGGGAGCGCTGCCAACCGCCGTCTCCCTGTCGGCCTCTTTCGCCGTCCTGCTCCTGGTGAGCTGGTGGACGGGTGGGGAAGAGATCGATGAGGACGTCCTCGCGGTGATGGAGGCCTGATGAGCGTCCGTTTTCTGGTCAATCCCAAAGCGGGCCGGGGCCTGAGCCTGGCCAGCTTCGACCGCCTGCGGAAGCTCGCCTCCCGGGCGGGAGCGGGCTTCGTGGTGAGCCGCAGCGCCGCGGATCTGGGCGAGCAGGCGCGGCGGGCCGCCGAAGATGGAATCGAGCGCCTCCTGGTGGCCGGGGGCGACGGCACCATGCACCTTGCCCTCCAGGGGCTCGCGAATACCTCCTGCGCGCTGGGCGTCATCCCGGTCGGCACGGGCAACGACCTCTCGGGCACGCTCAAGATCCCGCCGGACGTCGACGTGGCCGTCCAGCGGGGGCTGGCCGGGAAGATCCGCCCCGTCGACCTCATCCGGGTGGGGGAGACGTACAGCGTGAGCTACCTGGGCGTCGGGTTCGACTCCGAGGCGACCGAGTTTGCCAACCAGGTGAAGATCCTCAAGGGCCCCCTGATCTATCCTTACTCCGTGATCCACACCCTCGCCACCTTCGCGCCGCCCTCCATGCGGATCGTTCACGACGAGGGAGTCTTCGAGGGGCGCGTCATGTTTGCCAACCTCTCGAACCTCCCGCGCTTCGGCGGCGGGATGCAGATCGCCCCCCAGGCGCAGATCGACGACGGCATGCTCGATCTCGTGATCGTCAAGGAGATCTCGCGCCGGGCGCTCCTCGCCGTCTTCCCCAAGGTCTATGCCGGAAAGCATGTCGGTCACCCGGCAGTCCTGTTCCATCGCACCTGCCGGGCGGAGATCACGATCGACCGGCCGATGACGCTCTACGGCGGAGGCGAGCCCGTCCGGCCCATGGCCGCGGGCGAGCCGGTGGCGGCGGAGGTGGTGCCGGCGGGCTTGAAAATCGTGGACTGAGAAACTTTTCCGCCGCGTTCCGTATAACTGGCATGCGCACCACCCTTGGTTTCTTCCTCGCCCTGCTCGCGCCTTGCCTGCTCACTGCCGCGGAGATCGGCCCTCCCCTGGCCGTTCCCCGGGCGGCCGGCAAGATCACCATGGACGGCAAGCTCGACGACGCCGCCTGGCAGCAGGCCGCCGTCCTCGACACCTTCTACGAGACCTACCCGGCCGACAACACCGAGCCGGCGGCGAAGACGGTGGTGTACCTGACCTACGACGATCACGATTTCTACGTCGGCATCCACGCCTTCGATCCGGAGCCCGCGAACATCCGGGCGCCCTTTGTCGAGCGCGACAACATCGTCGGAACGGATGACAACGTCGCCGTGTTCCTCGACACCCGCAACGACCGCCGCTCCGCGGTCGAGCTGCGCGTCAATCCCCGCGGCAACCAGACCGATGCGCTCTACAACGACAGCACCCAGAACGAGGACCTCTCCCCGGATTTCTTCTACGACACGGCAGCGCAGCTCACCGACGACGGCTGGACGGCCGAGATGCGGGTCCCGCTGTCCTCCCTGCGCTATCCGAAGCTGGCGGAAAACCGCTGGGGCATCCTGGTCTGGCGCAACTACCCGCGCGACCAGCGTTATGCGATCCACAGCAGCCCGATCCCTCGTGGCAGCAACTGCTGGATCTGCCAGTCGCGCGAGCTCACCGGCCTGACCGGGCTGCCTGCCGGCGGCCACTTCGTGGCGGCTCCCTACGTCACGGGCCAGAGCCGGAGCGAGCCCCGGGGCGAGCTCGGCTCGTCGCTGGAAACCCAGGACCCCGAGGCCGATGCCGGCCTCGACGTCAAGTGGACGCCGAGCGGGAGCAACGCCCTCGACCTCACCATCAATCCGGACTTCTCGCAGGTGGAGTCCGACGTCGGCCAGATCGCGGTCAACAACCAGTTCGCCATCTTCTTCCCCGAGAAGCGCCCCTTTTTTCTGGAGGGGCTGGACCTCTTCGACACCCTGATCCCGGCGGTCTACACGCGCACCATCACCGACCCCAAGTGGGGCCTCCGCGACACGGGCAAGCTGGGCGACACCACCTTCACCTTCCTGCTCACCGAGGACCAGGGGGGCGGCAGCGTCATCATCCCGGGCCCGACCGGCAACGACTTCGCGCCGCAGGACTTCTCGTCCACGGTGCTGGCCGGCAGCCTGCGGCGGAGCTCCGGCGCCTCCTATCTCGGCCTGCTGGTGACCGCCCGCGAGAACGACGGCGGCGGCTACAACCGGGTCGCCGGCCCCGACTTCCTCTGGCGGCGGAGCGAGACCGACCAGATGACCGGCCAGCTCCTGGTGAGTGACACCGAAACCCCCGACCGTCCCGACCTGTACTCCGGCTGGGACGGCCGCCAGCTCACCTCCCACGCCGGCCACCTGGAGTGGCTCCACACCGGCCGCGACTGGACCTGGCGGGCCACCGTGCAGGACTTCGGCGAGGACTTCCGCGCCGACGAGGGCTTCGTGACGCAGGTGGGCTTCCGCGCCGGCCGCTATGCGCTCTACCGCAACTACTATCCGCAGGAGGGTCTCTTCCGGCGCATCCAGCCCTATGGCATCGTGCGGTACATCGAGAGCCCGGACGGCGAGCTGATCCGGCGCCAGACGAATCCTGGCATCCAGGTCCAGGGGCGGCGCAACATAGCAGCCGGCCTCGACTTCGCGGTGAAGGAGAAGCTGCGGGTGGGCAGCCAGGTCCTGGAGCGCAGCGACGTCAACTACTACTTCCAGATCGATCCGGGCCGCCGCCTCTCGCGCATCGGGTTCAACGGCTCCCTGGGTGACTCGATCGACTTCACCAACGTCCGGGTCGGCCAGGGCGGCGCCTTCCAGCTCTTCAGCACGGTCAAGCCCACCGACCACCTGGCGCTCGACTTCAACGCCGACCGCCAGTGGCTCGACGTCAAGGCCGGGCGGGTCTTCACCGCCCAGATCGAGCGCCTGAAGGCGACCTACAACTTCACCGCCCGCGCCTTCCTGCGGGTGATCGGCGAGTACCTCGACGTCGACCGCGATCCGGCGCTCTACTCTGTCCCCGTGCGCGCCCAGAGCGGCTCCTTCGCGGGCTCGGCTCTCTTCGCCTACCAGATCAACTGGCAGACCGTGCTCTTCGTCGGCTACGCCGACGACCGGCTGCAGGACCGTCTCGGCGACCTGCAGCCGGCGGACCGGCTGGTGTTCGTCAAGGTCTCGTACGCGTTCCAGCGGTAACGCAAGGATCGCGGCCGGAATCGTTTCGGCCGCGGCCAGAATCATTTAGGTCGCGGCCAGAATCATTTAGGTCGCGGCCGAAATGAATCCGGCCGCGGTCAAAGTCATTTCGATCGCGAGCCAAGTCATTTCGACCGCGTCCGAAGCCGTTCGGATCGCGGCCAAAATGATTCCGGCCGCGACCGAAATGATTCCGACCGCGACCGAAGTCATTCCGGACGCGACCGAAGTCATTCCGACCGCGGTCTAAACGATTCGGACCGCGGCCAAAGTCATTTCGACCGCGACCGGAGCCGTCCGGGTCGCGGCCAAAATGATCCCGACCGGGGTCAGAGTCATTCCGCTCGCGGCCGAAATGATTCCGGACGCGCTCGAAGTCATTCCAGGCGCGGCCAAAACGATTCTGACCGCGCTCGAAGTCATTCCGGCCGTGATCGAGGCCGTTTCGACCGCGGTCAAAGTCATTTCGACCGCGATTAACGCCGTTCTGGCCGCGGCCGAAAGCGTTCGGAGCGCTCTCGGGAGGATCCTGGTCGTGGAGGAAGCGGCAGGATTCGGGGAGGAGCTGGGCGGTGACACCGGGGCACAGCACACCTGGGGCTGAAGCCCCAGGCTTTATGCCTGCGCCCCTCTCGGGGCTTCCGCCCCTTCGCCCTATCTCTTGACCAGCGGCAGATACCGTTCGCGAAGGATGCGCAGATGATGCAGCTCGTGGCCGGCGATGTGGAAGGCCAAACCACGAGGAGAGGCCGAGTAGCCGTTGACGACGCCTCTCCGCAGCCAGGCCTCTTTGTCGAGACCGCGGAACAGCGTGACGGAGGCATGGCGAACGGCCTCGAAATCCGCGAGCAGGTCGGCAAGGGAGCGGTTCTCGAACCGTGCCGCGGTCGCGTAGTCGTTCTCGTCGAATCCGGGAAGCGGGCGCGAGTCGCCCCGCGCGACGCAGAGAGCGCGATAGGCGAAGATCCGCTCGTCGTCGGCAAGGTGGCCGAGGACCTGCTTCACGGTCCATTTCCCGGGGGCGTAGGTGACGTTGCCGTTGGCCTCCCCAAGCTCCTCGAACAGCGCGACCGTCTGCTTGCCTTGGCGCAGCAGCACCTCGACCGCGTCGTCGCCCTCGACCTTGTCGAGGTCCGGCTGGGCATAGTCGGCATACTCGCCGGGCTCCGGGCGACCTGAGCTGAAATGACTGTCTGCCATGAACGTGACGGGCCCGCTCCGAAGCGAGCCCGGCCTCTCGCCTACGTCCCCACCTTGAACTCCACTCCCTGCGCCAGCGGCAGCTCGGTGCCCCAGTTGATCGTGCAGGTCTGGCGGCGCATGTAGGCTTTCCAGGAGTCGGAGCCAGCTTCGCGGCCTCCGCCGGTCTCTTTCTCTCCTCCGAAGGCTCCGCCGATCTCCGCTCCCGAGGTGCCGATGTTGACGTTGGCGATGCCGCAGTCGCTGCCGGTCGCGGCCAGGAAGCGCTCGGCGGAGCGCATGTTGAGGGTGAAGATGGCCGAGGAGAGGCCCTGCGGCACGTCGTTGTGGAGCCGGATGGCCTCGTCCAGGTCTTCGAACTCGAAGACGTAGAGGATCGGAGCGAAGGTCTCCTCGCAGGTGATGGGCATGCTGCCGTTGGCCTCGACCAGGGTGGGCTCCACGTAGAAACCGGGACGGTCGATCCTGTTGCCGCCGTAGAGGACCTTGCCGCCTTCGGCTTTCACCCGCTCCAGCGCCTTCATCATGTTGTCCACCGCGGCCTGGTCGATCAGGGGGCCCATGAGCGTGCCCTCTTCCAGGGGATCGCCCACGGGGATCGAGCGGTAGGCGTTGACCAGCTTGCGCTTCAGCTCGGCAGCGATGCCGCGCTGAAGGAAGAGGCGGCGGGTGGTGGTGCAGCGCTGGCCCGCGGTGCCCACGGCCGCGAAGAGGACGGCCCGGAGGGCGAGGTCGAGGTCGGCGTCCTCCATGACCACGATGCCGTTGTTGCCGCCGAGCTCCAGGAGCGAGCGGCCCAGGCGGTCGGCGATCACCTTGCCGATCTCCTTGCCCATGCGGGTGGAGCCGGTGGCGGAGATCAGCGGGACGCGGTGGTCGGCGACCAGCCGCTGGCCGACGCCGTCGCGTCCGCCGAGGATCATGTTGAAGATCGGCGGCGCGCCGTTGGCCTCCAGGACCCGCTGGGCGATGCGGGTGGTGGCGATGGCGGTCAGCGGCGTCTGGTGCGAGGGCTTCCAGATCATGGAGTCGCCGCAGACCGCGGCCACCATGGCGTTCCAGGCCCAGACCGCCACGGGAAAGTTGAAGGCCGTGACGATGCCCACCACTCCGAGCGGATGCCACTGCTCGTACATCCGGTGCTTCGGCCGCTCGGAGTGCATGGCGAGGCCGTAGAGCTGGCGCGACATGCCGACGGCGAGGTCGGCCATGTCGATCATCTCCTGGACCTCGCCGCGCCCCTCGGAGAGGACCTTGCCGGCTTCCAGGGTGACGAGGAGGCCCAGCTCTTCCTTGTGGCGGCGCAGCTCGTCGCCGAGCTGGCGGACGATCTCGCCGCGCTTGGGCGCCGGCCAGGTCTGCCACTCGCGGAAGGCGTCCACGGAGACGGCCGCGACCTTCTCGTAGTCGTCGGCGGTGCCGAAACGGACGGCGGCGATGGGCTCGCCCGTGGCCGGGTTCAGCGACTCGACGCGCTCGCCCGAGGTGCGGATCCACTGGCCGGCGAAGGCGCCGTGGTTTTCGGCCTCGATGCCGAGGGAGTCGAGGATGTGGGAAATGCGGGTATCGGTCTCAACAGTCATGGGATTTCTCCTGGGGGTGCACGGAACACGGACGAGCACGGACGGACACGGACCGGCACGGACAAATCCGGACCGTCCGTGCTCGTCCGTGGAGGTCCGTGTCCGTCCGTGGGAAGGACAGGATATCAAACCGTACAATGCAGCGATGCCCGGGCTCATTCCCCCGCTTCTTCTCCTTCTGTTCGGAGCCTGGTGCGGCACTTTTGCCGGGAGCGCGTCGGCCGCGGGGAGCACGGTCGGCGCGGCGGTGCTGTTGCTCGCCGCTCTCGGATCGCCCTGGAAGGACCCACTGCGGCTGGGACGGCTTGGGCGGCTCCTCCCTCCGGCGCTCTGGCTCGTGGCGGCGTTGAGCGCCTGGAGGTCCCCGGTGCCGCGGGCGTCGTGGATGGCGCTTCTCCTTCTGCCTGCGTTCTTCCTGCTGCCGGGGGCGGTGGCCCGGTGGTGGAACCAGCTCAGCTCGCGGGGAATCACGGTGCTGGTGATCGGCGTCTCGCTCTGGGCCTTGATCGACTACGCCGTCCGGGACCTTCCGCGTGTGGCGATGCCCCTGGGCCAGCACAACCTGCTGGCCTCGTGGCTCGTGATCCTGCTTCCCCTGTCGCTGTTGACGGCCCGGGAGCCGGGGATCTGGCGATGGCTGGGGCTGGCGGGGGGGCTCCTGCCGGCGGTCACGATCCTGGCGACGATGTCGCTCGCGGGCAACCTGGCCCTGGCGGCCGAGGCCGTGATCGCTCTCGTCTGGATCGTCCGGCGGCGGCGGTCGTGGGCCTGGGGGCTGATCCCGCTCGTGCTGGTGGCGGGTCTGGGGCTGTACTCCCAGCGGGCGAGGATCGCGAGCATCGCCGCCGGACAGGACCTTTCCATGCAGGGCCGGGTGGTCTATTACAAGGGGGCGCTGGAGGGATTCCGGGAGCGTCCCGTGCTCGGATGGGGTCCGGGCTCCGCGCCCTGGACGGCTGCCGCCTTTTTCGATCCCGTGCCCGGCGTGAGCCCGGTGGGGGAGTCGGTGGGGGAGCTCCACTCTCTTCCCCTGCACCTCGCCTATGAGATGGGAGCGGTGGGGCTGATCGTGGCGATCGCCCTGGGCGCGGTCTTCTTCGCGCGGCGGATCTCGGAGATGGAGCAGGATGCGGTGCAGTTTGCCGGACTGGTGGGGCTCTGTGGGGCTGCGGTGGCTTCCCTGGGAAGCGCGGCCATGGCGGTGACAGCCCTGCCGGTTGCGGTGGCGATCGCTGCTGGGGCCGCCCTGGGTGGGACGGCCGCTTCGGTTCGCAGGCTGCCGGTCCTGATCTACGTCCTGGCCGCGGCCTTGGGCCTGGCTCCTCTTCAGATCGCCCGATGGGCCTACGAGCGGCAGGATCTGGACACGGCCATCCGGCTGGATCCTTCGTTTCCGCTCTACCGGATGCGGCAGGCACTGCTCCGGCAGGATGCGGACCTGGCCCTGGGTGCGGCGCGGGACGCCCGGGGAGTTGCCACGCTCTGGACCGTGGCCGGCATCCTGGGGGTTGCGGCGGAGCGGCCCTGGGCACCCGAGGCGCTGGAGCGCGCCTGCGAGCTCGATCCGTTCAATCCCTTCCCGCCCTACTACCAGATGACCCTGGCACCCGCGCCCCGCCAGGGCGCCCATGCTCTCTTCGCAGATCCGCGCCTCGCCGCGGCCACGTTCTGGGAGACGCACCCCGACCTGCTGAGCCGCTCCATGCTCGCGCTGCGGAAGTGGCCGGAGGTGAATCCGGGCTGGAAGGAGTCCCTGATGGCCGCGTTGCCGTCTCCCGGCGAGCGGCAGGGAGGGACCGCCCGCCTGGGATTGGAGATCGACACCGATCCCGCGCTCGCGCTCTCCCTCCACACCTTCCGCCGCCGTCCCTTCCCGGTGGAATGGCCGCTCGTTCAAGTCCGGATCAAGGCTCTCGCGCGTCTCGATCTGCCTCCCGCGACCACGCTCCCCGGACCTGCCTTCGACGTGACCTGCCGCGCACCCCTGCGGTCATCGGATGAGCAGGCCATGCGCAGTCGCTGAGCATTCGGGAAAAAGCTTGGATCTCCACAGGGCCTGTGGAAAAGACTGTGGGAAACCCCCGGTTTCGAGGCCAAAACACAAGGAGAATCCAGTGTTTGGTCCTCTTTGCCCAGATTTCTGTGCAAACAGAGCAAGTGCTTTGTTTTGAGCAGGTTGAAAAAAGTAAAGGCATGGCCCGCAAGTGCTTTACGGCAAGCGCCATGCCAGCGGGGTCCGGTTTTTCCACAGAAAATGGTTTCCGTCCGAAAACAAGGACAGAACTTGACAAGAAGGCTCGGCCTCAGGGCCTGTTCCGGGGGGAATCTCAGCCGTAGATCGTCGAGACGAAGGGTCCGTCCATGAACCGTACAGGATCAATCTGGCTCTGGAAATAGACTCCCCGCGGCCGGTCGCGGAGGAGCAGCCGCGCGGACTCGGCGAGCCCGGCGGAGGTCGTGGTCTGGATGGCCTTGAGACGGTGGCCGCCGACCTTGCGGGGACGGATGACCCGCGAGCTCTCCAGACGGTGCAGGGTGCCGCGACTTCCGCGATCATCTCTGCCTTCGACGGCGGCGTAGATGATCACCAGATCGTCCTCCACGAAGGGGACCACCTCGAGCATGCTCTGCAGGAGCCGGTGGGAGAGCTCCTCCTCGGGCACGCCCGCGCTCCTCATCTCGTCGAGGAGGCCGGCGACCCATTCGTAGTGGCCGGGATAGCGGAAGGTCTTGTAGTCGAGGTTGCGGACCTTGCCTTCGAGCTCGCTCGGGAGGTCCGCGGCGCCGCCGGAGGTCAGCGCCTCTTCGTAGAGGTGGCCGTCGATCAGCACGATCCGGCGGTCGCCGAGGGAGGGGCGGGTGGTCTTCTGGAAGTCGCGGATGACCACGGCGGGCTCGACGTACTCGGTGGCGACGCCCTTGGGGTTCCAGGTGAAGCCGTACTGGTGAGGCGGCCGGGTGGTGCGCGTGAGGGCGCCGACGCGCATCTCCAGGGTGTCGACCCGGTCGACCCCATGCTCCTGGCGGAAGCGCTGGAAGAGGCCGTTGCCGAGCACGTTGACGTAGCCCGGCGCGAGGCCGGTCTGGAGGAGGAAGCCCTGCTCGGCGCCGCGGGCGAGCTCGGTGATCTCGTTCGTCGCCTTCACGTACTCCGTGAGGTTCGCGTAGTGGAGATGGTTCTCGCGGGCGAGCCGGGCCATGCGGGTCGCCTCTTCGCCGGGCAGGCAGTCGAGGAGCAGGTGCGCGCCGCGCAGGACCGTGTCGAAGGCCGGGCTGGTGCCCTGGGCGGGCAGGTGGAACGGCTCGACGACGCCGGTCCGGGTGGAGTCGTGGCAGATCCACTCGGCGGCTTCGCGGGCCTTGTCCGCATCGGCGTCGCCGAGGTAGAGGTCGACGTCGAAGTCGCCCAGCTCCCGCAGCAGCAGCCCGGTGGCCTGGCCCATTCCGCCCGCCCCGGCGATCGCGATCCTGTACCGTTCGGTCAAAGCCGCGGCATCCTAGCATCCACCCCAGGGGGGGTCAATCAGGGGTCGATCAGGTCAGCGAATCGGGCTGGGCACGCGCCGGCGGATCGGCTGGCCGGCGGTGGCGGTGCGGTTGCGCCCGGTCTCCTTGGCCACGTACATGGCCGTGTCGGCCAGGCGCAGCAGGGCGCTCTTCATCTCTTCGAGGGTGAGGTCTTCGGCCAGGTGGCTCTTCAGGGTGGCGACCCCGATGGAGCAGGTCAGGCCCTTGAGGTGGAGCGGGAAGGGCTGGATCTCGCCCGGCCCGTCGCAGAAGGTCTCTTCCACGATCTCGGCGCGGATGTCCTCGGCGATGTCGATCGCCTGCTCCACGTTGCAGCCGGGCAGGAGGAGGACGAACTCGTCGCCGCCGTAGCGGGCCGGGATGCCCTCGACGCGCGCCACCCTCTGGCGCAGGAGGTGCCCGGTCTCGCGCAGCACCTGGCTGCCCGCGAGGTGGCCGTGGGTGTCGTTGACCCGCTTGAAGAAGTCGAGGTCGAGGAAGAGGAGCGCCAGGTCCATGCCCTCGGCCTTGCAGCGCTGGATGGTGTCCGACAGCGCGATGTGCAGGTAGCGGTCGTTGTAGAGGCCGGTCAGGTTGTCCCGCTTCGCGATCTCCTGGGCCTGGCGGCCGTCCAGCACGTTCTGGATGGAGATCGAGATGTAGCCGGCGAAGATCTCCAGGAGATTGCGGTCCTCGTGGCTGTAGCCCGGGGCGTTGCGGCGGTTGATCAGCTCCAGGACGCCGCAGATCTCCTGCTCGATGCGGATCGGGATGGCGATGAGCGAGTGGGTCTGATAGCGGGTCTGCTCGTCCATCCGCCGGTAGAAGAAGCGGTCGGTCGGCGCGTTCGGAGTGACGTAGGCCTCGCCGGTCAGGTAGACGCGGCCGGCGATCCCCTGGTCCGCGGGGATGGTCTGGCCGACCAGGCCGGAGGACTTGTCGCCGAAGGCGGCGATGAAGGTCAGCAGGTTGCGCCGCCGGTCCTCGTGCTTCTCGGACGGATTGTCGAGGAGGATCGAGCCGGCGGCGGACGGCACGAAGCCGTTGGCCCGGCGCAGGACCTCGATGAGGTTGTCCGCGAGGCTGAGCTCGAGGTGGGTCGGGCTGGCCCGGCGCCGTTCGAGAAAGCGCTCGAGCTTGACATGGTCAAGACTATGGTAGTCGGCCGTCACCAGGAGCACCGCGGTGGTATCGTCCAACTTCTGCAGCGCATCGCTCATAGAAAAAGGTGCCCGATCCCGCTGCCAACAGGAAGCGACGTCTGTCGTGGGCCGGCCTGCGGAAAGATAGCAGAACTGCTTGAATGGGGAAAGCGGGTCCCTCAGGGCACCCACAAGGGGTGCCCCTACATTCAGCCGGCCCGCGGGTAGGGGCGGCCCTTGTGGCCGCCCTGTTCTAGAGCTTGCGCAGCAGCTTGCGGCAGCGCTCGAGCACCTCGCCGGTCATCGAGTCGCAGGTGGAGAGCTGCGGGGCGTAGCGCAGGTAGTGGAGGTCGTCGGCGAGACGGACCAGCTCGCGGGCGGCGCCGGGGTCCGCGCCCCGCGATTCCAGGAGATCGGCCCAGCGGGTGGAGGGGGTGCCCGGCGGGATCTCCCAGCGCTCGGCCAGGAGCTCGCGCCAGGCCTCCTCGATGCGGGCCGCCGCCTGCCGCGGCCGGCTCTCCTGCCCGGCCTCCTTCAGGGCGTGCTCCAGCCGGTGGCGCGCCTCCCGGTCCGTCACCCTTCCCGCCGGCGCAGCACCGTTTCGCCTGCGGGCAAGGAGGAGCACCAGCGCCAGCACCCCCGGCACGGCCAGCAGCCAGGCCCATGGTTTGGGCCAGCCGTCCGCGAGGCGGGACGCGGGAGCCTTCACGGCCGCTGCGACCGGCCGGGGCCTGGGCTCGGCGGGAGCGGGCAGGGCCGTGACCCGGACCGGCTCCACCTTGGCCAGCTCGTACTTCTTCGCGGCGGGGTCGAAGTAGGGGATGCCCGGCAGCTCCAGGCGATAGGTGCCGGTTTTCTTGGGGACCACGCTGTAGGTCCAGGTGCGGCTCCCCCGGACCACGGTGCCCGAGATTCTGTCCTCCCCGTCCTGCTGCGGCGGGAGGACCTCGAGCCCTGCGATCTCGGGCATCGGGGGCTCGGGCAGCCCCTGGAGGTTGCCTTCGCCGGAGAGGGTCAGCGTCAGGGTCGCGGCCTCGCCCATGCGCAGCTCGGCCGGCTCCACGGTTGCGGCCAGCGCCATCCGGCCGACGGCGCCGGTGAAGCCGGGCGGGGCGGGCGGCAGCGGCTGCACCTCGATCGGCATGGCCGGGGTCCGCAGGTGGAGCTGCTCCGGGCGGGAGATCGGCGGGCCGAAGAAGCTGCGCTCGATCGTCCTCACCACGAGGTCCATCTCGGCCGGCTGGATCTCGTGGTGCCCGGGGCGGAGCGGGAAGAGCGCCTTCTGGACCAGCACGACCCGGCCGTAGCGCTTGCCCTCGACCTCGACCATGTCCGTGGGGAGCTTCGTGGGCTGCGGGATGTCGCGCACCCAGAAGCCCTGGAAGTCCTGGGGGGCGGATGGAGCGACCGCGGCCACGTCCGAGAGCGTGTAGAGATAGACCGTGTAGACCATCTGCTGGCCGACGACCGGCTGCAGGGGGCGGATCTCGGCGCGCAGGAAGGCGTCCGGCCGCCGCCAGGTCCGGTCGCGCCAGGCGGGCTCCCAGCGGCCGAAGATGCGGTCGAGCGGGTCTTCTTCTTCGTCGCCGGACGGGTCCGAGAGGCCGGTGGGCTCGTCCTGGACCAGCGCCTCCCGGCTGCCGAGGGAGACGACCTCGTCGCCCACGCGGATGCGCAGGCCCTGGATGCGGGCCCGTCCCGTGGAGATGGCGCGGAGCTTCCAGGAGATCCGGATCGAGCGCGCCAGCCGGCCGTTGCCCAGCAGGATCTCCTCGTGCTCGATCGGACCGCCCACGACCTCGAAGTTGTCCAGCTCGAAATAGGGCCGGAAGCGCACGCCGCGGAAGCCGCCCCCGCGGACCTCGATCGTGAGCGTGGCGGTTTCGTCGATGCCGATGCGCTCGGGCTCCAGGGTGGCGCGGACGCGGACCTCGGCGGCGTGGGCGGGAAGGACGACAAGGACACCAAGGACCATAAGGACAACAAGGACCGGGAGGGGGGCTCCCTCTCCCGCGGAGCGGGGGAGGGCCGGGGAGGGGGCCTTCTTTTGACTCCTCACCAGTCTTTCCCCTTCAAAGCCTTCTGCCGCGACCTCTTCGCGGCCTGCTCCCGGCGCTGGCGGCGCTCCAGGTCCTCGACGGCGGAGAGCAGGTTCGCGGCCTCGCGGGAGCTCATCTCGGGCTGGTCCTGGAAGCTCGGGAGCCTCCCCCCTGCCTGCCGGGAGGGCTGATCCTGCCGGCCCTGTTGGCCTTGAGACTGCTGCTGCCCCTGCTGGCCGCGGCCGGGGTCCTGCGGCGCGCGGCTCTGATCCTCGGACGGGCTCCCTTCGCCGGGCTTCTTCGACTGCTCCCGGTCTCCGGGACGGTCGCCGCGGGAGCCCTGCCGGCGGCCCTGCATCCGGAGCCTCTGCTGCTCGCGCTCTCGGAGCGCGAGCTCCAGGTTGTGCTTGGCCTCGGCGTCGGCCGGGTTGCGGAGCAGAGCCTGCTTGTAGGCCTCCACGGCCGCGGCCGGATCGCCGGCGGCGAGGCGCGCGTTGCCGAGGTTGTACCAGGCCGCGGGAGCGAGCCCGGCCGGCGCCTTCCGGGTCGCCTCCTCCAGGAGCTTCGCAGCTTTGCGGGCATGGGAGTCGGCGAGGTTCGCGGTGCCGGCGTTGTACGCGGTGAGCGGATCCTCGGGCGCCAGCCGGCGCGCGGTCTCGGCGGTCGCGACGGCCCGGTCTCCGTCCCCTTCGCGCCAAGCCTCGATCGTCCGCTCGGTGCGCTCGCGCGGGTTGTAGAGCCAGCGCTCGACCCAGGCCGGGAGGTGCGGCTTCCAGGGTATCCAGGGCAGCGCGGCGAGCAGGACGAGGGGAGCGATCCTCATGAGGCAGTCTCCTGGGTCCGGGTCCGGGCCGGCGCGAACGGTCCCACCAGGAGGTAGAGGGCGAGAGCGAGAGCGGCGAGGGCGAGCGGCCACTGGAAGCGCTCCTCCAGGGTGCTCAGGGTCTGGCTTTCCAGCGTCCGCTTCTCCATGCGGTCGATGTCCCGCAGGATCGGCGCGGGATCGGCGGCGGCGCTGGTGACTCTCAGGTAGGAACCGCCGGTGCCGCGGGCGAGGCCCTCCAGCACCTCCTCGTGGAGACGGCTGGTCACCAGGTTGCCCTCGGCATCCCGCTTGAGGCCGGCCCCGCCGGGGATCTGGATGCGGGCGCCTGCGAGCGTCCCGACGCCCAGGGCATGGACCACGACTCCGCTCTCCTTGAGCCGGGCGATGCGGTCCTCGACGCCTCCGCCATGATCCTCGCCGTCCGAGACCACGATCAGGACGCGGTGCTTCTCCTCGCCCTCGCCGAACAGGCGGAGCGCGGTCTCCAGGCCGGGGGCGAGCTCGGTGCCCGGGGTGGGCAGGGAGCCGGGCTCGACCGTGTCGAGCAACAGGCCCAGGACGCCGCCGTCCAGGGTGAGGGGCGCGAGCACGACGCCGGTGCCCTCGGTCTGCACGAGGCCGACGCGGTTGCCGGGCATCTCGCGGACCATCCGGCGGATGAGCGCCTTGGCCACGAACAGGCGGGAGGGCTGGACGTCGCGCGCCGCCATGGAGAGCGACGAGTCCACCAGGAAGACCACGTCGACTCCCCGGCGCTCCACCGTCTGCTCGCCGCTCCCCCAGCGCGGCCGGGCGAGCGCGAGCCCGGCTCCCGCCACGGCGAGGGTGAGGAAAGACACCGAGAGCGCGATCCGGCGGGGGGCGTAGGCGGGGAGCAGCCGGTCCCAGAGCCCGCGCGAGGCCCAGGCCGCATCGGCCGCGAACCGCCGCCGCCAGACCACGGCGGCCAGCAACGCCACGACCGGGGCGATGAGCAGGAGCCAGAGGAGCCTGGGCTCGGAAAAAATCATGGTTCAGCCGTTATCCGGATGCCGGCCGCGGCCAGCGGAAGGAGGAGGAGGCCGAGGCCGGTCCAGGCCAGGGGCGGGAACGCCTCGCGGTAGCGCACGTAGCGCTGCACCTTGAGCGGCGTCTTCTCCAGGCGGTCGATCTCCGCGAAGACCTGGCGCAGGGCCGCGGGATCGGTGGCGCGGAAGTACTGGCCGCCGGTGCGCTTCGCGATCTCCTGGAGGAGCCCCTCGTCCATGGGCACCCGCATCATCACCCGGCGGGTTTCGGGCAGGCCGGTCAAGGGGTTCTGGACCGGCTGCAGCACCGGCACGGCGCTGCGCCTGCTGCCGACGCCGATCGTGTACACCTTGATCCCGAGGCCCGCGCAGGCCGCGGCGGCCGAGACCGGATCGATCTCGCCCGCGTTGTTGATGCCGTCGGTGATCAGCACGGCGATCCGGGTCTTGGCCGGGCTGGACTTGAGGCGGGCGGCGCCGCTCGCCAGGGCTACGCCGATGGCGGTGCCGTCCGCCTGGGTGTTGAGCTCGACCGCGTCGATGAGCGCCGCGAGCATGGTCCGGTCGGTGGTGAGCGGCGCCCGCGTCATGGCCGAGCCGGAGAAGGAGACGAGCCCGATGCGGTCGCCCGTGCGCCCCGCCACGAAGTCGCGCACCACCTGCTTGGCGACCGTCAGCCGGTCGCGGGGCTGGAAATCCTCGGCGCCCATGCTGCCCGAGATGTCGAGGATGATCTGGATGTCGATCCCCTCGGTCAGGCTCTCTTCCCAGGCATAGCCGAGCTGCGGGCGGGCGAGCGCGCCGATCAGGCAGGCCAGGGCCAGAAGCCGGGCATAGAACGGCAGGTGGAGGCGCCACCGTCCGCGCGCTCCCGCGGGGAGCCGGCTGTAGGTCAGGGCGCCCGGGTCGTGCCGGCGGTGGTGCCGCCAGGCGAGCAGGGGGAGCGCGGCCAGCAGCAGGAGCCAGATCGGGCTCGCCACGTGCGGGAAGGTCGCGGTGATCATCCCGCCCTCTCCAAAGGCTGCTCGACGGGCTGCATGCGCTCCTCGACCTCGCCCGCGATGCGCCGGGCGGTGGCGATCCTCTCGCGGGAGAGGTCCTCGTTCACCTCCAGGCGCGCGAACTTGACGAGGTCGCAGGCGCGCAGCAGCTCGACGGCCTGGCGCACCAAGGGCGCGGGGAGGCGGCCGCTCAGGAGCAGGCGGTGGATCTCGCTGGTGGTGCGCTCCTCAGCCGGGAAGGCGAGCGTCCGGGCCAGGTAGTGCCGGAAGGCGAGGCTGAGATGCGTGTGCAGCCGGAGCCCCGAGGCCTCGGCATTCAGGCGGTCGAGAGCCGCGGCCAGCTCCTCGAACGGGGCCAGGACGGGCCGCGTTTCAGGTTCCTCCCGGGTCTTGCGCTTCCGGAACAGGAGCCATCCCAGGACCGCGCAGGCGAGGGACATCGCGCCCAGGGTCCACCAGAAGGCCCTGCCGATGGGCAGCGGAACCGGCGGTCTCTCCGGCTTGGGCCGGGGGTTCTTCTCCCCTTTGGGAAGGACCGAGCGCAAGGTCAGGGAGAGCCCGGCGGGCGTGGAGGCCTGGACCGTCCGGACCCGGAGCGGCACCGCGATCTGGACGGGAGGCAGCGGCACCTGCCCGGTGCGGAACGCGGCGATGACCAGCCGCTGGCTCCATACCGTGCTGGAAACCTTCTGCGGTGGAGAGCTCTCGACGATCTCGGCCTCGCCCCAGGTCGCCTGCCAGGTGGGGAAGCGCGGCTCGGCCGTGAGAGTCCCGGGCTTCACCTGCAGGGTGATCGTGGCCACGACCCGGTCGCCCACGGTGGGCTGGTCCGGCGAGAGGCTCACCTGCACGGTTTGGCCGGAGGCGGAGGTGGCAAGCAGGAGCAGAGGAAGGACGAATCTCATCGTCTCATCCTCTTCCGGCGCTGGTCGAAGAAGGCCACGAGCGTCTGGAGATAGGGACGGTCCGTGCGCAGCTCCAGGTGATCGACCCCGAGCCGGCGCGTGAGCCGGGAGAGCTCCCTGCGTTCCTGTTCCCGCGCCTCGGCGTGCCGGCGGGCCATGCGCTTGCCGTCCACCACGCCGACCTCGCCGGTCTCGGCGTCGCGGAGGACCACGGGGCCGGCGCTCGGGATCTCCAGATCCCGCGGGTCCACGATCTCCAGCACGATCAGGTCGTGGCGGGCCGCGGCGGACTTGAGCGCCTTCGTGCAGGAGGTGTTCACGAAGTCCGAGATGACGAAGAGGACCGCGCGCCGCTTGAGGGTGGCGAGCACGGCTTGCAGACCGCTCTCCAGATCGGTGCCGCCGCGCGCCGGCCGATCGAGCACCTCGCGCACCAGGCGCAGCACGTGGGTGCGCCGGCGCTGGGGAGGGAGGAACAGCTCCAGCCGGTCGGTCACCAGCGCGGCGCCCACCCGGTCCTGGTTGCGCAGGGCCGCGAACGAGAGCAGGGCCGCGATCTCCGCGGCCAGCTCGCGCTTGAGGATCGCCCGCGAGCCGAAGGAGAGGCTGCCGGAGACGTCGATCACCAGGAAGAGGGTGAGATCGCGCTCCTCCACGTACTTCTTGACGAACGGGGAGCCCATGCGGGCGGTGACGTTCCAGTCCAGGGTGCGGATGTCGTCGCCGGGCTGGTAGGGGCGCACCTCGGCGAACTCCATGCCGAGCCCCTTGAACACCGAGTGGTAGTCGCCCGCGACCCCCTGGTCCACCAGGCGGTTCGTGGCGATCTCGATGCGGCGGACCTTCTTGAGCAGCTCCGCGGGCAGCCGGGAGGTGCGGGACGGCGCCGATACCGCCGATATCGCTGCTGCTGCTGTCGGCTTGCGCTTTGCGAAGAGACCGAACATCCGGCGGCCTCGCGGGGGTCTAGGGGACCCGGATGCGGTCGAGGAGCTTGGCTACGACGGCGTCGGAGGTGACCTCCTCGGCCTCGGCCTCGTAGGTCAGGATGATGCGGTGCCGGAGCACGTCCGCGGCCAGCTCCTTGACGTCCTCGGGGATGACGTAGCCGCGCCCGCGCACCAGCGCCAGGGCCTTGGCCGCCCGGGCGAGGAACAGGGTGGCGCGGGGGGAGGCGCCGAAGGCGATCAGGTCCACGAGATCGCGCAGGCCGGCGGCGCGCGGGTCGCGGGTCGCCATGACCAGGTCGAGGATGTACCCCTTCATCTTGGTGTCCAGGTAGACCTGGTCCACGACGCTGCGCAGGGCCAGGAGGTGGTCGCGGTCCACGACCGGGCTCGCCTTGACGCCGCGGTCCACGAGCATGCGGTCGAGGATCTCGCTCTCCTCGGACCGGCTCGGGTAGTCGACCCTGAGCTTCATCATGAAGCGGTCGATCTGGGCCTCGGCAAGCGGGTAGGTGCCTTCCTGCTCGATCGGGTTCTGGGTGGCGAGCACCATGAACGGCTCGGGCAGCGGCCAGGTCCGGTCGCCGAGGGTGACCTGGCGCTCCTCCATGCATTCGAGCAGCGCCGACTGCACCTTGGCGGGCGCGCGGTTGATCTCGTCCGCGAGCAGCAGGTGGGTGAAGACGGGTCCCTTGCGGGGGAGGAAGTCGCCACTGCGCTGGTCGTAGATCAGGGTGCCGACGAGGTCGGCGGGCAGCAGGTCCGGGGTGAACTGGATGCGCTGGGCGTCGATGTGGAGGGTCTGGGCCAGGGTCTTGACCGCCAGGGTCTTGGCAAGCCCCGGGACCCCTTCGATGAGCACGTGGCCGCGCGCCAGCAGCCCGACGAGCAGCCGGTCGAGCAGGTAGTCCTGGCCGACGATGACCTTGCGCAGCTCGGCCTCGATGCGCTTGAGAGTGAGCGTCTCGCGCTCGACATCCCGGTTCAGGGTAGAGACATCCAGTTCCATATGTGCTCCCGGGAGACCCTGAGGGCTGCAAGGCGAGTGCCACGTAAGTTGTTGACGTTGCCGCACCTTGGGGTGCCAGGAAACGCGCCGTTTCCGGAGCTTTGGGGTCCAGGCGCCCGCCAATTTGGCACATGATACTTTCTCTCTGTGCGCGGTCCCTCCCTCAAGAAATCCCTGGGCCAGCACCATCTTACCGACGGGGCGCTCTGCCGACCCCTCGTCCACTTCCTGGAGCCCGCGGGTCAGCGGGTCCTGGAGATCGGTCCGGGGGGAGGGGTGCTCACCGCGGAGCTGCTGGCCGCGGGGGCTCGGGTGTTCGGATGGGAGCTGGATCTCGAATGGGCCGCGGTCCTGCGCCGCCGGTTGCCGGATGCCCCTCTGATTGTCGCGGATGCCCTGGAGATCGAGTGGGGGCGGCTGCCCGCGCCGACCCTGGCCGCCGGGAACCTGCCCTACAACGTGGCGACCGTGATCATCGAGCGGATGCTCCCGCACCACGACCGGGTGCCCAGGGCCGCCTTCCTGGTCCAGAAGGAGGTGGCCGACCGGCTGGTGGCGCGCCCGGGAGACGAAGCCTACGGCTCGCTCAGCCTGCTGGTCGCGGCCCATGCCCGCGCCCGTCTGCTGGGGCGGGTCCGCCGGGGGAGCTTCCGTCCACCGCCCAAGGTGGAGGGAGGCTTCGTGGGTTTCGAGCTTCAACCGCCGCCGCTCCCGCCCGGGGAGATGCCGGAGCTCATCGCGCTGATCCGCCTGGCTTTCAACCAGCGCCGCAAGACGCTCCGCAACGCCCTCGCCGCGGGCTGGGGCCGGGAACGGGCGGAGGCGGTGCTCTCGGCGGTGGGGCTGCCGGAGAAGGTCCGGGGGGAGGAGCTGGGGCTGGCGGATTTCCTGGAGATCTACCAAAGGACCAAAAGGACTTAAAGGACCAAAAGGACTCAAAGGACAAGGACACCGGCTTTTGGTCCTTTGAGTCCTTTTGGTCCTTTAAGTCCTTTCCGGCCGTTGTGCTAGACTTCATGGGTATTTGACCGGGAATTGTTCATCCTCTACCTGAGCCTGAAGCCATGTCCCTGGCAGTGATCAAGGCGACCAAGGGTCGCGAGCGGCCGACGATCTCCCCGGAGAAGGGGAATGAGCTCGTCGGATTGCTGCTCCTCGCTCTCGGCGTCATCCTCGCCTTCAGCCTGGCGACCTACCATCCCGGCGATCCCAGCGTCTTCCACCGGGTGGCCGCGGACGAGGCCCACGCGCGCAACTGGGTCGGCCCCTTCGGCGCCCATGCCGCGGCCGTGGCCTTCTCCTTCTTCGGCCTGACGTGCCTCCTGATTCCGCTCTTCCTGGTCGTCGCCGGGTGGCGGCGCCTCCGCCGGCAGGGCGCGGTGCGCGTGGTCGGCCGCGGCTTCGGCGCCCTGCTCCTGCTGGCCTCCACCCCCGCCCTGCTCCAGCTCACCGTGGGCCGCATCCACTGGCAGGACGGCTCCATCGCGGCCGGCGGCGCCTTCGGCAAGCTGCTGGTCGGCTTCCTGGACAGCTACTTCAGCTTCGTCGGCTCCCTCGTCCTGCTGGTCGCGGTGGCGGCCTGCGGGCTCGCCCTGGTCGTCCAGTCGACGCTCGGGGACGTCCTCGCCGCCTGGCGCGACCGCCTGCGGCAGCTCTGGCAGGGCTGGACCCTCGCCCGCGAGCGCCGGCGGGAGCGCCGCGAGAAGGAGCGGGCGCGGCGCCGGGTCATCACCAAGCACCTCCAGCGCGTGGTCGAGGAAAAGCAGAGGAAGGAGGAGGAGGCGCCGCACATCCCGCGCATCCCCTCCAAGCGGATGATGCAGCTCGTGCAGCCGGTCAAGCCGCTGGCTCCGGAACCTCCCCCGGAGCCCTCCGACCGCATCGACCTGCCGCTGCGCACCCTGGCCCGCGCCCGGGTCACCGAGCGCAAGGGGGAGGCGGACTTCGGCGTCCGGCGGGTGAGCGCCTCGGAGCTGCGCGAGGAGGACGAGTTCCATGCCGTGCGCGAAGCCGTCCGGGCCGCCGCGGAAGCTCCGCCGCCTCCGATCCAGGCCGCGCCTACCGGTGCTCGCAGGAGGGGCGAGCCGCAGCCCGTGCTCCCGTTCGTGGCGGAGATCGCCCCGGGGACCCTGCCGCCGGTCAACCTCCTCCAGATGGGGGAGGGCCGGAGCGCCATGGACGAGGCCGAGCTGGTCCGCCTGGGCGAGATGATCCGCAGCCGCTGCGCCGAGTTCGGCGTCGACGGTTCGGTCGAGGCCATCAGTCCCGGCCCGGTGATCACGGTGTTCGAGTTCCAGCCCGCTCCCGGAGTCAAGGTCAGCCAGATCGTGAACCTTCAGGACGACCTGGCGCTCGCGCTGCGGGCCGAGTCGGTGCGCATCGACCGCATGCCCGGCCGGTCCACGCTCGGCATCGAGGTGCCGAACAAGGAGCGCGCCATCATCCGCCTGGGCTCGCTCCTGGCGGACGAGCGCTTCAAGAAGTCCCCCTCGGTCCTCACCATGGCCCTGGGCACGGACATCAACGGCCAGCCCTACTACGCCGACCTCGCCACCATGCCCCACCTGCTGGTAGCCGGCGCCACGGGCGCGGGCAAGAGCGTGGGCCTCCAGTCGATGATCACCTCGATCCTCTACAAGGCCACGCGCGACGAGGTCCAGTTCATCTTCATCGATCCCAAGCGGATCGAGCTCGGGGTCTATGCCGACATCCCGCACCTCAAATGCGAGGTGGTGGTGGACCCGAAGAAGGCGGCCAACGCCCTGCGCTGGGCCGTGGCCGAGATGGAGCGGCGCTACCGGCTGCTCGCCGAGGTCCACGTCCGTTCGATCGCCTACTACAACCGGGCGATCCAGGACCCGTCGGTGCAGGAGCGGCTGTCGCTCTCCGAGGGGGGCGAGAGCGCTTTCACCGCCGCGGATCTCAAGCCGCTGCCCTACTACGTGGTGGTCATCGACGAGCTGGCTGACCTGATGATGGTCTCCTCCTCGGACGTGGAGACCTCGATCGCGCGCCTGGCGCAGATGGCCCGCGCCGTGGGCATCCACTTGATCGTGGCGACGCAGCGGCCGTCGGTGGACGTGCTCACCGGCACGATCAAGGCGAATTTTCCCTGCCGCATCTCCTTCGCCACGGCGAGCCGGCACGACTCGCGGACGATCCTGGACCAGGTGGGATCCGAGAAGCTGCTGGGCCGGGGCGACATGCTGATGATGCCTCCGGGCTCGTCGCGGATCATGCGCCTGCACGGCGCCTACATCTCGGAGCAGGAGACCGCGGGGCTGATCCGCTGGCTCAAGAAGCAGGGCAAGCCGGAGCTCGATCCCGACGTGCTGCGCGCCTCCGAGGGCGAGGGCGGCAACTCGGGCGACGGCGGCGACAACGACGACGATCTCTACGAAACGGCGGCCAAGCTGGTGGTCACGGAGCGCCAGGCCTCGGCCAGCTTCCTCCAGCGCCGCATGCGGGTCGGCTTTTCCCGCGCCGCCCGCCTCATCGACATGATGGAGCGCGACGGCCTCCTCGGCCCCGCCCAGGGCAGCAAGCCCCGCGAAGTCCTGGTCCGCCCCGACTACTTCCAGGAGATCGACGACGTCCGGGGAGCGGTCGAGGAGATCGAGTAGCCGGTCGATCCCGCTGGAGAATCGTCAGGCGCCCGCTGCCCAATCCTCCAGGCGGAGCCCGGACACGCGAGAGAACTCTCCGAAATTGTGGGTAACCAGAATCCCGTCCAGGCTGCGGACGTGCCCGGCGATCAGCAGGTCGTAAGCGCCGATCGGGGTCCCGGCTGCCGCAAGCTCGGCCCGGACGGCACCGGCTTCGTGCGCCGCGGAGGAGGTCCAGTCCAGGACCTCGACGTTCTCCAGGAAAGCCCCGACGACGCGCCGCAGATGGTCACGGCGCTCGCTCCGCAAGATTCCATACTCGAGCTCGAAGAGGGTGACCACGGAGACCTTGAGCTCGCGCACGGCAAAGGCCTTCACCCGCTCGACCATCGTGGGGTGAGCGCGTTTCATGAGGTAGCTGCAGATGTTCGTGTCGAGGACGTACATCAGAGGGGCGGCCGGTCCTGGGGAGACGGATCGTCCCCGGGCTCGAAATCCGGCGGCAGGACGAGCGACGGATCGGCAAAGAAACGATCCCAACCGCCTCGAGCCAACGGCCGGAGGATCAAGGCATCTCCTTGCCGCTCGATCGTCACGGTCTCCGCATCCAGGCTCAGCTCGACCGGGATTCGGACTGCCTGATTACGGCCATTGCGAAAGATTCTTGCGACCATCGGCGCCATGTCGGCCTCCTGCCTCAGCCTATGCGCTAAGCATAGGCCAGGAATCAAAGCTGGTCAAGGCACCGTAAACATCCTCAACAACCCCCGTTGAGGATCGCCACACCCCCTCCAAATCCAATCTGCTGCGGTCTTCCACGGCTTTTCCCCACAGGGATGGCCCCGAGAGCTGTTGATTTCCTCAACAGTCCCATTCCCGCGTTTTGAGCGGAAGCTCCATGTTTGCAGAGAGTTGGCTCGTTGGCGCGGCCCTTGCCCTTACAGATAGCCAGAAAGTGGAGGGTAACGCCATGGTCGCCATACTGGTCCTGTTCACCATCATCCTCTGCCTGACGATCGACTACTTCGCCGAGCGGGCGAAGCTGCGGCGCGCAGCTCCGGCGCCGGATACCGCGATTCCGCGGCCCCTCTCCGTGAGAGCGCCCGTGGACCTCACCAACGTTCCCGCCGGGATCTTCCTCGGACCCGGACATTCCTGGATGGAGCTGGAGCCCGCGGGCCAGGTGCGCGTGGGCGTGGACCGGCTGCCGCTGGTCCTCCTCGGCCAGCTCGACGAGATCGACGCCGCGCCCGCCGGCACCGAGCTGCGGCATGGAGACCGCCTGGCCCTGCTGCGCCAGGGCGACAAGGCCATCGAGGTCAAGTCCCCCGTGGACGGCCGGGTCTCCGCCGTGAACACCGACCTCACCCCGGAGCGCCTCGCCGCCCGACCCTTCGGCAGCGGCTGGATCGTGCGGATGGAGCCGCGCGAGCTCGGCGCCGCCCTGCGCCGCCTCCATGTGGCCGACGAGGCCCGGACCTTCCTGCGCAACGAGCTCGGCAACCTGCGCGACTTCCTGGCCGGCCTCTCGCTCGCCGGGCACGGCAGCGTCGCCATGGCCACCCTGCCCGACGGCGGACTGCCCGTCGAAGGGCTCGCCCGCCGGCTGTCGGCGGAGGAGTGGCAGGAGCTGACGGAGCGCTTCTTCTAGTCAGGAGATCGCCATGAAACCCGCAAAGCCCGCGATGTTGATCGACCTGACCCGCTGCATCGGCTGCGAAGCGTGCGTCTGGGCGTGCAAGGAGTCCAACGGGTTGCCCCGGGAGTCCGGGGTGACCCGCCTCTCCTCGACCACCTGGAGCGCGCTGGAGAGGCACCGGGGCATTCCGGTCCGCCGCCAGTGCATGCACTGCCTGGAGCCCGCCTGCGCCTCGGTCTGCCCGGTGGGGGCCCTGCACAAGATCCCCGCGGGGCCGGTCCTCTATGACGCGGACAAGTGCATCGGCTGCCGCTACTGCATGGTCGGCTGCCCGTTCGGCGTGCCGAAGTACGAGTGGGACAAGCCGCTGCCCACGGTCAAGAAGTGCCTGTTCTGCTTCGAGAACCGCGTGGCCCAGGGGCGCCAGCCCGCCTGCGCCGAGGCCTGCCCGACGGGAGCCACCCTGTTCGGAGACCGCGACGAGCTGCTCAAGACGGCTCGCGAGCGGATTGCCGCCGCGCCGGACAGGTACGTCCAGCGCATCTACGGCGAGATGGAGGCCGGGGGCACCTCGATGCTCTATCTCTCCGCCGTCCCCTTCGAGGAGCTGGGCTTCAAGACGACGCTGGCCTCCGAGTCCTATCCCGGGATGACCTGGGAGATCCTCTCCAAGCTGCCCAGGGTCGTGTCGGTCGGCGGCGCAGTCCTCGCTGGCATCTGGTGGATCACCGGCCGGCGCGACACGCTGGACCAGGTCCGGCGCGGCGAGATCACCCTCGACGAAGCCATGGAAAAGAAGCCGCCTCTCGTGCCCATCGGTCTGGGAAAAGGAGCGAAGCCATGCTGACCCAAGTCAAAGACCGGCTCGCCCGCCTCACCCTCTGGCAGGGCGTGCTCCTCGGCGTCCTGGCCGCGGGCCTCTATGCCACGGTGCTGCGCTTCGCCAAGGGCCTCGGCGCCGTCACCCATCTCTCCGACCAGTTCCCCTGGGGCCTCTGGATCGGGTTCGACATCCTGGTGGGCGTGGGCCTCGCCGCCGGCGGCTTCGTCATCGCCGCCACGGTCCACGTCTTCCGGATGGAGCGCTACGAGGCGATCGCCCGGCCGGCGGTGCTCACCGCCTTCCTCGGCTACGTGCTCGTGATCGTGGCGCTGCTGTTCGACCTCGGGCTGCCCTACCGCATCTGGCACCCCCTGGTGATGTGGAACCCGCACTCGGTGATGTTCGAGGTGGCCTGGTGCGTCACCCTCTACACCACCGTGCTCTTCCTGGAGTTCACACCGCTGGTCTTCGAGCGCTTCGGGCTCAAGAAGCCGCTCCGGTTCATGCGGGCGGTCTATGTGCCGCTGGTCATCGTGGGCGTGCTGCTCTCGACGCTCCACCAGTCGTCCCTGGGGAGCCTCTACGTCATCGTGCCGGACAAGCTCCACGGCCTCTGGTACTCGCCGCTGCTGCCGGTCTTCTTCTTCCTGACCGCGGTCGCCGGCGGGCTCGCCATGACGATCTTCGAGTCGTTCATGAGCTTCCGGGCGTTCGGCAAGCGTCTGGAGCCCGAGCTGCTCTCCGGCCTCGGCCGCGTGGCCGTGGTGGTGCTCGGGGTCTACGCGCTGATCAAGGGCCAGGACCTCGCGGCCCGCGGCAACCTCGGGCTGATCTTCCAGGTCACCCCCGAGAGCGTGCTGTTCTGGGGCGAGGTCGGGTTGGGCGTATTGCTGCCGATGGTGCTCTTCGCTCTGCCGAAGGTGCGGGCGAGCGAGCGCGGGCTCTTCTTCGCCGCGCTGCTGACGGTCATGGGGTTCATCCTGAACCGCCTGAACGTGGCGGTGACGGGCATGGCCGCCTCGTCCGGCGTCACCTACATCCCGTCCTGGATGGAGTTCGCGGTGACCGCGAGCATCGTGGGAGCGGGCTTCGTGCTCTTCGCCCTGGCGGTGAAGTACCTGCCGATCTTCCCCAAGGAAGAGCTGCCTCCCGAGGGTGTGGACCCGGTGCTGCTGCGCCGGCGCCCGGCGCTGAGCCGGGGGGTGCTCGCGGCGCTCTGGGGCCTCATGCTGGTCGGGATCGTGGGCGTGGCTCTGAGCACGCCCGAGTCGGTCCTGGCCGGACCGGCGGAGGCCGCGGAAGCTACCGCGGTGGCGAGAGAGCCGGAGACGCTGCGCCTGCCGCCGCCGTACACCTTCCCCGCCTCCGGGGAGAGCCCGGGGCCGGTGGTGTTCGACCACGAGGTCCACGCCATGGCGGCGGACAACCAGTGCAAGGCGTGCCACGCCTCGCTCTTCCGGCTGACCGAGCCCGGCACGCCGGTCTCCGGGAAGCTGACCTACGAGGCGGTTCACGAAGGAGCGCTCTGCGCCTCCTGCCACGACGGCAAGACGGCCTTCGCGGTGGACGAGGACTGCAGCAACTGCCACGGGCAGTAAGGAGGGAGCCATGCTCCGCCACGACACCCAGCCTCTCGCCAGCGTGATGCCACCCGGGCTCCTGCCCTGCGTGTGGATGAGCGCCGGGCTGGTCGCCTTCAAGCTGTGCGACCGGGAGGGGGAGTGCGAGAGCTGCCCCTTCGACCAGGCGATGCGGTCTCCGCAGGGCGGCCCCCGCCGGCGCCGGAGGCCGTCCGCGAGCCCTCTGCGCCCGGCCTGACCTACCCGTCGGCCGCCTCCCGCCCCTCCCAAAGTGCGGGGCGGGAGGCGGCCGGCCCCGCCTAAGATCCTCCTGGTGCCATGTCCTTCTTCCGCTTGCGTCTGCCTGCCGTGTTCAGCTCCCTGGGTGTGGGGCTGTTCTTCTGGCTCCTCACCCTGGTCTTCGCGGCCTTCACCGCCTACGCGTTCCTGAGCCTCCGCATCACCGAGCGCCAATGGCGCCAGACGGTCGAGGGCGGCGCGCTCGCCTGGAGCGAGCTGATCCAGCAGGCCACCCGCTACGGCATGCTCCTCGACCGCAGCGAGGACGTGGATCACATCCTGCGCACGGTCGCCTCGACCCCCGGCGTGGTCGGCGTGCGCCTGTACGACAGCCGGGGCCTGATCGTCCACTCGGGCGATCCCGTCGAGGTCGGCCGCCGGGTGTCCCTGGTCGCCATCCCCCAGGTGGAGCAGGTGCGGGTCTTCCAGGGCGGCAACGGCCACCGGGTGCTCGGGCTGACGAACCCGATCGAGAACTCCCGCGACTGCGCCACCGCCGCGTGCCACGCCCACGCCGGGGGCGAGACCGTCCTGGGCGCGCTCGACGTCCGCATGTCCATGGCGGACGCGGACGATCGCCTGGAGGCCGTCCGCCGGCTGAGCCTGACGGCCGCGGTCCTCATGGCCCTGGTCGTGGGGGCCGGCTCGGCGCTGTTCATCGAGCGCTTCGTCCGCCGGCCGGTGCACGCGCTGATCGAGGGCACCCGGCGCATCGCCCGCGGCGACCTCGACAGCACCCTGGAGCTGGGCACCCAGACCGAGATGGGCCAGCTCGCCCTGGCCTTCAACCGCATGACCGCCGACCTCGCGCAGGCCCGCCGGGAGAACGAGGACTGGTCCCGCACCCTGGAGCAGAAGGTGGCCCATGAGACCGCCGAGCTCTCCCGCACCCAGCGCCAGGTGGTGCACATGGAGAAGATGGCCTCGCTCGGCACGCTCGCCGCCACCGTCGCCCACGAGCTCAACAACCCGCTGGCCGGGATCCTCAACTACGCGAAGCTGGTGGAGCGCACCCTCGGCGACGGCGGCGTGACGTCCGGGGACCGGGAGGAGGTCCGCCGCTTCCTCCACGTCATCGAGAAGGAGGCCGGCCGCTGCGGCAAGATCGTCCGCGACTTCCTCCTCTTCGCCCGCCGCTCCGGCGGCGAGCTCGCCCTCCATGCGCTCAACCCGATCGTCGAGCAGTCGCTCGCCATCCTCCGCCACCACCTGGAGATGAGCCGGGTGGCGCTCGCCTGGACGCCGCTCGACGGCGACGACGGGATCGTCTGCGACGCCGGCCAGATCCAGCAGGCGCTCGTCGATCTCTTCGTCAACGCCGTGGAGGCCATGCCCGAGGGCGGCATCCTGACGGTCGCGCTCCACAGTATTGGCGGCGAGGGTGGCGAGGTGGAGGTCGCCGTGGCCGATACCGGCATCGGCATCCCGGACGACGCCCTGCCGAAGATCTTCGAGCCCTTCTTCACCACCAAGGAGGGCAAGGTCGGGGCCGGGCTCGGGCTGTCCGTGGTCTACGGCATCGTCGAGCGGCACGGCGGCCGCATCGAGGTCGATTCGGAGGTGGGAAAGGGGACGGCCTTCCGGCTGGTCCTGCCAAGAAGGAGAGAGCCATGAGCGAAGCGTCCAGCATCCTGATCGTGGACGACGAATTCTCGGTGCGCGACTCGCTGGAGCACTGGTTCCGGCGGGACGGCTACCGCACGGGCAGCGCCAAGGACGCCGAGGAGGCCCTGAAGCGCCTCGACGCCGAGAGCTGGGACGTCGTGCTCATCGACATGAAGATGCCGGGCATGGACGGCCTGGAGCTGCAGCGCCGCATCCGCGCCCAGGACCCCCAGGCCGTGACCATCATCCTCACGGCCTACGGCTCGGTCGAGAGCGCGGTCGTGGCTTTGAAGGAAGGGGCGTTCGACTACATCAACAAGCCGATCGATCCCGACGAACTGGCGCACGTGGTGCAGCGGGCCCTGGAGCAGAAGCGCCTGCGCACCGAGAATGTGGCGCTCAAGGCGAAGCTCGAAGAGCTCTCGGGGCTGCCGCGGATCGTGGGCGAGAGCCGTGAGATCCACAAGGTGCTGGAGCTGGCCAGGGCGGTGGCGCCCACGGACGCCACGGTCCTGATCCGCGGCGAGAGCGGCACCGGCAAGGAGCTGATCGCGCAGGCGATCCACACCGGCAGCCACCGGCGCTACTTCGCCATGGTGCCGGTCAACTGCGGCGCCCTGCCCGACACCCTGCTCGAAAGCGAGCTCTTCGGCCACGAGCGCGGCGCGTTCACCGGCGCCCAGTACCGGCGCAAGGGGCGCTTCGAGATGGCCGACGGCGGCACGCTGTTCCTCGACGAGGTGGGGACGCTCAACCCCAAGACCCAGGTGGACCTGCTGCGCGTGCTGGAGAGCAAGGAGGTCACCCGCATCGGCGCGAGCAAGCCGATCAAGGTCGACTTCCGGCTGGTCTGCGCCACGAACCAGGACCTGGAGCAGATGGTGACGGAGGGCCGGTTCCGCGAGGACCTCTACTACCGGATCAACGTGGTCGGCATCCACCTGCCGGCGTTGCGCGAGCGGCGGGAGGACATCCCGCTCCTGGCGCGCCACTTCCTGGAGCGGTACTCGCTGCAGATGAACCGCCCGTTCCGCGACATCTCCCCGGAGGCGCTGGACCTGATGCTCCGCTATCCCTGGCCGGGGAACGTGCGCGAGCTGGCCAACGCGATCGAGCGCGCGCTGGTGGTGGGCAAGCCCCCGCTGGTCCGGTCCGAGGACCTGCCGCTCTCGCTCGCCGACCGCCGCGAGATCCTCCCGGCGGGGGACTCGCTCGCCGAGGTGGAGAAGGCGCACATCCGCTCGATCCTGGAGCGCAGCGACTGGAACATCAGCAAGGCGGCGCGCGTGCTGGACATCGACCGGGTGACTCTCTACAACAAGATCCGGAAGTTCGAGCTTTCGAGCTCCGCGGCGGTCCCCGTCCACGCTCCATGAGCCGCTGGTATGAGCGAAATCGTCCTGGTGCCGATCTACCTCGGCGAGCGGCCGGGCCTCCTCCGCGGCCTGGCGCGTTGCCTGGGCGAGGTCTTCGGCGTCCCGGTGGAGGTGCGGCGCCCCTGGTTCGACCCCGAGCGGTCCCTCGACCCGGAGCGGGGGCAGTACAGCTCCACCCTCCTCCTGGCTCAGCTTCAAGGAGCCCCGGGGGATGCCTGGCGGGTCCTGGGCGTGACGGGCATTGACCTCTTCATCCCCGTCCTCACTTACGTCTTCGGCGAGGCGCAGCTCCCGGGCCGGGCCGCGGTGATCTCCCTCCACCGTCTCTCCACCGAGCTCTACGGCCTGCCACCCGACGAGGAGCGGCTCGCCGATCGGGCGGAGAAGGAAGCGGTCCACGAGCTGGGACACACCTTCGGCTTGGTCCATTGCCGCCAGCCCGGCTGCGTGATGGGGACCTCGACCTACGTCGAGGAGATCGACCTCAAGTCGGCACGGTTCTGTGACGAATGCCTGGGGATGATCAGAACCGAGGAAGAGCGGGCTGGCTTGGGTGTGGTCGCGCGGCCAGCGGATCGTATAATCTGGTAGCCATGGTGACCATCGAAACCATCGCGACCATCACGGAAGACGGAACGATCACGGCCAAGGCGCCCGCATCGGCACCACGGGGCAGGCATCGGGCGGTCATCGTCCTGGAAGACGCTCCAATGGGGAGGGAGCGTCCCGCTGAAGGCCGTGGCGTCCCTGACCTGGCCGCTTTCCGCCAGAAGCTCGGTGTTGCCACCCATCCAGGCAATACGATCGTCGAGATGCGCGAGGAAGAGAGGTCGTGATCTATGCCGACACCTCCCTCCTGCTGCCGATCTACGTTCCCGAGGCAGGCAGCGAGTTGGCCAACAGCGCGGTGCAGGGGGAGACGGAGCTCCTGATCAGCGATCTGACTGTCGCCGAGCTCCTCGTTGGTCTGGCCCGCAAGGTGAAGCTGGGCACCCTAACCCGGCGGAGCCGGAACCAAACAAGTAGCGTAAAGAGGGATAGGGTATGCTTTTGGAGTGCCGAGGCCGGTGCTTCGGCATTCTTGGAGGGTACGCTTATGGT
>Ga0068862_100000658_pt1 | contig 35388 bp, 48 predicted proteins | sample KBSSwiS52_FD_66598 | JGI IMG/M metagenome (GOLD analysis project Ga0068862, IMG submission 66598) | Switchgrass rhizosphere microbial communities from Kellogg Biological Station, Michigan, USA - KBS Switchgrass S5-2 | ecosystem: Host-associated > Plants > Roots > Rhizosphere > Soil ... | reverse complement strand
GGGGGGGGGTGCAACCCATATGGGCGCTATCTAAAGGTGTAGGATTGGGATAGAGTTTCGGATCGTTCTTTCGTGAATGATGGAGAGTATCGGTGATTCTCGCTCGGATCGTCATTGTCATTCTTCGCCAGAACGTGAATAGCTTTGAACTTGCTTTCCGGAATTGATCTGGCTATGGTACGCCATGCGGCGATCGCTCAAGAAGGCGAAGAAACTCAAGAAGAAATTGGAAGAGATCTCCACCAAGGTCCCGATCAAGGGATTGGTGACGACTGATCTTGTCGCTGCGCTGAAGGCTGCGGACTGCGACGTCCTCCTCCAGCTCGCCTATTACGCGAGAGGCGATGTTGTGTCGCTTGGACTGATGACGAAGGAAGAGCTCGAGGAGGATGCCGAGTTCAACGATGTAGGGCAGGTCCTCAAACAGTCGGGTCGGGATCGCGCTCTGTTCCTCATTCCTCCCAGGATTCGCGCCAAGGCTCTCATGGAGCTCGCTCCATACATCGTCCCCCGGAAGAAGGACGAGATGAAGGAGGCTGGCCGTCAAGCTGCGAAGGTGACGTTCTACATCCCCGAGAATGGACGAGGCGTTCCGGACAAGGATGAAGAAGAGGACGACAAGTGATCATTGGCCCGCAGAAGGGACCGCAGGAGAAGTTCCTCTCCACTCGCGCGGATATCGCGTTCTATGGTGGAGCAGCAGGCGGAGGAAAGAGCTATGCTCTATTGCTCGAGCCTGTTCGGCATTGCGGGATCAAGGGTTACTCTGCGGTAATCTTCCGTAAGACCTCAGGCGAGATCACCAATGCGGGAGGCCTCTGGGACACGAGCGAAGAGATCTATCCCTATCTCGGCGCAGAGCCACGTATCTCTTCCAGGGATTGGACGTTCCCTGCAGGAGCAAACGTCGCGTTCAGTCACTTCCAGCAGGATAAGAACAAGCTCACGTGGCAGGGCTCACAGATCTGCTTCATTGGATGGGATGAGGTGACCCATTTCAGTGAAGAGATCTTTTTCTACATGCTCTCGCGCAATCGTTCTATGTGCGGAGTTCGCCCATATGTCCGTGCTACCTGCAACCCTGACCCGGACTCGTGGGTTCGTCAGTTCATTTCCTGGTGGATTGACGAAGAGACTGGATTGCCGATCCCTGAGCGGGATGGAGTAATTCGGTGGTTCGCTAGGAAGCTCGGGGTAATCCACTGGTTTGACAGCTTTGAGGAAGCTGCTGAGTATTTCGGCAGCCGGAAGAAGGCACGAAAGAAAGTCAAGTCGGTCACCTTCATCAGGTCCATGCTGGAAGATAACCAGATGCTGATGGAGAAGGACACAGGCTACGAGGCTTCGCTGGAATCACTGACATTAGTGGATCGTGAGCGACTTCGCGGTGGCAACTGGAATATCCGTCCTGTCGCGGGGATGTGCTTCAAGAAGACGTGGTTCAAGATCGTGGATGCGCACGAGAAACCCATGCGATGGGTTCGTGCATGGGATCGTGCGGCGACTCCTGTCACGGAACGGAGTAAGGATCCAGACTGGACTGCCGGCGTGAAGATGGGAATAATGGCGGATGGACGCTTTGTCATCTCGGATATCGTTCGTCTTCGTGGCACTCCACTCGAAAACAAGAACACGATCAAGAACATAGCCTCCCAGGATGGGACGGAGTGCACGATCGTTCTCCAGCAGGATCCAGGTAGCGCGGGAATCTACGAAATCTCAGATCTGGTCAAGGCTCTCGCTGGATTCATTGTTCGTCCTGATAAAGTCGAAAAATCCAAATATACAAGAGCAAAACCTCTTGCATCGCACGCGGAAGCTGGCAATGTTCTATTGGTTCGGGGCAAGTGGAACAAAGCATTCTTGGAAGAGGCTGAATCTTTCGTCGATGAAAAGACGGTAGACACTCCTCCAGGATATCACGACGACCAAGTCGACTCCGCTGCTTCGGCGTTCAATACCCTCTCGGCCGCACCGACTCCCCAGGTGAGATAAACCGTGATCACAAACCGTGATCCAAATATCGCTGATCCTTCGCACGAGGGGAAACTCGTCGCTGCATTGCAGGATGCAGTGGACTCGACGAAGAGCGCTCAGCCCGAGACGAATGCAAGCGAGCTCATCAAGATGCTGTCGCGTGTGAACGTGAGGCAGAGCGCGAAGGCTCGGTGGTTCTACAAGGGCAAGTGGAGGGATGCGGAGGAGATGACCAAGCTCTTCCCCTCGAACGAGATAACCATCCACGATCAGCATGGCCATCCCTTCTATGGGAGGCGGTCATGAACCTCGGCCGCGACTACGATCCCGCGATGGCTACGACCGCTCGCATCCGTGCGATGAGCGATGAGGAAGCGATCGCCTACGAAGCCGAGCTCCGCGCTCGTGCTCGCGTACAGGCCATGTGGCGTGAGGCCTTCTTCCGTATCGCTGTCGTCTGCAATGGAATGATTTCCGTGCTCGGTGGATGGAAGCTGGTCGACCTCATCTCCCTGCTGTGGAAGCACTGAAATGGCCAATCGTCAATTCTACCAGATGGATCTGCTGAGCGATCCGTTCGACCCGAGCACCTTCTACCTCCCAGTGAGCGATCGTGCCTCCACTGACGGAACGGGGTATCTCTCCTTCGACGATCTCGTGGATTCGCTCGTCAGCGAATACGATCTGCTCACCGGAACGGGGACGGCTGGTCAGCTCGCTGCATTCTCAGCCGCCGGCGTCCTCGGTGTGGTCCCCGTCAAGAACGCGAACAAGATCTACGCTGGCCCGACGACTGGTGCGGATGCTACCCCAGCGTTCCGTCTCCTCGTGAGCACGGACATCCCCGATCTCTCTTCGCTCTACATCACGCCCACGGATCTCACCGCTGCTCTCGCAGCGTATCTGACGATCGCCGATGCGATGACCGGATATCAGCCGCTCGATGCTGCGCTGACTGATCTCGCGGATAATGATCATCTGAATTCGCTCACCGTGGACGCGCTGGAAGTCGACCAAATAGTCGTCGTTTCCGGGACCGACAAATCGATCGGGAAATCCACTCTCGTGGGCGGGACTGTGACCGTTCCGAATACTCGCGCATCCGCGACGATGCACGTTCAGCACTCCAGGCAGGCTGCCGGAGGTACGCTCGGAAATCTCTCCATCGCCAACGTCGTCAACGGAGTTAGCTTCGACATCGTGTCGGACAACGCTCTGGATACGAGCGACGTGGCGTGGCTCATCATCGAACCTTCGTAAAGGAATACCATGCAGACCTTCTGTGAAGACGCGACGGCCGACGGCAACTATCCCTCAGCGGATGGCGTCAATCCGAGCAAGAACGACAACGTCGTGGTCGCATCAGGCGAGTTCGATGGAGCGACAGTCAAGTTCCAGATCTCCCCAGATGGGACGGCCTGGGTCGACATCGAAGACGCGAGCCTCACCGATGAGGGCACACTCCGCATCCAACTCTCCCAGCAGATGAAGGTGCGAGTCGTCATCTCCGGTGCAGGCGCGGGCACCGAAGTGACTGTGAAGGCTGCCTGACATGCCGCTCGTCACACCCCTCGTTGGTGGTGGAACCGGAAGGCCGAAGTTCGTCACCACCGTCGCTCCCTCGCTGTCCGGTGGCGGACACGTCGGCGAAGAGATCACCTGCAATCATGGGTCGTACACGCCGACTCCTGACAACTACCTCTATCAGTGGCTCGCCGATGGTCTCCCCATCTCGGGCGAAGACGAGGACACGTTCACTCCTGGTGAGGAATACGAAGGCGCTGAAATCAGCTGCCTCGTCTATCCCCAGTCGCTGATCTCCGGTCGCGCTGTCGCCACCGAATCCGATGTCATCACCGTTCTGCACGGTGCGGTCTGGACTGCGCGGGCGGGTGGTGCGACAAGCCAGTGGAACAAAGTCGCGAGCAACGGACTGGGAGTCCTGGTCGCAATCGCGAACTCGGGAACCAACGGCAATCGCACCATGCGATCCACCGATGGAGGCCAGACGTGGGCTCCGGTCGCAGCCGCCTCGGCCTCCAACTGGCAGAGCGTCTGCTATGGGAACGGACGATTCGTCGCCTGCGGTACTTCTCCCAGTGGTGCGCAGAACACCGACATCATGTTCTCCACGGACCAGGGCCTGACCTGGACGCACGCCACCACGACCCCGAATAACAACGGTCACATGGACGTCGTCTATGGTGGCGGTAACTTCGTGGTCGTCAGCCTGAATGGCACCGGCAATCGCTCGATGTACTCGACCGATGGCGGCGTCACCTGGACCGATTCGACTGGCGCTCCGGACAACATCTGGAACGCTGTCGCTTTCGGGAACGGCGTGTTCGTGGCAGTCGCGGAGAGCGGCACGAATCGCACGATGCGCTCGACGGATGGTGGTGCGACATGGACTGCAGTCGCCGCAGCCTTCGCCTCGAAGTGGGTGAAGATCGCGTACGGCAACGGTCGCTTCGTGGCTGTCGCGATCGAAGCTCTGGTCGCCAACGCGATCATGGTCTCCGACGATCTGGGTCTCACCTGGGCGAAGAAGACCGCTCCTGCTGCGAACGACTGGCGCGGTATCGCCTACGGTGCAGCGACGTGGGTCGCTGTCTCGGCGACCGGCACCGGGAATCGGGTGATGACCTCGGTCGACAACGGGGACACCTGGGTCTCGCACAACGCAGCGAACGACTACAACTGGCAGGACGTCTGCTGGGATGCGACTGCCGAACTCTTCTGTGCCGTCGCGAATAGCGCTCAGGCCAACTGTGCGATGACCGCCCCATGAACTTCATCGACCGAATGAGAATGGGCCTCGCGCTCGCGGTCACACCGAAGCTCACCGAGAAGAGTTCGCTGATCGGTAACACGATCAGCTTCTTCGCTTTGGGTCAGCCGATCTGGACGCCTCGTCAGTACGATGAACTGACGAAGGTCGGCTACCAGATGAACGTGATCGGTTACAAGGCGATCACTCTCATCACCAGAGCATTCGCTGGCATCGACATCGGCCTCTACGAAGCGGATGGCGATGAGGTCGAAGAGCACGAGGTTCTGGATCTGCTCAAGCAGCCGAATCCCTTCCAGTCAGGCCGGAAGTTCCGTCGCAACCTGATGGGCTACTTCTGCCTGGATGGGAACGCCTACGTGGAAGGTGTGGACAGCGACGTCGACAATGGCGATGCGCTCAAGGCTGGCCCGCTCATGGGCGCGCCGATCGAGCTCTACACGCATCGTCCCGATCGCATGACGGTTCTTCCCTCGCCCCTCGGCACGCCGATGGGATTCGAGTACCGCGCCAATGGCCGCAAGCGGACGTGGCTCGTCGATGAATCGGATGGTTCGGGTCCGATGATCCACATCAAGATGTTCAATCCGCTGGACGATTGGTATGGCATGTCGCCGATCGAGGCGGCGGGATGGAGCATCGATCAGCACAACGAGTCGAGCAAGTGGAACAAGTCGCTGCTCCAGAACGGTGCACGCCCCTCAGGCGCGATGGTCTACAAGCCTTCGGGCGTGATCGGTGCGACCCTGACCGCCGAGCAGTATGAGCTCTTCAAGAAGCAGCTCGAAGAGAAGATGCAGGGTGGGAACAACGCTGGCACCCCCCTCATCATGGACGGAGGTATGGAGTGGCAGGAGATGGGCATGTCGCCCAAGGATATGGACTGGCTCCAGGGCCGGAACAATTCCGCACGTGAGATCGCGATGGCCTTCGGTGTTCCCGCCCAGATGCTCGGCATCCCCGGCGACAATACCTACAAGAACATGGAGGAAGCTCGCGCTTCGTTCTACGAGGAGACGGTCATTCCTCTGGGGAAGGAACTTCTCGAGTCGCTCAGCAACTGGCTTCTCCCCGCCTATGGTCTGGAGGGCCACGAGCTTCGCCTCGAAGAGGACAACATTTCTGCTCTCTTCCCCAGGAGAGCCGCGAAGTGGACGATGATCAAGGACGCTCCGCTCACCACGAACGAGAAGCGTAGGGAGCTCGGCTATGATGACCTTGAGAGTCCTCTGGCTGATGAATACCTTGTTCCTTCTGGGGTTACTCCTCTGGATGATCTCGGTGCTACTGAGGACCAAGTCATGCCGGACGGCACGGTCGTTCCGGGCTCCGACCCCCATTCTGCCAACCGAGAGGAAGGCGACGATTCGGCTGAGGAAGACGATTCAAAGATTCCTCCGAAGGATGGCGAAGAGGAAGGCGACGAGGAGAAGCCCAAGAAAAAGCCGAAAGCTCCGCCTGTGAAGAAGTCGGCATCGGCTCTTCGCAACGCAGTCAAGCGACTTGAGGGTGTGTACCCTCACCCGCGGAGGCGTGGGTGAACAAGCGTCGCGCAATCTACTTCAAGCAGGAAGAGCTTCGTCGCTCCCTCGAGCGTACGCTTCGCGTGCGTGTCGGACAGGAGCTTCGCTTCACTGCTCGGAATGCTGCGCGACTCTACCCGGCTTGGGAGTCAGCGATCGCATCTCATGCGATGCGCCTGCACTCCATCCTCGAGAACTTCTACATGATCGCTCTGCAGAAGTCCACGAGCGCGCTCAATAAGCAGGCCCTCAAGTCTGGCTTCTCCTGGATGGAGATCAAGGCGAAGGCCGATGGTCTCGGCCGCGAACAAGCAAAGTGGGCTCGCGACAATGCTGCGAAGAAGGTCGGGGAGATTACCAAGACTACTCGCGGCAAGATCGCTGACGCCATCACGCGTGGCACCGAAGAGAACCTCAGCGACAGCGAAATCTCCAAGCTCATCATCCGCCGTGCGGGTGGTAGCATCACGAACTCCCGTGCGCTGATGATCGCTCGCACCGAGTCGCATTCTGCTGCGCAGGCTGGAGGCCTGATGGCGGCTCAGGCTCTGGGAGTGGTACAGTCCAAGGAGTGGATCGCCGCTGAAGACGAGCGCACTCGCGAATCACATGCCGATGCCGATGGCCAGATCGTGGACATCGACGACAACTTCTCGGTGGGCGACGCCTCACTCTCCTTCCCAGGAGACCCGGACGGTCCCGCGGAGGAAATCATCAACTGTCGGTGCGTGGTCAAATACGGCATCCACGCTGCCGACGAAAACCTACAGGACGCAACATGAGCATGGAATACAAGAACTGCTCCTTCGAACTCAAAGCCCTTAGCGATAAGGGAGAGTTCGAAGGCTACGCCACGAAGTTCAATGAGGTCGATCGCGAAGGGGACATCATGCTCCCCGGTTGCTACGACAAGACCTACGAGGAGCACAAGGCAGCCGGCACTCTGCCGTCTCTGCTCTGGAACCATAAGCTCGATCTTCAGTGTGGAGATCTCCTCGCTGTCGACATCGACAAGATCGGTGTCAAGGTGAAGGGTGTGGTCTGGAAGGACCAGGGAATCCCGAGCGCGAATCAGGCGTGGAACATGCTCAAGGGAACTGGCGTGAAGGCCATGTCCCAGGGATTCATGATCCGTGCGCGTGGTGCGATCCCCGCTGGCGTGAAGGCGAAGCGCGCCATCGCCGAGACCGAGTGGCTCGAGACTTCCTTCACCTCCATCCCCATGCTCAAGTCCGCGCTGATCACCAGCGTGAAGAGCTTGGATATCATCTCTCTCTCCCAGGCCGAAGAGATCCTGCGCGACGCAGGCTTCTCCCACTCGGAGGCGAAAGCCTTCATCAGTGGCCTCAAGAAGGGAATGGAACCGCCTCGTGACGAGGTCGCTCCGGCCCTCGCAGCGCTCAAGAAAGTCGGCGACCTCTTCGCGTCGAAGAAGTAGCCAAACCAACCTCAGCACAGAAAGAACACCACATGTCGGAAGTCGAAATGAAGGCATTCACGGACGCCGTCGAGAAGCTCGGCAGGAACTTCGAAGAGTTCAAGCACGAGAACGACGTTCGTCTCAAGGACATCGAGAAGAAGGGCAAGACCGATCCTCTGCTCACCGAGAAGCTCGAGAAGATGGACAAGGCCATCGGCGAGTTCGCCTCCGAGAAGGACAAGCTCGTCCTCAAGATGAAGCAGCTCGCCGCTGCTCGCTCGACCGGCGACATCGAGGAGACCGAGGAGCAGATCGAGGCCAAGAGCCTGTTCCGCGAATTCCTCGTCGAGGGCAAGCACACCAAGTCCGTCGGCAGCCCCGAGTTCTTCGTGAACAAGTTCATCCCCGAGAGCAAGGGTGGCAAGCTCGAGCGCAAGTCCATGTCGGTGATGAGCGATCCGGATGGCGGCTTCATGGTCACTAACGACATGAACGGTCGCATGATCAAGAAGCTGCACGAGACCAGCGATATGCGTCGCGTGGCCAGCGTGCAGACCATCTCGGGCGCCGCCCTCGAAGGCATCCGCGATCTCGATCAGGCGGACTACGGCTGGGTCGGTGAGAAGTCGGATCGGCCCGAGACCTCGACGCCCGCCCTGAAGGCGTACCTGATCCCGGTGCATGAGATGTACGCCATGCCCATGGTCACCCAGACCCTGCTCGACGACGCGAACTTCAACCCCGAGCAGTGGCTCGCGGACAAGGTCGCCGATCGCTTCTCGCGCGCCGAGAACGACGCGTTCGTGAACGGCACCACCAACGTGAAGCCCCGTGGCTTCCTCGGCTATCCCGTCGGCACGACCAACCCCGGTCAGGTCGAAGAGATCGCTTCGGGCACCAACGCCGTGATCACCCCCGACACCATGTTCGATCTGGTGACCGCGCTGAAGTCGCCCTATCGTGCGAACGCGCAGTTCGGCATGCATCGCCTCACCACCGCCCTGCTCCGCAAGATCAAGGACGGCGAGGACCGGTACCTCTGGGATCCGGGTCTCAACGGCAAGATGCAGCAGCAGTTCCTCGGCTACGCGATCAACGAGTTCAACGATATGCCCGTGCCGGCCAACGGCTCGCGCAGCATCGCCTTCGCCGACTGGAAGGAGTTCTACCTGATCGTCGACCGTGTCGGTATCCGCACCCTGCGCGATCCCTACACCTCGAAGCCCTACATCAAGATCTACGTCACGAAGCGCACCGGTGGCGACGTGACCAACTTCGAGGCCGGCAAGACCTACCGCCTCGGGGCCTGATCCGTCTCACCCAGGAAATGAACGTCCCATCCTCTGGTGTGTTGCCAGAGGATGGGTTGGTTCTCAAACTCAATCTCAAGGAACAATTCCATGCAGCGTGATCTCGTTTCCAACCTCCTCCTGGCGCTGTGCATCGCGCCGGTGGACGTCACCGCCGATGTCGACGGCGTCGGTGTCGACGTTCGCAACTATGAGTCCTCGATCCTCTTCGCCTCGGGCGGAGCGATCGTGGCCGCCGGTCTCGTCACGCCGAAGGCGTACGAGTCCGACGACTCGACCAATGGCACCGATGGCACGTGGACCGCAGTCGCGGCCGCGGATCTCCAGGGTGCCTTCGTGGCGCTGACCGCTGGCTCCGTCCAGAAGGTCGGCTACGTCGGTCGCAAGCGGTGGGTCCGCGTCAGCGCGGACTACACCTCGGGCACGTCCATCGTGTTCTTCTCAGGCGTGATCGCGGGTCGCCCGCACTCGGCCCCGGTCGCCTGAGGACTGCGAGGACTTGACTACGTGTCCTCCCACGTAGGCCAATACCTCCTCGCCACGAAAGTCCAGACAAGGACGAAGGCAAGATAGTCCGGCATCTGGCACCAAACTTCGGTCAACCCTAGAACAGGAATCATCATGAAGATCAAATTCATCAAGCCCCTGCGCATCGCGCTCGGCGGCATCGACGTGAAGAAGTACGAGCCCGGGCAGGTCATCGAGGATCCTCACCAGGACGTGCTCGCCGACCCGTCCTACTTCGAAATCGTCGATGAGGAAGCTCTCGCCGCGCAGAAGCTGCACGACGACAAGCAGTCCCTGCGCGATGAGATCGTGAAGACCGAGACCCGTGTGGTCCAACTCCACGACGAGTTCGAAGCGCGCTTCGGTGAGAAGCCCTTCGCCGAGGCCGACACCCTCGACGACAAGGACGGCGATGGGGATCAGGACGACGACAACCTCGGAGACCCGGAAGACAAGAACAACGACAACTTCTGGGAGGATGTCACCCTCGACGAGGGCACCAAGGACGAGCGCACCGAGCGGCAGCGCATCGTGAAGAAGCACGAAAAGAAGAAGTCCAAGAAGAAGGGAAAGTAAGTCGTGAAGAAGTACAACGAGGTAATCAGCGGAACGGAGCCTGTGACGGCCGCTCAACTGGCTGCGTCGTTGTACGTCACGGATCCGGCGCAGAACGCGAAGCTCGAGAACCTGATCATCGTCGCTCGTCAGCAGATCGAATCCCACTGTCGCATCGCGATCGTCAAGCGGACGTACACGATGTTCATGGATGGGTTCGGGTATGGGTACCGGAGGGATCGGCAGGAGTGGTGGAATGGCGTGCGTGAGGCTCCCATCTCGGAGCTCCACTGCGTCCCCAGAGAGATCTATCTCGGGTACCCTCCGCTCCGGTCCGTGACCTCTGTCTCCACCTTCAATGATGCTGACGAGGAGACGGTCTTCGCTGCCGGTGGATACTACGTGGACAATGCTTCCATGCGGCAGCAGGGCCGCGTCGTTCTTCGCCAGGGAGGTATCTGGCCGGTCGCTCTTCGCGTGGCGAACTCGGTCAAGGTGGTGTTCGTCGCGGGCTACGACGATGGTTCGGTTCCGGCCGAGATCAAGCAGGCGATCATCGGCGTGGCCTCGTGGCTCTACGCCAATCCTGGGGACTGCGACAAGAACTGCACCGAGATGTGCGGAGCCGCAGCCCTCGTCAAATCCTTCGTGGTCTACTTCCCCAAATGAGCATCGAACTCTGCTCTGGCGATCTCAAGACTCCGGTCTCCTTCGGTAAGGAGAGCGCTACCGGAGATGCGATCGGTGGTCAGACCATCCAATTCACCATGATGGTTACCACGAATGCGAAAGTCGTGGACATCAGCGGTCGCGAAGAGTACAAGACTCAGTCGCGTCGCACGGTGAAGACTTACAAGATGACGATGCGCTACAACCCCTCGATCGTTTCCAAGATGAACGTTCGCTGGAAGGGGAAGGAAGGCGTGATCGTGGATGTGAACAACGATGAGGAAGCCGACAAGTGGCTCGTCCTCAAGGTAGAGGAGAACATCGGTGAGTAGAGTAGTGAGCGGTACCATCAAGGGGGTTGATACCCTGCGCCTGAAGCTCGCCGCTCATCTCAAAGCGGTGAATGACAAGACGCTGATCGCTCTGAAGAAATCGGCGGTGCTGATCCAGGCATCCGCAGTCTCGAAGATCCAGAAGGGGCCGAAGTCTGGTCGTCAGTACGGCGATCACAAAGCCTCTGCTCCTGGAGAAGCGCCTGCTACCGACACCGGTAGGCTCGTTCGCAACATCGGGTTCGAGATCGACACCGATCGCAAGGAAGCGACCGTCATCTCGCGCGCGCCCTACTCCGCTCCGCTGGAGTTCGGCACCAACGATGGGAAGATCCTCCCTCGTCCGTTCATGCAGCCCTCGTTCCTCGAGAATCTCCCCGAGATCCGTCTCTTGCTGAAGGAAGCCGCTCGTGGGTGACTTCACTATTCCTCTACGTGCTGCTCTGATCGCGCGCTTCAGCGCTGATGCCGGACTGCTCGCCCTCATCAAGGCCGACGGTGGAGTGCCGCGCATCTGGGACAGTGTCCCTCCAGAAGAGGTCTTCCCTTACATCCGTCTGGGAGATGACAGCTTCTCCGACTATGGTGACAAGAGCGAACCGGGTCAGGAGAACTACTCCAACTTCCACATCTTCGACCGCAACCCGAAGTCGGGTTATCGCGGACAAAAGAATGTGAACCTGATTCAGGCCCGTCTCTACGCACTCCTCCACGAGAAGCAGATGGACGTCGAGGGCGGACAGGCGTACCTCATTCGCTTCTCCTCCCAGAGAGTCCTCACGGATGATGGGCTCATGTGGCACGGCATCTCTCGGTACCGTTTTCTCATCTCCTAACCTCCTTAGAAAGGAATTCCCATGACGGTTCTCACTCAGGTCCCCGCCAACGTTCGTCCCGATACGACCAAGGCTCTCGAAGCCGGTAAGGTCGGTGAGGCGGTCGTCGCCGGCAACGTCATCTACCGCAACACTGTCACCAATCGCTGGTGGAAGTACGACGCCGATGGCACCGATGCCGCGACTCAGCTCGAGCTCGCGATCGCGATGAATTCCGCGCCCGGCGCCGAGCAGCCCATCCAGTTCCAGCGCCTCGATGGCTCGCTGATCAACGTCGGTTCCGCTGTCGAAGTCGGCCGGTCCTATTGGGCTGCCGGTACCGGCGGCGGAATCCAGGACAGCTACCCCGACACCGGCGACAATGCCGTGTTCATCGGCGTCGGCAAGACCACTGCGCTCATCGAGACGCAGATCCGCAACTTCGGTGTGGTGGCTCCCGCGCCCATCGACACCAGCCCCTGATCCACCACTCCACCACCGTCTACAAAGAAAGATAGGCCATGACCAAGTATCTCGGAAAGGACTTCACGGTGTTCTCAATGGACATCGCGTCGGCCACCAATCCCATCAAGGTCGCGACGATGCGGACCACTTCGCTCGCCCTCGCGACCGACCAGATCGATGTCACCGAGAAGGATTCCATGCCGCATCGTGCGCTCATGGAAGGTGGTGTCCGTTCGAGGGACATCTCCCTCGCCGGCATCATCAGCAACGCGGCGATCCTGATGCAGCTGCTCGGCGACGCCAACGTCGGCCGGATCCGCTACTTCAAGCTCGTCTCGGGCCTGGGCTACACCTTCGTCGGCCTGTTCCAGGTCGCGAAGTGCGAGCTCTCCGGTGACCACGACAAGGAAGAGGTCTACACCCTCAACCTGATGTCGTCCGAAGAGATCATCTTCACGCCGCCCGCCTGATCCGTCCAACCATCATCACCATCAACTAAGAAAGGGAACCCATGGAAACCCCTCCCGTGGCTCCCGACGGTACCATCTCTATCACCCTCGGCGACAAGACTTTCGTCATGAAGCCCAGCATCCGAGCCCTCATGGGTATCGAGCTGGCGGCCGATCTCGGCATCGCGAAGATCATCCAGCTCATGGGAACTGGCGATGTTCGCTACGTGCACGTGATCCACATCATCCACCAGGGAATCCTCGCAGGTCCCGACAAGTTCAACTGTCCTCCGATCGAAGAGATCGGCAAGTGGCTGGTCGGTGGCGGAATGGCCTACGCTTCAACAGTGATCACTCCATTCCTCGTGGAGGCGCTGAAAGCATCCCCAAAAGAAAAATGAGCCGAGCCTCGGGAGGCCCAGGGCGTGATGACTCTGGTGGGGTTTCTTGGTTGAACTTCATCGCTTCGGCGGTGTTGTTCTTCCAGATTCAGCCTTCCGAGGCTTGGCTCTTATCTCCCCAGGAGTACTGGTGCATCTTCGATATGAAGATGGATATGAATAAACCGAAGGTGGACTACCCCACACCTGAGGAATCGGCGGCCCAAGAACGCGACCTAGCTCGCAGAGGAATCATCTGATGTCAGTCATTGACGAACTCGTAGTCAAGGTTACGATCGACAACGTCGGGTTCGTCTCTGGCCTCAAGCAGACGCTCTTCTCTGCCGAAGCCTGGAAGCGACAGATGATCCCTACCATGAAAGGTATGGATCAGGCGTTTGGCTCAATCATCAAATCCGTGAAGAACCTCTCCATCGGCATCGCTGCCGTTGGAGCAGGTATCGGCACGATCATGGTGAAGAATTCGATGGAAGCCATCGACGCAATGGCAAAGCTGTCCGATAAGACAGCGATCAATATCGAAACGCTGTACGGATTCAAGGTCGCAGCCGAAGACGTTGGTGTCAGCCTAGAATCGGTGACAGCTTCGGTTACGAAGATGCAGAAGAACGTTTCCGCTGCAGTGCAGGGAAACGTGGAGATGGAGAATGCCTTCAGGGATATCGGGCTGGAGGTGAAGAACCTTCGTGCTCTCTCCCCAGAAGACGCATTCCTCAAGGTGGTGGATGCACTGAATCAAGTGGAGAATCCTTCAGATAAGATTCGCCTGAAGATGCAGCTTCTGGGGAAGGGTGCCAATGAGCTGACCAACTTCCTAGCGCTCGGCTCTGAGAAGCTGGCGGAGTATACCCAGAAGGCCAAGGATCTCGGCTTCACGGTCAATCGTATTGATGCAGCCAAGGTGGAGATGGCGAATGACGCCTTCACTTCTTTCGGCACTGCGATCGAAGGTGTTAGTAATCGCCTCGCGGTGGAGCTTGCTCCGTACCTGAAGGCTGTCGCAGACATGTTGACGGAAGCCGCGACGAAGGGCGATAAGTTCCAGAGCATCATCGAAAGTGCTGTGGATATCGGCATCAAGGGCTTCGCGTTCCTCGCTGATCGTGTGCTCGATGTTCGTACCGGTTTCATGGGCCTGATGGTCGTAGCTGCAAGCATCTCTGATGCGTTCTACGCTGTCATGGAAGCAGTCGGCCCCGTTCTTCAGTACATCTGGGAGTTCGTGAAGAAGGTTGCGAATGCGATCAAGATCGACTTTCAGGCTATGGGTTTGGGAGTAGAGGCTGTCTGGAAGGGATTGAAGTATGCGGTCGCAGTGTTCGTGGAGTATGCTGCGCAGCAACTCGGCATCCTGATGGATCAGCTTGCGAGAACCGCAGCGTTCTTCGACGAAGACATGGCTGAGTCCATGCGCGATGCATCATTCACCATGACGCGTGCAGTGGGTGGGTTCCGCGCATCAGCGGAGCAGGATCTGCAGTCCGTCAACAAGAAGTCGGAAGCTCTCGCTGAAGAAATCGAAAAGCACTTCGCCACGGCGTTTGACTTCAGTGGAGTGGACACCAGCATCTGGGCGAAGCTGAAGGGCCACTCGGAAGATTTCCTCGCAGATACGAAGGCGAAACTGGGAGAGTTGCTCAACACCGAGTATCCTTCGGAGGGAATCGTTGCGTGGTTCGAAACCGCTAAGGCGAAGGCCAAGGAACTCGCCGAAGAGATCGCGAAGGCTGCACCGGGCGGCGCTGGAAGCAAGGCTCCGACTCCGCAGGTGGATGAAGAGGAGTTCGACGCATACCGGAAGAGGTTGCTTGAGCAGCAGCAGCAACTCCTCGATGATGCGAAAGGATTCGAGAAGAATAAGAATCTCGAAATCGAAGTGATGACCCAGGGTCACCTGAACGAGATCAATCGTCAGGAGGAGGAGGCCCTCGCGAAAAACATGGCGCTCTGGAAGAGTGGTCATAAGGGGAAGTTGGAGATCGCGGCCGGCATGCTCAGCACTCTTTCCTCTCTCCAGAACACGCACTACCGGAAGGCGTTCGAAGTCGGCAAGGCTGCCGCCATCGCGGAGACCACGATCAATACCTATAAGTCTGCGACGGCCGCCTACTCCTCGCTCGCTGGGATTCCCATCGTCGGTCCTGCTCTCGGTGCTGCCGCCGCTGGTGCAGCCATCGTCGCTGGTCTCAACAACGTGAACAACATTCGCGCCTCCACATTCGGTGGCGGTGGAGGTGGAGGCGGTGGTGGTGGTGGCGCGGGTGGTGGAGCTCCGGCCGCTGCAGTCAATAGTTCTTCCAACGCTGCTCCGAAGCAGAGCGTCACGAAGAACTACACCATCGTCGGCGATAGCTTCGGCCAGAAGCAGGTGCGCCAGATGATCGACAATGTGAACGATGGGCAGGATGATGGTGCCGTAATCAACGTCAAGGCTCGGAGACGGTAATGAACAAGGCCATCATTCTGTACGACAATGTGATGCGTGTCTCAGGCGCGGTCACATCTTATTCCGGGACAGAGGAGTCGGGCTTCGAAGTAGAGAACGCCTACGACTGGCGGGACTTCAGCCTCTTCCGTGCCGAAGACGGCGACTCAATCGTAGACACGATAGTAGAAGGTGAGACGTTCGTGGACTGCGCCGTGGTGTGGTTCGCTGACCGTGAAGATGGTGCGGTAATTCAGCTATTCGCCGAGCTGACGACCGGAGTCTTCACTCTACTTGCTACCTTCACGCTCGAGAATGGCGGGCAGACGATGCAGATCACATCGTTCACCGGTGTGACGATCCCTGATGGAAAGCGACTGCGTTGGTACATCACCGCCGGTGCCGAAGCACTCGATATTCGTCAGCTCTGCGCTGGTCGTAGGCTCGTCAACCCAATCGGACAGTATGTCGGACAGACGCCGGTCAATCTCTTCCAGGGAGTGGTCACGAACAACGTGATCGCGGTCAATGGTTCCATCATCGGTCGGAATTACCGCCGACTAGAGCGTCGCGATACGATCAAGTGGGATTACGTCACGCCCGAATTCGTGAGAGATTCGTGGGAACCGTTCACGAAGCACTGCGCGAGGAGGGCGTTCTTCTATCAGTGGGCTCCCACCGACTTCCCCCAGGAAGTGGCCATGGCTTCTATGGAGGAGCTCATTGCTCCTTCCAACATGATGCCTCCTCCGAAGATGCTGGTGACGATGCCTATCCTCGCTCTGGTTGGAGAAGAATCGGAAGCTGGTGATGCGCCGACACCCGACGCTGCCCCAGTCGCCCTCACGTCTCCCGAGATTACCGCCGCTGTCAGCGGTAGCGAGGCCGAGTTCGACGCGGGTACCTACGGTGGCGCTATCCCGATCACGCTCACTTACCGCTGGTTCCTTGACGGAGTTTTGGATGGGACCGGCGACTCCTACACCCCAGACATCGGGGATGTCGGGAAAGAGCTCGTCCTGGAGGAGACGGCGACCAACGCCTACGGCTTCGTCGTGCAGACTAGCGACCCCTTCGAGATCACTACGGGGGTCCCGTCAGTACCCGTTTCAGGTTACACGGTATGGCTGGAGCCGTCGTATGGTAAGACGGAAGTTGGTGGAGAGATAACATCGTGGCTCGACAAGAGCGGCTACGGGAATCACTTCACTCAGGTCGCGAACGATTACCCTATCGCTGTAGCGGCGGACGCGACTGGATATACATCGCTAGGATTTGATCGCACTCGTGGCCTTCGTTGTCCGACGACTATCCCTTGGGATCCGGTGGTCGGTATCAGCGTAGTCTTGGTCGCCAAGGGTGACGCCGCAGCGGGCGGCCCGAACCAGACGGTGATCTGGTCAACTGGCGGTACGCCAGGGACGTTCAACGGTGCGGTGCTGTTCGGCTCTCCCGCGTTCTCGGATAGGAGTGTGCTGTCGGCGAGCAGCTACGGGGTGTCGGGCAGCTCCATTCTGTCCAACTCCGCGCGCAGCGCAGATCCAGAAGTTGTGGTGGGACGCGCGAACACTATCGCCAGTCTGGCCATGTACCAGACGACAGGTGGTCACTCAGTCGACTCGGCCTGGAGCATGGGCGTCACCACCACGCCGGCGACCGCCCTCACGGCCATCGGGTTCGACACGGATCCGGGCGGCGACGGCTTCACCGGTAAGATCTACGAGGTGCTGATCTTCCCGCGTCGTCTGACGAACGACGAGACGAACGACCTGATCGCTTGGGCAGAAGCTAAGTACTCGATATGAGCTACGACGTCCTGAAGAAATCGATGGGGAAGCAGTTCATCGTCATCGTTGAACTCTATATTGATTCGTGCGTGAATACGTACGGAGTCGCGCCTTGCACTGCTTCCATCCCAGGAACTGGATCGCAGAAGTGCTTCAACACTCTGTCGTCCTGTCAGGACACGGCGCACTACGATCGTGGTGATGAAGCTGACCGTAAGATCTTCCGCTTCGCAACGACTCGCGTGGATGGAATTCAGCAGGAAGGCGACTCCCCCACCTTCCCCACTCTTCGCTCAGTAGACACTGCACCAACGAAGCTGGAGCCGGGCAAGGGATTCGGCATTCGTTCGTCCGTCGTCATGTCCATCATGGATCATCCGTGGACGGACATCGGCACTGATCCGTATGTTCGCGATCGTACCTACTCCCCAGATTCGCAGGGCTCTTTCTGGGGGAAGTGGCTGGCTCGCAATCCGAACTACGAGGGTCGTCGCGTTGACGTCCTCACCGGATACCTGACCGAGGCTGGCGCCTACATCCCTTCGAACTTCCGTCGTCGCACGTACCAGCTGAACAAGATCAACGGGCCGGATCCGGATGGCGTCGTCAGTATTGAGGCGAAGGACCCCCTGAAGAAGGCTGACGTAGACAAGGCGCAGTGGCCTCCAGCGAGTCAGGCAGTCCTGTCGACGGAGATGCTGGATGGCGATACCACGATCTTCTTCGGTGATCCCGATGGAGAGCTCGCTGCATCGCTGGCCAATGACCAGCCGTACATCCGTGTGGATGATGAGATCATCAAGCTACTCATCGTCAATGACGATGGCGGCGGGTTCTACTCAGCCGTTGTGCAGCGTTCCACCGCTCCGGACATCTATGATGATTCGCTGAACGAGCAGGTCCAGCACGATGTGGGAGCGGCGATTCAGCCCTGCTACTTCTTCAATGAAGCTCGTGTGGATGAAGTTCTTCTCGTTCTTCTGCGCGACGCTGCGCTGATCGAACCTGGATACCTCCCAGTAGCGACGTGGGATCTGGCAGTGCAGGAAGGTGGTCTCGATAATTACCTGATGACCGCGCTCCTCACCGAGCCGACCGGCGTGAATGATCTGCTCGTCGAGCTGTCTCAGCATGGTGTCTATATGTGGTGGGATGAGCGCGAGCAGGAAGTCCTGATCAAGTCTCTCATCACCCAAGACTTCGATGGTGATCCCTACAACGAGAACACCGACATCATCTCCGGGTCTATTCAGGTGACCCGTGATGTAAAGAATCGCGTTTCGCAGGTGACGTTCTACTTCGGGCTCCGGTTCCCCACGATGGACCTGGAGCAGAAGACATCGTACAGTGCATGGCAGGCGAAGCGTGATCTTCAGGCGGAGAGCCCTGAAGAGTATGGTCAGAAGAAGATCGTGGAGATCTTCTCGCGCTGGCTTCCCTCCCAGAAGGCTGCTACGGCGAGTGAGATTGGGACTCGTCTCCTTCGCTCGTACCGCGACAGCAAGATCATCCTCTCCATGTCGCTCGACCCGAAGGACGACGATGCGTGGACTGGGGATGTGGTCGGTGTCGTCAGTGCCCTGATCCAGGACTCCACTGGTGCTCCTCTTTCGAAGAACTATCTCGTCCTCCAGGTGGACGAAAAGATCGCCGACAGCGGAGTGGTGTACGACTACCTGATGCAGGGTGAGAGTACCCTGCGCCGCGCTGGAGTGATCACTCCTAATCAGGATATAGACATTCTCCAGTTCGATGGCGATGATCTCTACACCGGTCCAGAACTCCTGGTCGTCGGTGATGGAACTGCATTCCCAGATTATGATGTTGCGTCAGCCGCGCTGAAGGCACGCTACGCATTCATCGCTCCTGACTCCGGCGTCTTTGACGACGGAAAACCCGCTTACCAGATTAGGTGAACCATGGTCTACGATCCTATCCTGAACAGTGAAATCGACGCAGAGAGCCCGATCACCGAATCGCTGGTGACTCGTATCCGGGACAACCCGGAAGCTGTCCATGCGGGTGACCCGACTGTTCCCGACGACAAGCGCATCCTCTTCCCCGTGGCCATGCGCACGGACGAGGTGGACGTCACCGCTCGTGCAGCGCCCGATGGTATGGGTGGAGTCAAGTGGGTGGGTGGTGGCTTCGAAGGAAACGGGATGGACGGTATCATCACCGCCATCACGAAGGGCGAGTACCACGCGACCTCCGGCAACATCTCCACTCCCCAGACTCCGACGGGGTTCGTGGAGATCCATGTCGAGGACGACATCGTCATCAGTGGAACGATCGTCAGTTCCCTTCGTCTGGTGATCAAGGCTGGTGGAAACGTCACGCTAAGTGGCGCGATCACTTGCCGTGGGCTCGAAGTCCGCTGCGGTGGAAACCTCAGCATCTCTGCCGCGCTGAATGCCCACAGTGGATCCACGCCCGACATCGAGAACGGTGAGTACGACGAGATCGGCGTAGCTCGGTTCTATGTTGGTGGAGACATGTCCATCACCAGTACCGTGATCGCGAATGACATTCTCGCCTTCGTTCTCGGTGATGCTGAAATCACTGATACGGTGACCGCTCTCTGGCTCGGTTCCGGTTCCATCCTCAATACTGGTCTCCCCGGTACCGGCTGGGGAACGCTGGACGGTAGTGGAGAGAACAACGGGAACACTCACAGCAGCACCGGCTCGGGCGGCGATGGCGGTGGTGGCGGTGGTGGAACGGGTGGTGGCTACGGTGGACGCGTGGATGGGCTGCCGGGAGTGCGTGCGCCGGGCGACAGGATGCGTGGTGGCCATCAGCTCTATGCCCTGCCCATGCGCTACCTCCGTCGGGGTGGTGGCGCAGGAAGCTCGCGGGACGTCTCTGGCGGGGACGGTGGCGGCCGCATCTCCCTGTACGTTGACGGTGACCTGGACATGACTGGCGGTCAGCTGATCGCGGTCGGTGAAGCTGGCATCTCCAGCGGTTCGCAGGACTCGGGCGGTGGTGGCGGTGGGACCGTGCGCGTCGCCTGTAAAGGGACGATCAACAACGGAGTCTTCCCCGTGGATGGCGGGGATGGTGGCCCGGCCGATGGTGGTGGTGGTGGTGGCGGTGGCTCGTTCCTCGTAGCCAGTGGCTATAGTGGAACGCAGACGCAGACCTCCACCGGTGGTTCATCCTCCCAGGGTGAATTCGGAGAAACCGGAACGATCATCAAGGACACGCGGACTGCGGACCAGATCCAGGATCTGGTTGGTCTGGGGGTGTTCGATGTCTAACGATACGCCAGGGAAGGTTCCCACCGTCACGGAGGATACCTACTTGAAGACCAATATCAAGACGATCGTTGTTCTGATCTGCGGAGTTTTCGCTGGTACCATGTTCTTCGCCACTGTCATGTGGAAGCTCGAAGGCATCGCCAAACAGCAGGAGGCTGATATCAGTGAGCGAGCGAAGCAATATGCTGAGCTAGCGACCAAGATCGAAGAGAGCTCAAAGGCCAGTATCTGGCGCATCAACTATCTATTCAAGATCCTCAACCTCGACAACCCCTTCGAAGGAATCTATCGTGTACCGACTTCTCCAACTGCCTCTGGTCCTACTCTGCCTGATCGTGGCCATAACCCTTAGCGGTTGCAACGTCTCCAGCTCGACGCTGAAGGAAATGGAGCAGGGCGCGATTGCCGGGACATTCAACGGACAACCCGTCGAGATCCGCTGGGCTCGTCAGAAGAATGGCGAGGTGAAGGTGGACCTCAACATCCCGATCAATCCGCAGACAGCGGCCAAGGTGATCGCCAGTGCTACTCCCTGGGGAGAGATCATCCTCGGCGGTATGACGCTGCTGACCGGAGCGCTCGCGGGGCATCAGGCTGCCGCTGCGAAGAAGGAGCGGAACCGAGCGGACTTCCACGAGAAGGATGCTGAAGAGGGCTACCAGAAGCTGGACAGCGCCAATCGTCAGCTTGTGGAAATGGCCAAGCAACTCCCTCCGACCTAGGTTCGGTTCGTTCCCTTAAGCGTGACCAGAGTCGCCTTCAGCTGGCATTCGGCGCAGACATCCTTTCCTTCAAGTCTCACCCAGGACGCTTTCGTCATCGCTCTCATCGCGAGGACGAGGTTGTTCTGGGTGAGACGCTTATCAGCCACTCCGCAGGCGTCGCACGTGGGAGTGTATGAGATGTCGATCACGCTACCACCGCGCCAACCATGGCCACTATCCCACCGGCCTGCATCTGCAGCAGGGTCGGGTTCGCGAGGACGGCCGCATGCACGTCCTGGATGCTGATCCCGATGAGGATCGCCAGATCGCAATCCTTCTTCTTATGCGGATGATCGTGCGCCAGGACGGAGAGGATGAGCCCTCCGTGACTGAATGAAGCGCGGTCCTCCGGCTTCGGTGCGCAGACGCTGGGAAGGGAATCCTTCGGCATCCCACAGGTAGCGGGCGCATTGGAGACGGGAACGGTCCCGATCGGTGCGATATTCATGGTCTTCTCCTGCGAGATCTCTCGCATCAGCATGTCGTGGAACTTGGTCATATCTGATCTTCGCGAATGCAGATCGGGTCTTTGCAAGCCGCGTTGATTCGTCTCGCGCACGGCTGACAGTACCAGTACTCGGTACTGATGTTCCACCACCGAACCCCCTTGACGAGCTGATCCAAGCAATCTTTCCGATTGCAGTGGGTCCATCCCTTCCCTTGCGAGGCGTTGTCCTTCAACGACTCATGCGGGACCAGAGGTTCGTAGCGTGGTTCGCCATGCTTGCGCGCCTTCTTTGAGCGAATGAGTTCTGCTCTGTCTTGCAGTTCGCGGAAGTCCATATCAGCCCGAACCGATGGGCGAGAGCAGCCACTCGCACGAGAGATCGGGCGTCCCGCTGGCGGTGGTATTGTCGAGGAAGACGTGGACGACGTCGCTCGAATCCACGGACCACACGGTCATGGTCCATCCCCAGGAAGTGTCCGGCAGAGCCGGAGGATTGAACGTCTCGGTGTGGCCATCGAGCGCGAACTGAATCTGCCACGTCCCGTCGCTATACTCGCGGATCAGCGTGGGTCGGATGGACGGGGACGTGGTATGCCCAGGCGTGTCCGACGGAGCGTAATCGATGTAGGTGATGGGAGGGGGAGGAGGCGGGGGAGGGGGCGTGGTACCGCCGCCATGCGACGAACCTCCACTGGAGCCACAGGCGCTCAGGATTGTGATGGCGAGGAGGAGAGTGCAGAGACGCATGGTCGTGCCTTTCGTTCGATGGTGAGTTTCTCTTCGAAGTCCTTGATGGTCAGGTCTTGCTGATCGGCCCAGATGTTCAGCCGGACGACATCGTCCGACTTTTCGAGGGCTGTCTTCTTCCATGCCTTGGCGATTTCGGTCTGGATCTCTATCTCTTCCTTCGCTCTGGAGAGTAGATCGGCAGCACGATTATGACCGTGCTTCCTCATCGCCTTTGACACCTCACTCAGATGAGCGAGGAGTTCTTTCTGGGGATCTATCACGTCGCTCATATCAGTCGTCCAGGAATGGTTCGGTGAGGTCGCAGATGCGACGGAGAAGACTCCCGCTGCGGATCATGCTGTCCGACGTGTCGCGCATGATACCAGCTTCTTCCTTCGTCAGCTTGTCCGGATTGAACATGTCGAGGAATTGGAGCTTGGCCATAGCGACGTTCACTTCGCTCATCGTGCCAATCATCTCCAGGACGATCTTCCGGAAGCGGGCTTCTATCTCCGGTGGCATCTCACGCATAGAAGATCCAGCGGATCCACACGTAGACGTCGAAGATTCCGGTGAGCCCTGCGCCTACGAAGAGGGTGATGTAGTCCACCCTCTCGAAGGTTTTCTTCCCGCTGTAGACAGCGAGGAAGAAGAGGAGGAAGATGAACGTCATTCCCCACCGCCTTTCTTTTCCGAATCACGGGCCCGCTGCACGGCATTGTCGTCGCGGATCTCCTTCGTGTAGTCCTTCACCTCGGCCGGTGCGCGACCGAGCTGATCGCGCTGACGGAGGAGGATGAGGAGATCCAGGCACTCACGGCCTGCATCCTTCCAGAGATCGGGGCAGGACTTACCCGACTGCACGGCGGTCCTAACCGTATGGATGAAGATATCCGCGCTGACCTGGATATTCTTCTCCAGATCGGGCCTGGGGTCCGGCACGATTCGGTTGACGAGCTCCTGGAAAGAGGAAGCGGCCACTGCACCGCAGGCCAGATCGAGAGACTTGGACATCTCCTTGATCTTCGCCAACTGCGGAGCGATCGCTGCGTTGAGATCCAGGACGCATGCTTCGTCGAGGAGCTTGGAGAGACGAGCGATTTCGCTCAGGGGATTGGTGTTCATTTGTCCTTCTTCTTTCGGTAGGAGTAGACGAGTTCCTGGGAGGGTTGGCCCTTGCCATCGCCGACCTGACGATACTCGTCGGTCAGGCGGGAGCGCTGTTTGCGATTGAGGGAGCCGAGCTTCTTCATCATGCGGACGGGACCAATGCCAAACTTCTTCGCGAGTTGCCTCGCGGAGATGGCGGTATGGTTCTTGATCTCCTCCAGGATCTGGATGAACTTCGGCGTGGGCTTACGCTTTAGCTTCATCTGCCACTCCTTCTTCCATCGCAGCGCAGCGACCGGCGAGCTTCTTGATGAGCCGGTTGAACCCGGCCTCCGCGGCCTTCTGGAGTTGCTTGAGGTAGTCGCTGGAATTGCTCTCACAATAGTAGAGCTCGGTGCTCCCGATGAAGACAGTGATGATCCTCGTCCCATCATCGTCATCGCGCTCGGTCTTCAGGACCAGATGTGCGAGGCCCTCACCGATCGCATCGGCGATGTAGGTTTCCCCGCAGCGAGTGAGTTGGATCTTCATATAGTCTCCGTTTGGTGCCAGGGTACGTCGCCCCTGGGCTTTCCGTTCAGGCCTTCTTGTCGGCCTTCTCCTTCTTCTCGGTCTTCTCCTTCTTGACCTTCTTCTCCACTTTGATCACGATGGGCTTCTTGGCGAGCTCCACCTCGTCGGGGTTGGCCAGGAACTCGCGGCTGATCGCGTCGGGGAGGGCTCCGCTGGCGAGCTTCTTCACCTTGCAGCCGTTGCTGAACCACTTCGCCAGATCGGCAGCCTGGGCCGGCTTCTCCATCATCATGTCGGTGATGGCCCGCTTGCACCGCTGCACCGCCTTCTCCTCGTCCTCCGTGTTGACCGTGATGCCCTCCACGCCGACGGCCTGCCACGTGTCCTCACCAGCCTTCATCGTGGAGACGTTGCGGAAGCGGGTCTGGCGCTTGTCCCACACGACCTGCCGGCCACCGTTCTCGTGGAAGGAATTGGCGAGGAGGAGCGGGGTGGTGGTGGTGGCCTGCGCGGCGCCCAGGTCGCTGATGAGACGGGCGCTGAGATCGTTGATCTGGTTGATGATGATGGACTTGAAAGCCCAGGGCTTCTTCGCGTCGGGGCGCGAGTAGCGGATGAGCGCGTTGGAGATTTCCTCCGGCTTGTCCTTGGACTCGCGGGCCGGGAAGACGATGAGGGTGAGGGTGTTCTCGTCGGGCTTGACGATTTCGTATGCGAGACGCATGGTCGGTTCCTTTCAGGAACGGGTGAATCCTAGTTGGCCTAGGGTGTGCCAGCGGGTTGCGCTGGCAGGTCCTGGGTCAAGGCTGGTGAGAGACTTCGTTCCAGCCGCTGGCGGCGAGCAGGCTGGAACGGTAGGAGCCGCCCTGGTAGCACATGCTCAGCTCGTTACAGAGCCACCACAGAACCTCCTCCTTGGTCTTGACCTTGCTACCGATGACGGTGGTTCCGGCCACATGCTTTTCCCAGATGCCGTCCTCGGTGCAGATGGCCACCGCGTTGCCAGCCACGTAGATCGCGGCCTCGGCGTCGTCCAGGTAGATGATGTCGGTCAGCGGGCCGGTCTTGTCGGCGAAATCTTCCAACCCCTGAAGGCCCTGAAGTTCGTTTTCGGTAGCGAGCTTGAGATTCATTAGATGATGACCTTATACTGCGCTTCGCCGTTCGCGAAGCTGATGACCAGGGTGCCACCGAGGCGACGAGCCGAATCGGTAGCGAGGAGGCGGGAGGTGTAGTGGATGATCATGGTATGGTGCTACGCTTATGGTCGTAGCCTGCCGTTCAGCCCCACGAGGTGGGTTCGAAGCAGCCGTCCAGCTTGGCGTTGCCCAGGGCGGAGCGGAGGGAGTAGCCCTCCTTGAGGTAGCCCTTGACCGCGCTCTTGGCTTCGCGGATCATGGCCCGCTCCAGCTTGGCGGCGACCTTCTTGGCCATCCGGGCGATCTTGGTTTTCGTGGCCTTATCCATGCTACCTCCGTATGACCAGATGATAGCAGGCCGGGGGCCATCGCAAGGGCTAAATTGGGATGCTCTAAGTACCCTAAAAACCCGGGGTTAGGACGCCGGTTTGGCCTATCCTAACCCCGGGTTTGGGATAACTACTCGCGTAATAGGTCGTCCTAGGCGGGTGGCTGGGGCTGGCCCTGCGCCTTTATCGCCTTCAGCCGTTGAATTTCGCTGTCCAGGTACCACCGCGCTTTTTCCAAATCCTCCACCGGGTCCGCGGTCTTCTTTCCGGCACGAGCGATATACTTGGTCGCGTTGCCGAGCCGGTAGTTCAGCCCCCAGGCATCGCAGACTTTTATGTGCTCGTAGACATTCTCCTTCCCACCGTAGTGCTGCGGATGATCCACCGCTTCCTTCTTCTGGGGTGGAGGAACCTGATCCTCGGTCTTGATGAAGGTGCGCCCGGCGATGCGGGGCGCTGCGCTATCGTCGCTCATTCTGGATTCGCTTTCATGCGGAAGTTGACAGAAAAGAATTGCTTGAGGGCCGGGAATTGGTCCACCATCTGGTCGTTCCTCGCGAACCACTTCATGACGTTGTTCTCGACGCCGTAGAAGAAGGTGTCTCCAAGAGCGAGACGATATTTGGAGAAGAGAAGTAGCTCGCAGAGATCGGCGAGTTTGATAGCGACGATCTCTTTCTTAGTAAGACGGTACGGCTTGAGACCGCACTCGTCATCGATCTCGGTGTAGAAATCGATGCCGAGCATCTTCTCGACCGCGGCTTCCAACTCACCCAGGATCTTGGATAGGTCCGCGCTTCTCCACTTCGCGTAGGCCGGGATGTCGCCCGTCCAACGCTCCGCGACATCGTGAGTGAGCGCTGACATGATCGCCAGCTTGGAGCATTCGGGCATGATGTGCTCGAGGATCATCGCCACTCCCCATTGATGGGCCGAGCAAAGCTGGACCACGTCGCTGGGGTTGGTGTGATGGCGCTTCACGAAGCCCGAGAGGTAGACTTCCTCGAATTGATCCGGTGTCATGCGTTCTTCTTCGGAGCATGGCGGAACAGCCACTCGGTCATGGCCGTGGCCCAGTCCACGGCGTGGATGGTGAGAGCGTGGTTCAGCGCGCCGTCGTAGTCCTTGGCCTTCCACGCATCCCAGGAGAGCATGCACGGACGAACCACGTCGCCGAGAAAGCGGTTCCGGTAGAAGCGTGGGCTCGTCGCATCTTCGAGCACTGATTTGAGTTCGGTGTCGAAAGACTCCACATGGTTGACCAGGGAGAGGGACTCGAATTCGAGGTTGGCGTAGAAGTGACGGAGCGAGTGGTCCTTCCTGTATGGCCTCATCTTCTCCTGATAAACTTCGGAATAGACGTGCATATTCCCGCTGATCTGGAAGTAGGAACCCATCGGGACGCCGACCATCTGCGCGATGTACTCCTGGAGAAAGGACATGTGGACGACGTTCGCGCCACACGCACCCCAGATGGCGTCGTTGGAACGGTTGAAGACGCACATCTCGAGGAGACCATCACGGATCTCGAACTTGATGCCCACGTTGCAGGGGATGTCCTTGCTCGGGCTACCGAGATCATGCTGCGCATCCCACATCGCGAGGAAGGCGCGCCGAGTGCCGGGGTCCTGCTTCAGCATGTTGATGACGCCAGCGATCTGGTCGAACTCGAAGTAGTTCCGCCACCGGTGACCGTAGGACGCGGAACCGATGATCAGTCCCGACGCCTGCTTGGAGTACTTCGCGAGGAACTCCACATCGCACCGACCGGCCAGCATCCACATCGCCTCCATGAGGTGGAAGTAGGGATTGGCATCGCGGATGGGGCAGAACAGAACCCGGAGCTCGGGCCTCTGGTATTCCAGGACGCAGAGACCACGGAGTTCGTGGACGTCGCCTGCACGCGAAGAACGGTTGATGGTGTTGGACTTGATGGTCCCGGTGTCCACGATTTCCGTGGCGAAGAGTTTCGCCAGATCTTCGTAGACCTCGTTGACTGACAGACCGGTGATGCGATGGATCATGATTCCTCCTTGGGGTTGCTGTTGAGAAAGTCTTTTCGCCACCGGTCAATACCGGTAGCTCTGATGCAGACTGAAAGATCGGTGCCGGGGACGAATCCCTTTCGGTCTTTGATCCTGAAGTAGCCGGGGAACGCCTTCATCAGCTTCTTCACATCCTTCAGTCGATGTGGAACGCGTTCACTGTACTCGCCGAGACCGCCCTTCTCGTAGTGGCCTGCCCTGGGGCAGATGAAGCGGTTGGTCATCGTGATGCCGTACTGAACGATGTGCTGAGCGCTGTGATAGAAGTCCTCCATCGTGATGTCGTGTCGCCAGATGTAGTCTGGATCGTACTTCCAGAGCATGCATTTGCCGATGACGTATCCGCCCGTTCTCCACTTGGTCGCGTTGAAGAGCGGATTATTGCTGAGGGTGAACCCTACCAGATGGGACCCCTTCTTTTCAGCAATGAAGATACTTCTCAGGAATACCTCTGACAGACGTTCGGCAGTTGACTCCGCCCCATACTGCTGATGCCAGAACTTATTCCAGGACACGTCTCCCTTCCAGGTGTCCTTATCGGGCAGTCTCTTCGCCGAATACCACGGCTCTTGGATGACCCCGAAGTTGAAGATGTTGTCATCAGCGAAGACGATCCACTCGCCTTTCTTGCAGAGGTTCTTCAACCCCCACTCACGCTGACGGGTGAGACCACCCACACCATTCGCCACACCTGTGACGATGATGTTCTCCACCTTCTTCGCAGCACCTTCTCGGTACGCAGCCTTCTGGTCGCGGTTGTGAACGAGCACGTTCACATCAAACAGCGACTTATGGAAGAGCTTGTGAGTGGAGATAGTTTCAGCCCTATTCCACGTCGGTATCAGCACCTTCATCTTGTTCATGGCTTCTTGATCCCGAAAGACTTCTTCCACTGGATGCGGAGTCTGCTGATGGTGCCCTGCTTCTGGTATGTCTTCTGCTCTACCTTCGCGAATTTGTGGAGCGAGCAGAAGTGTTCGCACTGCTGATGGCGAAGCTCCTTCGTCCGGTATGCTGAGCATCCCCCAGGAGACTCATACGCCATACAGGTGAAGGAGTAGTAGTTGAGGACGATGTTCTTGAACCCGTGCTCAAGAAGGGACAGGCACATGTGCTTGTCCTGGGCGAGAATGACGTCGTCGAATTTGGCGCCCGACTTCTTGATCGCACGGGTGTCGTATGCCAGGAACTGCATGATCATGGTGTTCCGGCTGATCATGGTCATGGCTCGTGCGGAGCGAGTCCTGTCGCAGATGCCGACGTGCGGTATCCTGGTCAGCCGATCGAAGACGTCGTCGAACATCTCCTTCGTCTGCGACTTATCCATCCTCTCCAACCCGCCGAACACCTCCTGATCCGGCTTGTAGAAGAATCCGGTGAAGTCATCGTCCAACTGGATGTGGTATCTGGCGTCGAACTTCTCTACCAGCCACTGCCTCTTCTGGGAGAGGTTGGTGATGGTCTTGGGAATGACGACGAGATTGTCGTAGTTCTTCCGATACATCTTCTCTTCGTCAGGGCGGACGGCGATGTAGGTAATCGGCTTATACGACTTCGGGATGAGCGACATCGTAGGGACGGTCGGCCGCCCACGTGAGGGAATGATAATGATGCGGTCGCTCATGTTCCTTCTCCAGGGTACTTCGCTTTCGGTCGGCCGAGCCCGGATTTCGCCCGGAGGTATTTGTCTGTCTCGCACAGCGAGTGCTCTATGTCTCGCATCTCCAGCTTCGGCAGCGCAGGGTGGAGGATGCCGTCCTTCGCGGACATGGCGAGCAACTCGCGCATCTTGAGAAGGCATTCTTTCTCGCTCAGCCTCTTCTCCTTGTCGTTGTAGTAGATGCGAGCGAGGCCTCGTTTCGCCCCAGGACCAGCATTGGCCCACTTCATGTGATCGGCCTGCGGCCCATGAGGATTGTAGTATCTGGTATGACGAAGATCGGTCACCACCTCGTACGCGATGAAGGGACCGAATCCTTCGTATTCGCGAAGGCCCTTCCACATCCCCTGGAGTGACCACCCGGACTTCGTCTTGGCGAAGCTGGGAGGATCCTTGGCGATTGGCATGAGAACATAGTCGGCGGTGTAGAGATGCTTCTGCATCGCCTTGCCACCGGCCGTGAGGATGTAGGCGGCTCCATAGATCTGCTCGCCACGGTCACGCATCTTCTGCATGATGCCACGAATCTTCACGACGTATTCGCGAAGGTTGTCACGGGGGAAGCCGAACTTCTTGAGCGTCTCCGGGCGATTGATCTGCCGCGCTACGCACATAGCGAACCAGAGATTCGGGTGGTCGGCCCATGGCGTGCGCCAGTTGTCCCGGATCCACTCCGTGACTACGTCTAGTTCACGATAGACGTTGCAGAATCGGTACGATTGGAGGATTTTATCCTCAGTCCATGGCGCTTCCTGTCCCTCCTCACGATTGAGGTAGATGGCATGGCGCTCATTGATCCAGTACCAGAATGTCTCGAGATTGTTCACTTCTTCCCCTTGATGATCATCCGTCGGCCGCGGTAGAAGGGATCGTTCTTCGGGAGATTATCGAAGAGCTCCAGATCCTTGATCACCTTCACTGCGCTTTCCGACATGTGGTACGCCTTCATCTTATCTATCCCCTCAAACGTCTCAATCACTTTCGTGCGAGTCAGTCGGGTGGTGACGAAGGAGATAGTTGCTGGAGACACGTTGGATAGCTTGCTCTTCAGCATCGCCATGTTCGTTGAGGGAACATCACGGAGTTCGTAGAGCGCCTGCACCACTCGCATGGTGATGATGTCGGGCGTGTGGACCGCGATCCTCTTCACCAGACGCATGACGCGCTGATCGTTCAGGTCATCCACTCCGTAGTGGATTGACAATCCCTGGGCGAGCTTGGTGAACTGTACGGCCAGACGAGCGGGAGCTTCGCGAAGCGGCGACATGGACTGCACGTCGGAGAACTTATCGCTGGGAGCAACGGCGCGCATCTTCGCGCAGAACCCTGCGAGTCGACTCACTGTCTCAGCAAATTGCTGGTCAGGCTTGGCGACCTCCTCCGGCTTCTTCTTGCCGACCATGGAGCGGATGCAGGCTTCACGGAGCTCCTCGCGCATGGAGTTCTCCACACCACAGTTCATGATGGCGCGAGCAGCCTTGGTCTCGTCGTCATCACGCTCCAGTTCCTTGTCTGCACGGAACTTGAGGAAGCGCTCACCCATGGCCACCGAATCGAAGGCGTCCACTGCCGGAGTCACACCAGCGATCACACCGAACTTCAGTTTCTCATAGACCCGGCGAACGCCGTTGCCGAAGACCTTCTGCACGGAACCATCATAGGCGTCACGAAGGATGCCGAAGATCTCCTCACGCTCCACAGGATTGCCGGTGAGGACGGGCGTCATATCCTTGATGATTATAGCTGATGGCCTATCATTGAGTGTCGCGAAAAGGGATGGATCTTCACCCCCCGCGAGTTGGTAACCAGAGATGAGACCTCGGGACGTGACATTGGATATGGCATGGCACCGATGCCATGCAGAAGCAGGCATGAGAGTTTCGGACTTCGAGCCAGACGGTGGAGCAACGATGAACATCCAGAGTGGAGAGCCAGGGAGAAAGACAGTCCACAGACATCCCATTGTAACATCCAGCAGGTCACAGTTCTGAAGATGCATCCATTTGTTGAAAGCGGTGTGAAGGCCCTCAACAGAGATCGGTTCGACGTTCTCCTGCTCGTGTGCAGCCGTCTCAACAGCAACTTCTTGAGCAGACCGTGGGTTGTCGTCGCCTCCAGGTACTGTCTTCTTGAGATTCTTGGAAATATACTTGAGCGCAATTTCAGGATTCGAAACACGTCTCTTGAAGAGATCGTGTGCATCGTACCCGTCACCCTTGTTCTCTGTCCAGTGAAGAAACTGAAGAGTCTTAGCATAGGGTTTCGCAATCTTGAATGCGCGACGAGCACCGTCGAATCCGGCCTTGTCGTTGTCGTACAGGAAGATGAGATCCTTCCCAGAGAAGAACTCAGCCCACTCCTTCTTGAAGGAGCTCGCTCCTGGGAGGGAAATGGATGCGGCGTCCGTCTTCGTCATGCGAAGAGCGCGGCGGGTGGCCATCCAGTCCCACTCGCCCTCAGCGATGTAGATGGTCTTGTGCTTCCCGATCTCCTCCATCCCCATAGGGAACAGAGGGATGGATTCCATCTGGAGCCACTTGAGCTTGCCCTTGAGCTTGATCGCACGGCGCAGGGCCACGATCTTCCCGTCGGGCTTCCGACCCACGATCACGACATGTTTCCCGATCGGGTCGTACCCTAGGGAAGGTGAATCGAACATATCCTCTGGCATTCCACGTGCTTCGGCAAGCTGACGAATATGGAATTGCTTGAGCGCCGGACGGTAGACCTTATCAAACATCTCACCAACGACGCTTGACGAGTTTCCTTTTGCTGAGCAGATCTTGCAATGGAATACCAGCTTATCCGGATCAACATACATCTTCTCCTTTCCGCAGAACGGACAGACACCGACGAGCTGCGAACCGCGCTCCATCAGTTCCCATCCCAGGACCTCATAGATGTTCTTAGTCATTAGATCATAACCTCGGACGACTCACTCCAACGTTCGCGGGCAATCTTCATGCCGATGGGGAACGGGATGGGGGAGCCGAGCAGCTTGTAGTCGCGGGACATGCACTCTGCGATGTCACGCATGGTTTTGTTCGAGTAGGTGGATTCCAGCCCCTCAATGAGGAGCTCGTCATGGATCTGCAACTGCAGGAAGAGCTTGCCCTTGTACTCCGGAGTCCTGCAAAGCGTGTCCGTATTCAGCATGGCTCGCTTCATTAGCGTAGCAGCCGAGCCCTGAATATCGTAGTTCGTGGCGCGGTATTCCAATCCGCGCTCCGTGTAGATCTTGATTCCGTATGCGTTCTTGATGTACCCATGCTTCCTAGCGAAATCAATATTGCGGTCCATGAACGACTTGACGTCCACGAAGGTGGAGTCGTAGCGCTCAACGAATTCCGTTGCTTCCTCCAGGGTGCAGCCTGCAGTCCAGGCAATCTTCTCAGGGCCACCACCGTAGATCTTACAGAACTGAGTGTTCTTCGCCTTCTTACGCATGCTCTTGTAAGTCTTGAGGTTCTTCATCCGCGATGCGGAAAGCGTGGTAGGGTCTTTCTTCGCGTCCGCGAGTGCGTGATCAAGATCGAAAGCTCCTGGGATAACTGTTGCAGCGACCTTTCCGTGAGTGTCTCCTCCTGAGAGGAGAATCTTACCGAGCGCAGCATCCTTTGAACGGAGATAGACGAGCCAGACTTCAATCTGTGAATAGTCCGGGACATAGAGGATGCATCCTTTCCTGGGGATGAAGCACTCACGCGGCCGATAGGGCAGGTCTACCTTCTTCTTACCGCTATCGTCCGACGCCACGTTCTGAAGATTCGGCTTCTCCGCACTCAGTCGGGTGGTCCGTACCTTACACTGACGGTAGTTCGGGTGGATGATCCACTGGTCATCCTCGCGTACCATGAGCTCCAGGTAGCTGTCCACGAACTGGAGCATCGTGGTGGATGCGTTGTTCAGTAGGAGATTGTAGGCCAGCGGATCCTTCTTCCGCTTGTCGCCGTGGCTCTTATCTACACCGATGGATTCCAAGAACTCGCCATCGCACTTAGGATTCCTCCCAGTCATCTGGCAGATCTTGCAGCCATCGCCCTTGCAATGCTGACAGTCCACGTAGACCTTGGACTTTCCCTTCCTTGAATAGCGAAGCGGAGTGTGACCGAGCTTCCCGAAGAACATCTTGGTCATCTGCTTCGGCGACCGAGGGTTCAGGTCACCCGCGATCTTCTTGATCACTCTCCCAGCATCCTCAACATACTTCCTGTAGAATTCCTTGACCTCCTTCACACGCTCCTTGTCTACAGCAGTCCCACGACGCTCCATACGGTCCAGGACCAGCATGGTAGGGCGTTCTACAGTATCGTAGATCTCCTTCTCATGCTTCAGCTTCTCAAACCGCATCTCCTGGAGGGCGTAGAGGGACATGGTCCGGAATGCGTCCAGCTTCGCGTACTTCGCGCAGAGCTTCCAGTCGCCGAGATGATAGTCCGCAGCAGGCTTCGGAGCGAGCATCCAGCCATTCTTCTTGGCGATCCTGCGTCCGGCGATTACGGATGTATGGAGCGCCTTCTGGTCCTTATCATCTATCTGCAGATACTTCTGGCAAAGAGGCTTGAGGCCGAAGCTGAACTCATCCGTGCGGATGCAGTATTGGCGCAGCATCGTGTCCTCAATCCTTCCCTTGATCTTGAGACCAAGAAGACGGAGGACCTTTGAGTCGTACGAGAAGTTATGGAAAACCTTCGCAAGCTTCTTATCACTAAGGAGATTGCGGAGGATCTTCATTCCCTTCTTGGTCGGGACTACTTCACGCGTGAAGGGGTTTACCTTCCACGTGATGAGAGCCATATTACCATCACCATCACATAGCGAAACCATGAACGGACGAGCCGGCGCATACGGCCGATCCACACCGAGTTCTCCCCAGGCATCAAGCCCGGTACCCTCTGTGTCTATGGCAAAGATCCCATGCTTGTACGGATTGAATTTCTTCAGTCCGATGATCTTGTTTCTGCCGACTAGCTGAATCTTGCGGAGGAGCATAAAGTCCTCCTCCCATTGCTGGGAGGAGGCTCTTTCATTGCAGAGGTGGACCGACTGATCAGGCGATCAGCTTGTCCGGGTCGAGGCGGTACTTCTTGTCGTCCGTGCTGGACTTCACGAGGACCTGATTGGCATCCTCGTCGATCTTGAGCACCTTGCCCTTGTGGAGCACGCCCTTGATCTTGAACTTCACCTTCATGCCGACTTCGATGGTGTCGTCCTCCTCATCATCCTCTTCCTCTTCCTCCTCATCCTCTTCCTCATCCTTCTTCTTAGCCTTCTTCTTGGGCTTCTCTTCCTCCTCGTCCTCGTCTTCCTCTTCCTCTTCCTCGTCGTCGTCCTCCTCGTCCTTGGCCTTCTTCTTGCTCTTCTTGTCCTTGCCCTTCTTCGGCTTCTCCTCTTCCTCATCATCCTCTTCGTCGTCCGAATCATCCTCCTCTTCCTCATCCTCGTCTTCATCCTCATCCTTCTTGGACTTGGACTTCTTCCCCTTCTTCTTGGACGGCTTGTCGTCCTCATCCTCATCCTCTTCCTCCTCGCCGTCACCTTCTCCACCCAGGACCTCGTCCGCGGTCATCTCCGTCATGACCTTGTTCACGCGGAAGTTGACGTAGTCGCCGGACTCGATGGCCTTGAACCGAACGACGTGCTTGTCCTCCTTGATGGACTCGGCGATCTCCTCGAGCTTCTCCTCGTCGAGATCCTCGACGTCGTAGCCCAGCATGGTGAGGAAGCGGAGCAGATGGACGACCCGATCCTCCTCGAAGGAGAACCAGATGGGACAGCTCGAGCCGCGCTCGCTCTCCGGGCAGTTGTCGCCACCGACGGTGATGTCGATCACGAGCTGATCGCCTTTCGCCGTCTTCACTCCGCGCATGCTCTTCACGACGCCGAGGTAGGTGCCTGCCTCGAGCTCCGCGTTCTTGAAGCCGCCGGGATTCTTCTTGAAGTCGGCGGAGGCCTTCTTCAG
>Ga0068862_100000653_pt1 | contig 35801 bp, 45 predicted proteins | sample KBSSwiS52_FD_66598 | JGI IMG/M metagenome (GOLD analysis project Ga0068862, IMG submission 66598) | Switchgrass rhizosphere microbial communities from Kellogg Biological Station, Michigan, USA - KBS Switchgrass S5-2 | ecosystem: Host-associated > Plants > Roots > Rhizosphere > Soil ... | reverse complement strand
TATCGCGCGCAGGACTGGGACCGCGCCGAGAGCCTGTTCGGCGAGGCGCAGCGGATCGCGCCGGACGACCGGCCGTCGGGCACGTTTCTCGATCGGGTGCGATTGCTGCGGTCGAGTCCGCCGGGGGATGGGTGGAATGCGGTCTGGCAGAGTCCGGGGAAGTAGAGCCGCCAACGACACGCCTTTGACGGCTCCCAAAAACGATTCTACGTCCGAAACGATTCAGATCTTATTTCCAAGCCAGTTTCGAATGATAGATCCTGACTTGGATCACTAGTCTTGAGAAGGATTCAGAGTGAGAGCCATTTTGTCCATTCCATTTTTGGTCATGCTGACAGGCGGATCTGATGCTCCAAAGCTTGAAGGCTTGCTGCAAGGCGAGGATCAAAACGTCTTCGCGCGGGCAAGCTTCGAGAATTGGACCGCAATCGCCTTGCGCCGGCAAGCCAGCAATTATGGCGGCAATAACCGCGTCGATTGCGCCATCAAGAACGATGGTGCGATTATGCTCCAATCTCGCCCGCAAGAATCGAATCAAATGCACACGACATGGAGCCTATTCGATGGTCACGAGAACGATTTGACCAATTTAAGTTTTGTATCTATGAAGATATCCGGAAAAAAGTATCAAATGACGAGCCTACCATGGCGACTTATCGGATTCGTTGGTGAAGATGATATTGTTACCATGTCTGACATCAGATTCATAGCATTTCGAAAATCAGAGCAATACGAGTGGTTACCGTTATCATTTCTCGCGAACGAGATGTTCGAGGCTCGCTCGTTTACAATTTCCTACCAGTTTCAGGATGACAAAACCCGGCTGGTTCGATCGGGAACCAAGACATTCGATCTCGCAGGGTTCAAGGAGGCTGCAAAATGGTGCGGCCGCCAACTGCTCAGTGATCGGATCAAGGACGGCCCCCATGTCAGCGATCTTGTCAAATAAGCGAGCCGAGTTTCCAATGCGGCCCGACGTAATTTTGTCGACATTTGCCTCCAGACAATCAGTTCGGATTGGCTAAAGCCCCTTCCCCATCCGCACCAGCGGCACCACAACCCCATCGACCGGTGCCGACGCGGTCCGCTCGATCTCGACATAGCCGCACGCCCGGTACAGCGGCTCGCCCGCGAGCGTCGCCATCATCTCGGCCCGGCCAAAGCCTGCGGCCCGTGCCGCAGCCTCGCACAGCGACAGGATCAGCCGCCCGACGCCCTGCCGCACGAAATCGGGATGCGTGTACATTGCGCGGATGCGGGCGGCGTCCCGCGCCGGGTCGAGCAAGGCGGCGTCGCGCAGCGCCAGGCTGTGGTCGCCGCCATAGAGCGTCGCGCGCCGGCTCCAGCCGCCGCAGCCGGCGATGCGGCCGCCCTGCTCGATGATGAAATAAGTCCGGTCGGCGACCAGTTGCGTATCGAGGCCCATCACCGAACGGCTCGCCGCCACTTCGGCGGGGCTGAGGAAATCGCGCTGGAGCCGGGCGATGGCGAGATCCATCACGGCGCGCAGCGCGGGCAGATCGTCGGTGCCGGCGAGGCGCGAATTGAAGGCGCCGTTCAGCATTCCATATATTTCCAGTTGCGTTGCTTGCCCTCGGCCATCCATTCGACCGCCTGCGCCAGCCGCCTGGCGCGCGTCTCCGGGCGCTTGGCCTCGACCAGCCATTCGACATATTCGCGCTGGCCGCTCGGCGAGAAACTCTCGAATGTCGCCTTTGCGGCGGCGTTGCCGGCGAGCGCTTCGGCGAGATCGTCGGGGGTTTCGAGCGGTGGCTTGGGATGCTTGACCGGGCGCTTCGGCTTCACGCCGCCATCGGTCAGCGCCATCGCCTTCGCGATCAGCGCCGCGAGTTCGGCATCCGGCGGCAGATCGGCGATCGTCGTCAGCCGACCGAAACTGCCCATCGCCCCCTGCCCCGAATGGCCGGTGACGAGTTCGCCCTTCCAGAAGCCGAACGCGGCATGTTCCTTGAACGCCGACATGCTGCACAGGATCTCGCCGTGATAGAGAAAGAAGGGCATCGACCATTTCAGCGTTTCGACGGCGTCGGGGCAGGCGCGGTGGACGGCGGCGCGGACATGGTCGAGGATCGGCCGGGCGAAGTCCGGCTTCTTGGCGATATAGGCGTCAACGCGCGGATCGAGGGTCGGCATGGCGGGTCCTTCCTGCGGCGATATTGATAGGGTTTGGCGCGAATGGCCAGCCTGATGGGCGCGATATGCCCTCTACCGCTTGCGCTAAGGTATGCACACATCTTCGGATCGCACTGCACTTAGCCCCTCCCCTTCAGGGGAGGGGTTGGGGTGGGGGCGAGCGAAGCGAGCCTTTCAGCCATTTTTCGCGCGATCGGATCGTCATCGAATGGCTCTCCCGACTCCCCCACCCCAACCCCTCCCCTAAAGGGGAGGGGCTTAAGCAGCTGACATATCATCGAAAATGGAGATGTGTGCATCGCTTAGACCGCTTGCGGGAGAGGGAAAGACGCCGAAGGCGGCGAGGGTGAGGGCCTGTGCAGGTCTCGCCCTTCAGGCCCTCACCCTGACCCGCTGCGCGGGTCTGTCCCTCTCCCGCAAGCGGGAGAGGGTAAGCGGGTTGCACCGCGGCACAGCCTACTTATACTCATGTCAATAAGGGCTGGAGACACAGGCATGGCGCTCGCGCATACTTTCGAGGGCAATCCCCACTGGCTGCCGCGCAGTCCGCGCGGGTCGCTCGATCATGTGCCGGGTGAGAATGGCTGGCCGTTGATCGGCACGACGATGCGCCTGCTGGCCGACCCGCCGGGCTATGCCAATCACATGTACCGGACTTACGGTCCGGTCTATCGGTCGAACAGCTTCGGCGGCCGCACCGTCACCTTCCTGGGGCCCGAGGCGAACGAACTGATGCTGTTCGATCGCGACAAGATCTTCTCGTCCGAACAGGGCTGGGGGCCGATGCTCAACCTGTTCTTCCCGCGCGGGCTGATGCTGATGGATTTCGAGAAGCATCGCGTCCATCGCCGCACGCTCTCGGTGGCGTTCAAGCCCGAGCCGATGAAGCGCTATGCCGAGGCGTTGAACGAGGGCATCGCCGCGAGGATCGCCGCATGGCGCGGCACGCGCTTCGCATTCTACGATGCGATCAAGCAGCTGACGCTCGACCTCGCCGCGACCAGCTTCCTGGGGCTGCCCTGGGGGCCGGAATCGGCAAAGATCAACAAGGCCTTCGTCGACATGGTGCAGGGCACGGTGGGCGTGATCCGCAAGCCGCTGCCGGGCACGGCGCTGGCGCGCGGCGTGGCCGGGCGCAAGTTCCTGCTCGATTATTTCGGGCGTGAGGTGCCCGGGCGCCGCGCCGGCACCGGCGAGGACATGTTCAGCCAGATCTGCCGGAGCACGCATGAGGACGGCACGATGCTGTCGGACGGCGAGATCATCGATCATATGAACTTCCTGATGATGGCGGCGCACGACACCATCACCTCGACGCTGTCGACGATGGTGATGCTGCTCGGCCGCAACCCCGAATGGCAGGTCCGGCTCCGTGACGAGATGAAAGGGTTGGGCGACGAGATGAACGGGCTGGGCGTCAATGGCGACGCTTTGCCCTATGAGCGGATCAACGATCTGGTGCTCACCGACTATGCCTTCCGCGAATCGATGCGGTTGATGCCGCCGGTGCCGTCGATCCCGCGCCGGGCGATCAAGCCGTTCAGCTTCCAGGGTTTCGATTTCCCGGCCGGCACCTTCGTCGGCATCAATTCGCACTTCACCCACCATATGCCCGAACATTGGCCCGATCCGACCCGCTTCGATCCGATGCGGTTCGAGCCCGAGCAGGTCCGCACGCGCCACAAATATGCGTGGGTACCGTTCGGCGGCGGCGCGCATATGTGCCTGGGCCTCCATTTCGCGCACATGCAGGTCAAGATCCTGATGTGGCATTTGCTGCGGACGTCCTCGATCGCGCTGCCGGCGGGCAGCGGTGCGAAGTGGCAGGCCTGGCCGATCCCGCGCCCGCGCGACGGGCTGCCGGTGGCGATCGTGCCGCTGGCTTGACGGGGACTGCTGGGCGCCATAGTGTGTTATTCAAATAACACGGCTGGAGGCTATCTGATGCGCGTCCCTTATCTCGTTCTCGGCGCCCCGTTCGCCGCCGCGCTGCTGCTGGCCGGCTGCGACGTCAAGGAATCGGATGGCGGCAACACCAGCGTCACGCTGGGCGGCGGCGAGATGAACCTGACATCCGGCACCGGCGGCAAGGCAGGTGAGGTCAAGATCGACGTGCCCGGCTTTCAGGCGAAGGTGAAGCTGCCGGGCATCAAGATCGATGCGGACGATTTCGACATGAACGGCGTCAAGCTCTACCCTGGCTCGACGATCAGCGGCATGAACGTCATGGCCGACAATGACAAAGGCGGCGGCGACGGTACGGTGACCGTCGCGTTCGATTCACCGGCGGCGCCCGATGCGGTCGCCGCGTGGTTCCAGAAGGAGCTGACCGGCGTCGGCTACACCCTGACTCGCGCGGGCAATGCGCTGACCGGCACGACCGAGGACAGGAAGCCGTTCAGCCTGACGCTCGATCCTGCGGCCGCGGGACATAGCGGCGGGAAGATCGTGATCGGGGGGTAGCGAGGGGCGTCCGCCGCGTGGGCCCCCTCATTTGCCGACGAACAGGAATCCCACTGCCGCCATGATGCAGCCGAACGCGGCGACATGGCGCCAGTGCAGGGGCTCGCCCAGCACCCACACCATGAACGCGCCGAACACGATCAAAGCCAGCGCCTCCTGGACGATCTTGAGCTGGCCGGCGCTCCAGCCGCCGGCATAGCCGATGCGGTTGGCCGGCACGGCCAGGCTATATTCCACCAGCGCGATCGCCCAGCTGATCAGTACGATCAGCCACAGCGGCTTTCCGTCGCCGCCCTTCAGGTGCCAGTACCAGGCCGTGGTCATGAAGATGTTCGACAAAGTGAGAAGGACGACGGTCCACATCGTGGCTATACTCGCTACGTAGACGGATGCTGATCGTGCCTGCCCCTATGCGGGAAAACATGCCGCCGCCAGCAGGGCCGTTCATCGACGGTACAGCAAGCCCGCGCCAAGCTGCCGGAATGGGGCGCTTTCCGATCATTGCCGCGACATTTGCCGTCGCTTTGCCGGTCACCGGTTTCGCCTCCGAACCGAGGTCGCAGCGCACGCCGACGCCGCAGACGCAGAGCGTCTGCCCCGACCGCGACCAGCAGCAGTCGCAACGCCCCGCGCAATCGCGCAAAGACGACAAGCGCCGCTGGCGACGCTATATCCTGATGTGATCAGGCCCCCGGTCGTGACGGATCCGGCGACCAGCCGGGCGGCGCCAGTTCGAACCCCGCAAAGTCGAAGCCCGGCACCACCACGCAACTGACGAGCGCCCAGCCGCGATCGGCGTGCGCCGCCTGCCAGTCGCCCGCGGGCACGATCGCCTGCGGCGCCTCATCGGCCAGGATATCGGGTCCCAGGCGGATCGATGCGATGCCGTCCACACCGGCGATGCCCAGCCACAACGGCGCGCCGGCGTGCCACAGCCAGGTCTCGACGGCATCGACCCTGTGCCAGTGCGACCGTTGTCCGCGTTCGAGCAGAAAGTGGATGGCGGTACCGATCGCACGGCCGTCGGGACCGGCGTCGCCGCGCCACGTCTCGCGGAACCAGCCGCCCTCCGGGTGCGGCGCGAGGCCGAGCCGTTCGATGATCGCTTTGGCTTCGTCCATATCGTCGGTCCGAACCTTATTATTGCACCGGCGCAACAATGCAGCCTGCCAGACGCTGTAGCTCCACCGGCCCTGTATTGGGACCGGATCAGGAGCAAGACATGCGAAAAATCATAATCGCCGCGGTTCTCGCCGCGATCGCCCTTCCCTCGGTGCCCGCATTCGCGATTCCGCAGGATTCTCGCGATCAGAGCCGCGAAGACCAGCGCGACCGGCGTGACGAGCGGCGCGACGAACGTGACGACCGGCGTGACGACCGGCGCGATGACCGCCGTGACGACCGACGCGACGCTCGAGACGATCGGCGCGAAGACCGCCCGGTCGGCCATCGCGACGGCGTACGCGCCCAGCGCGAACACCGCCACGAGGTTGCGCGCACCCACCGCGAAAACGTCCGCGACCGGCGTGAGGCCCAGCGCGATCGTGCCCAATCGGCACAGGCGTGGCGCAATTACAACCGCTACGACTATAATCGCCCTGATCCCAGCTATGGCCGCTACGAGGCGAACCGCTATTATCGCGAAGACAGTTCTTATCGGACACGGACGATGCGCCGCGGCGAGCGCGTCTATCGCGGCAATGACGACCGCTATTATTGCCGCCGCCAGGATGGCACGACCGGCCTGATCATCGGCGGTATCGGCGGCGGCGTGCTCGGCAATGTGATCGCGCCGGGCGATTCCAAGACGATCGGCACCGTGCTGGGCGCCGGCCTGGGCGCGTTGCTAGGACGCGAAGTCGATCGCGGCGAGGTCCGCTGCCGCTGATCGCGTAGCTGCCGACCGGGCGACATATTTGCCGCCCGGTCAGCGCTCGATCAAACCTTACCGGGGCCGCCGATAGTCGCGGCGCCGGTCGCTGCGATCCTGCCGCCAGTCGCGACGCCCCTCGCGACGATCGCCGCGCCAGTCGCGCCGGTCCTGCCGCCAGTCGCGGCGGTCGTCACGCCGCGCTTCCCGATGGCGTTGCCAGTAATTGCGGTCGCTGTCGCGCCAGCGATAGCGCGTGCCGCCGCGATCATAGACGTAATAGCCGTTGCCGGGATAATAATAGCCGTCATACCAACCGCGGCCGTACCCGCCATAATAGCCGTCATCATAATAGCCGGAGCCGTAATAGCCCGCGCCGACATCGAGGCCGCCATAACCACGGCCATCCTCGTAACAGCCGCCGAGCGCGAATGTCGCGGCGAGGCCCAGCAACGCTGCCTTCATCTTCATGCCAATCATGACCCGTCTCCCAAACGGAAACCAAGCCCCTGCCAACGCATCAACGCGCGAACGCCGGAATCGTTCGACGCGTCAGGCCGGCTCGGCGCCTGCAACCGCCGGCCGCCGCACGATACGCACCGCGTCGACCGCATAGAGCATCAGCCCGGCCCAGATGAAGGCGAAGCAGATCATGTGCGCGGTCGTCATATGTTCGCCGAACACCGTAATCGCCAGCGCGAACTGAATCGTCGGCGCCAGATATTGCAGGACGCCCAGAGCGGCATAGGGCATGCGCCGGGCCGCGGCGGCGAACAACAGCAGCGGCACCGCCGTGACCGGGCCGGCGGCGATCAGCAGCGCGGTGATTTGGGCGTCATGGCCGAACGCCAGCCCGCCGCCGGCGTACAGCCAGATCAGCCAGGCGAGCGCGAACGGCGCAAGCAGCAGCGTTTCGATCGCCAGCCCCTCGAGCGATTCCACCGCCACCACCTTGCGCAGCAGGCCGTAGAAGCCGAACGTCAGCGCCAGCGTGAGGCTGATCAGCAGGCCGGTGCCCGCCCCCGCCGCCAGCACCGCGACGCCGCATGCCGCGAGCAGCACCGCCGCCGTCTGGAACGGCCGCAACCTCTCCTTCAGCAGCACGACGCCCAGCACGACATTGACCAATGGATTGAGGAAATAGCCGAGACTCGATTCGAGCACATGGCCATGCGTGACCGCCCAGATATAGGTCAGCCAGTTGACCGCGATCAGCGTCGCGCTGCCAGCGAGGATCAGCATCGCCCGACGATCGGCGAGCGCCCGCCGCAGCGCCGCGCCGCGCCGTGCGATCAATATCAGCCCGCCGACCAGCAGCACCGACCAGATAATCCGCTGCGCGACGATCTCGGTCGGCGCAACCGTGCCGATCACTCGGAAATAGAGCGGCAGCAGGCCCCACAAACCATAAGCGCCCAGGCCATAGGCCATGCCGTGCCGCGCGGTCGTGTCTGCCGTATCGCTCATGCCGCCCGCTCAACCCGATCGGCGGCGCGGGGGCCAGCGAGTTTATCTGTCCGCCCGCGCAGTCAGATTATGCCGCCGCCGATGATCAGCCGGACGATGCCGACCACGATCACGAAGATGTTGAGGTTGCGCCCCGAATTGTGGCTCGAAAGCGCACCGATGCCGAGACCGACCAGCGCGATCGGCACGACCAGCCAATAGGCCCAGCCGAGAAACGGCAGGAAGGCGGGGATCGCCAGCACCAGCGCGACGAGGCCGACCAGGATCGAGACGATGTTGAGCACTGCGGTCATCCTGTCGAGAGTTCGGGCACTTATGCCGCCGCGGATGCACGATGGCCAGCGATCAATCCGTAGTGGCGCGCTGTTGGCGAGCGTCGAGATCGTCCCGCGCGAACGTCAACGAACGCATCGCCAAGCCGGGCGATCGGCAGCGTCATGGCTCTCGCGACAGGACCGCCAGCAGGCCCTGCACGCCGCCGGCCAGCATGATCGGCCGCACTGACAGTGCCGCCCGCTCGAAGCCGCCTGCGCGCAATTCGCCCCGCAAATCGTTGGCCTCGAACAGCCGATGCGTGCCGGTCGCCGCGAATTTCCACCGCCGCATCGTCTCGGCCGCGGTGACATAGATCGCCACACGCCCGCCGGGCCGAAGCACGCGGCGCAATTCGGTGAGCACGGTCGGCACGTCCTCCCAGAAATACATCACATTCGACGCGAGGATCTTGTCGAAGCTGGCAGTTTCATATGGCAAGCGCACGAAGTCACCCTGGTCCAGGAAGACATGGCCGTTGCGCATCGCCGCGCGATTGACGCGCGCCGCCTGGCGCAGCATCACGCCCGACTGATCGATGCCATGCACCCGCCCGGCACGCGCCAGCGCGGCCATCGCGGCGATCGCCTAGCCGCCGCCGCAGCCGAGATCGAGTACCACGTCACCCGGCGCGATCGCCAGCGCATCGACTGCATGGCGCGTCGGCTGGCGGTTGGCAACGCGCATTGCGATGCCCGTCAGCCAGCCGGCACGCCCGGCCGGGTTGCGCAATTGCCGGCCGATCGCGTGCCACAACGGCCGCAAGCCGCGTTCGCCGGAACCTGCCACGCTCAGCTGCGCTGTTGCTTGTCGACTTTCGCGATCAACGCGCGGATGTCGGCGCGACGACCGGAATCCCACACCGGCCGCGTCGGATCGGCAGGCGCCTGGAGTGCCTTGACGAGATATGATTTGGCGTGGACATAATCACCCTGCGCGATCAGGTAGTCGCCGTAGAAATAATTGGCGTCGAGGCCGCCGGGATCCACCGCCAGCGCGGTCCGCAGATATTCGCGCGCCTTCTTCGCGCTGCCGAAACCGATCGGGAAGCCCGGCACCTTGTAGTAAAGCACGCCCAGACTCATGCTGACGCCGCCATTGCCGGCTTTCGGATCGATAGTGGCAGCCTTCTGCAGGATATCGCGCGCCGACGTCGCAAGTCCGAGCTGGCTGAACATGCTGGCGACGGCAGCTTCCTCGCTGGTGACGATGCCCTGCCACAGCAGCGGTTCGGCGCGACCGGGAAAATGTGCGACGACTGCCGCCGCCTGCTTCGCGAGCGCGTCGAGCTGGCGATATTGCTGGCTCTTGTCGGGCACCCGATATTTGATCCGCGCCCATTCATTGCCGATCCGCGCGACCTGGGCATCCATTGCCGGATCGTTGGACGCATGAGCGGGCGCAGCGAGACCGAGCAGGACACCGCACAACGCAGCAAATCCGCCCGCTCGAAATAGTATCGCCATCGTCTTTTCCTTCTTCGGTTTCATGTGAATAATTGCCGGGCCTTGAGCGTTTCGGCCGCCAGGCCCGCGTCCACCAGTCGCGGCATCAGGCCATTGATGCGCATGAACAGCCGCTCCTTCCAGCCGAACGTCACGTCCTTGCGTCGCGCGAGGATCGCGGCGACGATGCGGTCGGCCACGTCGTGCGGATCGTCCGTCTGCATCTTCGCCAGCGCGAGAAAGCGATTGACCGCGTCATCGTTGAAGCCGGTCTTCACCGCGCGCGGCGCGATATAGGTGACTGCGATTCCCTCGCCATGGACTTCGCGGCGGAGCCCTTCGCTCAATCCGCGCAAGCCCGCCTTGCTGCTCGAATAGCAGGCGAAGTGCGGGTAGTTGATCGAACCCATCACCGAGCCGATGCTGGCGATCTGTCCGCTGCGCCGCGCGCGCATCTGCGGCAGCACGGCGCGGATCAGGGTCGCCGGCGCGATCAAATTGACCGCGTAGCAGAGCTGGATGCTCGCCGGATCCTGACGCTCGACCGGCCCGAAATATTGCACGCCGGCAACGTTGACGAGGATGTCGACCGGCGATCGGCCGAGCAGGCCGCAAAGCCGTTCCAGCTCGGCAGGGCTGGAAAGATCGGCGAGAATCGTATCGTCACAGGCCGGGCAGCCGACCCGATCGATCCCGCGCACGAATGCGCCGGCCTGTCCCAGCCCCACCGCGATCAGCGATCCCAGGCCCCCCGCGGCGCCGGTGACGACGACGGTCTGGCCGTCAAGCCGCCGCATCGAGCCGCTCCATCGGGATCGCCGCGAACAGGCCGGCGAACAAGCCGAACATGGCGTTCGCCATCGCGATGATCGCCTGCTGATCGCCGGGATCGTCGACCCGGCCCATCAGTTCGGTGAAGAAGTGCATATGGTCCAGATCGAGCGCGCCGTGCGAGGTCAGATAGGTGAAGGCTTCGGCGGGCAGACCCAGCGTCCTGCGGACCGCCTCCGCGCCACCGGTCGCCATCGCGACGCTGGTGCTTTCGAGCACGTAGATCATGCCGAACAGGGCGGCCGGATTGCCGTCTAGCACCGCATCATAGGCGTGATCGATCATCGCCGCGGTGGCGGCATGGGGTTCGCTATAGGCTGCGGCCTGACCATCGCCGCCCGCCGCGAAAATGTCCGACAGGATCCAGTTCTCGTGTCCCGTTTCCTCGAAGATATAATCATCGAGTGCGGCAGCTAGCAGCGGGCGGGCGTTCAGCCGTGCCCGCGCCGCCTGCATCAGCGGCACGGTATGGCGGACGTGATGATAGGCCTGGGTGAGATAGGCGATGTAGGTCGTGCGATCGATATGGCCGGCGAGACCCGCCTGCAGTTGCGGAACGGCCGCGAGCGCATCGCGCGCGGCCCTGGTCTCGGCAACGAGGCGATCGAAGAAGCGCATGGAGGTCGGTCCTTTCAGGTGGAAGGCGACGATGGCGGCGCGCCGCAGCCGTCCGTTCGCGGTCAGTTGGCCATTGGATGGGGTGAAGGGCGGCACCGCACGCCAGTGTGCGACCTGCGCATAAGCGGGCAGTCCGGCATTGGCGGTGGCGACGGCGGCGGCGATCCGTTGCGGATCGGCGGCGACGATCAAGGCCGACAGCGTCGCCTCCGCTTCGCCATGCACCAGTGCCTGGGCGATGCCGGGTTGCGCGATCAGCGCGGCTTCGACCCATTCGGGCGCGATGTTGCGGCCGTGCGAGGTGATGATGCGGTTCGCCTTGCGCCCCTCGATCCAAAGCCGGCCATCGGCATCGATCCGGCCGATGTCGCCGGTGTGGTACGGACCGGCCGGGTGCGGCGCGCCGATCGTCCCGAGACACACCGGTCCGCCGACGACGATCTCGCCATCGGCCGCGAGGCTGATGGCGTTGGCGCCGATACCGGTGCCGACGCTGCCGCGAACGGCCTCCGACGCGCGTTCGAGCGTGATCACCGATCCGCATTCGGTGAGGCCATAGCCCTGGCGGACCGGTAGCCCGACTGCGATCGCACGATCGATCAGGTCGCGCGATAATCGCGCTCCGCCGACGGCAACCAAAGTCAGCAGCGGCAGGCGCGCGCCGGTTGCCTCGAGGATGGCGACAAGACCGGCGAGATATTCGGGCACGAGGATCAGCGACGTGATCCGCTGCTCGGCGATCACCGCGGCCATCATCGCGAAATCGGGGCGAAAGGGCTGCGCCAGCCCGACTTCGGCCTGCGGCAGCGCCACATAGGTGCCGCCCGCCAGCAACGTCGCGGAGAATCCGGCGACGGTCTCCAGCAAGATTCCTCGCGGCAGCAGCGCGAGATGGCGTCCCGCGTGGCCGATGCCGACATGATTGATCACGGCACGCGCGACACCGATCAGATGGCCGGCCGAAAGACAGATGCCCTTGGCATCGCCCGTCGATCCGGAGGTGAAGCTGATCCTGCCGGTGCCCTCCGGCAGCGCCGCCGCCGGATGTTCGAGCGCCTCGACCGTGAAGCCTGGCCAGCCTTCACCCGCAGCGAGCGATTGCGCGCCCGACGCGATCAACGCCTGCGCGCCCGAAGCCGTCAGCGCATGGGCGCGCTGGGTGGGGGTGAAGAAGCCCGGCAGATCGAGGATCGGAATCTGCGCGCGTTCGAGCACCAGTTCCGCGATGCAGGCATCGATGCCCTGATCGAGCATGACGGCGACCGGGCGTGTCCGGTCCGCCAATTGCCCGACGAGACCATCACGCGCGAGGGCGATCATGCCGGGCAGCGCGCGCCAATCGACGCGGCCGTGCCGACCGCTGTCGATCGCGATCGCGTCGGGCGTCGCGCAGGCGTGGGCACGAATGGCGTCACTCAGCCGGATCATGCCGCCCGCCCCATCCGGCGCATCCCGAACCGCGCGAGCCGCGCCTGACCATCGGCGATCGCACCGGCGCAGACCTGCGGATCGTTCAGATAATAACGGCCCCAGTCCCGCGCGGCGGTGCCGAGGCGTTCGGGCGTCGCCGGTGCGAGTATGTGCAGCGTCACGCCCAGGCGACGGAACATGTGGCGCAACGGCGCGGTCAGCACCGCCACCGCGATTTCGGCTTCGCCGGCCAGATCATTGGAGGCCAGCGTCCACAGCGCGACCATCGCCGGCGCGGTATCGGCCGCCAGATTGCCGATTTCGACGATGTCGCGGCGGACGATCGTTCGCCCCGTCGCCACGGCCAGCAACTCCTCGATCGGGGCGTCGAGATAGGCTTCGAGGAACAAACGCCCGCTATCGGCGCGCCGATAGCCGAGGGCGGCACCGATCGCGCCAGCGCGCCGATGGACGTGGAAATCGGCATAATCGAGTCCAGGCACGGCGCCATGGACGTCGGCATAACGGCGATTGATCAATTGCAGTGCGGCGTCTCGGTCCATCGATCGTCCCTCGGGTTCGATCGCAATGACGCCACGTTCTCCAGATTGTCACATCCGGGCAGGGAAACTATTTCAACTGTTTGCGCCGGATGCGCCTCGAGCCGATGGCTTTACCGATCGGCGGCATCCGGATGCGCGACCGCCCAGGCAGCCGCGACGTGGAAGCTGAAGCGGATGCGATTGCGCCCCACTTCCTGCGCGGCGACGCGGTCGAAGCCGGCGCGTAGCGCGCGCGCCTCGATGCCGGCGCTGGCGGCGCGGAAGCGGCCGAGAGCGGCGGCGGGCTGCGCGCGATTGTAGAGTTCGAACAGGCCGACATTGACGAACGTCGCGATCACGTCCGGGTGCATGTCGCCCAGCGCCGCGCGGTTGGCCGCCAATGCAGCCAGATAGAGCGGCGCCGCTTCGTCATAGCGGCCCTGCGCGCGCAGATTGGCGGCGAGATTGTTGGTGCCGGCGGCGGTGGCGGGATGCGCTTCGCCCAGCGTCCTGCGCCGGATCGCCAGCGATTTGCGCTGGAGCGGCTCGGCTTCGGTGTAGAGCTCCAGGCCGACCAGCGCGTTGGCGAGATTGTCGTAGCTGTCGGCAGTGCGCGGATGATCGTCGCCCAGGGTCGCCCGCCGGACGTCGAGCGCCTTGGAATATAAGTCGACAGCCTCCTCCAGCCGGCCCTGCGCCTTCAGCACCGAGGCGAGTCCGTTATAGCTCGCGGCGATCTCGGGATGCCCCTCGCCCAGCGAAGTGCGCATGATCCCGAGCGCCTTGCGATACAGCGATTCGGCCTCGGCGTAGCGGCCCTGATCGGCGAGCACGCCGCCGAGCTTGCCGTAACTGCTGGCCGTCGACGGATGCGCCTCGCCCAGCGCCGCGCGCCTGATCTCCAGCGCCTTGCGCAGCAATGGCTCGGCCTCGTCGAAGCGCCCCATCGCATCGAGGTTCAGCGCGATATTGTTGTAGTTGAGTGCGAGATCGGGGTGCATCGCGCCGATCGCGGCGCGCTTGATCTCGAGCGCCCGGCGATAGAGCGGATCGGCATCGGCATAACGGCCCTGCTGGTACAGGCTGTAGGCGACATTGTTGTAGCTGATCCCGGTCCGACGATCCGCGTCGCCGAGCACGGCCCGCCTGATCTCCAGCGCCTTGCGGTAAAGCGCCTCGGCCTCGGCGAGCCGCCCCTGCCCGCCGATCGCGCCGGCGAGATTGTCATAGGTCGCGGCGGTCTCCGGATCGCGCTCGCCCAGCACGGCGCGCCGGATGTCGAGGGCGGTGCGATAACAGGGTTCGGCGACGGAATAGCGGCCTTGCTGGACGAGGTCATAGGCCAGTTCGTGCCAGGCGGTGGCAGTATCCGCATGTCGCTCGCCATAGGCCTTCCGCGCGATCGCCAGCGCGCGGCGGGCCAGCGCCTCGGCCTCGACCGGCTTGCCCGCCTGGCGCTTGGTGACGGCACCGGCCTCGAGCAGATCGAGACAGGCGATCGCCTCGCCATGGGTGCGGATGCAGGCGGCGATCTCGGGACCGAGCAGGGCCTCGGCGCCGCGATAGTCGCCGGCACGCGAGGCCGCGCGGGCGGCGTCGGTGGGTTGGACGCGGGGCGGATCCTGCGCATGCGCGGCTACCAGCATGAATGCACACAGGCATGTTGCGGTTCGCATCGTCCGAACCTCCCGCGCTATGGGGCCATGGTGTGGGATCACATGCAAGCTGCCAAGCCTTTTCAACCCTTCGATCCAATTCCTCCCCCTTCCCCGTTCCGGGAGGAATTACTTCCAATCACCCGCCCGTCACCGGCACCACATTGTCGTCGCTATTACGATCGACATATTTATTATACGGATCCACGCCCGCAAAGGCCGGCTTGCGCTTCGTGACGATCCGCACCTGCTGCGCGCCCGTCCGGATCGGCCGGCGCTCCATCAGAATCACATCCTGCCTGGCGAATTCGCCGAGGCCGGGGCGCTGGTCGAACAGGCCGACGTCGATATCGTCGGCCAGCGGCGCGGGTTTCTCGACGCCCTTGCCGTCGGCATGGACCTTGCCCGCGTTCACCGTCAGCAGCGTCTCGAAATTGCCGTCGGGCAGCCTGCGCGTCACCGCCGCGCTCGCCTTGAGATCATAGACGGTGATCCGTTCGAGCAGGTCGGACACCAGCTGGCGCTCGGCCTGCGTGCGCGCGAGTGCCTTGAAGCCGTCGACCAGATCGGTCGAGCGCGCATAGGGCTGGCTCTTGAAGCGATATCTGTTCAGCAGTCCGGCCAGCATCGCATCGACGCGGTCCTCGCCCAGCCGGTCCTGCAGCAGATACATCACCACCGATCCCTTGCGGTAGTGGATATAGGGCTGGTTCTCGACGCGATTCAGCGGCAGTTCCTCGACCGGATCGCTGCCGCGCGCGCGGAGATAGGAATCGAGTTCATATTTGAGGAAGCGGCGGATCTTCTCCTCGCCATGGAGATGTTTCATCACCATCAGCGCCGAATATTGCGCCAGCGTCTCGACCATGATCGTGCCGCCCTGCATGTCGGCGCTGATCAATTGATGCGCCCAATATTGATGGGCGAGTTCGTGCGCGGTGACATAGCTGACATAATCGATCGCGTCGGGATCGCGGATGTCGGCGAGGAAGCCGATCTTCTCCGAATAGGGAATCGTGCCGGCGAAGGCCTGGGCGAAGGTCTCGTAGCCGGGGAATTCGACGATGCGGGCATAGTCGAACTGATAGGGGCCGAAATGCGCGCGATAATAGGCCAATGACGTCTTCATCGCCGCGAGCATGCGCTCGACATTGCCGCCGTGCTGGGGATCATAATAGACCGTCAGCCGCACGCCATCGGCATCGGCCGATTTTTCGGCGTAAGCGGCCGACTGGACCGAGAAGAAGCCGAGGATCGGTGCGCCCGACACGAAATGCGCGGTGCGACGGCCATTGGCCGTCACGTCCGAAAGCTTGCGGCCGGGTGCGATCGGCGTCTGGCCGGCATCGGTGGCGACGGTGATGTCGGCATGGACCCAGTCGGTGTCGTCGACATAGTTGCGGAGTTGAGCGGATGTGTCTTCCAGCTTCGCCGGGCGCAGGTCGGCGGGCAGGCCATATTTGCGGCGCTTGGCGCGATCGGTCAGCAGCGCGCCGCGGGTCATGCCGATCTGCGGCGCGAATTCGCTGTTGTCGACGAACGTGCCGTTGCCGACCAGCCTGATATCGTCCCTGGTCGCACGGATGCCGCGCTGCTCGCGGCTGCTCCTGAACGAGAGGCTACCGGTCGCGCCCGGCGCCAGCGGGGTCGCGAAGCGGTAGATCCGGTATTGCGCCTTCGGATCGTCCATCTCGAGCTTCGCGCCCGGCAGATCGAGCGCGACCAGCTTCGTGTCGGGATCGGTCATCCGCACGTGCAGCAGCGGCAGCGGCGCGCCGGTGTCGTTGACGAAGCGATAGGTTCCGCTCGCCTGCATCCGCCGCTCCGCCGGATAGAGATCGATCTTCAAGACGATGTCGGTCAGCGACGGCTGGCGGACCTTCTCATATTTCAGATATTTCTTCTCATAGTCGGCGAGCATCCGATCACGATCCTCGCTCGTCTCATAGCGGTTGCGGACGTTCATATTGTCGTAAAGCCAGCCGCCGGTCACCGCCGCGATCGCCAGCGCCCCAGCGAGCACCACGCCCGGCATGCCCTTGAGCCGCGCCGGCATGCGCGCGAGCCGTGGCATCAGCCGCGTCTCGGTGCCGCGCCGCCACAGCAGATGCGCGAGCGTCGCAAGGCCGATCGCGATCGCGCCCCAGTAGAGCCGCAGCCACCAGCCGGCCGCGCCGCCGATCTGGTCGCCGTTCATGTCGGAAAATTGCGCGATGCCGGTCGAACCATAGCGATAGAGCGGATGTTCGAAGCCGATATTGACCATCGTGATGTCGGCGACGAGATAGACGACCATCACCGCCCAGCCGACATATTTGTTGGGGCTGAGCGCCTGCACGAATACCGCGAGCACGGCGAGGATCGCCACATCGACGGTCATCGGCAGCAGATACCAGTCGAAATACTGGCCGAGTTCGAGATCGGTCTGGCCGCGGACCAGCTGGACGATGATCGCCGCGAGCACCGAGATCAGCAGCGCCGAGAACAGCACGAAGGTGACGGCGAGCGTCTTGGGGACCATATAGGCCCAGTTGGGCAACGGCGTCGCGTCGATGATCTCGTGCATCTTGCGATCGCGATCGCGCCACACCAGTTCGCCGGCATAATAGATCGCGATGATCGTGGGGATGAAGACGAAGCTGCCCATCAACGTTTCGATCAGCGCGAAGGTGCGCGGCGTCGCGGCCGTCCCGTAGATCTCGTTGCCGAGCAGCAGGCCACCGATCGCGTTGAACAGGCCGACCAGCATCAGCACCAGGAAGGCGGGGCTGCGGAACACCAGCGCCATTTCGAACCGGCAGCGCGCCCAGAGTTGCGCGCGGCCGGCCGCACGGGGATGCGCCGGCGGCAACGTCTCGACGATCAGCGGCGCGACCGCGGCGAGCTTCTCCTGCTTCCGCGCCTGCCGCCGCAGGCTGCGCGCCGAGGCGCCGCGCTCGGAGAAGCTGAAGCGGGCATAGGCCAGGCCCAGCGCGGCCAGCGCGACACCGCACCAGATCAGCCGGTTCCATGCCAGCATGCCGGTGAAAGCCGGATTGAGGCGGTTGGCCTCGCTGGCGGTCCAGTAGCGCACGATGTTCGCGCGCGCGGCGAGGCCGAACGGCTCGATATAGCCGGCCAGCTCGCGAAATTCCGGCTTCGCGCCGACGACGGCGATGAGCACGCCATAGAGCACGAGGAAGATGACGACCGCGACATAGGAATACATCATCGATCGGGTCATCGTGGCGGCGGCGAAGAAGATCGCCGACGTCAGGAACAGGTTGGGCAGCGCGAACGCGAAATAGGGATAGACATAGTCGTAGAGCCGGTTCGGCCCGAGCGTCTCGGGATCGAGCCAGGGCATCAGCGATCCGAACCAGATCGCGACCGGGATCGCGAGGAAGGCGATCGCCGCGACTGCGAACGCACCGGCGAAGCGCCCGATCAGATAGTCGAACTTGCCGACGCGGGTGGAGCGGACCATCGATCCGAAGCCGCTCTCGTCGTCGCGCACGATCACGTTGGCGACGAAGGCGGTGGTCACGAACATGTAAAACAGCGTGAACACCAGATAGATGTTCCCGATCGCCGACGGACTGTTCTTGTGGACGTTGCCGCCGCTGCCGATCTGGATCTGCTCCACCGTCGTCCCGCCAAACGCGAGCAGGAAGAACAGGACCAGCACGACCCAGAACACCGGGTTGCGCAGCTGGTAGCGAAGCTCGAAGGCGGTGATGCTGCCGAACATCCGCCGGCTCACGCCGCGGCCGCGACGGGCGCGCGCCGCGTGCGTGCAAGCGTGGCGAAATAGACGTCCTCCAATCCACCCTCGACCGCCGCGAAACCATCGCCGGGATCGTGGTCGGCGAGGATGTGGATGATCGTGCGGCCGGCGAACAGCCGGGTCGAGATCAGTTCGTGGGTCTCGCGATAATCGTCGAGCCGTTCGCGCGGGATCGTCTTCGCCCACACCGTGCCGCGCGACCGCGCGATCAGGTCGAGCGGCGCGCCCTCCAGCTGGATGCGGCCGGCCGCCATCACCGCCATGCGCGGGCACAGATCGGCGACGTCCTCGACGATGTGGGTCGAAAGGATCACGACGACATTTTCGCCGATCTCGGCGAGCAGGTTGAGGAAGCGGTTGCGCTCCTCGGGGTCGAGACCCGCGGTCGGCTCATCGACGATGATCAGTTCGGGATTGCCGATCAATGCCTGGGCGATGCCGAAGCGCTGGCGCATACCGCCCGAGAAGCCCGCGATCGCCTTCCTGCGCACAGCCCAGAGATTGGTCTGCTCGAGCAGCGTCTCGACCGTCGCCTTGCGCTCGCGCGCCGAAGCGATGCCCTTGAGCACCGCCATGTGATCGAGCATGTCATAGGCCGAAACGCGCGGATAGACGCCGAAATCCTGCGGCAGATAGCCGAGCCGCTCGCGCAGCGCCTCGGGATCGGCGATCACGTCAATGTCGCCGAAGCGGATGCTGCCCGCGGTCGGCGTCTGCAGCGTGGCGATCGTGCGCATCAAGGTCGACTTGCCGGCCCCGTTGGGCCCGAGCAGGCCGTACATGCCATTGGGGATGCTCAGGGTGACGTCGTCGAGCGCCCGCGTGCTGTTCGGATAAACGTGGGTGACATGTTCGAGCTCGAGCATCGCGAATCCCCCTGTTGCCGTGCGGCGAGTCTAGCCGGGGTGCGGCAATGCCAAAGCGTTTATCGACGAACGGCGGACGGGGAGGCGTTTGCATGAACAACCCTCTACCGCTTGCGGGAGAGGGAGAGACGCCGAAGGCGGCGAGGGTGAGGGCCTGGAGGGCGGACCACACGCAGGCCCTCACCCTGACCCGCTGCGCGGGTCTGTCCCTCTCCCGCAAGCGGTAGAGGGGTCGCGGGCCTGCAATTCGGTCGACTATTGTCGGCTGTCCGAAAACGAACATGGCATTCGACGCTCACGTTCGAAACCGAACACGCCGAAAAGTTCCACCTCCCGGCGACCGGTGCGTCGCAATTTCCCGATTTGTAGCGAATTTCACCACAGCTCCGCAATTCGGCGCATCCAAAACTGGCATCGCACACCAGAACCCCCCGAAAATCGGTCCTTTTCGAAACTGGCACGGTCCCTGCAGTCCATCGGGCACGCCGGTCGAACGTCGATCGGAACACTCAGGGAGACTTCACATGACCACCACCTTCTCGAACGTCCAGCGCAGCCTCTATGCCGCCGTCGGCGCCTTGCTCGTCAGCACGATGATGCTGTCGGCCGCCGTGCTGCCCGCCGTCGCGCCGCTGACCTCGCAGCCGGCCCTGTAAGCCCGCAACCGCAACCATCGCATCCAGGAGACCTCAGATGACCGCTTTCTCGAACCTTCGCCGCAGCCTCTTCGCCGCCTCCGGCGCGCTCCTCGTCAGCAGCGTCATGCTGTCGGCAGCCGTCCTGCCCAGCGTCACGCCGCTCACCGCGCAGCCGGCGCTGTAAGCGCCGGCCACGCACCCGATTTCCGTCCAGGTAGACAAGCCATGACCCATGATTTCGCCAGGCTGCACCGCAACCTCGCCGCCGCCTTCGCCGCCCTGGTCGTCAGCGCCGCAATGCTGTCGGCCGCCGTTCTGCCCGCCATCGCGCCACTGACCGCCCAGCCGGTCCTGTAAGCCGGGATCGCCTGCCGGGCCGGCCACCGGGACGACGAACGGCCACAACATTCTTTCCTGCCGGACAGGCTGGTTGTTGCACCGCGGAAATTCTATCGTGACCGCGAGGGAGACAGCAACCATGGCAGCCAACAGAACCGACGACCCCGTAAATGATGAGGCCAACGGCACGACCGCGCCGCGCTTGCCGGTGTCCATCGGCACCGCGGCCGGCATCGCCGCCGGGATCGGTGCCGGCATCGCGATCGCCTGGTATGGCGAAAAGCTGCTCGGCGCGGCGAAGGACCTGATCGCGTCGCGAAAAGCGAAGTCGGCACCGGCGAGCGATCATGCCGCCGCGCTGCGCGACGGCGAAACCGACGCCGCCAATCTCGACCAGACCCGCAATGCCGGCCCGGCCTCGATGCGCGATCCCGCGCCGGCGGATTGGGAGGATGTCGACGAGGCCTCGGACGAATCCTTCCCGGCGAGCGACCCGCCGTCCTTCTCGCCCGGCACGGCCTGACGCTGGCGCTCAGTCGGGGATCGGCCCCGTCGACAGGATCTCGATCGCATCGGACTCGCCGTTGAAATCGACGAACTCGCCGGCTTCGGCGCCGATCAGCGCGCGCGCGAGCGGCGCGAAGAAGGCGATGCGGTTTTCCGCGGGCACCGCCTCGTCACCGCCGACGATGTCGATCGAACGCGCCTTGCCCTTCAGCCGGAAGGCGACGCGCGAGCCGAATGCGATGCGATCCGCCGGCGCCACCGGGGCAAGCTGTGCGGTCGACAGCCGCGTGCGCCAGTAGCGCAAAGTGCGCATCGCATCCTCGCGTGCCGCCTTCGCATCGGCGTCTGCTTCGACGATCGGCCCATCGACGATCGGCGCAGCCTCGGCGGCCGCCTCCAGTTCGGCGACGCGCGCTTCGATCAGCGCGAGTCCATGCGCGGTCACGAGATTGGGGCCGGCCGGCAGCGGCAGTTCGAACCGCGGCTCCTTATGCTCCTCGTCGCTCTCCCGGCGAAATGCTACGCTCACGTCTCTCTCCCTGGCCCGACGCGATGGCGCGCCGTCGATACGCTACCCGATCGGAATCAGCACCTCGTTGTGCCGCAACAGCGACGGGATGAACGGCGCGTTGTAGAAGCCGTGCTCGGCATCGCCGGTCGCCGCGATCCCGCGCTTCTTCAGCCATGCCCGCAGCGACGCCTCCTTCGCGTCGAGCAAAGCGTCGTCGGCGCGCCCGGCGAAGCGGATCGCGGCGAGGCGACGCGGCGCAATGTCGACGATCGCAACCCCGGCAGGTGGATTCGGCAGCGTGGCGCGCGTGTATCTGGCGGGCATCACGAAACGCGTGCGCCAGCCGGCATCGGCCGGCGCCGGATCGGCCAGCACCGGCGCGGTCATCGCGATCCTGCCATCGCCACCTTCGGTTCTCGCCGCGGCACCGGCCGCGGCGCCGCGCGCCCTTGCGAAGATATAGTCGGCAAGCCGTTTGAACCCCGCCTCCAGCGCCGCTTCGCGCAGGCCGGGCTGGATCGTCTCGGCCGCGAGCAGCCGCGGATAATCGCGGATCTCGATGTCGCTATCCTCCTCGATCAGCCGGTATTTCGGCGTCTCGGTCAAACGCTCGCGCGCATAAAGCGCGGCGGCGCCCGCGGCGATCACCGCGGCGCCGGCGCCCAACCATTTCCAAACCGGCTTCACACGCGCATCCGCCATATCGAACTCCTTCACCGCCCGTCGATATAGGGGGAACGGGCCGCTTTCCAAAGCGGACTGGCAATGCGGCGCCGCGTACGTCATGATCCGGCGATGCGCCCGACCCTGTTCTGCATGCCATTGATCGCACTGGCGTCCGCGCCGGCAGTTTTTGCCCAGACGGCGCCCAGCCCGACGAAGGTTTCACCCGCGACGAACCCCGCCATCGGCCACTACCGGTTGGCCGGCGGTCCCGACGTCGCCGCGGACCTCGCGATCGAGGCGGACGGCCATTTCTTCTATGTGCTGGCCGCCGGCGCGCTCGACGAGCAGGCGTCGGGCCGTTGGGTCGCCGATGGCACGACGATCCGGCTGACGACCGAGCCCAAACCCAGGCCCGCCACCATCGCGACCGGCGCGATCGCGCGCACCGACGAGGGCCCGCTCAAATTGCTGGTCACCTGGCCGACCGGCGACGGCATTGCCGGTGTCGATTTCGTGATCGGCTTCGACAGCGGCGATCCGGTTACGGGCTATACGCAGGATTATGGCTGGACGATGCAGCCCGACGAGACGCGCGTGCCGCGCTGGGTGGAACTGGTCGAACCGATCCACGGAATCGTCTCGCCGCGCTTTCCGATCGACCTCGCCAAGGGCAATGCACTGACCTTCGTGCTGACGCCCAACGACCTCGGCATCCATGATTTCGAAGCGGCGACCGTCGAGGTGCGGGACGGCGAACTGCTGCTGCATCGCGGCGACGCGACACTGCGCTTCGTTCGCGCGGCAGACTGAGATGATGCCCGCAACATCCCGTTTCGGCACAGAATTTCGTCCATGCTTAACAAGAAATTCACGCATTAACGATCTTCGCTCATAGAATCTTAACCCTTTTGCGCCCATGTCATCGGGCTGATTGAGGGGCACAAGGTTAATGGTACGGAAGGCATGTTTGATCGGCGCTTCCGCTGTCGCGCTGCTGCTCGGCGGATGCGGGGGCAATGACAATTCGCTGGCCGAAACCGATCAGGACCTGATCGGCGCCAACCAGAGCGACCCGGCGCTGACCGCGGCGCTGGAGGACCAGATCCTCGTCGACCCCTCGCTCGCCCAGCAATCGAATCGCGATGCCGCGCGCCCCACCAGCGAGCCGGCGCGCGCGCCGATCCCGCCCGATCGCGCCGATGCCGATGCCGCCCGCCTCGCCGAGGCCGAAGCCGCCAAGGCCGGCAAGCTGGTCAGCCCGCCCGCGCCGAAGCCGGCGGCATCCGGGGCCGGCGCACCGGTGACGCTGGGCGAACTCGCCAAGCAACAGGCGAGCGCGAGCGGCGCATCGTCGAAATGCCGGGGTGCGGCCAAGATCGTCTACGACATGGGCTGGGCCAATCGTCTGCCCGCCGAATTCCCGGTCTATCCGCGCGCGGCGGTGTCCGAAGCGGCGGCGATCAACGGTCCAGGCTGCGCCGTCCGCATCGTCAGCTTCGCCAGCGACGCGCCGATGCAGTCGCTGCTCGATTATTATTACACGCAGGCGGTCCGTTCGGGCTTCAGCTCCGAACATGAACTGCACGGCGCCGACCATGTCCTCGCCGGCATCCGCGACCGCGACGATGCCGCCTATTACATCATCCTCACTGATCGTGCCGGCGGCGGCACCGATGTCGATCTGATCGCCAATAACGGCCGGTAGCGGCCACGCGAAGTCTGCGGCGCTTTGCCCCTTGGCCCCTTGCCCCTCGCCGACGGCCGCGCCATAGGGGCGCAATTCCCGCCCCGGCGAAAAAGGCGCACGATGAAGACCCGCATCCATGTCACGCTGAAAAGCGGCGTCCTCGACCCGCAGGGCAAGGCGATCCACCACGCGCTGGAGGGTCTCGGCTTTTCCGGCGTCAGCGACGTCCGCGCCGGCAAGCTGATCGAGATAGACCATGATCCGTCGCTGAGCGACGCCGACCTCGACGCGATGTGCGCGAAATTGCTCGCCAATACGGTGATCGAGAATTACCGGATCGAGCGCGGGCAATGAAGACCGCGGTCATCGTCTTCCCCGGCTCCAACTGCGATCGCGATCTCGCGGTCGCGCTGGAAGCGATGACGGGGCGGCCGGCCGAGATGGTCTGGCATGGCGAGACCAGCCTTCCGCAAGGTATCGGCTTCATCGGCGTGCCCGGCGGTTTCTCCTATGGCGATTATCTGCGCTCGGGCGCGATGGCGGCGCGATCGCCGGTGATGCGCGCGGTGGTCGATGCCGCCAATCGCGGCGTGCCGGTGTTCGGCGTGTGCAACGGCTTCCAGATCCTCACCGAGGCCGGGCTGCTGCCCGGCGCGCTGATGCGCAACGCCGGCATCCGCTTCGTCTGCCGCGACGTGAAGCTGGCGGTCGCCAACGCGCAGACCGTCTTCACCAGCCGCTACGATGCCGGCGAGGAGATACTGATCCCGGTCGCGCATCATGACGGCAATTATTTCGCCGACGACGAGACGCTCGACCGGATCGAGGGCGAAGGCCGCGTCGCCTTCCGCTATGCCGAACCGGTCAATGGCTCGGCGCGCGACATCGCCGGACTGGTCAACGCCGCGGGCAACGTGCTGGGCATGATGCCCCACCCCGAACGCCGGATCGAGTCCGCGCACGGCGGCACCGACGGCCGCCGCCTGTTCGAGGGGCTGCTGGAGGCCGTTGCCTGAACGGATCGTGCGGCATATGATATCGCCGGTACAGTCTGGAGCCTCGCCATGGGCGTGATGTCGGTCCGCGAATTGAATGCTGATATAGCCCGCGCGCTCGCTTTGGTTGAGGCGGGCGAAACGATCGATATCACGGAAGATGGCAAGGTCATTGCAGAGTTGCGGTCAAAAAAAGGGTTCAACCGGCTCACCGACCCTGAATTCCGGGCGGCCTATGAACGGGCGAAACGCGGACTCGAGATCGGCGTTCCCGGGCTGACCGGGCCTGCGACCTATGAGGAGCGGACGGGCCGTTGATCGGCCTCGACACGAATATCCTCGTCTATGCGGTTTCAGCCGATGGCGATCCGCAGGTGAAAAAGGCGCGGCGGATCCTCGATCGCCTGTTCCTGCTGGCGCCCATCGTGCCGGTTCAGGTGCTGGGCGAGTTCATGAACGTCGTCCACCGCAAGCGCCCAATCGATCCCTCGGATGCCGCCAGGCGGATCGAGGAATGGTTGCCGCTGTTTCGCATCCCGCCGACACAACCGGCGGATCTCATCGACGCGAATCGACTATGTATTGCGCATCGACTGCAATTTTTCGATGGGCTCATCTGTGTGGTCGCGCGCAGGGAAGGCGCGGAAGTGCTGTTGTCGGAAGATATGCAGGATGGATCGAATGTCAGCGGGTTGACGATCCTCAACCCTTTTGCTGTTGCCAACGACGTGCGACTGGAAAATCTGCTGAGTCAATGAAGCGAGCGTTGGTATGACGATCACGGGTGGCTGCCTCTGCGGCGCGGTGCGCTTCACGATCGAGGCCGAACCGATGGCGGCGCGGACCTGCTGGTGCCGGCTGTGCCAGTCTCTCGGCGGCGGCAGCGCGACGGTCAACATCTGCTTCCCGACCGATGCGCTGACGATGACCGGCGAGGTCCGGATCTATGAGAGCGTGGCCGACAGCGGCAATGCGATGCGCCGCGGCTTCTGCCCAACCTGCGGAACGCCGCTGACCAGCGCCGCCGAGAGCCGCCCGCATCTGATCTTCATCCGCTCCGGCGCGCTCGACGATCCGAACCTGCTAGGGCCGCAAGCGACGATCTGGACCAGCCAGGCGCCCGACTGGGCCTGTATCAGCGACGCCATTCCGCGCTATCCCGCGCAGATTCCGCCGGTCGCCTGAGTGGGCTAAAGTCCCGGTTCGTTCCTGACCGCGTCGAGCAGCGCAACCAGTTCCGGATCGTCATGATAAAGGCGGCGCAGCTTCGCCTCGTCGCGTTCGAGCGCATTGCATCGCAGATCGCGCCACGCATGCTCGATCTGACGCTTGCGTGGCGCATCATAGCCCTCCTCGCCGCCCCAATGATTGCAGCCGGTGCGCCGGTCGATGAAAGCCCGCACCTTCACCGGCTGGCGCGCGACGCGGGCGGCGAGCGATTCGGCCGGCGCATCGACCGCAGGCTGGGCCTGCTCCGCCAGCGGCGCATCGATCGCCGCCTCCTGCGCCAGCAGCAGCGCGAGCGTCAGCGCCAGCATCAGACGCTCGTCTTGAACGGCGTGAAATCGGTGCCCTCGTCATAGACGTCGAGGCCCTCCTTGCGCTTGAGCCAGCCGACGACGAGATAAGTGACCGGCGTCAGGATCGCCTCCCACGACACCTTCAGCACCCATTGCGTGAACAACGCCACGACCAGCTTGTCATTGTCCCAGACACCGTAGAAGGCGAGCGGATAGAAGATCAGGCTGTCGATGCCCTGCCCCACCACCGTCGACCCGATCGTCCGCGACCAGAGATGGCGGCCGCGCGTCCAGATCTTCATCCTCGCCAGCACATAGGAATTGATCAGCTCGCCGGCCCAGAAGGCGACGACCGATGCGGCCGCGATTCGCCAGACCTGACCGAACACCGATTCATAGGCCGACTGGCCGGTCCAGCTCGCGTCGGGCGGCAGCGCCACGACGATCGTGCTCATCGTCACCATGAAGATCAGCCCGGCGAAACCCGCCCAGATCACGCGCCGCGCCCGCGCATAGCCATAGACCTCGGTCAGCACGTCGCCGATCACATAGGACAAGGGGAAGAACAGGATGCCGGCGCCGAACGGCCACGGGCCGATTCCCGGCAGGTTCACCGACGCCAGCTTGCCGGCGCCGATCACGTTGGACAGCACGAGGATCAGCACGAACGCAGCCATCACGAAATCGAAATAGCGCAGCGACCGGCCCGCAATCTCATCTGCCCTCACCGCGCGCGGCGTATCCGATTCTGCCATAAGCTCCCCGATCCTGACCGGGGCGCAACCTATCGCGATTTCCAATCCGCGCAATCCACGCTATGCGCTGGCGCCGGGCGCCCGTAGCTCAGTTGGATAGAGCACTAGCCTTCTAAGCTTGTGGTCGCAGGTTCGAATCCTGCCGGGCGCGCCATTTCGGTTCAAAACCACGAACGCCTAGCACTGCCGCCTCTACGCCAGAGGCGGCGGTGAGGGTGCGGAGCAGTTCGCTGCGCAGTCCACGGATACGAACCTCTTTCCGGCTCACGACTTCCACCCGCTGAGCGACCGCCCGAACTTGATCGCGGGCGAATGTGCCGTCCCCGTTGCGCAGCTTCTTGCGGAGGGCGGCCGCGAACGCGCGCAGGCTTTCCGGCGTGATCGCCGGTCCGATCTTCAAGATATGCGACATCGCGCGCTCGGCATCGCCCTTGGCCTGGTCGCGCGTTGCGGTCAGCTCGGCGATGCGATCTTTGAGCGAAGGGTCGCTCACGTCGATCACGCCGTTCTCGATCGCGTCATAGAGGCGCTTGAGCTTCGCTTCCGCCTCGGTCGAGCGCCGTTCAAGATGGGCGACATGCTCACGGCGCTGGTTCACCCACTCGTCGCGCCGTTCGAGTATGTGATCCATCAGAACTTCGAGCCGCGCCGGGTCGAGCAGCCGCGCTTCGAGGTGATCGACCACGGCCTTGTTGAGCCGGTCCATCGGCACGGTGATGCCGGGATAGCCGATCTGCGCGTGAAACTCCGCGAGCTTGCGGCGGGCGCGGGCTTTCGATTCAGGAGACATCCAGGCGAGCGCATCGATCCGTCGTCGGAATGCCGCCACGAGATTGTCGACCATGTCTTGCGCCGCCCGGCGAGTCTCGGGCGAGAAGTGCCGGGAGACGTAAACGCGGCTCACGTCGTCGGGCATTGCGTCGAGGACGAAGGCGGCGGCTTGCCGCCAGCGCGGCTCGGGCGCTTCGATGCCGTCGACCGTTCGGCCGTAGAAGGCGAAATCGGTATCCCGAACGTCGGCCGGTAACGCATTGGCGTAGCGATGCAGCGCGCGGACGATGAGCATGTCCCGCAGGGTCGATATCTTTTCGCTCTCAATAAGTGACCAGATCGCTGCGGCCGCGTCGGGTTGTCGGACAATCGCTCTATCGGTCGCATAGCCAAGACCGCGCACGAAGGCTGGCAGATGCGAGCGGGGCAGACCGGGGACGACGGCGCCCAGCGACATCCGTTTGTACGTGCGCTGCGCATCGCCGTTGGCAGCCTCGGTCCAGCTTGCGCGGGCGATACGGGTTTCCAACGCGATCATGCGGTCGGCCGCGCCCGCATCTGTCACGCCGGCGATAGCGAGCATCGCCGCAGTATAGCGTCGATAGGCTGCGCGTATCGCCTGCATCGCCGGCGTCTGCGCGAGGTAATAATCGCGGTCCGGCATGCCCAGCCCCGCTTGGGAGATGATCAGGGTATAGTGTTCCGGGTCACCGTCATCGGGCTCGACCTTGAAGTCCAGAGGAAGGGAAACGCCCCGTCGGCCAGCATCCGTGGCTGCGGCAAAATAGGCGTCTCGGGTTCCGATCGCGCGGAGTTTCGCCAGCAACGCCTCGACGGGTGCAAGGCCGAGACGGTCGATCCGGTCGACATCGAGGAAAGCACGATAGGCCGTGCCCATCCGGCTCTCCGGATCGCGCGCCGCCTCTTCGAGAACCGCGCGAACCTGCTCGTGGCTGCGGTCATCCAACGTGCCGATCGTCCCGATACTGGAGCGGTCGGGCGGTATCGGTGTGCGATGATCCCAACCGCCATTGGCGAAGGCAAAGAAGTCGTCGCCAGGGCGAACATTATGATCGGTGCCGGCATTGTCGAAACCGGAGCGTTTTGAAACAATATCCAAGCTCTGCGGTGTCGCCGCTTGCGTTGCGAAGGCGAAAACGCACGCCATGGCAAGAGGCGCTGTGCGATGCATCAGGCTGCATCTGCCGCGGCAAAGTGGGCCATCTGGTCGTCATATGCTTTTACGAAAGCCGGTCGCCCTGTCATCCGCGCGACATAGGCGTGGCAAGCCGTGTAGTTTGCAAGCCCGTCGAACCGGTTTACCTGCCGAAGCACGTCCGCCATCAGGAGGTCGGCCACGGTGAATCGGTCGGCCGCCAGCCATTCGCGACCGGCGAGGACAGTTTCCATCCGCTCGAGCCTGGTCTTCAGGAAGTCTTCCACGAACTTGGCTTCCGGCGATTCACCAGGAAAGCCCGTGAAGCGGAACAGCGCCCACGGTTGGCTCGGCAGATCGACCGAGTTGAGTGCGGCGATCACCCATTCCATCACTTCGGCCCGCCCGCGCGGATCGGTGGGCATGAGCACTTGGCTCTTCTCGGCCAGGTGCAACAGGATCGCACCGCTCTCGAATATGGTCAGGTCTCCGTCGGTCAGCCACGGAACCTGACCGAAGGGTTGTGCCGCGAAATGGCCGGGGCCACGATCTCGAAACGGCGTGCTCTCCACCCGATAAGGCAGCCCGGCCTCTTCCAGCGCCCACCGCACCCGCAGGTCGCGCACAAGGCCGCGTGGCATTTCGGGCACCCAGTCGTAGGTCGTGAGGATCAACTCGCTCATTCGTAATCTCCAAGGAACATAAGATGTTGTCTGGAAGGCCGTTCCGCCTTCTTCATGCTTTCGCCAGCCGCTTCGTCGGGCAGGCGTCCAACGATCAGCCCCCGTGCCGAAAATGGACACGGACGACAGGCCTTGACGCGAAAATGCTGCCTATTCGCTGTAAGCAGCCGCTTCCTTGAGGGCGACGGCGCATTCCTCGCAGCACACTTCGACCGGCTTTCCTCCGATCGTGACGGCGATGCGTTCGCCTTCGAGCGGGCAGTCGCAGGCGGCGCAACTATCTGTTTGCACAAGTTTTCTCCTCAAATAGCGAGCTTACTATAGCCTCCGACCCGGAGTGCTCGCTGTCGAAATCTTTAGCGATCCGGTCTTTGGAGCGCGTTAGCGAAGTGAAACCGAGCGCTGGAATTCGGCCGGCGAACAGCCATAGGCCTGACGGAACGCCGCCGTGAAATGGCTATGGCTCGAGAAACCAAGATCGAGCGCCAGCATGGTAAGATCGTCATAGTGCGCGAGCAGGTCGAGCGCGCGGGCCAGCCGCAACCGCAACTGATAGCGGTAAAGCGGAACGCCCTCGGCCTGTGCGAACACCTGGGTAAGATAGACCGGTGACACGCCAACCTGTCGCGCGATGGCCGCCAGCGTCCACCGGCGCCCGGGATCGGAGGCGAGCAGAAGCTTCGTCCGATCGACAAGCTTGCCCTTGCCATAAGTCGTCGCCTTGGCGTGGGAGGTGCGTTCGCCGAGCGATCGGCGGATCAGCGTCAGCGCCAGGGTTTCGGCTTCGAGCGTTTCGATGGCGCCCCGGCTGAGCCCATGGCGGAGCAAGGCGACGAGCGCCTGCGCGCGCGGATCGATGCCCCGGCGGGCGTGGCGGAAGACTACTGGCGCACCCGCTTCGAGCTGGCCGGTCGGTGCCAGTTCGCGCAGCAGATCCTGATCGATGGCGATCGAGAGGCAGGCGTCGCCGCCTTCGACCGGATGGCTGACCGCATATTCCTCGTCTTCGTTGAAGAAGACGATCTGGTTCATCTCGGCGACCGTCTGTGCGGCGCCGACATGCCGCATGAACGCGCCGCGATAGGGGAAGACCAGTTGCGTGGAGGTGGCGCACTCGCTGGGCGACTTGTGGCGGCAATCGCCGCTGCAGCGCACGTCGCGGATCGTGAGCGTGGCCGTTTCGAGCAGCGGTGCCACATGAAGGACGTTGGTGTCGGGCTCGCCGCTCATCGCGCGATGCCTGACACGCCAGCTGCCGCGTCCTGCAACGCCTGCATCGCCGCCAGAAATGGCCCCGGTCCATGACTGATGCGCGCGACCCCCGCGGCCGCCAGCCGGCCTGGCGTCGGCGATCCTTCGCCGATCATCACATTGACCGGGAGCGGTGAGGCTTCGCAGATGCGCGCGATCAGCGTCTCTTCAATCAGGCCGGGGACGAAGAGACCGTCGGCTCCGGCGGCCACATAGGCTTTCGCCCGTTCGATCGCCTCGTCCGCCATGTCCCGATCATGGACCTGCGATGGCGCCTGGAAGAAGATATCGGTGCGCGCATTGGTGAAGAAGCCTGGGCAGACGGCATCCGCCGCACGCCGGGCGGCTGCGATACGCGCCGTCTGCATGGTCAGCGGCCGCATCGCGCCATCCGCCGGGAAGCTGTCCTCCAGATTGCATCCGACCACGCCTGTCGCCGCCACCTGGGCGAGGGTGTTCGCGACGTCATCATCCGAAGCGCCATATCCACTCTCGATATCGAGCGACACGGGCAAGGCGGTCGAGCCGGCGATGCGTCGCGCATTGTCGAGCACGAGCGCGATCGGAACCTTCTCGCCATCGGCGAAGCCATGAGCGGCAGCGACCGACCAGCTGCCCGTGGCGAGCGCCGCGGCGCCGGCCGCTTCGACCGCCCTCGCGCTGCCGACATCCCAGATGTTGAACAGCACCAACGGACGCCCGCGCACATGGAGCGCTCGAAATGCCTCGGTCCTGGTCGCTTCGCTCATGATGCTGTCCTATCCCAAATCCACCTCAATCCGCGATACCGAAGCTGAGGCTCGAAAAGCTGGTGTCGAAATCGGTGAGGCTGCTGCTCGGCTGTGGGCGCGTCCAGATGACGTTCATCTGCCAATTTCCCTTGCCGGGCATCGTGAAGACGGCGCGCCCTTGCGCATCGCTTCGGTGCATTTCGATCGGCTGGGCGTCGTGATCCAGATCGTTGAGCTTGACGAGCGCGCCGGCGAGCGGCTGGCCGCGATAGAAGATCCGCACGGGCAGCGCGCCGCGCCCGACCGTCAGCGGGTTGGTCTCCGGCACGATCTCGAGCGCGAGCCCCGCCGGCCGAACGACCTGCGCCTGGCCGCGCGGATCGACGGGGCCGATCTGGACGATGGTCCTGGCGTGCCGACTGTAGTTCTCTGCGCCATCGGCGTCGCTTCGTCCCGTGCGGGCGCGCAGCGCGATCGCCGGGGTCAGCCCCTCGACCTTTAGATAGTCGTTGAAGCGGATCGCGGGCAGATGGCTTTCGGCGCGATTGTCGGTCTCCAATAAGATCGAATAGACGCCCGGTCTGGCGAAGATGATCGCCGCGTCGCCGGCAGGCGCGCCGACATGAAGTCTCGTCCGCAGGTCGATCCGGCGTCCATCGGGAGCGATCGCCTCGAAGCGGAGGATTCGACTGGCGGGGATCGGCGAGCGTTGCCGATAGGGCCCATGGCCGACCTGGAGAGTCACACTCACCGGTTCGCCCGGACGCGCCTGCCATCGCGCCGGCTGGAGCCAGAAATCATGCGCATCGGCAGCGGTTGCCAGCGCCATCAGACACAGGGGGAGGATTCGAGCGATCATCGATTATTCCAGATGGTCGGGGAGATAGCCGGGCGTGACCGGCAGGAGCGTCAGCGTGAGGTTCAGCGCGGCGATCGCGACAAGCCAGCTCGCCGCGATGCGTGTGGGGAGATGCCAGCCCCTGGCGGAGAGGACCGCGCTCGCCGTCGCCGCCAGCGTCAGGCTGGATGCGAACAGCGCGGCCGACATGCCGGCCGTCGCCGGCAGCGCGCCCGCAAGGCCGCCAGAGAGACAGCCAAGGACCAGCACCAGCGCCTGGTTTCGACGGTGCGTCGGAAGCCAGCTTGCGCCGGCGCCGAGCGCGACCGCGATCCACGCCGGAACGAGGATATTGTCGGCAAGCTCGGTGGGGCGGAAAAGGGCTGCCAGGACCGCCGCCGCAACCGCGAGCGCGCAAGCGACGATCGCGCCAACGCGTACAAGGCCCGCCGTCAGGCCGAACGAGGCGCCGAGCAAAACGGCGGCTAGCAGCGTGTCCCTCATGCCGAGACCACCCGCCAGACAAACAGCATCCCGGTCGCGGCGATCGCTGCGCCTCCCGTCCGGATCGCGAGCGCTCCGCCGCGACGGTCGGCGAAGAGCCCGATGGCGATGCCCGCAACATGCAAAAGCCCGGTCGCGAGGACGAAACCCGTGCTGTAGCCGATCGGGTCGGCGGCCGACGGCAGTTCGCGTCCATGGGCATAGCCGTGGAACAGCGCGAAGCCGGCGACGATGAGAATCGCGAATACGGTCGGCGCGCGCCAGGCCGCCGCGATGCATCCGCCAAGGACGATCACCGACACCGCGATCCCGATCTCCACCGGGGGCACCGGCAGGCCGAACATGCCGAGGATCGCGCCGGCCACCATCATCAGCGGGAAGGTGACCGGCAGAAGATAGATGAGCGGACGCCCGAGGAACGCGCCCCATAGTCCCACCGCGACCATCGCCAGCAGATGATCCCAGCCGCTCAGCGGATGCTGGAAGCCCGCGGCGAACCCGCCGGCCAGGCCCGTGCCGCTATGGGCGGCGGCCGGGCTCGCGGCGAACAGCAGCGCCAATGCTGCCGCGTAATGGAGGCGCAAACGCGTCATTGCGGCGCCGGCGTCGGGTCGGGCGCGGCGAGGAAGGGAAAGACCCAGGTCGAGTGCACTTTCTCGTCGGCATGCACGCCATCGTCGATGCCGCTGGTCGTGCCGTTGGCGATGAGCGAGCGATAGACGTTGACGGCGTCATAGTTGACCGTGCGACCGCCGCAGTCGCCCGCCACATCGTGCTCGCCGTTGAGCGCCGCACGCTCGACCGCGAAAAGCTGGGTACAGGTCGTCGCGCGGCTGTTCACCCACAGCCGGTCGTCGGCAAGCAGTTCGGCCATCGGCCAGTAGCGCCGCGCCGGCGGCGCCTTGCGGTCGATCAGCAGGCTGTCACCGCAGCGGCCGTCGAGTCCGTCGTAGAGCGCGACGCCCTTGGCGATCTCGGCGACGAAAGGTTGCCCGGTGGCCGGGCTGGCACGGTTGTAACGTTCCTTGATGGCGTTCTGCGCATCGTCGGATCCGAGCGTGACGAGAAGCGCGTTTCCCGTGAGCGGCCGCGCCGCCCGGTCGATCTGGCCCTTGGGGCCGCTGGTCGATGCCCAGACGGCGATTAGCGGGCCGCCCTTCGTGACCGCGGCGAGGTCGATCGACGCAACGATGGAATCGGGCGTCCACCCGCGCAGGAAGTTGGTCGCCGATCCGCCATTGGTATGACGCCAGCCTTCACGGATATCCGCCGCTTGCGCCGCATTGAAGACCGGGCAGCCGGCAGCGTCATAGCGGGCCGAACCGGCAAGGGCCTTGATGGCCGTGTCGTACATGGCGCGCGTGCCGCGCACATTGTTGAAGAAAGGATCGTCGCGCAGCCCTGCAAAGAGCCGGAAAGCTCCCTTTTCGCTGGCGAGTCCCTCGTCGCGGCTCGGATCGCCCTGCACATGGTCGGCCTTTCCGAGACTACAATCGGCCGACGTGGCGGTCGTGAAGCGGCAGACCAGATCGATCGTCGCCGTCGTGCGGCCGAAGCGCTGGCCGCTATCGATATGGAAGGTGTAGGCGATCTTGTCCGAGAAGCTGTGGCCGACGATCGCCATCACCAGATTGAGACGCCCGCCGTCGGGCGAGACCCACGCGAACAGATCGCCGATGTCGGCGCGCGGATCGGCGATGACCGACGGGGAATCCAGATGGTCCGACGCCATGGCCGGCGCGCATGCCATCAGGGCCGTCGCGGCCGAAAGGCAGGCCGCGAGACCAAGCCGGCGGGTACGCGAGATGAGATGCAGCATGGTGACTCCTGTCATTGGGCTCGGGCTCAGGCGTGACGCCACAGCGCCATGGCTTCCTCGGCGATTACGTCCGGCAGTTCTTCCGGCCAGAACAGCTTGGCTCTTTCGAGCCGGCGAACGCCCCGCGAATTGCCGAAAGCCTGGTCGAGGAAATCGGTGTTGGCGGGCTCGAAGATCGTGTCGGCCATGCCCCAGACGATGCGAGTCGGGATCGCGCAGAGCTTGAGCGCCGGGCCGATTCCGCTCAACGCGTTGTCGCCCTGCGCAATCGCATGCGCCTCCACCTGTCTCGCCCGCTCGGGGCTCGAGAGCAGCGGACCGAAATACATTTCGATCGCTTCGTCAGTAGGGTTGGCGGGATCGGCGTAGCACATGCCACCGAACTGATCGGGCCGGCGGGCATGCTCGCGGTTTTCATACCACGGCTCGATCCATTGTTTGACGTAGAGGCGTTGACGCGCGAGGTCGATGACCGGGCGCATGGCGGCCGGCGGGCTTTGCCGTTCGGTATCGCAGTTGGTGAGCAGCAGCGTGCGAACGCGCTCGGGGTGATGCACTGCGAGCAATTGGGCGACGGCGCCGCCGCTGTCGTTGGCGACGACATGGACCCGATCGATCTTCAAACCATCGAGCAGTGCAACCAGCATCGCCATCTGCGAAGACGCCGAAAGATCCTGTCCCTCCGCCGCTTCCGTCGCGCCCAGGCCCAGAAAGTCCGGCACGATGCATCGGCAGAAGAGTTCGAGTTGCTCGACAGCCCCACGCCATTGGAAGCCGCTCAGCGGATAGCCGTGGAGAAACAGGACGGGGTCACCTGTCCCGGCGTCGATATAGGCGACCTTGCCGAAGGCTCCGCGCAGGAATTTTCGGTTCAGCCCCCATTCCGGCGCGCGAAATCGGTCGGCGCCGGGCGCAGCGAGCAAGGCGCTGGGCAGTGCGCTGCATCCGAGCACCGTGCCCGCCAGCCCAAGGAAATTTCTACGGTCCATTGTCTTACTCCACAGCATTGCGGACGTAGTGCAGCATCAGGG
>Ga0068862_100000652_pt1 | contig 35828 bp, 23 predicted proteins | sample KBSSwiS52_FD_66598 | JGI IMG/M metagenome (GOLD analysis project Ga0068862, IMG submission 66598) | Switchgrass rhizosphere microbial communities from Kellogg Biological Station, Michigan, USA - KBS Switchgrass S5-2 | ecosystem: Host-associated > Plants > Roots > Rhizosphere > Soil ... | reverse complement strand
CAGGGGACGCAGGCCGTCCTTCGACAACGCCGCGCCTCCCGAGGAAGCCGCGCCGCTCGTCGAGGCGCTGGTGGCGGATCTGCGGAGCCGCGGCTTCCGCGTCGAGACCGGACGGTTCCAGGCCTACATGGAGGTGTCGCTGGTCAACGACGGGCCGGTGACGTTCGTCGTGGATCTCTGAACCCACTCGCCAGTCGGCGCATCCCCAGGCAGCGCTCCCACCTGGGCGAGACCCCGCGGCATGAACGAGAGGATCAGAATCACGAGGGCCGCGGCGGCGAGGAGCTTGCGTCCCCGGGTGAGCGGCACGGCCTCGTTCTGGAGCCGGGGATGGAAGATCCCGAAGACCAGCGACAGCACGCACCAGACCCACCAGCCCGGCCACTGGCGCCCGGCCACGGCGAGGCCGATCCAGACCAGGGGAGCCAGCCGCCGCTGCCAGCGGCGGGACACGGCGTAGAGGATGTGCCCGCCGTCGAGCTGTCCCAGCGGGATCAGGTTGATCGACGTGGCGAGCAGCCCGAACCAGGCCGCCAGGGCGAAGGGATGGAGGTCGAGGACCATCCCTTCCCCCAGGGGGCCGTGGAACAGCCGGCCGACCAGGTCCACGGCCAGGCATTGGCCCGGGAGGAAGAGGATCTCGCCCGGGCGGAGCTGGAGCACCGCCGGGGTGGAGTGCGCCACGCCGTAGAAGAGGAACGGGAGCAGCATCACGAAGCCGGCGATCGGGCCGGCCACCCCCACGTCGAACAGCTCCCGCCGGTCGCGCAGCGGAGCGCGGATGCGGATGAACGCGCCGAGCGTCCCCAGCATCAGGGGGAGGGGCAGGAAGTAGGGCAGCGTCGCGGGCAGGCGGTAGCGCCGGCAGGCCAGATAGTGCCCCATCTCGTGCGCCAGGAGGATCAGCAGCGCCGGCGCCGAAAACGAGAGGCCGAGCTTGAGCAGCTCGGGATCGGTCCAGACGGCCTTCATCAGCCCCGGGGTGAGGAACGGCTCGTGAGGGGTGAGGACGTCGGTCCGGGTCATGGCCCAGAAGACCGGCCCGAGCGTCGTGGCGCAGAGGAAGGTCAGGACGAAGAGGGCGAGCGCCAGGACCCAGCGCGGCCGATGCGCGGGCGGCGGAGGCGATGTCCAGGCGGGGGGCGCATAGCCGTGCGCGGGCAGCAGCTCGGGAACCAGCGCCGGGCCGGAAGGCCGGACTCCATCTGTCTCAGAGATTCTTCAGGTCCTTGCCGGGCTTGAAGCGGACCGTCTTGCCGGGGGAGATCGCCACCTCGACGCCGGTCTTGGGATTGCGCCCCACGCCCTTCTTGCGGTCGCGCACCTGAAAGACGCCGAAGCCGCGGAGCTCGATCCGCTTGCCGTCGCAGAGCGCGTCCTTCATCGCGTCGATGATGGTGTCCACCGCCTGGGCGGCCTTCACCCTGGGAACGTCCGTGATCTCCGCAACGCGGTCTACGATGTCCGACTTGATCATGAGTGCTCCGAAGCGGCGCAGAGTCTAACAACGGGTCCTGCAAGTGTCAACGAAACAAAACCTTTCACGGCTTCGCCTCGGCGCGTTTCCGATGAAGGATACAGCGCTCCAGGGCCGCGCCGGTGGCGGTGGCCAGACGCTGCAGGTGAGAGAGGTCGAGGCCGCCCATGCCGCTTTTGACCGGCTTGAGCCCGCTGTCTGCGTAGAGCACGGCCACCAGGCGGTCGTGGATGCGCACCGGCATCACCACGCAGTCCCTGGGCAGCTCGCCGCCCCAGGCGCGGGCGAGCTCCCGGTGGGCCGGCATCGGCGGCAGGGGACCGATGTGGAGGCTGCTCCCGTTGCGCAGGTTCAGGAACACCGACGGCTGGTCGAGAGCGGTCGAGAACTTCTGGAAGATCGGGAGGTCGAGCTCGCCCTGGCCCATCCAGGCGGAGACCTTGTCCCTGGCGACCTGGAACAGGGCCGCGCGCCGGTAGTTGCGGGCGAGGTAGCCGAGCGCGATCCGCGCCATCTCCTCGCGGTCATGGGTGCGGTTGAACGCCGCCTCCACCTCCTCGATCGAGTCCAGCGCGGGCAGAGACGACGGCATGGCCGGCCGGCCGGGCTCGGAAGCCGGGGCCGGAGCGGCCGGAGCGGCCGCCGGCGTCCCGGTGCCCAGCGCGGCGCGCTCCTCCGCGGTCATGGTGACGGTCTGGATCGACGGCCGCCGGGGCGGCGCCTGGACCGGCACGGGCTCGGTCCTGGCCGACGGAGCCGGAGAAGCCGTCCTGGCCGCCGGAGCAGGGGCTGCCGCGGATGCCGCGGGCCGCGGTGCGGCCGCCGGAGCGGGAGCGGCCGGGCGCCACATCGCGGGGCGGCCGCCCTGGAGCGGCGGCAGCCGGCTGAGCTCGTCCTCCGCCTTCGGCGGCTCGGGCTGCCTGTCGCGCTCCCAGAGGAAGCGCGCGCGGTTCAGGCGCTCGATCAGCATGCTGAACCGCGACGAGGCCTCCTCGCGGTAGAAGCGCTCCAGCGCCTCCACGATCCGCACCTCGTGCGCCACGTGGACCATGAGCCGCTTGCCCGAGGCGAAGGCGATCTCGTCCTGGAGCGCGAGGTTGCGCGGCTCGAGCATGGCCACGTCGAGCCGCGTGCCCACTACCCGGAAGGGGACGGCGCGGCAGCGGCGGGCGAGCTTGTCGGGCAGGAGGGCGATCACCTCCTCGGGGATGCCGCGCAGGTCGTCCAGGCTGACCGCGGGCACGCCGTGCTGCTCCGCCAGGCCCTTGAGGAGGTTGTCCTCGCTGATCGTGTCCATCTCGATCAGGCAGGTGCCCAGGCGTCCGCCGACCACCTGCTGGGTCTGCAGGGCGCGGTTGAGCTGCTGGACCGTGATCCAGCCGCGGGCCACCAGGAGCTGTCCGAGCTTGCCCATGCGTGAAGCCTGACTATCCTCTCTTCGGCCCGCTTGCGTCTAACCCATTCATCTTAGGTCACTTAACTGAGAAGGCGTCATTATAGAGGCGGCTTGGCGGCCTTGTAAAGCGGCTCGCGCCGCTGATATCCTGCGGGCTGTGAAGGGTTTCTCTGCCGCGATCCCAATCGCCCTGCTGTCCTGCCTGCCTAGCCAGATCCTGCTGGCTGCCCAGGCACCGCAGCCGGCCGGCCCTCCTCCGCAATCGCTTTCGGAGCCTCAGGCGACCGCAGCATATCAGTTCGCCCTGGCCAAGCTGCTGTCGGTCGAGGGCTCGCTGCCCGAGGCGCTCACCGCCTACGAGGAGGCCGAGCGCCTGGCGCCCGACTCGCCGTACGTGCGGCTGGAGCACGGCCAGCTCCTGGCGCGCCTGGCGCAGTACTCGCGCGCTCCGGGGGTGCGCGAGGAGTATCTCCAGCGCGCCGCCGCCACGCTCGGCAAGGCGCGGGAGATCGCGCCGGCCAACCTCGACGTGCTGCGCGCCGTGGGCGAGGTCTACCTCGACCTCTCCGCCCAGGACCCGGCGGCGCTCGCCACCGCCCAGGAGGCGCTCGAGACCGTGCGCCAGCGCGATCCCGAGGATCCGCAGGCGGCGCTCACCCTGGGCCAGATCTACATGGACCAGCGCCAGCCCGAGAAGGCGGCCGAGGTCCTGCGCGACCTCGTGACGCGGCTGCCGCAGCAGCGCATGGCCTACGCCCTGCTCGTCGAGGCGCTGCTGCGCGCCGACAAGTCGGCCGAGGCCGAGAAGGTGCTCGGCGACATCCTCGGCTTCGATCCCGGCTCGCTGGAGGCGCGGCTCACGCTCGTCGAGCTGCAGAGCCAGCGCGGCGATCACCGCACCGCGGTCGACACCCTGCGCGGCGCTCCGGAGCCGGTGCGCGAGGAGGCGCGGGTGCGCCGCCAGCTCGCCTGGGAGCTCTACCGCACGGGCGAGCTCAAATCCGCCCTGGAGACCGCGGACGCGCTCCTCGCCGCCCAGGGGGAGGCCGGCGCGGACCGCCCCTTCCTGTCACTGGTCAAGGGGCTCGTGTTCACCGCCGAGGGGCGGCACCGCGAAGCCCTGGAACTGCTCGATCCGCTGCGCCAGGTGCAGCCGGACAACATCCCGCTCGCCTTGACCGTCGCGCGGGTGATGCAGCGCGACGGGCGGCGGGCCGACGCCGCGAAGCTGCTCTTCGAGCTCGCCGAGCGCCTGGCCAGGGAGGGAAAGGCCGAGGACGAGCGCGACGTGCGCGTCGAGCTGGTGCAGGCCTACCTCGACGCCAAGGAGTGGGAGCAGGCCGAGAAGGCGCTGGCACCGCTCGGAGCCGGCCAGGGGGCTGGTCAGACTGTTGCCGAGCCGCTGCGCAACCAGGCCCTGCTGCTGCGCGCCGAGGCCCTGGTCGGCGCCGGCCGCCACGCCGAGGCGCTCGCCGCGCTCGACCAGGGGGGCGCGTCGCCGGCGATCCAGAGCCGCCGGGCCGAGGTGCTGTTCCGCTCCGGCGACGAGCGCGAGGGGCGCCGGCTCCTCGCCGCGCTCGGCGAGTCCGGCGAGCCGCAGGCCGCGCTCTCCGCCGCGCAGGCTTGGCAGCGGCTGGACCATTACCAGGACTCGATCCCGGTGCTGGAGCGGCTGGTCGCCAAGCAGAAGGACTCGGTCGCCGCCGGCTTCCTCCTGGGAGTCGCCTACGAGCGCACCGAGCAGCGCCCCAGGGCGGTGGCCGAGTTCCGCCGCGTCCTGGAGCTCGATCCCGACTTCCACGCCGCCTTGAACTACCTCGGCTACACCTATGCCGAGTCGGGCGAGAACCTGGAGGAGGCCCTGTCGCTGGTGGGCCGCGCCGTGGCGCTGGAGCCGGACAACGGTTCGTATGTCGATTCCTTGGGCTGGACCTACTATCGGCTCGGCCGTCACGAGCAGGCGCGCGACATCCTGGAAAGGGCCGTGAGGCTGGAGCCCGCCGACGCGACGTTGCAGGAGCATCTGGGGGATGTCTATGTGGCGCTGGGGCAGAAAGAGAGGGCGCGCGAGGCTTACCGGCGGGCGCTCGAGCTGGCGGACGACAACGCGGAGCAGGTGCAGCGCAAGCTGGAACGACTCCAGGACGACGGCCCGCGGCCCCGGATGTGAGCTCCTCCTCCTCACGCTTCTCCTGACCGCCTGCGCCACTGGAGGGGCCCGGCCCCCTTCCGCCGACACCACTCCGCCCTGGCAGATCCCCGCCGAGGCGTACGGCTCGCAGCGGCTCTACCGGGTCAACTACTCCGGACCGGAAGGGGAGGGGTCGTTCCGCGTCACCCTGCGCCTCGCCTCGCCGGTGCGCTACCAGATCCAGGCCGTGGACCCCGTGGGGCGCTCGCTCTGGGGGCTGGACGTGACCGCGGAGCGCGGGCTCTGGCTCGACCACCGCGGCAAGGCCACCTGCGCGTTCGAGGGCAGCTTCGACGTCTCCGGCATCGCCCTCGGCCCGTTCCCCCTGCTGTCGCTGCCCTCCCTCCTCATGGGGCGCGTGCCGGCCGAGCCCGCCGAGGACACGGAGCCGGAGCGTACGGGCAGGCAGGTCCAGTTCCGCGACGAGGTGGGCCGGCGCTGGGCGGCCGAGGTGGGCGGCGACGGCGCGGTCGAGGGATGGAGGCTGTGGGACCAGGAAGAGCCGACGGTCTGGTTCTCGCGCCGGGACAGCTGGGCCTACCTCTCGGACCGCACGCGGGGCGTCCAGGTGCGGTGGCGGGAGGTCCTGCACGAGAGCCTGGAGCGGGAGCCGGAACCGCTCAAGGCGCCGGCGGGATACCGGGAGGCGCCGTGCCGCGACCTGGTTCCACCCCGCCAGGGAAATCCCCCAGGTTGACACGGCGGCCTTTCCCCTCTAGCATTTACGCCGCTGCGAAGAGGCGGGGTTCCGCGAAAGACCTTGCAAAGCGTGTTTCTCTCCATACTCCCGGAGCCGGCATAGGTATATAATCGTCCCACTGATGCTGGCGCGTGTCTGAAGCACTCTTCCGGAGCCCGGGCGGTCCAGAATCCGTCCTGATCCGGCGAGAAGGCCGAAGCGTAGGGCGGGTCGCCCAAGGCGCCACCCGGAGCATGCGCTCGTTCCCTACAGCGGGACGGATGGAGAGGAATGCAACATGGAGATCACGGAAGTCAAGGTCTTTCCGATTCAGGAAGAGAAGCTCAAGGCCTTCGTCTCGATCGTCTTTGACCAATGCTTCATGGTCAACGACATCAAGATCATCCAGGGGCGGGAAGGTCTCTTCATCAGCATGCCGAGCCGCAAGAAGAAGAACGGGGAGTTCAAGGACGTGGCTCACCCGTTGAACAACGAGACTCGGCGGATGATCGAAGAGAAGGTCCTGGGGGAGTACCATAGGGTGCTCGCGGAGCGGGGGGAGGAGCCGATGGCCATGCCTGCCATGCCGGCAGTATCGGCGGCGTTCGGGGAGGAAGGGGAGGAGCGGATGCCCCTGGCCGCGGCGCCGGCCGCTCCGCCGGCCGAGAAGTCGATGGAGGAGGTCCAGGAGATGCATCTCCGCGACTCCTTCTGGACCGTGCCCTGAGCCTGGAGCTCCCCCAGTCGAGGAGGGCGAAGGGCTCGGGGTGGGAAGCACCCGAGACTGGGGCGTAGCCAAGCGGTAAGGCGCCAGACTTTGGATCTGGTTACCGGAGGTTCGAATCCTCCCGCCCCAACCAGATCGCGGAAGAGGACATTCCTGACATTCGGGGGACGCCGGACCGGCGTGTCCCGACATCGGCCGATTTTTTGCGATACTGCGGGGGAACATGCCTGGAGAACTGAAGGTCTTCGGAGGCCGCTCACATCCGGCCCTGGTCCAGGAAATCTGTGATTTCCTCAACCTGGAGCCCGGGCGGGCTTCCGCGCTCAATTTCTCCGACGGTGAGACGTTCTGCCAGATCGAGGAGAACGTCCGCGGCTCGGACGTGTTCATCGTCCAGCCGACCAGCCGGCCGGTCAACGAGAACCTGATGGAGCTGCTGATCCTGCTCGACAGCTTCAAGCGCTCCTCGGCATCGCGGGTGACCGCCGTGCTCCCCTACTACGGCTATGCGCGCCAGGACAAGAAGGACCGGCCGCGCGTGCCCATCACGGCCAAGCTGGTGGCCGACCTGATCTCGCGCGCCGGCGCCGACCGCGTCCTGACCATGGACCTGCACGCCGACCAGATCCAGGGCTTCTTCGACATCCCGGTGGACCACCTGTTCGCTGCGCCGGTGCTGCTCGACGCGATCCGCGACCTGGAGATCCCGAACCTGGTCATCGTCTCGCCGGACGCCGGCGGCGTGGAGCGGGCGCGGGCCATCGCCAAGCGCATGGAGGTCGGCCTCGCCATCCTGGACAAGCGCCGCACGGCCCCGAACGAGGCCGAGGTGCTGCACGTCATCGGCGACGTGGACGGCTGCAACTGCCTGATCGTGGACGACATCATCGACACGGCCGGGACCATGACCAAGGCGGTGGACGCCCTGAGGAAGAAGGGCGCCCGGCGGGTGCTCGCCGCCGGCGTGCACGGCGTGCTCTCCGGCCCGGCGCTCCAGCGCATCAACGACTCGCCCCTGGAGCAGGTGCTCATCACGAACACCACGCCCCTGGAGGAGAAGCTCTCGCGCTCGCAGAAGCTGAAGGCTCTTTCGGTCGCTCCCCTGCTGGGTGAGGCGATCCGCCGCATCCACGAGAACAGCTCCGTGAGCTCCCTGTTCGTCTAAAGTGAGGAAACCCATGAGTGAATTGACCATCGAAGTCCAGAAGCGCGACAAGACCGGCAAGGGGGCGAACCGCCGTGCCCGTTCCGGAGGGCTGATCCCGGCCGTCGTCTATGGCGGCGGCAAGGAGAGCGTCGCGATCCAGATCGACCGCAAGTCCATGCTCGATCTGATGAAGAAGGCCGGCACCGAGACCCCGGTCTACCTGCTCAAGCTGGGAGACAGCGAGCGCCACGCCATGATCCGCGAGATGCAGACGCACCCCATCTCCCGCCAAGTGGTCCACATCGACTTCCAGCGCGTGATGATGGACCAGAAGATCCACGTGAAGGTGCCGATCGAGCTGGTGGGCACCTCCTACGGCGTGAAGACCCAGGGCGCCGTGCTCGACTTCGTGACCCGCGAGATCGACGTCGAGTGCTTCCCCGGCGAGATCCCGGGCCACCTCGAGCTCGACATCACCGGCCTGCACGCCAACCAGCACGCCGAGGCCCGCGACCTCAAGCTGCCCGAGGGCGTCACCCTGCATGACTCGCCGGACAAGGTGATCGTCTCCGTGGCGCATGCCCGCGCCGAGGATACCGGCGCCGAGGGGATCGCGGCGACGGACCGCGAGGAGCCCGAGGTCGTGAAGAAGGGCAAGACGGACGAGGAGTAGGCCTCCCCGCGCATGGAGAGGCTCATCCTCGGGCTGGGCAATCCCGGCGAGCGGTACCGCGACACCCGGCACAACGTGGGCTTCCTCGTCGTCGAGGAGCTGGCCCGCCGCTGGGACGTCCGGCTCGACCGCCGGGAATGCAACGCGTTCGTGGGGGAGGAGGGTCAATCCACCCTCCTCGCCCAGCCCCAGACCTATATGAACCGGAGCGGCTGGGCCGCCCGCTGTCTCGTGGAGACGCACGGCCTCGATCCGGTCGCCGTGCTGGTCGTCTACGACGAGGTGGCGCTGCCCCTGGGCAAGCTGCGCCTGCGCAAGTCCGGCAGCCCCGGCGGCCACCGCGGCCTGGAGTCGGTCATCGAGAACCTGCGCACCGACCAAGTGCCCCGGCTGCGCCTCGGGATCGCGCCCGAGGAGCCGCCGCGGGGGGAGGATCTCGTCGAGTTCGTGCTGGCGCCGTTTCCGCCCGGCGAGCGCGAGGCGGTCGAGGCGATGGTGGCCCGGGCCGCCGACGCCTGCGAGGCATGGGTCCGGGAGGGGGCGGAGGCGGCCATGGCGAAGTTCAATGGTTGATCGGGGCCGCGCAAGCTCAAAAGGACCTCAAGGACACCAAGGACACCAAGGACGTCCTTTGTCCTTGAGGTCCTTGGTGTCCTTGAGGTCCTTTCCCCCCTTGCACAACCGGCCCCAACCTGTATAATCACCCCCCTTGTCATCGCCGGCTCGGAGTGTGCTCCGGGACCGACACCATTCACCTCTCTGTTCCGCGAAGAGCGGGACTGCAAAGGCCATAGGGAGGTCAAGCGTACCCATGCGTACCTATGAGCTCGTCTTCATCGTGGACCCCCGTGTCTCCGACGAGGACGTCGTATCGCTGATCCAGGAGTACAAGCAGATGATCTCTGCCGGCGGCTCCGAGATCAGCACGGAAGAGAACTGGGGCCGGCGCAAGCTCGCCTACCCGATCGAGAAGCTGACCGAGGGCAAGTACGTCTTCCTCGGCGTCAGCAGCAAGGACGGCAAGACCTCGCTGGCCGAGGTCGAGCACCGCATGCGCCAGAACGACAAGATCCTGCGCTATCTCACGGTGCGCACGGACGAGGACCTCAAGCGGGCTGCCCGGCGCAAGCCGGCCGGCGGCGGGGCCCCCACGAGCCCTGGTAATGCCGGGGGAATCGGCGCGGAAGCGCCGCTTGACGACGACCTCGAGAGCGGGGAGGACGTATGACCATGTCGCGACCCAGAAAGGTCTTCTTCCGCCGGCGCAAGGTCTGTAAGTTCTGCGCCGACAAGATCGACTACATCGACTACAAAGACGTGAAGCTGCTCCAGCAGTTCATCCCCGAGCGTTCGAAGATCCTTCCACGCCGGATCTCCGGGACCTGCGCCACGCATCAGCGCTCGCTGCAGCAGGCGATCAAGCGGGCGCGCCACCTGGCGCTCATCCCCTTCACCACGGACTAGGAGGCCAGCGTGAAAGTCATACTGCTCTCCGACCAGCGCCATCTCGGCCAGCGCGGCCAGACCGTCGAGGTCAAGCCCGGCTACGGCCGCAACTTCCTGCTTCCGCAGGGGCTCGCCCTCGAAGCGACCCCCGGCAACCAGAAGCTCTTCGAGCAGCAGCGCAAGAAGATCGACGCCGCGCACGCCAAGGAGCGGGACGACGCGCAGCAGTTCGCGGACCGTCTCGCGGGCCTGCAGGTCACCATCCCCAAGCGCGTCGGCGAGACCGGCACGCTCTACGGCTCGGTGACCGCGGGCGACGTGGCCGAGGCCCTGGAAGCCAAGGGAATCACCGTCGACCGCCGGCGGATCGATCTCGAGGGCGGCATCAAGACCCTCGGCGATCACCCCGTGCGCGTCGATCTCCACTCCGAGGTCACGGCCGAGATCACCGTCTCCGTCGTGCCCGAGGAGTAATCCTCCTCACCTGATATCCGAGATGGCGGCGAGCGAAGACTCCAAAGAGCCCCGCTCGCCGTCCATCGACGACTTCCTCGACGAGCCCACCCGCGACCTCGCCGACTGGGAGTGGCTCTGGAAGGGGGACTACCCGTTCCCCATCCGCAGCCATCGCGGTCCCTTCGGCCGCCTCCTGGTCGCGTTCAAGCGCCTGTTCCGCCCGCTCGTCCGCACGCCCCAGAACGACCTCTGGGAGCGCCAGCAGATCTTCAACCTGATCCTCCTGGAGCACCTCGGCCGCAACGAGGAGATCCACGACGAGCACCGCCGCCGCCTGGAGTACCTGGAGGCCCTGAACGCCGAGGGCATCCACGAGATCATGCGGCACAACGACGCCCTCTTCGCCCGCGCCGACCAGAAGCTCGACCGCTACCGCCGCGAGGTCCGCGACCTGCTCGGCAGCCTCGGCGCCGCGCTGTCCGTGGTGCAGACGGCATCTCCTGTCGAGAGCGTGGCGCGCGCCCACGAGGAGCACGGCTACCTGGAGCTGGAGCGCCGCTACCGCGGCACCGAGGAGGAGATTCGCGAGCGCATCTCGGCCTATCTCCCCTGGCTGAAAAACGTCGCACCTGTCCTGGATGTCGGTTGCGGCCGGGGCGAGGCGCTCGCCCTACTGCGCGACCACGGCATCCCGGCGCGCGGCATCGACAGCAGCGCCCGCATGGTGGCGCTCTGCCGCGAGCGGGGCCTGGAAGCGGAGGAGGGGGACGCCTTCGCGGCTCTCGCCGCCCTGCCCGAGGGGAGCCTCGGCGGCGTGGTCTCCTTCCATGTGATCGAGCATCTCCCCGCGGCCTCGCTCGACCGCCTGGTCCGCCTGGCCTATCGCGCTCTCAAGCCCGGAGGCGTCCTGATCCTGGAGACGCCGAACCCGCTCTCCATGCTGGTGGCGGCGCGCAGCTTCTGGCTCGACCCCACCCACGTCCGCCCGGTCCATCCCGAGAGCCTGAAGCTGATGTACGAGCTCGCCGGCTTCGACCCGGTGGAGCGCCTGGACCTCCGCCCCTATCCCGACTCCGAGCGCCTGCCCGAGATCGATCTCGCGCAGCTCCCCGAAGAGCAGCGCGTCCTCGCCGACAAGGTCAACCGCCTGCGCGACCGGCTGGACGAGCTGCTGTTTGGATATCAGGACTACGGGATGGTGGGAAAGAAACCCCTCACCCCCTGACCCTCGGGACGGGACCCGAAGAAGCTCCGGACGGCTCCTCCCGAACCCGAGGGGCGATGTGGCCGGGCGGTTCGACCCAGGCTACTAGGATGGGGCAACGACGACACCCGGTGGATCGGCACTCCCGTTTCCTCGGGGCGACCTCGACCGCGGCCGGCCGGCTCCTTCGGCGGCCTCAGCCCCGCTTCGAATCACAGAATCCGTTGGAGGACCTGATAGGTAGTCATCGAGCCAGTACGCCTCAGGCGTGCTCTCGACCAGCATCAGACGATTGCGGTCTTTCTCCTGGACAGCGCGGTGATAGCGGAGGGCGATCTGATGTCCGATCCTCCCCACGACTTCGACCTTGCCGGTCTTGTGCGACATGCAGAGCCGTGCCTGTCTGGCCAGGCCGGAGAGATCTCGTTGGGCCAGCTCGAAGATCTTGAGGCACTCCTCTACCGGAACCCTAAAGGGGAGGTTCCCCACCGTCGGACGGCAGATGAAGAGGTAGTAGGGCGGCACGCCGTTGTAGGAGAGACGGCTGAACAGATCTGCGATGACCTCGGGGGCGTCGTTCACACCATGGATGACCGGGGACTGGCTCACCGTCGCGACCCCGGCCTTCTGTACGCAGGCCAGGCCCTGGAGGGCGACATCCGTGAGCTCGCGGGGGTGGCTGAAATGGGCCACCAGGAAGATCTTTCGCTCCTGGGTGCTGTAGCGAGCCAGCATCTCGGGCAACTGGGGATCGTTGAGAATGCGGTAGGGATTGAAGGCGGGCATCTTGGTGCCGATGCGGATGATCTTGACATGTTCGATCTCGCGCAGTCGGCGGATGATGCCCTCCAGACGCCGCGTCGATAAAACCAACGGATCGCCGCCACTGAGTAGAACGTTATTGATCTCGGGATGCGCGTCGATGTACCTGAGAGCTCCGGTGAGGTCGTTGGCGACTTCGGCGGATTCCTGCCTGAAGAGGCGCTTGCGGAAGCAGAAGCGGCAGTAAGCGCCACACACTCTGCTGACCAACAGCAGGGCCGTGTCTCGGTACTTGTGTTCGAGGCCGTTCACCACGGTATAGGATACCTCGCCGGAGGCGTCCGCTTGTCCGAACCCACTGAGCTCCTGAACGTCGGGAACGATCAGACGCCGGATGGGGTCGTCGGGATCACCCCAATCGATCAGACCCAGGTAGTAGTCGTTGGTGCGGAAGGTGAACTTCTCCGCCACCGGTGCCAGCCGCGCCTGTTCCGCGGCACTGAGATTGTCGACCTGACTGAGACTTGTGATGTACCGCACGCTCCTCCGGGCGACGTCCATTTCGGGCACCTCCTTCTTGCCGATGCGGTGCTTCCCCCGGCAAGGTTCAGCCACCAGTTTATTCTTACCAAGGTTGGTCAGGGGCAAAACGCCCGGGGAGGTGGGCTGGAGACGCCCCGGACCTGCCCAGCAAGGTAGGGGAGGAAATGCCGGCGGCAACGTTGGGCCATGACCAGCCCGGCGGCCCACGATCTGCCGGGCCGACCTGTTATGATCTCCCCCAGGCACCGCCACCACGGGAGGAACGCGTGTCCTTTACCAACGTCTATGATGACAGCGAGAGGGCGCGAGCCTATGCGACCCTCGAGTTCCCCGGCACCTATCATCTCGCCTACCGCGATCTGCCCGCCATCATCGCCGAGCACGTCAGCGGACGGCGGGCGCTCGATTTCGGCTGCGGCGCCGGGCGCTCGACGAGGTTCCTGCGAGGGCTCGGTTTTGAGGCGATCGGCATCGACATCGCACGCAGCATGATCAAGATGGCGCAGCAGATCGACCCCGGCGGAGCCTATCTGCTGGTCGCCGATGGCGACTTCAGCGTCTTCGAGCCTGCCAGCTTCGACTTGGTGCTGTCCGCCTTCGCCTTCGACAATATCCCTGGGCGCGAGAACCGGCGGGCGCTGTTGCGCGAGCTGCGCCGCCTGCTGCGCCCGCAAGGGCGGATCATCCTCCTCGGCTCCACGCCCGACATCTACACCCACGAGTGGGCGTCGTTCACCACCAGGGACTTTCCGCAAAACCGCCGCGCGACGAGCGGCGACAGGGTGTGGATCGTGATGAAAGACGTCGAGGACCGGCGCCCGGTGGAAGACCTCGTCTGGTTCCACCGCGACTACCTGGAGCTGTTCGCCGCGGCGGAGCTCGACCTCCTCGCCCACCACCTGCCTCTCGGCCGGGACGACGAGCCCTGCGAGTGGCTCTCCGAGACCACCATCGCCCCCTGGGTCATCTACGTCCTGGGCAGCAAGGAGCGGCGCTAGGCCATCCTCTGGCCGATGTAGGCCGCACCGATGGCGCCCCTGACCTGCGGATTCTCCGCGATGTAGATCGGGGTCTCCAGCATCTCCTCGAGCGACTTCACCACCCCCGAGTTGAGGGCCACCCCGCCGCTCATTCCCATCGGTCCGCTCTCCGTCTCGCCGGACTCCCTGCGGTGCCTGATCCCCAGCGACCGCAACAGCGCGACCGCCCGCGTGGCGATGGAGTTGTGGACCCCCTTGACGATGTCCGGGATCGGTGTGCCCACTGCCACCAGGGACACCACCTCCGTCTCGGCGAACACCGTGCAGGTGCTGCTGATGCGGACGGTGTTCTGGGAGCAGTGCGAGATTTCCCCCAGATCTTTGAGCTCCACTCCCATCGCCCTGGCGGTCACCTCGAGGAACCTGCCGCAGCCGGCGGCGCACTTGTCGTTCATGGCGAAGGTCTCCACGTGCCCTTCACCATCGATGCGGATCGCCTTGCTGTCCTGGCCACCGATCTCCAGGATGGTTCGGACCTCCGGATTCTCCAGGTGCATGCCCATGCCGTGACAGGTGATTTCCGAAACGTGCTTGTCGGCGAAGGGGACGTTCTCCCGTCCGTAGCCGGTGGTGACGATGAAGGCGATGTCGCTCGGCGTCAGCCCCGCCTGGGCGAGCACCCGGTCGAAGGTGGCCTTCGCTGCGGTCCGATTGTCCCCGCCGGTCAACCCCACGTCGTAAGCGATGACCTTGTAGCTCTCGTCCATGAGCGCGGATTTGGTGGACAGAGAACCAACATCTATACCTGCTGTAATCATCTCTGAGTCTCCTTGTTGCAGTTCATTTCATCAGCTCCAGGAAGGCATCGAGGCGGTTCTTGACATGGTTGAAGGCATAGTTGTTCCGATCCACCAGGTCGATGTTGATGGTCAGGTACTTGAGATTCTTGGCCGTCGCCAGGTCCCTGAGCATCGGGCTGACCCCCATCATGTTGCGGCACCCCCAGACGTTGGCGATCAGGAAGCCCTCGATCTCGTACTCGTCGCAGATCTGCGCAATGTCGGAGCTCATCCGTTCGGCGTTCCAGTGGTAGAGCATCGCTCTCTCCGCCATGCTCCTCAGCGGCGTATCCTCGTCGAGCATCAACCGGTTCGCCTCCCAGAGCGGTGCCCAGAAGACGATGTCCACCACCTCGTTCATATGCTGCAGCAATTCATGGGACTCCTCGGGCACCTGCCCGATCCACAGGACCCGCTTCCCCTTCTTCTCTTCCCCCCCGACCAGCTCCTGGGCCTCTTCGTACAGCACCTTGCAGAGCTGGGCGTTCTCCCGCGTCCCGAAGTAGTTCATGCCGAAGACCTCCTGCAGCTCCCGCGACACATCGGGGAGCTTGTGGCTCGCCAGGAGGTCGGCCGTCTTGCGGTAGTAGTGCCGCGCCTGGTTGGAGTGCTCGACCGCCGATCGCAGCGACTCGGCAAACCGCTCCACCTGCAGCTCCTCCGCGAGCCGGGACATCATGTGCTCCATCTGCTTGACGAGGTAGTCCACGGAGTCCTCGTCGACGATGTTCGGAGAGTGCAGGGCGAGAGCCGGCACTTTGTAGGACCTGCCCGACATGAAGACGAGCTTCGCCAGGCCCTCGCAAGGCTGGTCGTTGGTCAGCACGACGTCCGGAGTGGGATAACAATCGGCGAGCATCATGCCGAACGGCCCGCGCAGGAAGGAGCAGATGTCTCTCGATAGATGCCGCTCCTGCGTCATCTGGAAGATCCGGTTCACATCGAGAGACTGGGCGAGCATGATCGCCATCGATTCGATGTTCCAGGGTATGAGGCCGAAGGCGAAGCAGATCTCGGTCGGGAACTGCTCTGAGACATATGCGACCTTCGACCCCTCCTTGTAGGCCTCCGCCATCCTGTGGGAGTTGATGATGGAGCGCATCTGGCTGGAGCGAAGGCTCGTTCCGGTCTTGCTGGCATCGCGTCGATGGCCATCGAGAAGCTTCAGGAGATTCTGGTATTGAGCCTCGCGCCGTCGTTCAATTTTCTCCACTTGCATGGTCCCTCCTCAGAACATCCGGGATTCCAGGAAGGTCTGGATCCGGGTCTTGGCGCCGGCGATGTTCGTCGCGTTCCTCTCCCCTTCGATGAACAAGACTGGAATCCTCTCCTCCCGCAGTCTCTCCCGGACGTACGGGAAGTCGTGCAGGTTCGTGTCGCAAAACTTCAGTGCGTAGTAGATGATCGAATCCACGCGGTACTCCAGCGCCAGGTCGAGCAGATGCTGGATGCGGACGTCGGTGTCGAGGATTCGTGCGCTGGTGTGCTTCTCCAGGTAGTAATCGGCGATCGCCGCCACCGGCTCGGCGTCGAGATCGATCTCTCCTTCGAAGTACTTGACGCCGTTGCTGATGTCTTCACAGACGATGTCGGCACCGGCCTCTTCGATGGTGTCGATGATTCCCTGGTGGTCGAAGTAGCTGCCACAGATCATGACCCGGTGCCGCTTGCGTGCTGGAGGCTGCTCGGCCGCCTCCAGCGCCGCGAGCAGCGCCGACATCCTGGCGTTGAAGGGCTCTTTCAAGCCCGTGGTGGCGGCCTTGACGACCTGGATGGACTCCTCCCCGGAGAGCGCCTGCCATCTCCCCTTCTTGTACTCGTAGAGGCGCTGCATGAGGGCCCGCGACCGGTTGCACGTCTGGATGGCTTCTCTCAGCGCCTCCTCACCGATCTCGCGCCCGTACTGGCCTTCCAGCTTCCGGAGCAGCTTGCGCAACTGGAGAGTGAAGTACTCCTTGGAGATGGCGCTCGCGTCGTTCGGCAGCTCGAGAAAGTAGCTCGTGCTCCCCGGGACATCCCGTGTCCAGGCCTCCCAGAGGCGCTTTCTCATGTCGCAGGCGTCCGCGAAGATGACGCCGTCGGCGAAATCGTAGCGGCCGGCCAGGCCTTCGCCGAAGCAGCTCAGCACGTAGGAGCAGTAGTTCTGGCTGAGCCGGGCGCTCGCCTCACTGGTGTCCGTCCCCTCCTCACCGGTCAGCCGGAAGGGGACGATGCCCGCGGCGAGGAAGATCTCCTCCGGCGTCTGGATCGACACATAGCCGATCTTCGGGCGCTTCTCCGCCTGCAGCAGCTCGAATCGATCGCGGTACAGGCCTACTACGCTCTGCACCGCATCGTGGACCGTGTCTTGTCGGCTCATGGCAACCTCGATTCCTGGACCGGTGGTGGTGCGACCGTTTGGCAGCAGGGGCGGAGAGCCTGCGACAACCAATCCGAGGCTCCGGAGATCGTCGGCTGGCTGATCATCTGTTCAACCGTCGGGGAGACTCCCATGGTGTCTTTGAGGCGGGCCAGCAACGCCATGGTCGTCATCGAGCTCATCCCCAGCTCGAAGAGATTGGTGTTGGCGCCCACCTGCAGGTCGAGCAGCTCCTCGATGATCGAGGTGACTTGCCGGGTGGTCCTCGACCGCTCGATCCTGGTAGCACCCCGCTGCGGGATTGGTAGCCGTTCGTGCTCCACCCGCCCGTCGGCCTCGCGCGGGATCATGCCGACCTTGATGTACGTATCGGGGATCAGGCCGGGGGGCAGCCAGGCGGCGAGATGCGACTTCAGCGCCTGGACCAAGGCATCGGCAGAGACCGGCAGGCCCTGCCGCAACACGAGGTAGGCGATGAGGCGCTCGTCGCGCGGGTCGAGGTCGTCGAACAGGACGACGGCCTCCTCGACGTCGGGGTGCGATTCGAGAGCGCGCTCGATCTCGGCGAGGCAGGCCCGGTGCCCGTCGAGGATCACCTGCCCGGGTCGCCCGATGATCTCCAGCCGGCCGTCGGGAAGCCAGCGGGCGGTGTCACCGGTGCGAACCATCCTGGCGCCGCGGGCGTGCGGGCTGGTGGCGAACCTGCGGGCGGTCGCCGCGGCGTCGTCCAGGTACCCCCGGGCCAGCCCGGCGCCGGCCACCCACAGCTCCCCGGTGACCCCCACCGGCTGCAGGCCGCCGTCGTGGGCGAGGACATAGGCCTCGGTGCGCGGAACCGGCGGGCCGACGACGGCGTCGCCGCCGCTGCCGACCTTCGTGCAGGCGATGATCTCCGTGCACTCGGCGCTTCCGTAGCAGCGAACCAGCTCGTAGGAGCCGCGCCGCTCGGGGCTCACGGTGCGGCCCGAGGTGATCAGAGCCCGCAGGGTCTCGACCTCCTCGGACGCCAGGTGCTCACACAGCGGCGCCGGCAGCCAACTGATGGTGGCGCCGTCCTGCGTGAGCCGTTCGGTCAGCAGCTCGAAGTCGTACCCGGCCCGCTCGGGCAGGATGGAGATCGACGCGCCGACGGCCAGGAAGGGGAACAGCTCGAAGGGGGAGGCCGAAGTGGTGAGATCACCGTATTTCGTGCCGCGGTCGGCGGCGGTCAACGCGAAGCGTTCGATGAACCACCGGCAGCGGTCGAGCAGTGCCCGGTGGTCGATCATTACTCCTCTCGGTGCACCGGCGCGGTCCGCGATGAAGGAGATGAACGCGAGATCGCCGTCCCGTCCCGGAGAAGCGGGCTCAGGGCCATCCGCGGGGTAGCTCGCCGGGTCCCCGAGATCGATCACCGGCAGCGAGGGGAGGCTCCCGGCGCTCAGCGCATCGCCGAGCAGGAGCTTCGCCCCGCCGGCGGCCAGGAGCCGGCGGATGCGGGCCACCGGGAAGCTCCTGCTCAGGGGCAGGAAGGCCGCCCCGGACTTCCAGACCGCGAGCACCGCGGTCACCATCTCCGGAGAGGTGCCTGCGAGGACGCCGACGACGTCGCCGGGAGCGACCCCGGCGATCGCGAGGCGCCGTGCCAGGCAGCCGGCGCGCCGTTCGAGCTCGCCATAGGACAGTTGCTCACCGCCGAAGACCACCGCCAGCCGGTCCGGGGACTCGTGCGCCTGCCGCTCGAAGCCTTGGAGGATGGTGCCGTCGGCGGATGGCTGAGGGGGACCGTCGTCTTCTGCCGTGCGGTGGTTGAGCTCCAGCAGGAGTTCCCTCTTGTCCGCCGGGGTGAGGAGCTCAAGCTGCCGCAGCTCCCTTTCCGGGTTGGCGACGATCTGATCGAGGAGGGTGAGGAAATTCCGCGCGATCCGCTGGGCGGTGCTTCGCTTGAACAGGTCCGTGGAATACTCCAGATCGAACTCGAGTCGGCCGGCTCTCTCCACGGCGGCCAGGGTCATGTCGAACTTGGACACGTGGTAGGGGACCGTCATCTCCTCGACGTCCAGCCCCGGGATCTGCATTGCTTCGAACGCCTGATCCTGCACCACGAAGACGGTGCTGAATAGGGGCTTGCCGCCGCTCGCGCTCATGTGGCGGAGCATCATGTCCCAGAGCTGATACTCCTGATTCTCCAGCGCACCGCGGACGGCGGTCTTCGCCTGCTCGAGGAACTCGTCGAAGCGCAGCCCCGCCGAGGGCCGGCTGCGCACCGCGTGGGTGCTGACGAACATCCCGATCAGGTCCTGGACGTCGGCGATATACCGGCCGGCGGTCGGTACGCCGACGATGATGTCCTCGCGGCCGCTGTACTTCGACAACATCACGGTGTAGGCGGCAAGGAGCACCATGTAGAGGGTCGCGCGGCGCTCGACGCAGATCGTCTTCAGGCCGCGATAGGTCTCCGGCGCCGCCTCGAACTCGAGCTGGGCGCCGGCGAAGGAGAAGCTCTCGGAACGCGGGTAGTCGCTGTCCAGCCGGATGTGCGGCGGCGGATCGCTGAGGGCGGCGCGCCAGTACTCCTCCTGCTTGCGCACTCTCTCCGTCTGCAGGTGCTCTCCCAGCCACTCCGCGAAGTCCTTGACCGTCGCCTCGGGGAGCGGCGGCTCGGCGCCCGCGTAGAGCGCCGCTATCTCCTCGAAGAGGATGCCCATCGACGTGCCGTCGCTCACCATGTGGTGAACGTCGAGCAGCAGCACGTGGCATCCGCCTCCCAGGGGAACGAGGGCGGCGCGCATCAGCGGAGCCCGCCCCAGGTCGAAGGGGCGAACGAAGTCCCGCATCACCTCGTGGATTCCGGCTGCATCCGTTTCCTCCAGGAGGTCGATGGTGAAGTCGACCTTCCGGTGGATCGTCTGCACGACCTCGCCCTGGACGACGCGGAACGCGGTCCTCAGGGCTTCGTGGCGATCGATCAGCCGCCGGAATACGTTCTCCAGCCTCTCGACGTCCAGGTCGCCCTGGAGCCGGAAGGCCATGGGGAGGTTGTACTCGATCCCCTTCTGCGACGTGCAGACGAGGTGGAGAAGTTTCTGGGTCGGGGTGGTCGCGTAGGTGAGGCGGCGCGGCGCCGGCTGGAGCACGGCGGCACCGGGCCGGGTGGCGGCCTCGAAGCACGGTGCCAGCGCGGCGATCGAGGGGTGGTCGAAGACGGCCCCCAGCGGGACCTCTGCCGCCAGCTCCCGGTTCGCCTTAGCCAACATGATGGTGGCGCGCAGGGAGTGGCCGCCGATCTCGAAGAAGTTGTCGTGAATGCCGACCTCTTCCCGCTTCAGGACCTCGCACCAGATCGCGGCCAGCTTCCGTTCCACCCCGTTGCGCGGCGCCACGTAGCCTCGTCCGGCCAGCTCCGGCCGCGGCAGCGCCTCGGTGTCGACCTTGCCCCGGTCGTTCAGGGGGATCGCCTCGATGGAGTGGAGGAACGCCGGGACCATGTAGTCGGGCAGATGCTCGGCGAGGTAGGCGCGGAGCTCGGCCGGGTTGGCGAGCGCGTTCCAGACGATGTAGGCCGCGAGGAAGTAGGAGCCGTCGCCGTCGCGCTGCGCCACCACCACGGCGTCCTTCACCGCCGGGTGCGCCAGGATGGTGGCCTCGATCTCGCGCGGCTCCGTCCTGCACCCCCGGATCTTCACCTGCTTGTCCGTCCGGCCGATGAACTCGATGCTGCCGTCGGGGTGCCACTTGGCGAGGTCGCCGGTGCGGTAGATCGCGCCCCCCGGCTCGAAGGGGCTGGGCAGGAACTTCTCGGCGGTCCGCCGAGGGTCGTTGAGATACCCGCGCGCCAGGCCCACCCCGCTGATGCACAGCTCGCCCGGGACCCCGACCGGAACCGGGTTGTCGGCCCTGTCGAGCAGAACCACGCGGGTGTTGTCCAGGGGATTGCCGATGGGGATGCGCTCCTGCTCGCCCACCACCTCGCCGCTGCTGGTGACCACCGTGTTCTCCGTCGGCCCATAGTTGTTGATCAGCTTGTAGGGCCGGGGCCGGGAGAGGCGCAGACGGTCTCCTCCGGTCAGCAGGACGCGCAGCGAGTCGTTCTCCTGCTCCATGAACAGCTCGCACACCTGGGTGGGGAGGAAGCCGATGGAGATTCCGTTGTCCTGGAAGTAGCGATTGAGCCGCGGCAGGTCGAGGCGTATCTCATCGTCGATCATGTGGAGGGCGGCCCCGGCCTGCAGGTAGGGGAAGATCTCCCAGACCGAAGCGTCGAAGCTGAAGCGGGCGTATTTCGAGGCCCGGTCGGCGGCGGTGACCCGGAAGGCGTCGATGTGCCAGGCGCACAGGTTGTTGACCGAACGGTGCTCGATCATCACACCTTTGGGCGCGCCCGTCGTCCCCGAGGTATAGATCACGTATGCCAGGTCGCGATCGCCCACCGCCAGGGCGAGGTCGGAGCCGTCCCCCTGATAGAGCGACGCGTCGCTCAGGTCGAGCACCAGCCGCTCGTCGTCTCGCCATACGGCACCACCGGATGCGAGGACGATCCTCGCCCCGCTGTCCGCGAGCAGGGTCGCAGTCCGCTGCTCCGGACAATCCAGATCGATGGGCAGATACGCACAGCCGGCCTTGAGAATTCCGAGGATGCCGACGATCATCTCGATCGACGGACCGGCGATGATCCCGACGACCTCCTCACGGACGGCGCCTGCGCTGAGCAGGAGGCGCGCGATCTGGTTGCCGCGCCGGTTCAGCTCCAGGTAGGAGAGGGAACGGTCGCCGTCCACCACCGCGATCCTGTCCGGTGCCGCCGCCACCTGCTGCTCGATGAGGGCGTGAATGCTCGTCGCGGCGGGGAAGGGGCGGTCGGTGTCGGTGAGCTCGACCAGGAGCTGATGGCGCTCCGCCGCGGTCAGGAGGTCGAGCTCGGCGATCCTGGTCTGCGGTGAACGCGCGATCTGCTCCAGGAGCCGCAGGTAGTGGGCGCCGAGCCTCCTGATCGTGCTCCGGTGGAAGAGCCGGGAGCAGTACTCGACCTCGAAGTCGATCCCCGCTTCCTTCACCGCCGCCAGCAGCGTCACGTCGAACTTCGAGATCTTCCACTCGAAATCGAGCACCTCGATCTCCAGCCCGTCGATCGTGAAGCGGCGCTTGCGGTCGTCGACCGAAGCAAAGACCGTGTCGAAGAGGGGGCTGCGGCTGAGATCTCTCTCCACCGCCAGCTTGTCCACCAGCTCGTCGAACTGGAAGTCCTGGTTCCGGTAGGCGTCGAGAGCGCTGCGCTTCACCCGGGCGAGAAACTCGTGGAAGCGGAGCTCGCCGCGGGGCTGATTGCGCATCGCCAGGGTATTGACGAACATCCCCACGACCCGCTGCAGCGCCGCCTGGCTCCGCCCCGCCACCGGGGTGCCGACGATGATGTCCTCCTGGCCCGAGTACTTCGCCAACAGGATCATGTAGGTGGCCAGCAGGGTCATGTGCATGGTGGCGCCGTACTTCCGGTTGATCGCTTGGAGGCCCTTCGTCGTCGCAGCGTCGACGGTGAAGGTGACGAGGTCCCCCTCGAAGGACTGGACCGCTCCTCGCGGGAAGTCGGTGGGCAGGCTCAGCACCGGCACTTCGCCCTCGAAGAGTTGTGTCCAGAACGCTTCCTGTTCCCGCACCGCCGGGTCGGCGGCGTGTGCCTGCTGCCAGACCGCGTAGTCCTTGTACTGGACCGGCAGCGTTTCGAGCTGCCGGCCCTGGTAGAGCGCCACGAGGTCGTTGACGATGATCTCGATGGACATTCCATCCGAGACGATGTGGTGCATGTCGACGATGAGCGTGTGCGCCCGCGGCGCGGTCTCGAGGATCGCCCCCCGGATCAGTGGAGCTCGCCTCAGGTCGAAGGGTCGAACGAAGCAGGCGAGCTGCCGGTGGAGATCCGGCTCCTCCCCCGCAGGCGGGGGCTCGAAGGTGAACGGTGCCGGCGGCTCCACCCGCTGGACGATCTCGTCCTCGATCAGATGGAGGGACGTTCGCAGGGCTTCGTGCCGCTCGATCAGCGCGGTGAACGCCCGCTCCCATCTCGCGACGTCGAGCTCCCCGCGGATCGCGAGCGCCCAGGGGACGTTGTACTGGACGGCCGACGGCGTGAGCTGGTTGAGAATGTAGAGCCGCTTCTGAGCCGCCGACGCCGGGTAGTCCTGCCGGAACCCGGCGGGCTCGATGGCGATCGACGGATCCTCGCCGGTCTGTGCGGCGGAGCCGGCGAGCTCGCGGATCACCGGATGGGCGAACACGTCCTGCAAGGTGATGTTGGCGTGCAGCTCCTTGTTGACTCTCGCCGTCATCAGGGTCGCCTTGAGCGACTGCCCGCCGAGCTCGAAGAAGTTGTCGTCGATCCCGACTCCGGAGAGCCCCAGCACCTCCTCCCAGACCCTGGCCATCGCCGCTTCCAGAGGGGACCTGGGCGCGGCGTAGACTCGGTCGCCGGCCAGGATCTCCCCGGGGTCCGGAAGCGCGTTCCTGTCGAGCTTGCCCCCGCGGCCGATCGGCAGTCGATCGAGCGGTACGAACCGGGTCGGGATCATGGACTCCGGCAGGAGGTCGGCGAGCCGGGAGCGGAGATCGGCTGTGGAAGGCATCTCACCGTCGAGCACGACGTACGCGCAGAGATAGGCGTCCCCGGCCGCATCCAGCCGCCGGGTCACGACCGCTTCCCGCACCCCGTCGAGGCGCCGGATTTGCGCTTCGATCTCTCCGAGCTCGATCCTGAATCCCCGGATCTTGACCTGATCGTCGCTTCGCCCCAGGAACTCCAGCCCCCCGCCGGGCAGCACGCGGGCCAGGTCCCCGGTGTCGTAGCGGCGCTGGGAGACCGGCCTGAACGGGTCGGGGACGAACCGCTCGGCGGTCAGGCGGGGGTTGTTGAGGTACCCCCGCGCCAGGCAGACGCCGGAGACGTGCAGCCTTCCCACCACCCCGTGCGGCACCGGCTCACCGTACCCGTCCAGCAGGCAGACTCGTGCATTATCGATCGCCTCGCCGATCGGGACCGAGAGGGCTCGATCCGCCGCCGGCTGGTAGAGGTGCACGGTGCATCCGACGCAGGCCTCTGTCGGCCCATACTCATTGAAGATCTCGACCCGGCCGCCGAACAGGGCGTGGATCTGCGCCGCGAGATCGGCCTGCAGGTCTTCCCCGCCGACGATGATCCGGCGGAGCTTCCTGGCCCCGGGGTCGCCATGCAGCTCCACCTCGCTCAACAGGCGCAGGTGGGTCGGCGTCAGCTTGATCAAATGCGCCCGATCCTCCTCGACCATCTCTCGGACCAGTTGTCCCGCGTCGTCACCGCGGTAGATGACGATCTCGTTGCCGGAGGCCAGGGGGACGAAGATCGAGGTCACCGTCAGGTCCACCGACAACGGCGAGTGGAAGGCGAATGAGACGCTCTCCTCACCGACGTAGGTCTTCGTCGCCCAGCTGATGTAGTTGGCGAGCGCACCGTGGGAGACCATGACCCCCTTGGGAGTGCCGGTGGAGCCGGAGGTATAGATGACGTAGGCAAGGTCGCCCGGATCGGGGGGCGTGAGCCGAGGCTGATTCCCCGCCGGCCGGCGGATCTCCTCGTCGAGATCGATCGCCGCCACACCGCAGGAGCCGAAGCGCCGCCGGTCACCGTGGATCAGCACCGTGGTCAGGCCGGCATCCACCACGATGCTCCGGAACCGCTCGACCGGAGTCGTGGGATCCAGCGGCAGGTAGGCGGCGCCGAGCTTGAGGATGCCGAGGATGGCGATGACCATTTCGAACGACGGGGCCGCGACCAGGCCGACGAGATCCCCGCGGGCCACCCCCCGATCGCCGAGCTTCGTCGCCAGGGCGCTCGACAGGCCGTCGAGCTCGCCGTAGCTCAGGGTCTCGCCGCCCCACGACAGAGCGGGAGCGGAGGGGCTCCGGCCGGCCTGAGCCGCGAAGAGCTCGACGACGCTCTGCAGCCCCGGTGCCCCCACGTCATCGATCGGCGCGGCGGCCATGCCGCGCCTCTCCTCGACGCTGCGCAGGTCGATCTGGGACAGCGCGATGGTGGGGTCTGCGGCAACTTGCTGGAGCACTGCCAGGTAGTGCCGGGCCAGCCTCTCGATCGTCTCCCGGCGGAAGAGGTCGGTGCTGTACTCGAGCTCGAGCACCAGCTCCTGATCCTGGTACTCGATCGCCGTCAGGCTGAGGTCGAATTTCGAGATCTCGTCGTCGAGCTCATAGCGGCTGAAGTCCACCCCGCCGCACCGGGTGGCTCGCCGGTCGGCGGCGAGCACGGCGAAGACCGTGTCGAACAGAGGATTGCGGCCGAGATCGCGGGGTGGGCCGAGCCGGTCGACGAGCTCCTCAAACTGGTAATCCTGGTTTTCGAAGGCCTCCAGGCACTCCCCGCGCACCTGCCGCAGGTACTCGGTGAACCCGAGCTCACCCCGCGGCCGGCTCCGCAGCACCAGGGTGTTGACGAAGAGGCCGACGACGTTGCGGAACCTCTCGCCGGGTCGCCCGGAAACCAGGGTGCCCACGAGGATGTCGTTCTGGCCGGTGTACTTGGCCAGCAGGACGTAGTAGGCCGCCAGCAGAACCATGTACATCGACACCCGGTGCTTCGCCGCGAGCGTGCGCAATGCCGCCGTCAGGCCCTCGTCGGGGCGCACGAGCACCCGGTCCCCGTGGAACGACCGTGTCCGCTTCCGCGGGGAGTCGGTCGGGAGGTTGAGGGCCGGACGCTCCCCCGCCAGCAGATGCAGCCAGTAGTCCTGCTGCCGCCTGGCCTCCGCCGTCGTCGCGAAGCGGCGTTGCCAGAGGGCGAAGTCCTTGTACTGGCCGGCCCGCTTGGAGAGGGTCTGCCCGGCATACAGCCGGCCCAGCTCTTCGATCAGGATTTCGACGGACATGCCGTCGCAGATGATGTGGTGGAGGTCGAGCAGGAGAACGTATTCCTCCTCCCCGGTCCTGACCAGGCAGGCGCGCATCAGCGGTGCGCGGCGCAGATCGAACGGCCGGACGAAGCCCCGCTTGATCTCCTCGAATTTCCCCGGGCCGGGCGCCCGGCGGCGGGCCAGAGGGACCCGCGCCCGCTGCGCGACCCGCTGGACGATCTCCTCTCCGGCGAGAGCGAAGGACGTCCTCAGACCGGCATGGCGCTCGACGAGCGCAGACAGGGCCTGCCGCAAGCGGCGGACGTCGAGCCGCCCGCACAGTCGAAGCCCGACCGGGACGTTGTACTCGGTGCCTCCGGGCGACAGTTGGTGGAGGACGTACATCCGCTTCTGGTTCGCGGATGCGGGATAGTGCGCTCGATCACTTGGTGAGGCCATCGCCCTTCTCCTTTCCACCGGCGTTGCCGACCCACTGCGCCAGCTCCGCGACCGTGGGAGCGTCGAACACCGTCCGCAGCGATACCTTGACCCCGAACTCCCGGCTCAACCGGGAAGCCAACGCCGTTGCCTTCAAGGAATGCCCGCCGATCTCGAAGAAGTTCTCGTGGGCGCCCACGCCCGGCCTCTCCAGCAGCTCCTCCCAGATGCGGGCGACGCGGAGCTGATCGGCGTTCCCGAGAGCGGTGTGGGGACGGGCCTCCTGCTCGCTGCCGGGCCGCGGCTCGGGCAGAGCCTTGCGGTCGATCTTGCCGCTCTGGGTCAAGGGCATCCGCTCGATGCGAAGAAAACGGGCCGGAACCATGTAGGCCGGCAGCAGCCCGGCGAGGTGCTCGCGGAGGCCGGCGTCGGTGACGTCGGGTTCGGCGACGTAATAGGCACAAAGGAACTTGTTGCCATCCTCCCCGCTCCCCGGGATCACCGAGGCTTCCCGGACGCGGGGATGCTCGAGCAGCCGGTTCTCGATCTCGCCGAGCTCGATCCTGAACCCTCGGATCTTGACCTGCCGATCGCCGCGCCCGACGAACTCGATGGTCGCGTCGGGGCGCCACCGCACCAGATCGCCGGTCTGGTACAGCCGTTCGCCCGGCACGAACGGGCTGGGAATGAACCTCTCCGCGGTGAGCGCCGGCCGATCGAGATACCCGCGTGCCAAGCCGTCCCCTCCGACGTAGAGCTCGCCGATCGCGCCGACCGGCGAAAGCGCCATCTCGCGGTCGAAGACATACACCGTCGAGTTCGGGACCGGCCTGCCGATCGGGATCTTCCTCCGCGCGGGCTCGACGACCGGGTGGCAGGTGGAAAAGGTTGTATTCTCGGTCGGCCCGTACACATTGACCACGGTGAGCCCGGGGTTCGCCGCCGCCGCTTGCTCGACGTGCTGGGTCGAGAGCACGTCACCGCCCGCGAGCAGATACCTGAGGGGTGCGAACAGCTCGGAGTTCGCCTCGACCAGTTGATTGAACAGAGGCGGGATCAAGAACATGATGCTGATCCGGTTCTCGGCCAGGAAGCCCGCGAGCGCACCAGCATCCAGCAGCACCTCGTCGCCGACTTCGTAGAGCCTCAGACCGTTGAGCAGCGCCCCCCAGATCTCGAATGTCGTGGCGTCGAAGCCCGGGGCTCCGGTCTGGAGGAGCCTGTCGTCGGCGCGCATCTCCAGATAGTCCACGTTGGTCGCCAGGTTGATGACGCTGCGATGGCACACCATGACCCCCTTCGGCATGCCGGTCGACCCGGACGTGTAGATGACGTACGCCAGGTTGGACGCCCCCGTGCGGTGTGCCAGGTTGGTCTCGCCGGCCTCGCTCACCTCCCGGTCGCCGAGCCGCAGCACCGGACTCTCGAAGGCGATGTCCTCGCCATAGTCGTCCGGCAGGATCAGGGCGGCGGGTCGAGCGTCGCGCAGCATCTCCTCGATCCTGCGCGGCGGGCTGCTGCTGGCGATCGGCAGGTAGGCGCCTCCGGCCTTGAGGATCGCGAGCTGGCCCACGATCATCTCCGTCGAACGGCCGCCGACGATGGCCACGAGCCGGTCGGGCCCCACCCCCCGCCGCCGCAGGACCCTCGCCAGGCGGTTGGCCCGCCGGTTCAGCTCGCCGTAGCTCAGCGCCTGGCCGCCGCCCACCACAGCCAGGACATCGGGTCTGTCGCCGGCCTGCTTCTCGAAGAGCTCGTGGATGCACTGGTCTTCGGCATAGGGCGTGCGCACCGGATTCCAGTCGTGGATCAGTTGACGCTTCTCTTCCTGGTCGACGAGCTCGAGCTCGGCCAGGGGCACCTCCCAACCCGAAGCCAGCTGGCGCAGCAGCGTGATGTAATGCCTCGCCAGCCGCACCACCGTGCTGGTCCGGAAGATGTCGGTGTTGTGCTCGATGCGGATCTCCGCTCCCTTCGCTCCGTAGTGGAGGTCAAAGATCAGGTCGACCTGGACGGAGTTCGTCTGGGTCGCGACATCGATCCACCGCTCCTCGGTCGAGCCGGCGAAAGAGCTCTCCTCCCCGGAGCTCGCCACCACGTTGAACATCGTGCGGACGAGCGGGATGCGGCCTTCGCCGCGCCGCGGTGCGAGCTTCTGGATCAACCGTTCGAACGGGTAGTCCTGCATGTAGTACGCCGTCTCGACCTGCTGATGCACTGTGTCGACGAGCTCGTCGAACCTGTATCCCCGGCAGACGTCGACCCGCACCGCCGTGGTGTTGACGAAAAACCCGGTCATCTCGTTGAGCCCGAGCTGGTAATGCCGGCCGGAGAACAGGGCGCCCACCGTGATGTCTTCCTGTTGGCAGAGCTTCTGGAGCAGCACGAAGTAGGCCGAGAAGAGGCTGGAAAGCAACAGCACCTTCCGCTCCCAGCTGAGCTTCTGAAAGGCGGAGATCAGCTCCCCGGGCATGTCGACGATCGCCAGGCCTCCCCGGAAAGAGACCCCGCGCGAGGGCAGGAAATCGGTCGGCAGGTCGAGCGCCGGGACCTCATCCTGAAACTGGGCGAGCCAGTACTCCTCCTGCTCGCGCGTCTGCTCGACGCCGAAGTGCTGCCGCTGCCAGATCGCATAATCCGAGTAGCGCAGCGTTCTCTGCGGCAGGCTGGCGCGAGCCCCGTGCACCAACCCGTTGTAGATCGCGATGAGATCACGCCACAGGAGATCGACGGAAGCCGCATCGGAGATGATGTGGTGCACGCGCAGGAGCAGGGCGTGGTCGTCGGTGCCGAGAGCAATCAGGACGACCTCGAACAACAGATCGTCGTAGGTCCAGTGGGAAATCGGCTCCTGACAGATGCGCGTGATCTGCGTCGCGAGAGCGCCTTCGGCGTCCTCCTCCACCTCGACCGACAGATCGATCTGGCGAAACGCCTGTCGGGCGTCCTGGTCGAAGGCCTGCAGGGGGCCGTCGTCCCCCTTGAAGATCCTTGTCCGCAAGACCGGGTGCGCATCGACCAGCCCCTCGACCGCACGCTGCAGGCAGCCTGCGTCGAGCCTTCCCGCGATCCTCCTGCAGGTATTGATGTCCCAGATCGAGCTGTGGGGCTCGAGCTCACAGAAATAGAGCACCCTCTCCTGCTGGAAGGTCAGCGGGCAGGACGCGACCCCCGATTGAACCGGGATCGGAGGATATCTGCGGATGCCGGTCGGGCTCACGGCCGCCCCCCTCCGAGGCAGTCGTGGGCCGGTGGCCGTGCTCCGACGCTCGCGGGCGCGCCGGCGAGCACCGCCTCCGGCGCTCTTCTCGAGGCTGCCACCGACGGCTCGACCATCTTGGCGATCTCGGCCATGGTCGGCAGCGTCAGGAAGTCCATTCCCGACAGGCTGGTGCCGAGCGCCTGATCGAGAGCGGCGATGAAGCGGAGAGTCAGCAAGGAGTTTCCACCCAGGCGGAAGAAGTTGCTGTCGGGGCCGAGCCCCTTGGTGTTGAGGATGTTCTCGGCGATCTCGATGATGATCCGTTCCAGCTCGGTGGCTCCACCGGCGGGCTGCGGCGTGGCCGCGGCCTCTTCGCCCGGCTTCGGCAGCGCACGCAGATCGACTTTGCCGCTGGGCAGCCTCGGCAGCCGCTCGAGCTTCACGAAGTGGTCCGGGACCATGTAGCCGGGCAACCAGCCGGCCATCTCGCCACGGATCGACTCGACCGCACCGTCGCCGGCGTCCTCGCTGGTGAAATAGGCGACCAGACAGCGCTCACCGAACTGGTCGGTGATCGCGGTCACCACCCCCTCCGAAACGGCGCGGCACGAACGGAGCTTCTGCTCGACCTCCCCGAGCTCGACGCGGAACCCGCGGACCTTCACCTGCCCGTCCGCCCTCCCCAGGAAGTGGATGGCGCCGTCGCCGCCCCACCGCGCCAGGTCACCCGTGCGGTACAGGCGCTCGCCCTCCCAGTAAGGGTTGGGGCAGAACCTTTCGTTCGTCAGCTCGGGCTCGTTGAGATACCCGCGAGCCAGCCCCGGACCGGAAAGGCAGAGCTCACCGGTCACGCTCATCGGGAGCAACTGCAGCCGCCGATCGAGGATGTACGCCCTGGTGTTGGAGATCGGCCTGCCGATGGGCACTTGGTGCATTGTTTCGCCGCGCGGCAGCGAGTACCAGGTGGCGTAGATCGCCGCTTCCGTCGGGCCGTAGAGGTTCTCGAGCCGGACCTGTGGAAGCTGGGCGTAGAACCGGTTGACGAGATCCGGGCTGACCGCCTCGCCCGCCACGAAAACGTAGTCCAGGCCCTCCAGCTTCGCGAGATCGTGCGGCCGGAGAACCGACAGGAAGGCGTCGAGCATCGACGGCACGAAGTTGATGTGCGTGACCTCATAGCTGTCGATGGCTTCCAGCAACCCCCGCGCATCGCTCTCCGCCCCCTCGCGAAGCAGGGCGAGCCGGCCGCCGAAGAGCCAGCCGAAGAGCTCGGTGCAGGAGACGTCGAAGGTGAAGCTCGTCTTGAGCAGGATGGTCTTGCCGCCGAGGGGGAACGCCCTCTCCAGGAACCCGAGGGTGTTCATCAGCGCTCCGTGCTCGACGACCACGCCTTTCGGCTTGCCGGTGGACCCCGAGGTATAGATCAGATAGGCCGGGCTCGCGGAGCCCACCGTCCGCCCGGGGTTGCCGCCCTCGCCGACGTAGGAGCCCTGCGCGTCGAGGGCGATGCGCCGGAGGGCGGGCAAGCCATCCTCCACGCAATCTGCGGGCTCGCTCCCGCTCGCTGCGAGCAGGCACTTCGCAGCGCTGTCCCGCAGGATGTAGTCGATGCGCTCCTGGGGGTACGCCGGATCGAGCGGGAGATAGGCAGCGCCCGTCTTGAGGATCGCGAAGAGGCCGAGCACCATCTCCAGGGAGCGCTCGACCCTGATGGCGACGACGTCCCCTGCACCGACCCCCGCCGCGATCAGGGATGCCGCGAGCTGATTGACCCTCCGGTTGAAGGCGCCGCAGGTGATGCTTCCGCCCTCGAACAGCAGCGCCGGTTGCTCGGGGGTGCGTGCCGCCCGCTCCTCGAGCAGCTCCACGACGTTGCGTGCCGGCGCCGGCTGCTGCTCGCCGGTGCCGAGGGCCAGCACCAAGTCCCTCTCCGCCGCGTCGAGCAGGCTGAGCTCTTCGACCCGGGCCGCCGATCCGCTCAGGATCCCCTTGAGGAGGATGAGATAATGCCGCAACATCCGCTGGATCGTCGTCCGCGACAGGATGTCGGTGCTGTACTCGATCCGCAGCTCCGCCTCCCCGGGCCGCAGACGGATGTCCAGGAAGAGATCCACCTGGGTGGCGCTGATCGTCGGGTGCACCCACTCCTCGCTCCGAACCCCTTCGAAGGTCTCTTTCTCCGGGCCCTCGGTGACCATGTTGAACAGCGCCCGGAACAGCGGATTCCGCCGGTGTCCCCGCTCCGGATCGAGCCGGTCCACGAGACGCTCGAACGGATAGTCCTGCATCGCGTGGGCGTCGGTGACCTGGGAGTGGACGGACCGGACGAAGTCGTCGATGCTCTGCTCGGCATCGATCCGGGTGCGCAGGGCGACGGTGGTCGAGAAGAACCCGGCCAGGGGCTTGATCTTGGGGCTGTAGTGACGGCCCGAGAACACCGTGCCGACCACGAGGTCGTCCTGCCGGCAGTAGCGGTGCAGCAGGAGGAGATAGGCGCTCAGCAGGGTGGAGAATGGAATCACCCTTCTTTCGAGGCTGAAGGACTGCAGGCGCTTGACCATCTCCTGCGGCAGCGCCCGCCTTTCCAGGGCACCGTTGAAAGTCACATTCTTCGGGGCGGGGAAGTCGGCCGGCAGGTCGAGCCTGGGCAGCTCACCGCTGAAGAGCTGGAGCCAGTAGGACTCCTGGTCCCTGGTGTTCTCCTCGCTGAACTGCTTCCTGACCCACCTGGCGTAGTCGAAGTAGGTGAGCTCCAGCGGCGGCAACAGCTCGCCGGCACCGGCACCGAGGCGGGCGTTGTAGAGCGCCTTGAGGTCGTGCCAGAGGATGCGGAAGGTCGCGGCGTCGGAAATGATGTGATGCAGCTTAAGGATGAGCAGAAACCCGCCGCCCGCGCAGCGGACGAGAGTCGCCTTGAAGAGCTCGCCGCCCTGCAGCGAAAAAGGCTGCTCATACTCGCGATTCAGAATGGCGCGTGCCCGCTCCTCGGCCACCGGCGGCTCATGCGCCGAAAGGTCGAGATACCGGAAGGCACCGACCAGGACCTCGTGCCTGGACTGCCGGGGCTCACCGTCCACCAGGAAGATCCTCGTCCTGAGGACCGCATGCCTTTCGGTGAGGCGGATGACCGCCGCCTTCATCGCCTGGACGTCGATCTCCCCCAGCAGCCGCTTGCAGGAGATGCGGTTCCACAATGGGCTCTCCGCCGCCAGCTTACTCAGATAGAGCACCCGCTCCTGCTGGAACGCAAGAGGAGACGATGGCTCGCTGCTGTCGGCCTCGATGTCGGGATACACGGCCTTGGTCTTTTGCATTTCTCGGTCTCCTCAGGAGCCTCTCCCTTCAGCACGCCCCAGGTCTATCCCGCGACTCCTGTCGAAGCAGCGGCTCGCTGGGGCGTACCGGCCTTGATCATTTCATCGGCGATGATCAGTCGCTGGATCTCCGACGTTCCGTCTCCGATCTCGGTCAGCTTGGCGTCCCGGAAGAACCTCTCGAGAGGCAGGTCCCGCGAGTAGCCATAGCCACCGTGGATCTGGATCGCATCCTTGGTGACGGCGGCAGCCATCTCGGAAGCGAACAGCTTGGCTTCCGAAGCCTCCTTGACGAAGCTCTTCCCCTGATCCTTCCTCCACGCGCCGTTCCTGAGCAGCAGATCCGCGGCGTCGATGCTCATCTCCATGTTCGCCAGCATGCTCTTCACCAGCTGAAAGCGGTGCAACGGCTTGCCGAACTGCTTCCGCTGCATCACGTAGTCGATGCACATGCCGCGGGCGGCCTCGGCGATCCCGATCGCGATCGCCGCCATTCCCAACCTGGCTGCGGGCAGCGTCTGCTGCAGGATCTCGAAGCCGCGGTTCTTGGTACCGATCAGGTTGTCCTTGGGGATCTCTGCGTCGCAGAACGAGAGCTCCCCGGTATCCGAGGCTCGCATGCCGAGCTTGCGCTCGTGCCTGCCGGTGGCCGCAAAGCCGGGTGTGCCCTTTTCGACGACGAACAGGCTGAGGCCGAGCAGGCCGGCCCGCGGCGACGTCTTGGCGACCACGACGACGAGATCCGCCACATTCGCGTTGGTGATGAAGACCTTGGAGCCATTGAGGACGTAGTGGTCGCCGCGCTCTTCGGCGCGGGTTGCGACCGAGGCGATGTCCGAGCCGCTCCCCGGCTCGGTCATCGCGAAGGCGCCGACCTTCTCACCGCTCACGAGCGGCCGCAGGAATCTCTCCTTGAGCCGCTCGCTGCCGGCGATGAAGATCGGCTCCGCGGTCAGGGTGGCATGGGAGAGCACGGTCATGGCGGTCGAGGCACAGACCCTGGCGAGCTCCTTGATGAGCCCGGTGTAGGTCACATAGCCGAGGCTCGTTCCTCCGTACTGCTCCGGGAAGGTGGCTCCGAGGAGGCCGAACCTGCCGATCTCCCGAAACACCTCCAGCGAAAACTTCTCCTGCTCGTCGGCCTCACGGGCACCCGGCGCAAGGACCTTGGCGGCGAGCTCCCGGCCGGCTGCGAGGATGCTCGGGTCATAGTCGATCATGACATGACTCCAAAGGCCCTGTGCCACGCATCGAGGGCGATCACCGCATGAGAGGTTCTGTAGAGTGCCAGGTTGTCGGTGGCCGCGAACCCGTCCTTCTTCCTGAAGAAGGCATCCACTTTTCGCTTGTCGAAATAGTTGCCGATCCTGGAGGAGGACGACTGCACCAGGGCATTGGCTTCGTTGCGCTGGCTGAACAGCGTCTTCGGATCGACGGGGATGGGCACCGGCCGCTTTTTGCGCCGGATGATCTCCGCGGGCAGGAGGTCCGCCGCGATGCTCTTGAGGAGGATCTTGCCGGAGCCGCCGGCCGACTTGAAGGACGATGGCAGATGGAGAACGTGCTCCACCACCCGGTGATCGAGGAGGGGGACCCGCGACTCCACAGCCCAGGCCATGCTCGTCTTGTCCAGGCGCTCGAGCATCTCCACCATGTAATACTTCAGGAAGAGGAAGAGCTCCTTGTTGAGGAGGTCGGGCGTGTCGAGCGCATTCATCTCGGTGGCCAGGGTGCTGTGGATCCTCTCGCGGTAGGCGGTCTCCGCTTCGAGCCCCGGATCGAGGAGAGACGAGATCTCGTCGAGATGGGGTGCCCAGGGGAACTCCTCCGGCTGCCGCGTCCGCCAGCGATCGAGAAAGAAGTCGTAGCCGGCGAAGAGCTCGTCGGCTCCCTCGCCGGAGGTGACGACCGTGACCGTGGGCTTGATTCCTCGATAGAGCAGAAAGAGCGAAGGCGACGTCAGGTCGACCGGTTTTTCGACATACCAGCTGACGGTGGCCAGGACATCGAAGTAGTCTTCAGGTTTGAAGAGGAGCTCCGTGTGCGCGGTGCGGTATGCCGCTGAAACCAGCTGCGCGTAGTGGGTGTCCGTCCCCTCGCTCCGCAGCGATCTGTTCTTGTCATAGTCCATCGAGAAGGTCCTGAGCGGACCCTCGATGCTCCGGGCGGCCATGGCGGTGACGAGGCTCGAGTCCAGCCCGCCGCTGAGCAGCGTACCGAACGGAACGTCGCTGACGACCTGCATCCGGATCGAGGACTCGAGAAGCTCGCGCAAGGCCGCCTTGCACTCGTCGAACGAGCCGCCGCCGTACGGCCGGCTGTCGTGCTCCATCGACCAGTAGCGGTGCTCCTTGACCGTCCCGCCCTCGACCACCAGCGTGGTCCCCGGCGCGACCGAGCGGATGTTCTCGAACATGGTCCGCGAGTCCAGGAGCGAGGTGCAGAGAAGGCATTCCGGAATGGCATTGAGCTCGACCGCCGCGCGCGCCTCCGGGTGCTCCAGGATGGCCTTGATCTCCGAGGCGAAGATGAGCCACGAGTCGTAGATTCCGTAATAGAGCGGTTTGATGCCGATCCGATCTCTGGCCAGGAAGAGCCGCTCGTTCCGCTGGTCCCAGAGCGCGAAGGCGAACATGCCGTTGAATTTCGAGACGCAATCTCGCCCGTACTCCTCGTAGGCATGCACGATGACCTCGGTGTCGCAATCCGTGGCGAAGCGATGGCCGCGGCTCTCAAGCTCCGGCCGCAGTTCGCGGTGGTTGTAGATCTCTCCGTTGAAGGTCACCCAGATCGTGCCGTCTTCGTTGCTGAGCGGCTGCCGGCCCTTGCTGAGGTCGATGACCGACAGGCGGCGGTGGCCGAAACCTACGAAACGATCGAAGTAGAGCCCGGAGTCGTCGGGGCCACGGTGAGCCAGCCGTGTGCTCATCCGGGTGAGCACGTCCACCGGCACCGGTCTCTCCTTCCGCAGGTCCAGGACACCGGAGATCCCGCACATGGTCTAGCATCCTCCACAGGTCTTGCAGCACGATCCGCAGAAGAGGCTCTTCTCGACCTGTGCCGCCACTTCGCTGACGCTTCCCGCCGGATCCTCGAGCCTCCGCAAGGCGGCGTCCCGGGTCATCGAGCCGAGGCGAACCAGCTGG